>Ga0115006_10000642_pt1 | contig 19536 bp, 26 predicted proteins | sample ArcOceMetagenome_3_FD_88943 | JGI IMG/M metagenome (GOLD analysis project Ga0115006, IMG submission 88943) | Marine eukaryotic phytoplankton communities from Arctic Ocean - Arctic Ocean- Svalbard ARC20M Metagenome | ecosystem: Environmental > Aquatic > Marine > Oceanic | place: Arctic Ocean...
AATTCATCTCTCTCTCCCTCTGTTCCCAGCTCTGCGCTGAGTGCCAAATCTGCGGCCAAACCTGATCCATTTTCCTAAGCAGCCCCATTGTAACAGGTGGTAAAGCAGGGACATCAACAACCCTCCAAATCCCCGTTCCTCCCGTCGCCTTGTAAATTTTTTTTTCTAAAGTCCCCTTAATCTCGTCCTTAATTCCCTCCCATACGTCCAATCTGCATACGAGGACTAACAAACTAACATTAGGTCTCTTCCTTTTACCCTTGCAATCACCGCCGTCGATGGGGTTGGATGCGGTTACTTTTTTAACACGCTTCAAGTGACTTAGGCTGCCGGAACTATCGTGACCGACTATATTACTATCGCCGAGTTGCTATGGATGAGGTAGGGGGGAGAAGGGAGAAGGGAGAAGGTTGAGAGAGGGGCTAGAGCGAAGCGACAGCAGCATACCCCCCACCGCTACAACTAATCACCCTTCCCACGCTCGCTTCGCTTCTCTCCCCCTCCCCCCCTCCCTTCCCCTCACCTTAATGACACCCTGACAATACCTCCCCTCAACTTCAATAACCCTCGCTTTCACCGTTACTTCGCACTCCTTAACGATTTTTTCGTCTTCAGCCTTAATGTTGGTTAAATCTATTGTTGATAACTTATGAATTCTACCTCTTTCAGGTGGAAGGACTTCGACGAGTCTTAATTTTTCATCTATATCATCATTACCGAACCCTTTAATCCCATTTGTAGGAATATTACACAATACACGATCATTTAATGATTTAAATTTAGACATTTAAATCAAAATGAAGTCAACACACTTCACTCCCACAATTTTGCATATTTTTTCACCCTTTGCCCTTACTCTAATAATGTCTAATCCCAATGGTGAGTAGAAATCCAGCAATATCTTGCAATTTTTGAAAACAACTTCTTTCGTGATTGTCTTTACTTTTCCCAATCCAAAGTAACTCTCCCTCCACACTCCCGAGCCATCCGCTAACCTTCTCTCCTTCCTCAACCAATGATATTTTCGTCCTCCTCGCACTTTATACTCTCAGATTCCTTCACGATGGATCCCTCCTTTATCGATACCTTAACCTCCTCCCCCGAAACCTGGGTTGGTTCCTCCTTAGTATCAGTGAAGCAAATAACCCCCTCAGGTCTCCAGTTGATGTTCAAAGTCTCCCAGGAGATGAAAACGATCGTCCGTCTCGTCGGTGGCGACGAGCGTTTGAAGCACAAGATTCTCGCGAACGTGTTCTACGAGGCTTCAACCCGTACCTCCTGTTCCTTCCAGTCAGCCATGCTCCGCCTAGGGGGACGTGTGGTTTGCATAGACCAGCTTAACTCGTCCGTTAAGAAGGGCGAGACACTGGGGGATACCATCAGGTGCTTGGAGAATTACGCCGACGTCACGGTTTTGAGACACCCAATCATTGGGAGCGCTGCTGAGGCCAGTCAGGTGAGAGAGAAGGCTACAGCGCGAAAGCAAAACGACAGCGCCAGCTTTATACCACCCACCACTATAACTAACAACCTTCCACTCGTCGCTTCGCTCCTCGCCTTCCCTCGCTCATCTCCTTCCCTCGTTTCTCCCCTCCCCCCCAGTACGCCTCGAAGCCCGTCCTGAACGCCGGTGACGGTACAGGTGAGCACCCCACCCAGGCCCTTCTCGACTGTTTCACAATCGCCGACGAGTTCCGCGCTTCCAACGGTATAAACAACAAGACCATCGTCCTCCTCGGCGACCTCAAACACGGTCGTACCGTGCACTCACTCGCTAAACTACTTGCCAGGAGTGGAAGCGAGAATGTTCAGATTAGGTACTGCAGCCCTGAGATACTCAAAATGCCCCAGGAGGTCAAGGACGAAGTTGCAAAGTACGGGCTCGATCAGGAGGAGTACACTGACCTCAAGAAGGTGAGAGCTGGAGCGAAGCGACAGCATACTTCCTATCCGAAACATTCAGCTCGTCGTCGCGCTCCTCGCGCATACCGCACAAGACTATAACTAACGGCCTTCTGTTCGTCGCTTCGTTCCTCGCCCTTCGCTCCCAGGCCGTTACCGGTGCGGACGTTCTTTACGTGACGCGGGTCCAGAAGGAGAGGTTCTCAAACCTCTCTGATTACGAGGCTGTAAAGGACGAGTTCGTCGTAGACAAGGATCTCATGGACATCGCCCCCAAGGAAATGATCGTCATGCACCCGCTCCCAAGGGTCGGTGAGATTACGGAGGAGGTGGACTCTGACCCTAGAGCTGCGTACTTTAGGCAGATGGAGAACGGGATGTTCGTGAGGATGGCGCTTCTCGCGCTTGTTCTTGGGAGGAGGTGCGAACCCGTTGGTTTATACAGTTAGGGGGGGAGGGGAGAAGAGGGGGGAGGGTACTGGGGTAAAATGACTGTAAGTAGAGAACTATATCTCTGAACCAGCTGGTGGAAACACGGGGAGTTAGGTGAGTTAGCGGTTGAGCGAAGTGATAGACCCCAACTCTAACGTATTACTCGCTTATGAAGCTAACAATCCTCCACTCATCACTTCCTCCTCACCTCGGCAGCCAATTCGGAACGTGCACAAGGCACAGACGTTAGAAACAAATGGTGCTTGACTCGGATGAGGGGAGGGACTGACTTTAAATGCGGAAAAAACTTTAAACGAAACCTCTTCTTCCACAAAAGCACCAAATCTTGTCATCATGATGAAGAACTTAGTCCTTACCTTACTCGCCCTTATCTCCGTGGTTGCCGCCTTCGTGTACGTATACCTTCCCCCTCTGCAAACCCTCCTTCCCATACTAACCCCCTGTGCCCCAAACCCCAATAATGATTCTCGACTCAGGCCTGCCACCCTCCATTCTCGTCCCCAGACCAGCCTCTACGAGTACATCCCCTCAGGAATGTCGAAGTCTCAATGGGAAAAGACGAAGAACAAGGAGAAGGCCAAGGTGAGAATGATAGGGTTGAGATTTTTGAGAATGTAACCCGCCAGGCAAGCGAAGTTGGAAGGATGAGAGGGGGTGAATCTGAAGGTTGTTGAGGAATTTATTTAAGTGGTGCTTGTAAATACTTGCGTACAACGGGATAGTATAAAAATAGTCTCGAAAATCGCCACAACAATCCTCCCCAGTCCCCTGTTCACTCGTCGTAATAAAATCCCAAATCCCACCACCTAACAACACATGTTCTTCTTTGCTCTCCCTTGCACCGTTCCCCAGACCGCTGGTAAGAACCTCGGAAAGGTCGGAGTCACGTCGTTCAAGTCCCGATCTTTCGCAGAGTGGCAGAAGTCAGGGGGCAAGGTGAGATTGAAAGAGAAGCGAGGGAGGGCTGGAGCGAGGGAAGGCTGGAGCGGGGTGGAGCGATTCGATAGCTTTTGTTGTGACCAACAATCCCCCCCACCATTTGTTTTGCTCGCAACCCCCTCGCTCCTCTATCACAGAACTTGTTCCCTGTAGATCCCACCAAGGTTAAGAACCCAAAGGACATCCCCTACATGCAGAGAGGGGGGGCCCCCGACGACTCGGACTTGAAGAAACCGGGAATGTTCGACTTTTTGAAACCTAAGAAGAAGAAGGAGGAGGTGAGCATTGGCGCTGGAGCGAAGTGACGGCTGGATCGAAGCGACATAATCCCTACTTACTTACATAACTAATAATCTTCCGTTCGTCGCTTCGCTCCTCGTCGCAGCCCCTTCCCCCCCCTCCCAAGAAGAACCCATGGACTTTTTAAGAACGGCAACCCCAAAATCACGCACGCCGTCCCTTCCACCCCTTCGCAATAGTCGCACATAATTACAACAAACGAAAAAATCTCGTCTTTTTTTAACCGTCTCCCCCTCAAAACCTCTCCCACGTTTCACCCTTTCACATCACTTTTTTAACCTCTTCTCTTCCCCCTCTCCATTTGCCCTATCTATGGGTGCATCAGAGTCTGATTTGTCCTCGGTGGACACACTTCGCGACCAGATATCAGCGCTTGAAACGAGGTTGTCCGGTATCTCCCAGCAGCACCAGGATTTTGAAGTATGGCCTGAGGCCAAGGATGGGAGGGTATTAACTGTGAGTTTATCAACCCTCCGCACCCATCCCTCGGATTTTGCTAACCCCCTCCCCTTCCCCTTCTTGCAAATAGGTTTGTGGTGCTAGGCTGCAATGTAGATCAGATGTTACCATTCTAACAGGTGAGGGCGAAGTCAGGGGGTGGTTAAGTAATAGTTATTTAGACCGCTTCAAAGACCCTTATTGCCACGGCCACCCCTTATCTGATATTTCTCCACGATCTTTTTCGATTTTTAAGAATCTAACCTCTTTGCTTCCCCCTTCCAGGTCCTGTGATCGGAAAGGTAACATCCACAACAGCCCTAGTCCTTCTTGAGACTTCGAAAACGGTCGATGTTACGATGTTTGTGTCCCTTGTTGACCTCGACGTTCCCAACGGTCGCGTGATAGCCTCGACGACTCAGAGGTGCGTGGGTAGGAAGCCCACAACCATTTCAGTCTCCAACCTCCTTCCTGGGGAGTCCTACGTCGTTACTTTCTCGAACGTTTCTAGGGACTCCGCGTCGAACAGGATCGGACAGTTTAGAACGTTCGACCTTGAAGATCGTTCCCTCCGCATACTTTCTGTATCTTGCGACTCACCGGACAAGGTTTTGTCTGGAGAACCAAACATGTGGGAGACTTTGTCCGAGCGCGTGCTTCGCAAGGAGCTACCGCATATTGACCTCATGGTTCACCTCGGCGGACAGGTCAGCATGAAAAAAGGTGAGCGAGGGAGCCAAGGCTGGAACGGGGCTGGAGCGAAGCGACAGCAAAAGCAACATACCGCATACCAACATAACTAATAATCTTCTACTCGTCGCTACGCTCCTCGCCCTTCCACCGCAGCTTTCGAGGACTCTTGGGTAATCCTCAAACGTCACTCGGAACGATTCGACCTTGTCCCAGGTGAATGGTCGTCCATTGAGGACGAAGTGACAGAGCGCCTCCGCACGGCTTACAGGTTCTCTTGGAACCTGCCCTACACTCGTGAGGTCCTCGCGAGCTGTTCGCACCTTATGGTTTGCTCCGATAAGGATATATACCCCAACTTCACACTTGACATTGACCTTTCCACGGACGTCGGGGGGAGGTGAGGTGGAGCGAGGAGCGAAGGACGGGAATGCTGGAGCGAAGCGACAGCTAGAAGTAAAATTTAACATCTCTTTCCCTCGCTTCGCTTGCACCCCCTTGCTCGTCGCTTCACTCCTCGCCCCGCGCTCCTTGCAGGGTGACGACCACGCTCCTGCGTCTTGCTAGAAAGGTCTACAGGGAGTACCAAAGGGCGTTGTGGGACGTCGAGGACCTCAACAAATTGAGCGAGAAGGAGGAAGAAATGGTGGCAAAGGTTACCAAGGTTTTCGAGGCTAGGAGGAGAAGACTAGGAAGGGAGGAAGCGCTCAGCAAGGCGGAGAAGAAGATGGTGGAGCTAAGACAAAATCAGTTTGCGGATGAGGATGTTGTGGAGGCTGCGGGGGAAAGGTGAGGGCGGTCGAGGGGGAGGAGCAAAGCGACGAGCTGACAACGCAATTCCTTGCGCCGATCGCGTGCTAACCCTAGTATTTCCGTACCTAACCTTCGCCCTGTTCACCTCTCCACGCAATACTAAACCCCTCTCCACACGCTCATCGCAGATTGGAGGAGCTTAGGTACGAGCTGGATGAGGCCAAGGGTCTCGAGGCTATTGCGGCCAGCGAAATCGACTCTGTCGACTCCAGGGAATCAAGCTACCACAAGTACGGCGATGTCGGGGTGCTCATGGTGGACAGCAGATGGAACAGAGTCAGCAGCGACGGGACGCAGGCCATGAGCCAGCCCCTCATAAGCACCGAGCAACTCTTGATGTTCGAGGCGCAAATTGAGGGTAACAATCCACCACGCGCCCTCGTGGTGTGCTCGGAATTTCCTCTCGTTGAGATGGACCGAACGGAGACTATAAACGTGAGGTGTGGGGGGGAGCATAATCTGACCGATTTCCATAGCTCCAACAGCACCTACGCTCTCAACCCCAAGGTTCAATCCAAGCTCCTTGAAATTGTCTTTGGTTGGAAGAAGAGGGAGAGATTCCGACAGGTGCTTCTCCTTGCCGGAGGATTGTGCCACGGACTCGACTCTGTGGTCAAGATCAAGGATACCGACTGGGCTATTCAGCAGGTAACGACGGGTCCTCTTACCGACAGGCCCGCCGATGTCCGGTGCAAGATGCAAGGCAACATACTCGATGGAGCTTACGAGTACAACCACACTCCGCTCTCGCACCAAAGGAACTACGCGGAAGCCCTGGTTAGGGCCAGGTACGGGGAGAGCAGCACAATACACGCCCAGCTTGTGGGTCAGTACTTCGCCCGCGTTGGCTGCATCTGTGGTCCCATCATTGGCAAGGTGACCAACGACTCGGCAATCATTTTGATTGAAGTTGACAACGAGGCTCCAATCACCTGCATGGTCGCCGATGTCTTGAGTGGGGTCGTCTTGAGGATCACCAAAGTGAGAATGGAAGAGGAGCGAAGGCAGCCAGCGTGCAGCGAGCGTAGCGAGCTGCATAATGCGACTAGCGAGGTGAATCACAAAAGCTGTCGGAGCCAAGATAATATTCATTGCCCTAGGCAACTCGCTTTGCTCGCCGTCGCTTCGCTCCTTGCCTAACCCCTTCCTACTCATCGCTTCGCTCATCGCAGCTTTTGCCTGCCAGAAGGCCCTTTGCCTTTGTTTTCGACGGACTTGAGAGCGACAGGTATTATGTTGTGAGGTATGAGGGGTTTGTTAACGCTGACGACCGAATGGGCAGCTTCACCACTGGCAAGGACTATAGCACAGACACTCCTGCCGACTACTCTCTCAACCTCGTCTTCATGAGCGGCGAGCGCGGAAAAGTCGGAGGCGGTGGGATAATGTCCCTCCGGACCTCCTCGGCTGCAGAGGAGAAAAAGGATGACACCCCCCCCACGTCAGTATGGGGCATGCTCACTGATGTGTCGCGGCACCCTTGGAGTGGAGTCGATGCGGTGGTTCACCTTGGAGGGCAGGTTGACATGGATACTGCTACCAATGCAGCGATTGCTCTTCTCGCCCGTGCTGAAAGGGAGGACGAAGGTTCCCAATCCCAAAAACAACTCCTCAATGATGCCCTTGATCACTTAAGGGAGGCGTACCGCACAAGTTGGAGCCTTCCCGGCACCCGCGAGGCGCTCTCAATGGGAAGCCACATAATGATCCGTGGGGCCTTGGATTTCGGGAACCTCCTGATGGGAAGGAAGACTGGAGTGAACCAGCCCACAATTTCGGGCAAATCAAAGAGAACGCTCAGAAACCTCGTCAAGCAGGTTTACAGGGAGTACCAGCGCCAATTGTGGGATCCCGAAGGGGTCGCCGACGCTCCCATGCTTGGATGCTCGGAGTCCGGGGACGAGGAGAATGGCGAGTGGCACTTTCACCAGTGGGGGAATGTTGGAGTCTTCTGCATGGACGTCAAGGAAACAAGGGTTTGGAAGGGGAGGAGTGGAGGCAAGGATAGCGACATGCCCCTCATAAGCGACAAGCAGTGGGAGTGCTTCAGCGACGCTATCAGCGTGGAGACGCTCGGTACCCTCGTCATTTGCTGCGAGGTCCCATTTGTTAGCGACAGCATTGGGGACGCCAGGTACAAGGCCACCGATCCTGCCCATGCTCACCTTGTGGAGCACTGGCCCTACCACGGCAGCGAGCTCCTGAGGCTGCTGAACGGGCTATTCGAGTGGCAGGGTGCCTTACCGAATAGGGAGGTCCTGCTACTTTGCGGAGGAATTTCCGTTGGGGTTGACTCCATGATTAAGCACACCTCGCTTGGAAGGGACATCAGGCAGGTCATAACCGGTCCGGCTGCAGCCGAGTGCGAGACTGATCTCTGGGCGGAGAGGACGGGTGTGCTTAATGACAGTATTGTTTACGAGCACGGTCCGGTAACGACTGTCCACAATTGTGTGCTCCTTCAGGCGATTGGAAATGGGGTCGGGGGGAGCACCTATCATGCTAATGTGACGTCTCCTGCTGATCTCTACGGGCACATTGGGGGAAGGAATGGGCTTAAAAGGTTGCCGTATTTCCTGGGAGTGCTTCATACAGACAAGAAGAGGAGCGGGGGGGGAGACGTGACCATGATCCAGAGCGGGGGGAGCGAAGAAGAGATTGAGGAGCAGAGGTAGGGCTGGAAGGACGGGAGGAGCAAAGCGACGACCGTATACTACTACATCACAATATCTAACACCACTCAACTCGTCGCTTCGCTCCTCTCGTAGGTTCACCCTTAATATCATCCTCCTCAAACAGGTCATGAAAAGGGAGGACATAAGGTCTGGCCTCAAGGCGGCATTTAATCAGCTTCACTCGGGAGACAGCAAGTCCTTCGACAAACCTGGCGACTTTGCCCGGGCGGCCGTCAAGGTTTTGACGAGGTACTATTACAACTCGCCTGCTGCACTTAAGGACGTCGCTCTGCCCCCGAATCTGTACCTGCTGGAGGTCGTTGCGAAGATGTGGGAGGAGGGAACGATCGGGCTCGCTGACAAGAGCCCAGACGAGGCAATGCCGTCGGGGAAAAAGAAAACGAAGGAGGAGAAGCAGGCGGAGTGGGATGCCAAGAAGGGGGGTGGCAAGAAGTACAATGTACCCCTTGCCCTTCTCAACGCCGAGGGATTCGTAAATTTCGTTCACGAATCCTTCAAGAACGCGCTGATTGTGCGGATGAACTTGCTCATGAAGAGGAAGTCCGACAAGTTGAAGATGTAACGAAAAGGATCGTGTTTCCTCCAAAGAAGTAAGGGTGACATTCATTATTATAGGCTTCTTGACACAGATTTCGGAAATCTGGGAATCAGACCGTGGCGCTGGGCTTCACGTAGATGTCGACGGTCGATTCCCCGAAAGGGCCCATCGAAACAGTCTCCTGGTGGTCAAAAACAGTATAACCGATATCCTTGCAGGATCCTTCTGTCACACCCCCGAACTTTTCGGCGAAGGAGGCGATGGTGGAGCTCAAACACAGTTCGCCGCACTCTGGTAGTTGGGGGTGGGGGGGGGTGAGAAGTCGAAAATGACACAGAACTCAACATGCCAGCTCACCTTGTCCATCGACCTTGTACTCTGTTTTACACCCTTCTAGGTCCGAGAGGTGGGCTTGGAGGGCATCATGCTGTCCTTCCGTAAAAAGGAAACCGTCCCTGAAGGATGCAGCGGAAACTAAAATGGATAGTAATGATAGAAGCTTCATTGGGATTTGTGTTGACCTGGGCAAATTGCCCTCAGTCCACCTGACAGCAGGAAAAATGCTTCGCCAATTCCTCCTTCTTCTTACTCTGGCCCTCTCCAGCCACTCCTTTATCATACCTTCCAAGCCTTTGTTTGCGTCACATCTCTCTTCCTCCCTCAATGCTAGAGTTTCGAGGGGATTGTCGAAGAAACTCACGAAATCTCGTCCATCTTTAGACGACGAGTTCACAATATACGTAAAGGCTGCAAGGGATGGTACAGTGGGAGACTGGTGAGTAACCATAATCATATTTTATGCTTCTGTCCCCAAATACCCAACTGCACCTGTCAAGTCGACGACATCATCCCATCATTGTCTCCTGCCCTAACCATGCTCCTCTCCCCTCACCTCCCCCATCTCTCCCCTGCAGCCCTTTTGCCCACTATTTGCGTTCCGTGATGACCGCAAAGGGAATAGAATACACCCTGAGACCTTCCATCGATGAGACCAAGCCTTCCTGGCTGGTTAAATACTATGATGGGAAGATGCCCGCCCTTCGTCACGGCTCTGAGGCCTACATTGACTCGACGGTGATCTCCGACTACATCACCTTCTTCTTCCCCGAGGAGGGACTTTCCTTGGAGACCGGGGACTTTGCAGAGCAGGCGGCGGAGGTGAGGGCAGGAGCGATAGCTAGAGTGAAGCGACAGCAAAATCACCATTGCAACTTCTTACATAAAGAATAACTTTCCACTCGTCGCTTCGCTCCTCGCACTTCGCTCCTCGAGCAGGCAACCTCTAGTTTCTTCCCCTCCTTTGCTGGGTATATCAAGAAGGTCGAGGGGGACGAGGAGCAGCTCAGCACTTTCAAGGAGTCCCTCGCGAAGATTGAATCCCATCTCGCTACCACTGGCACGTCCTACCTCACGTCGGACGAACTCTCTACGGCAGACCTGCAGCTAGCCCCTCAGTTGTACCACATGAAGGTCTCCCTTGACGAATTCAAGAGCGGCAGCTTCCCATCGTCGGCACTGTTCGAAGAGTTCCCCGCCCTCCAAACTTACTTCAACACCATTACGACTGAACGTGCCTTCCTTGCCACGAAGGAGTACGGCGATGACGCGATTGTTTGGGGGTGGACCAACGCAAGAAATAATAGCTCTTGATGATTTGAATTGAAACTCTTTGGTTGTTACAGGAACCCCGGATTGTTACAAGAACCCCGGACTTATCTCGAACACGTTTGGCCCCTTTTTTCTCTGGCCTTCTTCTTCGTTTTGCGTGTCTGATTTCCTGCCCAATGTCGCGCCTGTAAGGCCTTTCGTCCCTCCATCCCACAAACTCTTGCAGGCACCCACGTCGAGCCTGTCTTCGATTGACGATATTCTCTTGGAAGACTTCTGCGACTTCTTCTTCTGCAGCTTTGCAGTCCTCAGTACAGAAAAGATATTTTCCCGCAGGCCTTTGATACCTCCTCTAGACAAACGCACCAAGAAGATGACTAACAGATCGAAACACATGGGGATGAAACAAACTATGAACATAACTTCAGATGTGGTCCAAACGTTTTTATCGAAAGGCTCCTCGGATCTTATCGCGTAGCAAAACATTGCAAGGGCACCGGTAACACCGGTGTTAATCGCCTTGAAATTCTTGTACCGGCTCCCTGACAAAGTGCTCGTGTCTTCTATACTCGCTGTGTACTGATTCCAGATGCCATGAAGCGCGTATTGGCCCACATGCAAAGCATTCCAAAGAGCAAGGGGTGCAATGCTGTAATATAGGGAGCTGCAGTTAGTGTTCCCGATGTCGAACTGAACCAAGTCCGGATGATAAACCCCCGCGAAAAATTGGCGAAGCTCGCAAGCTGAAATTTCGGAGGTGAAGTAAAACTGTGTTGGAAAGCTGACTGCAACCACCTTCAGAAGAAACGCCAAATGTTCGCGGCGACGACGGAGGGTAAATGTACGAGAGATCTCGTCTACTGTCGCTTCGCTGTAAGTACCGTACATGATTAAGGAAATCAGCATGCCGATCCAAAGGAACCCTGGTGCATACTGGCCGACGATTAGGCAGACAACAATCCTGATGAAAACCATTGAACCCATACTAAACTTCATGACGACCATCATCCAAGGTCGATAATGTGCGTGACTTCTGCGTTTCCGTCCTCCTTGTTCTAGGTTTCCGAGATAAAAAACAATGAGGAGGAGTGCCTGTGGTATCCACCCAATGGCATAGTAATTAAATAATAAGGCGCCAACCTTATAGGCTAAAGATTGGGGTGCAGCAAGGAGTAGAAATCCCGATCCTACAAATAAACATGACCAACCAACAGAGAAGATAATTATTCCAATGTCATACAGTGGGGAGATGTATGCAAAGGATTCTTTCACCTTGAATGTTTCGAGATTTACAATGCCATCAAGATAGTTTGCGATCCTGGTGATATAACTCTTCATGCTCGCTTCTTCGTCGTCATGGACATCCATCATTGTGTAGTCTCGCATTGCCCTGATCCCTGGCATAAGTACAATACCAACGCCCATAAAAGCCAAGATAATTATGAGCTCCGCGCAGAGAATGTAGTGTAAGATGTAATGGCCGCTTTCATATGAGATCTTCCCCTCCTTTGTGGTATCTTGTAGAATCGGATTTTCACCTTCAACCTCCCTTCGCACCATATAGGTCCTGAGGCCGAATGCCGTGAAGGCAGCAATTGCTCCGCATGACAGTCCGACGATTCGTGCGAAGTTATAGATTGTCGCGTCTGTGAAGAACGTAAGCGATTCGAGTGTCGTCTCCTTGAATGCGACGTTCGTCATTGCGACTAGAACAATTGTGCCAGACAGATACGTTAGGACGTTGCTGTTACTTAAGAAAGTCGTGAAACAGGTATCGTGATCCGAGTCTGGGGTGGGGGTTGTTAGATTTTGGGGTCGGCTTAGGTGGTACCCTTGACATGGCCTTCCGCTTCTCCCCTCCTTCTTCTCACCTTCCCCCCAAATGCATCCGAGCGACTCGCCGATAAGATAGAGAAGACACGGAAGTGTGCTCATTGTGTGCAATAGAACCGAGCTTAAGTGCTTGTCAACGTACTCAACAGAATGTTCGCTAAGGAAGCGTCTGAGTGAATGTATGAGTGGAAGGCACGTTAATACACCTCCACCCAATCCAAAGTGGAAGGCCAATAGCGTAGCCCTTTCGAAAGTTCTTTCGATATTCTTGTTGTAAATGGTTGCAGCTCCTGTGAAAAGGAAGAAGAAACCACAAGCGCCAAGCGTTATCAATCCTTCCTTGTCGCTCTTTCTCACATTCAACATGACGAGTATGATGGCGGATATAGTAGCTAATGAAGTGGCTGAAGCTGTGATGAGCAACGCGAAGCGCAAAATGTTGAGATGCGGCGTTTGAGGGAGTAAGAGACGATGCATGGAAGAAATTCTCGCCCTTCATTTGTCGCACAGCTCACCTGCGGTATCATGCCATCTTGCTCTATTTTTGTTTGATGTGTCAGAGAATGCCTGTTTGATGTAAAAACAAGTAGAAAATAGACAGGACCAAACAATCACACGAAGAGTCATAAGCCAGTACTGGGAGCATTCTCCAGGACGTTTGAATCTGTTGAAGCTCATAATTTTGCCATAGAATATCACTAGCCATCTTGGCATGTATTTGTATGTAAAGTCTAGTGTATCGACGAGCGCGCAAAGGCATAATCCAAAAGCAGCAACTACCATGAGGCTTGCGCGAAACCTTCCGCCCATAAAGGCCCAAGAATGGACGTGGTCCTTAAAAGATTGGTTTCCGATTTCCCTTGAGGAGGCGAAGAGAAACAGAGTGACTAACGAGGAAGATACGAAAAGATAAATCTGGGTGAACTCTGAGTAGGTCACGTCCATGCGCATGATGTGGAGTATTGATTTTTCCTGCTCTTTAGGGTCCACGAAATACACGTAAATCATAAATACCGCAGCGCAGTAAAGCAATGTGATACCGTTTGTTAGGACCACAGAATATGCCTGTTCAATTTCCTTGAGGTTATTCCCGATCGAGGCAACGGCCTGAGAAAGAATGAACATCATTGCCGCTAAAACTTGCACAAAGAGGGACGGTATTTTGACCAGAATGGTTTGCTCTCTTTCTTTAAGAGGCCTCGCGGATATGTTAGATCTCAAGGTAATTGTCTTCAGGTGCAGCACCAAAAAGAAGCCGATAATCATCACCAAATGAAACCTCGGTTCGTGAAATTCAGCCTGAAGGAAGCACAGCGTAGCGTCCCGATACTGAAAAGTTGCTTCGTTTGCAAGTGGGCAATCATTGGTCTCTGAGTTGCAGACGTCATCACCTTCTTGATTTATGCAGCAAGTGCTGTATAATTTGTCGAAAGTCTCGCATCCACTGTGTGTCCAAACGAAGATCGTATGCAACACGCTGTACGACAAAATCAAGAGAGCGCTAATACCGAAACGAGCTGAAAACTTTTTATCTACCATTGATACGGTACTTATGAATACGTAGCAGATTCCATTGAAGGGATAGAGAAGAAGATCGATATAGTGTATGCTGCCAACGCCCAAAAGAGCCCCGGTTAAGAAGTAATCATTTTGTTGCTCAAGGTACGTCAAAACTGTCGTCGAAACGCTCAGCGCCTGAACAAGTATGCAGATGTACTCGTACAGAGGGTGGAGCTCCACAACTTCGGTGGGTATCCCGCCATCGCTGCTCTTCTGTCCTCGATCTCCGAGTCGACCGCTATCTCCGAAGTGTCGGGATGTGTTTGCAGTCTGTTTATTGGCATACTTCCAACTGTCCTCTCTTGTTTCCAGCCCACCCTTTGCGACGATTGTACCCCTTGGCGATGCAGTGCCTTGGGACAGAGGGTTGGGGATGATATTGCGTGGCGATTCCGATAAGGAGGATAACGGAGGAGAGAGGGAGGAGGGAGCGGGAGGGGGGATGGTGTTGTTGGATTCTGGTGAGGATTTGGATGACTCGTTAGCATCCATCATCTCTCCCTAAGGACTACAAGTTGATGTTGGCTGCAAATGTGTGGCGAATTCTAATAAGGATATGTGTAGGCCACAAAGCAGCAAAAATAATTACTCCTGGCAGGAGTGCCAGTTTGCCATGATGCTTTTGCTATCATTCGTTATCTTTTTCGTCTTAGGGCTCGCCTCTGCTGTGGATGTACCAGCGCCTAAGTTCTCGGTTGATTTGGATGCGCCCGCGATAAGCCGTTGGGATGAACCAGGTAGGACTAAGGATGACAACACGCCCTCTCTGTTAATTAGAATAGAGAGGGCTCGCTCTGCTGTTAATAATGCGCTCACCGTCCCCCCTCATTAAATCCATTGCCAGTCAAGTATATGATTGATACTTACGGTTTCGATCACTCCTTCCAAAACGTTATCGACTACATGCATTCCTTTCTCCCCCAGTCTGTCCTTGACAAGTTGGAGGTAAGGCTGCAGCAAGAGGAGAATAATAGGAGGGGTGAGCGGCAGGAGGAGCGAAGCGACGACTGCTCATCTCGAAACTGATTTTTACTCGCTTCGCTCGTCACAGCCCGAGCTTGAAATGCTCCTAGACTCCTTCCCCGACAACTACTCCGACGAGATCAGGGGAATTTGGAGGACAATCGACGCCGAAGGCTACGGCGACAGACTCTCTGTCGGCGAGCTTGCGGCCATCAACTTGATGTACGAGCTGACTGTCTTTTGTACATCCATCCTCGCCGAGGATTCCGATGGCAACGTTTATCACGGACGCAACCTTGACTACAGGTGAGGTGGAAGAGGGGAGAAGGACGGGAAGAGCGAAACTACGACCTTAAACTACTAAAGCAAAATAACTAACAACCTTCCACTCATGGCAGCATCAACGGACTCCAGAACCTTACCGCCACCATTGACTTCACTCGCGGGGGTGACATTGTTTACCACGGGACTGAGTTTGTGGGATACGTTGGCCTATTAACTGGGATGAAACCCTCCGCTTTCTCCTTCTCCGTTGACCAGCGTGAGATGATGGATCAGCATAAGAACAACTTCCCGAAATGGGAGAATCTCAAGGGAGTGCTTGAGAATCTTGTGAGTGGTGTGAAGGGAGGGGGGGCAGTTGGCATGTTCCTTAGAACCATGGCGGACGAGGAGGAGAACTTCGAAGATGCCCTAGAGAGCATAAAGACTGTGCCTCTGATCGCTCCCGTTTATATCATGGTGGCAGGCATAACCTCAGGCTCCGCTGCTGTCGTCACTCGCGACCGCCTTAAACCAGACGACACAATGGGGGAGGGAGTTTGGCCCCTTGACGTTGACGGTGGTGCGTACTGGAGGCTGGAGACTAACTACGACCACTGGGTAGACGTGCCTGATACCGACAACCGCAGGGATCCCGCTAACGAGTGCATGGAGAAGGTGATGTTGGGCGGGAGGAGCGGAGAGGAGCGAAGCGACAACCGCATACTACCACAGCGCAATAACTAACGACCTTCTGCTCCTCGCTTCGCTCCTCCCCCCCCCCACACTTCGCCTCCCCTTAGGTTGGTTTGGAAAGCGTAAGCCTCTCCTCCATATACGCCTGTCTCTCAACCCCCCCGGTCCTTTGTTCCGGTACCGTTTACACTACCCTAATGCACCCCGGGACGGGGGAGTTCACGACAACGATACGCAACCAGGATTGAGGGTCTTTTAAAATAGGTGTAGAAGCATGCTTTTGGAATAACCAACCGTTAATTATAAACAGTATGTTCGGTCGTTGTTAGCTTTCCCCCCTCCCCCCAAAATCCCCCCCATCCCCCTTCCCCCTTCCTTCCTCCCCCCCCCTTAGTTCAGCTCTTCTTCTGTTTGATGGTGAAGCAGTTGATGTCGAGTTTCTCGCAAAGCTGCAGGATCGCCTTCCTGCTCCACCAGACCAGCCTGACCCCCTGCCACCCGCACAGCAGTTGAAGGGTCGTCGTGACCCCGTGCCAAGTAACGCCCGTGTATTTGCACACGACGCTCACGACAAGCAAGGGCGCCACGTCGGGCTGCACGGTCGCGAACGTCATCTGTGCCATCGAGAACACGATCATTTTGTTTGTGATGAAGGAGAAGAGGAACCCGATGCATAGCATGATGAGGCGGAGGTTGCCGTGGAGGATGGAGGAACCCGACGTTGCGATTCCCATGCTCGCTACTGCCGCGATAAAGGGGCTAAAGAGGTGCCTGAGACACATTATTCCCCCCACCTTGACGGTCTTCATAATGCTGATAGACAGGAGGACGGCATTCATGAGAATCCAACCCCATATGAAAGCCTCGTTTGCGTTCAAGCTGTCCAGCCCAACCGCCGACGTTAGAACGTTGGAGGGGACGGGGGAGTTGAACACCTCGTTAGGGTCGAGTATGTCGAGTCCTTGGAGTACCCCAAAGGTCAAGGAGAAGAGAGCGGTGAGGTGGTTCACCTCGGTCACACCGAGTTCGCCGAACTTGTGGGGGAGCTCGTGGGTGTGGTACTGTGGGAGGAACAGAGGGACGAGTGAGGGGAGTTAGTTTATCGGGGCGTAAAGAGAGTGGCACTAGTCCTCCTTCATTCCTTCGCTCCCACTCACCTCCTGCCACTGCGCGGTGAAGAAGCTAAACTGCAGGACCGTCTGTCCCACGATCGCCAGCTCCGTAGGTCCTAGGTTAATAACCGCCATGACGGTTGAAATGTGTGCTATGTTGCAAACGCAGTCGCAGCCGTGGTCGAATAGTTGGCCTAGCGGAGAGGATGTGCCGGTTCGACGGGCCTGCTTCCCGTCCATGCAGTCGAGTGTGTAATACGCCCAGGTGCAGAACCCGTTGATGATAAGAACCCAGTAGGGGGTGCCTCCTGTGAAGAGACTGCCATGAGCGAAGCCAAGAGCGGGGCGAGGAGCGAAGCGACGAGTAGGATAGTTAGCGAGCGTATGGGTTGGCATTTATCAGGCAGCCTCGCTACGCTCGCTGCCTTCGCTCCCCCTCACCTGTTGTAGTACCAGGTGAGGAGGAAACTAAATAGACAGAACATACCGCCTGTTGTGGTGACGAGGTTAGGGGCCATCCATTCGGGCAGGATCTAGTTGGGCGAAAAAGAGACCGAAGAGCGACGAGAGCAGAAGGTGACATTCGTGGGGTTAGTTATTGGCCTTCAGTTGCATACGGTCGTCGCTTCCAGACTCTCCTGTTGACTCACCTCAACCCACTTGTTCCAGTACGGGTTCATCCAGTTATCGAAGCTGGTGTTTCCCCCCGCCTTGTACTTATGGTTCGCGATGTTGGTCGCCCCCCCTTCTGTAAGTACCCCAGCTGGTGTCGGGGGCTCCTTGAGGAACGAGTATGGGTACGCTGGAATCTTAACACCCTCTGCCTTACCCTTTAGGCGACGGCTGCTCTTTGAGGGGGTTCCGGAGGGGGGCTTGGACTTGGGGGTTGAGGAACGGGAGCGGGATGAGGTGGACTTCTTGGGAGTTGAGGATCGAGACCTTGCGGGTTTGGCTGAGATTAGAATGAGAGGAGAGAAGCGACGAGTTGGGGGTTAGGAATAATCGACCTTCTACGATGAGCGCAATGAGCAATGCGTGGCCTTGTGCAATGAGCGCAATAAGCAATGAGGGAAATAAGCAATAAGCAACCTTATCGCTCGTCACTTCGCTCCTCGCACCTTTCTTTGCTGATGCTAATGTAACACGTTTAACAAGCTCTGCCTTCTTTCCCGTTTTAGGTACTGATAAATCGTCACACTGAACCTAGAATTTAATGTGAAGGATGTTTAGAGAGTGAGAGACAGGGAGAGTTTGTTCGAACAGCGAGATGCGCCAGTTGTGTATTTTCACTGTTAAGCCTTTCTGTTGTATTTAAGACTTCCCACGCAACCACAACCCCCATATTACACCAATATCATACCCACCTTAAGTTCCTTTACCGTCATAGTACTAAAATCCATGATATCAAGTAAAATTATTTGCTCCCCTCCTCATCAATCACAATTATCTTGTTACAAACGTTACTTAATTACATTTCTGATAACATTACTCGTTTTAATTCATTAGTTTGTCGCTTATTACTTCGATCCTCGTCCCATAACTGTTAATTTGACTAAATAAGTCAAGGTAAGATTGGACGAGGAGCGAAGGCAGTGAGCATAGCGAGCTTCCTGATACTTTCCTATACAATATGCTTACTCCCCCTACTCATCGCTTCGCTCGTAGCAGATAACAAACATTAACCCTACGATGTATCGTAATTCATCCTATAATCCTAATACATCACGTTACACATCCCTCCCCCTCCTACTTCTGATCCTACTGCAAATCCTCTCCCCCACCCTCTCGTCGAACCTGTACATAATAAACGGGGACGAGAATTTGGATTCTCTTGGGAAGAAATTAGACGACCTACCAAAGAGGGTAACCAAGACAGGGGAAATGATACATATAACTAAAGTGAGTTTGACATTATGTAACATTGAACAAGAACATGAAACATGCTGACACTTGCTCTCTTGCCCGCGCAGATACCAGTTTGTGAGGACCTATATGAAGATAGGGTGAGGGCTGGAGCGAAGCGACAGCAGCAGTAGTAACCATGCGCTCCTGCCGTATACCGCATAGCAATACAACTAACCTTCCTTCCCCCTTTCGTTTCCCCCCTCCAGCCCTTCCCAGATTCCTCCTATTTCACCCCCTCCAGGACCCTCCTCTCTCTCCTAAATCGAATGACCCCTCCCCCACCCCCACCCTCCCCCCCACGTTGTTACTCCAAACACTTCCCGACGCCATTCCCAATGAATTCAACCGTCGTTACGAGTGGTACATTACACGCCACACTAATGCACGTGGAAAAAGTGAGCTGGAGAGAGGAGCGAAGAACGTCGCGAATGCTGGTGTGTCTCAGCGACAGCAGCCATATCGCCAACCACTACAACTAACCCACGAATGTCACCTTCCACTCGTCGCTTCCACGGCCCCTCTAAGCTGATAATCTACCAGTACGGTAAATCCTCCCCACACACAACCCTCCAATCAGGTCTCCAAACCCTGATAACCCTTCTCCAAACCTCCTACACCCAAACCCTCCACCCCTTCGCCTCACCCCCAACGCTCGTTATATCCCTCACCCTCACCGTCAGCTACGCTCAAACCAAGTATCCGGGTGTGGCCGTTTACCAGGGTTTTGACCTGCATAAAATCGCACTCACAGTACTTCAACACCACACCCTTCCCCCCCTCCCTACCTCCCCCTCATCAACCGTTTTTCCGTGGTTGTTAATGGTGTTTG
>Ga0115006_10000645_pt1 | contig 19480 bp, 23 predicted proteins | sample ArcOceMetagenome_3_FD_88943 | JGI IMG/M metagenome (GOLD analysis project Ga0115006, IMG submission 88943) | Marine eukaryotic phytoplankton communities from Arctic Ocean - Arctic Ocean- Svalbard ARC20M Metagenome | ecosystem: Environmental > Aquatic > Marine > Oceanic | place: Arctic Ocean...
GTGGGATATCAGCACCGGTTAGGGCAATGCTGGTATTGCTATTAGCCTCTAACACTAGCCCGCCTATGGTGACTTCAATCACTGTGGTGTTCTTTTTGTCACTATCACTGTCACTGTCGCTGTCGCTGGCCTTGGCATTATTTCCATGGCCATTGTTTCCATAGTTTGTGTTACCACAAAGTTGATTCGCCCAGCGAAAGGATTGCCTATCGAGTGGCCCGCCAGTGGTTAAGCCAATGCTGTGATGACCAAAGCGACCGCTGTCTTGTAGCAAACTAAAAATACCCGGCTGAATGACTTTTAGGCTAGCCATTAAGTATCTCCCTGCAACTCGCCGCCCAAGGAAATAAAGTTTTCCCGGCTAATGGCGGTAAAACGAACTCTATCGCCCACCTGAACCGGCATGCTGGGTTCGGCATTGGGATCAAACATTCTCTGGGGGCAGAGGCCAATTAAATTCCATCCGCCGGGGGACTGGGCGGGATAGACTGCGGTTTGTCTGTCGGCTATAGCCACAGCACCGCGGGGAACCTTCTGTCTTGGGGTAGCTAATCTAGGCGAGGCAATGCGCTCATCAACTTCACCTAGGTAGGCAAACCCTGGGGCAAAGCCAATGGCATAAACGCGATATTCAGTTTGCTGGTGAATGGCGATAACTTCTTTTACCGAGAGTTTGGCTCGGTCGGCAAGGGACTGTAAATCTGGGCCGGATTCAGTGCTGTAATAAACTGGCAGACTGACGCTGTTGCCCTGCTGTTGTGTCTGATCTTGGTCGGGCTCATTGCCAATCTTAACAATGGGCTCCCGAATGGCACTGCGAATGACACTGGTTATATAGTAGTGGTCAGTTTGTAGAGGCTGATAGATCACCAGCAGCGAAGCGTAGGAGGGAACCAAATCTACTAGCAGGTCACCAAGCACCGTTTTCAAGTAGGCGACAGTTTGCGCAATTTGCGTAGCGATGGCAGCACTGGGCGAATCGCCAAAGTAGACAATCAATGAATTTTCTCCGGCCACCGAGATTGAAATTGCTTTACTCATGATTATCTATTGGCTAATCAGGCGGCGAATTTCTTCGATAGCATGCACGCCATCCATATTGTCGCCATGTACGCAAAGTGAGTCTGGGGCTAGAGCAATTTGATGACCGCCAATGGTAGTGACTGTGCCCTGTTCCTTAAGCTGGATTACCTGTTCAAGCATTTTTTCTCTGCTGTGTACTGCGCCTTCTTTGGCTCTTGATAACAGCGCGCCATTGTCGTCATAGCAGCGATCGGCGAAGGCTTCGAATAATACTTCAACGCCAAATGCTTTGGCCTCTTCACGATGGATGCCTGAGTCTGGAGTGGCCTGCAACATAAATGCCAGTGGATTATGACATTCGGTGATTGCTTCCATTACGGCGCTGCGAATATGACCATCGGCCATCATGTCGTTGTAAAGCGCGCCATGGGGTTTGACATAGTGCACCTGCACACCGAGATTTTCGGCCATTCCAGTAAGCGCGGCAATTTGGTATTGCAGTATAGCAATTAGCTCTATGGGCGGTAATTTCATAGACCGGCGACCGAAGCCTGCAATATCTGGGTAGCTTGGGTGGGCGCCGACCATGACATTATTACGCTTGGCTGCGAGTAGGGTTTTTTTCATTACTACTGGGTCGCCAGCATGAAAACCACAGGCAATGTTGGCCTGGTCGATAAAGGGCATAACCTTGTCATCTAGGCCCATGGTCCAGGCACCAAAGCTTTCGCCGAGATCGCAGTTTAAAAGTAATGACATAGGTCTAATCCGTTGGCGCGACGGTAAAGTCGCTGTTTTTGAGGTCAGTCACTAACATGCTGCCGGGACTGTGAGTAATACAAAAAGGAGGCTTGGCAGTTTCTAATGCTACCTGCGGTGTTACACCACAGGCCCAAAACAGTGGGTGCTCACCTTTTTTGATAGTGACTGCATCGCCGTAGTCTGGCTGGTTTATGTCGGCAATGCCAATAGTCTCTGGATTCGCGTAATGAATGGGCTCGCCATGCACAGACGGAAATCTGCCGCTAATCTCTGCGGCGCGCAGGGCGTCTTCTGGTGAAAAGGGGCGCATGCTGACGACCATGTTGCCGGAAAAAGGACCAGCGGGCATACAGTCAATATTGGTGCGATACATGGGTACATTGAGCCCTTCGCTGATGTTGCGCACATCTAGGCCGTCGGCGATTAGTGCCTCTTCAAAGGAAAAAGAACAGCCCAATAAAAATACTACTAGATCCTCATGCCACAGATCTGAAATGTCATTGGTTTCACTTTTGAGCTGGCCATTTTCAAAGACCCTATAGCTAGGGATATCGGTCCGGATATCGATATCTGCACCCACCTCGGGCAAGCTGAACTCACCGGCTTTTGATACGGCGATAAGAGGGCATGGCTTGGGGTTGGCTTGGCAGAATGTTAAGAAATCATCTGCCCAATCGGCAGGGAGTATGACCATGTTGCACTGCACATAGCCGGCGCAGTAACCAGAGGTGTTGCCACTGTGCGCGCCGCTACGAATTTGCTCGCGTAGCTGGCTTGGACAAATGTTTTGCAATTCTTTAGGCAAGTCTTTAGGTAGCTCTTTAGGTAGCTCTTTAGGTTGCTCTTTAGGTAACTCTTTAGGTAACTTAGGCATATCAGTAATAGCAGTTCCAACTTATTATAAACCGGAGTTTAGCAAAGCTGAGGCCTAAACTCATCAGGAGTAACCCAGAGGTGGTATAGGCTTCATAGATGGCTAGAGTTGCTTTCCCAGCTTAGCGCCATCGCTCGGCCCAGGCATCCAACACCCGCTCAGCATACCAGTATTGTCCATAGCTACCATTGTAGCGAGCTAAAGCATCAGCCAGACGACCCTGCTCAATGTCGAGGTAATGTTTAAGAATAGTGCAGCCATAGCGCAGATTAGTTTGCATGTTAATAAGGTTGTCTTCGGGGCGCCCAATTTCTTTTTTCCAAAACGGCATCACCTGCATTATGCCCTGAGCTCCAGCACTTGATACTGCATAGCTATCGAAGCCACTTTCTACTTCTATCAACGCAAGGACAATTTCTGGCGATACCTTGGCCAGGGTGGCTTCGCTATGGATTAGGGTTAGCAGTTTCAGGCGCTGATCGGCGTCTTTAATCAGAGCAGAGAGGGGCAGGTCTTTTGATACTAGCCAGACTTGGGCATCATAATGATTGTCAAAGCTAGGGGCAGCGGCAGCGGCGAGTTTTAGTTTGGACACAAGCGTTGGGTCGAGGGCAGGGTCTAGAATAGCCTCTTCAATAGCCCCTAGAACATTAGCCCCTAGAACATTAGTCCCTAGAACATTAGCCCGTAGAGTATTAGAAAGCGCAGCACCAGGTTCGCCTCCCTGTAAAGGTGTGGCGAGTAACAAAACAGACAGCATGAAACAGGCAGTCCCCAGAAGTGTGTGGCCCTGCCTGTGTCCAATTCGCTTTAGGTGCCTATTTAAAAAACCTGTCTGCCATAAAGTCATCTAGCGCATCCATTGCTATATGTTGATTTTCCGTATCCCGCCGACCGCGGTATTCCACAGTACCGCCTTCGAGTCCGCGGTCGCCAATGACAATACGATGAGGTATGCCGATAAGCTCGATATCTGCCAACATACCACCGAGGCGCGCTTTGGGCTCATCCATGAATAACACTTCATAGCCAGCATCGCTGAGTTTTTGGTAGAGGGTATCGCAGGCCTCTTTTACGGCCTCAGATTTGTGCATGTTGATGGGCACAATGGCTACCTGAAACGGTGCGATAGCGTCGGGCCAGATAATACCATTGTCATCATAATTCTGTTCGATAGCGGCGGCTACGATGCGGCTAACGCCAATGCCGTAGCAGCCCATACTCATGAACTGCTCTTTGCCATTTTCATCGAGAACCGTTGCTTTCATAGCCTCTGAATACTTGGTGCCGAGCTGGAAAATATGACCCACTTCGATACCTCGTTTGATTTCGAGAATACCTTTGCCATCAGGGCTTGGGTCGCCGGCTACTACATTGCGAATATCCGCCACGGTAAATTCACCGCAGTTAGAGGCCCAGTTAACATTGGTCAAATGGTAGCCATCGCGGTTGGCTCCACAGACAAAGTTATTTAGCTGGGCTGCACTGCGATCAACGACCATGGTTAGGTTAAGGTCAACGGGCCCCAGTGAGCCGGGTGAGCAATTTAAGGCAGCTTTGATTTGCTCTTCGCTGGCAAAGGTTATTTCGCTAGATAGACCCAATGCGTGCTGAGCTTTCACTTCATTAAGCTCGTGGTCACCGCGCAGCATCAAGCCATATAGTTGGGTTTCGCCCTCTGCATTTTCGCCGCTCACGATAAGTGCTTTGAGTGTCTGGGTTGCATCTTTATCCATGAACTGACAGAGATCATCAATACTGTGAACACCTGGGGTGGCCAGTTCGGTCATTTCTAATGCATTAGATGTACCTTCGGCGGGCGAAGGGTCGCTTGCCACTGCCTCGGCTTTTTCAATATTCGCGGCATAATCACTTTCGGTAGAGAACACAATTGCGTCTTCCCCAGACTCGGCAAGCACATGAAACTCGTGGGAGTGGCTGCCACCAATACTGCCCGTGTCAGCAAGGACTGCGCGAAAGACTAAGCCAGCACGGGTAAAAATCGCATTGTAGGTTTGGTACATAACGTCGTAGGTGTCTTGTAATGACTCGGCATTGGCATGGAATGAATAGGCGTCCTTCATGCAAAACTCACGAGTGCGCATTACGCCAAAACGAGGTCGGCGCTCATCACGAAATTTGGTTTGAATCTGATAAAAGTTAGCGGGCAGCTGTTTATAGCTGCTGATTTCGCTACGGATAATGTCTGTGATGACTTCTTCGTGGGTGGGGCCGAGACAAAATTCGCGATCGTGGCGATCTTTAATGCGCAGTAATTCAGGGCCAAACTGACCCCAGCGCCCAGACTCTTTCCAGAGGTCGGCGGGTTGAACCACGGGCATCATTAATTCAAGGGCACCTGACTTATCCATTTCCTGACGCACAATGGCTTCTACTTTACGAAATACTCGCAGCCCTATGGGTAACCAAGAGTATAATCCTGAGGCAACTTTACGGATCATGCCAGCACGCAGCATCAGCTGGTGACTGATAACCTCGGCATCGGCTGGGGATTCTTTTTTAGTGGTAATTAAGTACTTGCTGGCGCGCATAGTTTTCTGACACTTTAGAAGGAATAATGTGCCGCCATTTTACGGGGCGTAGCTGCCGCGGTACAGGGCAAAGGGGAATAGAGAGGAAAAATGTTTCAATTACATGAAAGATTATTGGCTGACACGGTGCTAATAGGCGAATTTCCATTGTCACTGGTGCTTTTAAGCAAAGATGCCAACTATCCCTGGGTGATTTTGGTGCCTGCTCGAGCGGGGGTAAAAGAAATCTACCAGCTCGACCAAGAGGATCGCCTGCAACTACTCCATGAATCCTGCCTAGTGGCCGAGGCTATGGAGGCTCTGTTTAAACCTCACAAGCTTAATATTGCGACTATTGGCAATGTGGTTCCGCAATTACATATGCACCATGTGGCGCGTTTGGAAACAGACGCTGCTTGGCCGGGACCAGTTTGGGGCGCAGTGCCAGCCTTGCAATACAGTGGAAATGTGCTGGATGATTTGGTGGCAGACATAAGGGACAGTTTGCCGAGTTTAGTAATGTCGTCAAAATAAATTAAAAAAAACCCCATCAGATGATGGGGTTTTTTTATAAGCCACAATTAATGCATTACTGGCAATGCTTACTGGGCCATATCTTTAAGCCCTTTAAGAGCGTGCACCTTAACAGCAACGTTCGCTGGTTTGGCTTTGAACGAGGTCATCTTACCTGTGAACGGGTTGATGCCTTTTCGAGCTTTTTTGGCGGCCCGCTTAACGGTGGTGACTTTGACTAAACCGGCCAAAACAAATTCGCCTACTGAGCGTTTTTTGATATGGCGTGACACAAGGATAGCGAGTTCATCAAGCACAGTGCATACCTGTTTGCGGTTTAAGCCGGCGTTAAGGGCTAGTTCATTAACGATATCTGTTTTGCTATAGCGTTCCCTGATTGCGGTCAGCTTGCGCGCTTCAGCTGCAGCTGGCTTCTTGGTGACAGTCTGCTTTTTAGCGACTGCTTTTTTGGGGGCTGCTTTTTTTGAAACAGCTTTTTTTGAAACAACTTTTTTTGCAACAGCCTTCTTTGAAACGGCCTTCTTCGCAACAGCCTTCTTTGAAGCAGCTTTCTTCACAACGGTCTTCTTAGCAGCCACTTTTTTAGCAGCAGATTTTTTTGCAACAGGCTTTTTCTTTGCCGCAGCCTTTGGTTTGGCGGGAGTTTTCTTGACAGTAGATTTTTTAGTCGCGACTTTTTTAACTGCTACTTTCTTAGCGACAACTTTTTTCTTTGCTACAGCTTTCTTTTTTGCTGGAGACTTCTTTTTTGCAGTACCTTTTTTTACAGCCATTGTAAGTTCCTTTGTGATTTTGGTTATCCGAATTAAACCAACCCTGAGGTAGCGCAGGTACCGTAAAACGGGGCCTCGCCATTATTTATAGCTGCTGAATTCCAGTTGTGCCATGTATGTAGGCTTTTTTTACCGAATTTTTGTCTCTGTGCCGCTTAAACAGCCTTTTTAAGCATTCGCCAGACGCTTTGGCTGATGTATAATGCTGCGCTTTTAAATGGCTCAGGGCTTAACTTAATTGGCTCAGGGCTGATAACTCGCTCAGGGTTACTACTTTTATAGGCTCAGGGCTGTTTGGTTAAAGGAAATTGCAAAATGCCGATTTACGAGTATCGCTGTGGTGATTGTGATCATGAGTTCGAATCGTTGCAGAAAATGAGCGACGATGCGCTCACTGACTGCCCCAGCTGTGCAAAGCCTGCGCTGAAGAAGTTGATCTCTGCGTCTGGGTTTCGTCTGAGTGGCAGTGGTTGGTACGAGACCGATTTTAAGAGCGGTAAAAAGAAGAATATTAGTGGGGAGCAAAACTCTGGTGGCAGTGCGCCTGCAGCCAAAGACTAAAACCAAATTCTATCGCTTAATCGCGATAAGTGATTAACCTAGGAATAAAAACTGATGTATCGAACAACCTATTGTGGACTTGTTAGAAGCGCTCATATTGACGAAGAGATTACAATTTGTGGCTGGGTGGACCGTCGCCGTGACCACGGTGGTGTCATTTTTCTCGACCTTCGTGATCGCGAGGGCATTGTGCAGGTCGTATTTGATTCTGACGCCGGAGAATTTTTTACTCAGGCTGATAAGGTTCGTTCGGAATACGTTTTAAAGGTCACAGGAAAGGTTAGAGCCCGAAGTGAAGCTACTATAAATGCCAATATGGGCACTGGTGAGATTGAAGTTTACGGGACCCACCTAGAGATTTTGAATACTGCGGAAACCCCGCCGTTTCAGCTAGATGATCATATTACCGTCGGCGAAGATGTGCGTTTGAAGCACCGCTATATGGATTTGCGTCGTACTCAGATGCAGAACAGCATGCGTTTTCGTTCCAAGATAACCGCGTCTATCCGCAACTATCTGGTTGAGCATGGTTTCTTAGATATCGAAACCCCAATTATGACTAGAGCGACTCCAGAGGGTGCTCGGGATTACTTGATTCCTTCGCGCACTCACCCCGGGCAGTTTTTTGCCATGCCCCAGTCGCCCCAGTTATTTAAACAGTTACTTATGGTGGCTGGTTTTGATCGCTATTATCAGATTGCCAAATGTTTCCGTGACGAAGACTTGCGGGCAGATCGTCAGCCAGAATTTACCCAGATTGATATAGAGGCCTCTTTTATTGATGAAGAGGACATTATGTCGATCACTGAAACCATGATCACTGGCATTTTCTCTGAGCACATGGGTGTTGATTTTGATGCGTTTCCGCGCATGACCTATGCAGATGCAATGCATCGCTATGGTTCAGATAAACCGGATTTACGCATTCCCCTAGAGCTGGTCGAAATCAAAGACCTGCTCAAAGATATCGAGTTCAAAGTATTTGCTGGCCCAGCTAACGACCCAGCTTGCCGTGTTACTGCCCTAAAAGTGCAGGGCGGTGCCGAGATATCACGCAAGCAGATCGACGACTACACCAAATTTGTCAGTATCTATGGTGCCAAAGGTTTGGCTTGGATTAAGGTTAACGCCATTGAGACTGGTATAGAAGGCTTACAGTCACCAATCATTAAGTTCTTGGGCGATGAAGTGACCATGAATATCATGGAGCGTCTGGGTGCAAAGAATGGCGATATCGTCTTCTTTGGCGCAGATAAAGCCAATGTAGTTTCTGAAGCACTAGGCGCATTGCGCTGTAAAGTGGGCGAAGACTTAAACCTATATACCTGTGAATGGGCGCCGATGTGGGTGATTGATTTCCCCATGTTTGAAACGACGGATAACGGCGGCCTGACGCCGTTGCATCATCCCTTTACCGCACCTTCATGCTCGGTTGAAGCATTGCAGGCAGATCCAGCTAATGCATTGTCTCGGGCCTACGATATGGTTCTTAACGGCTGTGAGTTGGGTGGTGGTTCTATTCGTATCCACGATCAAGCGATGCAGGGAGTGGTCTTCGACGTGCTGGGTATAGGCGAAGAAGAGCAGCGCGAGAAGTTTGGCTTCTTGTTGGATGCGCTTAAGCATGGTGCTCCGCCCCATGGTGGACTGGCCTTTGGCCTTGACCGTTTGATTATGCTGATGGTGGGTGCTGACAGTATTCGCGACGTTATTGCCTTCCCGAAAACTCAGTCTGCAGCCTGTCTGTTGACCAATGCCCCAGGTACAGTGGAAGCGGCACAGTTGCGCGACCTGAATATTAAGTTGCGTGTCACGGAAGAGAAGAGTTCAAGTTAATTACCCATAGTTAACAACGGAGGTTTTTGATGGCAGGTCATAGTAAGTGGGCCAATATTAAACATCGCAAGGCGGCGCAGGATGCGAAGCGCGGGAAAGTATTCACCAAGCTTATTCGTGAGCTGGTGGTAGCGGCGAAAGCGGGAGGGCCAAGCCCCGATGATAATCCGCGACTCAGAGCGGCGGTAGACAAAGCTCTGGGTGCCAACATGAAGCGCGATACCTTGGACAAAGCTATAGCTCGGGGAGCTGGCGCTGACGACGGCGAAAATTATGACGAGATCACCTACGAAGGCTATGCCTCAGGTGGTGTTGCAGTACTAGTGGAATGCATGACCGATAATCGCAACCGCACCGCGGGTGATGTACGGCATGCTTTTGCCAAGCGTGGTGGCAACCTAGGTACTGACGGCTCGGTGGCTTATTTGTTTAATCGCATTGGGCAGATAAGTTATGAGCCCGGTGTCGACGAAGAAGTATTGATGGATGCTGCCCTAGAGGCTGGCGCTGAAGACGTTAAAACTCATGATGATGGCTCCGTCGATGTGGAGACCAGCTTCGAAGATTATTTAACCGTTAAAGATGCCCTTGTGGCTGCCGGTCTTGACCCTGTGCATGCAGAGATTACAATGCTGGCCGACATTACTGTTCCTATGGATAAAGAGGGGGCAGAGAAGCTGTTGGATATGATTGACGGCTTAGAAGATTTGGATGATGTGCAGAACGTGTATACCAATGCAGAGATTCCCGATGATGTAATGGAAGCCCTTAGCTGATAAGTTTATGCAAAGCCCTTAGCTAGGTGTATGGAAAGCCCTTAGCCAAGGAATAAGAAGGCCCTTAGCCAAGGAATAAAAAGCCCTTAGTAGGCCGTTACTGAATTACCAACACCCTAAACTCAAACGAGTAATCATTAAACGAGGTTATACCGATGAAAGTTATAAAGAAAACTAAAGACTACGTTGTTTACCAGAAGGCCAGTGGCCGTTACGCGGTAAAAGATTCAAACAAAAAATGGGTTAATGCAGACGAGAAGATTAAGATTCTGCTAGCCGAAGGACTTATTAAAGCTGTTATGCCTGCTGCTCCAGTCGTTGAAGAAGCGCCTGTTGAAGAAGTTGCGGCTGAAGCGGCTCCTGTTGCTGAAGAAGCAGCTCCTGCTGTAGTAGAAGAGACGGCTCCAGCTGTTGAAGAAGCTGCTCCAGTTGCCGAAGAAGCACCTGTTGTAGAAGAAGCTGCTCCAGTTGCTGAAGAAGCTCCTGCTGTAGAAGAAGCGGCTCCAGCTGCAGAAGAAGCTCCCGTAGTAGAAGAAGCGGCTCCAGTTGCTGAAGAAGCTCCCGTTGCTGAAGAAGCGGCTCCAGCTGCAGAAGAAGCGCCTGCGGCTAAAGAAGAGCCTAAAGCTAAGGCAGCACCTAAAGCCAAAGCAGCACCTAAAGCTAAAGCAGCGCCAAAAGCTAAAGCGGCACCAAAAGCAGAAGACTAAGATCGCAACCGCTTTTGCGGCTGTCTTTAATCTGTCTGTTACGAAAAGCCCTCTGAATACTCTTCAGGGGGCTTTTTTAATGGTTGACTGATCGCTGTGCGATTGCAACACTCTGCGACAACTTAAAGACAAGCATCTCCATGACTCGAATAATTGGCATTGACCCAGGTTCAAGGCGCACCGGCTACGGTGTGATTGATGTTGTGGGCAGCAAAATTACCTATGTCACCAGCGGTATCATCCGCTTGCCAGAAGAGTCTCTCGCCCGTCGTCTAGGTATTATCTTCGATGGTGTTACGCAGATTATTGGCGAGTATCAGCCCCAGCATATGGGCATAGAAGAAGTCTTTGTCGCCCATAATCCTGGCTCTGCCTTAAAACTGGGGCAGGCGAGGGGTGCTGCAATTGTTGCGGGGGTGAATGCCAAGTTGCCGGTCGGGGAATACTCTGCCCGAAGTGTTAAAAAGGCCGTGGTGGGTACCGGAGCGGCAGATAAAACTCAGGTACAGATGATGATAGTGCAGCTGCTAAAGCTGTCTGAGTCACCAGCAGAAGATGCGGCGGATGCCCTAGCAGTAGCCATATGTCATGCCCATAGTATGCGCACTAATGAAGCGCTGGCTGGCTCTGGTGTTAAAGGCTATGCTCGCGGCCGACTTAAATAGAACCCACAGACTAAATAAGGCAATCGACAGATTATGATTGGACGACTTCAAGGTACAGTGCTGCATAAGCAGGCCCCAGATTTACTACTGGACGTTCAGGGGGTGGGCTACGAGGTATTAGTTTCTCTGAGTACTTTTTTTGCCGTGCCCGCTGTTGGTGAGTCAGTTGTTTTGCATACCCATTTCGTCGTGCGCGAAGACGCCCAGTTGCTGTTTGGCTTTTCTGAGCTCGCAGAGCGGGCGCTATTTCGTCATCTCATTAAGGTCAATGGTGTGGGCCCCAAAATGGCTCTGGCCATTCTTTCTGGCATGTCCGCTTCTGAGTTTGCTCAGAGCGTCCTTAATAACGATGTCGCCACGCTGGTTAAACTGCCCGGTGTGGGTAAAAAGACAGCTGAGCGTCTAGTGATTGAGATGCGTGACAGAGTGGGTGATATTGATGCCACTAATGCTACAGGCGGTGCGGTATCCGCAAAGCCGCCAGGCATCGCCGAAGAGGCCGAGAGCGCATTGATTGCTCTGGGCTACAAACCTCAGGACGCCACCAAGATGGTCAGCAGGGCCATCAGCGATGATATCTCCAGTCCAGAACAGCTTATTAGAGCTGCGCTAAAAAGCATGGTATCCAAGTAGACGGCAAAAGCAGCTATTTACCTAGCTCAAGGGCTAGTCCCAGAGTAAAGCTAGTGAAAATTACAAGTCATCAAGGTATGCTTACAGGCAAATTTGAGATGGCGCCCAATGATAGAACCTGATCGACTTATTTCCGCAGATACTTCCGTTAGCGAAGAGCGTTTTGACCGCGCTCTGCGTCCGACTGCGCTCGCCGAATATGTGGGTCAGCCGGCAGTTAAAGAGCAGTTGCAGATATTTATTGAAGCGGCCCGCAAGCGTGGCGAACCTCTTGATCATACTTTGGTATTTGGCCCCCCAGGCTTAGGTAAAACCACCTTGGCCCATATTATTGCTAACGAAATGCAAGTAGACCTGAAAACCACCTCTGGACCCGTACTTGAGAAGGCCGGCGATTTGGCCGCCTTGCTCACCAATCTAGAGGCAGGGGATGTACTGTTTATTGATGAGATTCATCGTCTGAGCCCAGTGGTTGAAGAAATTCTCTACCCAGCCCTAGAAGATTATCAGCTAGATATTGTTATAGGAGAGGGCCCTGCAGCCCGTTCAATCAAGTTAGACCTGCCACCTTTTACCTTGGTCGGGGCGACCACCAGAGCTGGTCTACTGACCTCACCGCTGCGTGATCGCTTCGGTATTGTCCAGCGTCTTGAGTTTTACTCCGTTGAAGATCTCACCAGCATTGTGAAGCGCGCTGGAGATATTCTTGAAGTGCCCATAGACGATAGTGGCGCCCAAGAAATTGCCCGCCGTGCTCGGGGCACACCTCGGATAGCTAATAGGCTTCTGCGCCGTGTGCGTGACTATGCCGAAGTGAAAGGCGATGGCTCCGTAGACAAGGCAATTGCCGATGCTGCGTTGAATATGCTCAAAGTAGATGAGAGCGGCTTTGATCATTCAGATAGAAGACTGTTACTTACCCTGATGGAAAAATTTGACGGTGGCCCCGTCGGTGTCGACAGCCTCGCGGCAGCACTAAGCGAAGAGCGCGGCACCATTGAAGATGTTCTTGAGCCCTATCTGATTCAGCAGGGCTATTTAATGCGCACATCCAGGGGGCGCATGGCGACACGCATGGCCTACGAGCATTTTGGCCTCAAGAGCCCTAAGCGTATTCAAGACCAGCTGGATATTTTGGATGACTGATTTTGCCTTGCCGATTCGTGTCTATGTAGAGGATACCGACGCCGGTGGCATTGTGTTCTACGCCAACTACCTAAAATATATGGAACGGGCGCGCACCGAGCTAATGCGTAGTCTAGGCTATGACAAACCGGCACTGTTTGACGGCCTGCAATTTGTCGTCCGCGGTGTGGAACTGCTCTACCACAAACCGGCAGTACTTGATGACGAGATACTGGTGACGGCACGGTTTGAGAAAGTTTCCCGGGTCACGTTCACTATGAGCCAGCAAGTTTTTTGCGGTGACGAATTATTGGTTGAGGGCACTATTAAAGTGGCCTGCATCGATGTGCAAAACAAACGCCCCTGTGGCATACCAAAACCTATGTTTGAAACCTTAAAAAGCCACCTCGGCTAAATTGGAGTTTATCTGGTGAACGAAGAAAACATGTCGATACTCGCGCTCATGACCAATGCGAGTTTTTTAGTCCAGGCAGTGATGGGCATATTGTTTATTGCCTCGATCATGTCGTGGATAATGATTGTCCAGCGGGGCATATTTTTGAACGGCGCCCAGCGTAGCTTCCGTGAATTTGAAGATACTTTCTGGTCTGGCGTAGATCTCAATAAGCTCTATCAGGAGCTCACAGATAGGGCCTTGCAAAACGGCGCTATCGACGGCATCGAAAATGTCTTTCGTGCGGGCTTTCGGGAATTTAACCGCCTAGCTCAAACCGATAAAGCAGACCCAGACGCAGTGATGGAAGGCACCGATCGTGCAATGCGCGTGGCCCTAAGTCGCGAAGATGAAAAGCTTAGTGCCAATCTGCCGTTTCTGGCGAGTGTGGCTTCGGTAAGCCCATATATAGGTCTATTTGGCACCGTGTGGGGCATCATGAATTCATTTCGTGGTCTTGCCATGGTGCAGCAGGCGACGCTGGCAACCGTTGCTCCAGGTATCTCTGAAGCACTGATCGCCACGGCCATGGGCCTATTTGCAGCGATTCCAGCGGTGATTGCCTACAATCGATATTCGGCTAAGGCTGAGGTCATTAACGCCAATTACGAGACCTTCTCTGAAGAGTTCTCGAGCATCCTGCATCGTCAGGTTCACGCCCGTTAATCTTGTTGGAGGCATAGGCTGTGAAGCATAAAAAACCGAAACGCAAACTGGTGGCTGAAATCAATGTGGTTCCCTATATTGATGTGACTCTGGTGTTGCTGGTGGTGTTTATGATTACCGCGCCGCTGCTTATGCAGGGCGTCAAGGTCGAGTTGCCAGATGCTAACTCAGCACCAATGGATACCAAAGACCAAGACCCTTTTATTGTGTCTATCAAGGCTGACCGTAGCTATTGGATCGACGTTAAGGGCAATAACAAAACCGAAACCCTGGCGGTCATTAAAGACCGCGTGGCCAAAGTGCTGCGCCAGAAGCCGGGAACCCCTATTTTAGTCTGGGGTGACAGTGCTGTTGAATATGGTGCTGTGGTTAACTTGATGAGCGAGCTACAGCTGGCAGGAGCGTCCTCAGTGGGTCTGGTGACAGAGCCCCCCAGCAAATAGTATGAGAAATGTTACCAGCTACTCAACCGGCGCACTGCTGAGCATTATTATCCATGTGGGGGTACTTGCCGCGCTGGTGATCAACTGGGAGTCAGACAGTAAAAAGGTCATTATTCAGCCCCAATATATTGAGGCCAAGTTGGTTCAGCTAGCACCCAAAAAAACGCCAGTGGTCAAAAAGCCTGCCAAGCCCAAAGTAGACAGAGCCAAGAAAAAACGCGAGCAGGATAAACGCCGGGCAGATCAAAAAAAGAGAGCGGATAAAAACAAAGCCGAGGCCAAACGTTTGGCAGAGTTAGAAGCTAAACTAAAAGCAAAGCAGGAAGCTAAACGCAAAGCAGATCAAGTCGAAGCCGAGCGTCAGCGTATCGAGTCCGAATTTGCCGAAACATTGGCCCAAGAACAAGCTGATATCAGTGCCCAAGAAGACCAACAAGTGGCTAATAGCTTTATGCAGCTTATTCGCCAGCGACTATCCCAGAATTGGAGCCGGCCCCCCAGTGCTCGAAGGGATATGGAGACAATGATCGAGATAAGGCTGGTGCCAACAGGCCGCATCGTTGGTGTGAATGTGGTGAAGTCCAGCGGCGACCTAGCCTTTGATCGCTCAGTTGAACAGGCGGCATTTAAGGCCGAACAGTTTGAAGAGATAAAACAGCTAGACCCGCGACTATTTGAAAAATATTTTCGTGTTGTTAAAGTGGCGTTTAGTCCAGAAGATTTAAGGCTATAGAATTAATGGAGATATGGATTTGAGAAAGCTTTACGGAATACTGTCCCTGACATTTTTACTGGCACTGTCTAGCAGCAGCGCCTGGTCTGAGTTAGTTATTCGCGTGACTCAGGGCAACGACAAGCCAACCACCGTTGCCGTGTCGCCCATTGCTTTAAATGGGCTGCGCATCAAAGAGGATATAGGAGCCATTGTAGAGGCTGACCTTCAGCGCAGCGGGCTTTTCCGCACTACCCCAAGGCGAGATATGCTGGCCTTTCCCTCCAAAGCTTCCGATGTTTATTTTCGCGACTGGCGCATGTTGGGCAGCGAATATCTGGTGGTAGGCTCCATGAGAACAATCGCAGATGGCCGCTATGAGCTTGAGTTTAGCTTGTTAAATGTGACCGCCCAGAAGACCGAGTTTAAGCATGCCGTGCGGGGTAGGGTTAATGAGATGCGTGATCTGGCTCATCTGGTCAGTGACAAAGTCTATCAAGAAATTACAGGCATACGCGGCGCTTTTTCCACGCGTATTGCCTATGTCACCGCCAACCGAGATTCAGGGAAATTTGTCTACCGCCTTAATGTGGCAGATGCTGACGGCGCGAGAGAAAAGCTCATGCTGGAGTCCTCAGAGCCTATTATGTCGCCGTCTTGGGCCCCTAATGGCAAAGAGCTTGCCTACGTGTCTTTCGAAACCGGCCGGCCGGCGATATTTAGACAAAATCTTGTTACCGCTAAGCGTCAGCAACTAACAAATTATACAGGATTGAATGGAGCACCGGCTTGGTCGCCAGACGGTAAAAAACTAGCTTTAGTGCTGTCAAAAGACGGCAATCCAGAGATTTATATGCTGGAATTATCCACTTCTAAATTTACCCGTTTAACCCGTCATTTTGCCATCGATACCGAACCAACCTGGATGTCGGACGGAAATACCCTCTTATTTACCTCAGATCGAGGCGGAACACCCCAGATATACAAATTAAATGTTGCCACGAGGGCTACAGAACGCCTAACATTCAGGGGTAATTACAACGCACGTCCCAGCTTGGCTCCAGATGGCCGCACATTAGCTCTAGTTCATCGAGAGTCCTCAACGTTTCATATCGCGTCTTTTGACCTTAAAACCGGTCGAATGATTGAGCTGACAGAGACAAGATTAGATGAATCACCTACTGTTGCACCTAACGGCGCTATGGTAATGTACGCGACCAAGCAGGGAGATCGTGGTGTACTTGCGGCGGTTTCTTTAGATGCAGGGGTAAGATACGTACTTCCGGCAAAAAATGGAGATGTGCGGGAACCGGCATGGTCGCCGTTTCTGCAATAAGAGACTATTTTTTTTAGATAAATAACTCACAGGAGTTAATATGAAGACCTCGTTTAACAAGACTGGCTTAGCCACAATTTTATTTTCAATGGTACTTGTAGGCTGTAGTTCAGCACCAGTTGAAGAAACGTCCACCGATATTGAAGATACTTCAGTACAGACTGGACAGGTCGATACCTCAGGGATTGATGATAGTGCCATGGCTAGTTCAGCCGACACTGTATTCTATTTTGATTTTGACAAAGCTCTGCTTAAGCCAGAATCTCGCGCTGCTCTGCTAGAGCATGCAGCTGCATTATCTAGCAACCCACGCAGTGTCCGTCTCGAAGGCCATGCCGATGAGCGTGGTACTCGTGAATACAACATTGCACTGGGCGAGCGTCGCGCCAATGCTGTTAAAGAGTTCTTGGTATTACAGGGTGTTTCTGGCGGTTTGATCGAAGTTATCAGCTACGGCGAAGAGCGCGCAGCGTCTTTCGGTAGCAATGATAGTGCTTGGGGCTTGAATCGTCGCGTTGAATTGAAGTAAAACCTAGAGGCCAGCAATGGTCTATAGTTGCTTCACAATGCACAGATGTTCGAATACGGCTGGGGTTAATACTGACTCTGGCCGTTTCTGTGTTTAGCCTGAACTGGGAAAGTGGTGAATTGCTATGAAATCTCCTCTCGCTGTATTGCTTACGTTGGCTTGTTTTTCTGTCACAGCGCTGGGGCAGAGCCTGACACCGGTTGTGGATTTAAATAGCCAATCTGATCCAGCTCAAAATATGGATTCCACCACTAACGTCGATGGTGCAGATAATGCAGGTCAGGCAGCAGGGGACCGCTATTATCAGATGCAGGTACTGCAACAAGAAGTACAGATGCTCAGAGGCATGGTTGAAGAATTAAACCATGAGCTGCAGCAGCTTAAACAGCGGCTGATGGATGACTATCTGGATATTGATCGCCGTCTAAGTGCGATTTCTTTTAGCGCGCCAGGCAATAATGCCCCAGCCAATAGAACGTCAGTCAGTAGTGCGCCAGCCAATCCTAGGCCAGGCAGTATTTCTGCTGCACTGGATGCCAAAAATTCTACAGACAGCAGTGGCTATAGCCTAAATCCGGCAGCATCCAACAATGCTGGTGCCGCCAAAGTAGCAGCTGGCCCCTCTGAACTAGCAGAGATGAAGGCCAACTACGAAAACGCGTCGAGCTTGCTGCTAAAGAAGCGAGATATCAATGGTGCGGCACTCGCCTTTGAGCAACATGTTGTTGACTATGCCTCCAGCCCCTATGTGGCGAACGCCTATTACTGGTTGGGTGAGATCTATTTATTGCAGGACCAGGCTGAGTTATCTCGCCAAGCATTTACATCGGTTATAGAGCAGTACCCCTTGCACAGCAAAGCAATGGATGCGCGTTTTAAGCTGGGCAAACTCTACCACCAGCTAGGTGAAGATGCCCGTGCGCGGGAGCTGCTTGAAACCGCAGCGACCAGCAGCGGAGGCGTGGCTAAAAAGGCACTTGCCTACCTAAATAATAATTTTTAATCGCCAGCCAAATCCCGGTTAGCCAACCTCTGAATTGACTATGTCTGAATCATCGTTACGTATTACTGAAATCTTTCACTCGCTGCAAGGTGAGACCAGTACCACTGGTCTGCCTACGGTGTTTGTGCGCCTAACAGGTTGCCCACTGCGCTGTAGCTACTGCGATACTGCCTACGCCTTTGAGGGAGGCAGTAAAATGGTGATCAGCGAGATTATGCAGACCGTGACAGACTTTGGTGCCCGCTATGTCACCGTGACTGGCGGCGAGCCTCTCGCGCAGCCTCAATGTTTAGAATTGTTGAAGGATCTTTGTGACGCTGGCTACAAAGTATCTCTTGAAACAAGCGGCGCTATGCCCATTGATGACGTCGATAACAGAGTCGTCAAAATTGTCGATTTAAAAACTCCGGGTTCTGGTGAAGTCACCCGCAACCTGTATGAAAATATTCCACTGCTGCTGCCCCATGATGAGGTCAAATTCGTCATCTGCGATCGTCAGGATTATGACTGGAGCTGTATGAAAATGGACGAGCTTGGGCTCGCAGATCGTGCCGCTGAAATTTTGTTCTCGCCCAGTCAGGGAGAGTTAACACCAAAGCAGCTGGCGCAATGGATACTGCAAGATAAGCTCAATGTCAGAATGCAGATACAAACCCACAAATATATCTGGGGCGACCAGCCCGGTCACTAGGTCAAAACCATGTCAAAAAAAGCCGTTATTCTAGTCTCTGGTGGGCTGGACTCAACCACCGTACTCTCGATGGCCCTAGCTCAGGGTTACGATTGCTATACCCTGAGTTTTGATTATGGCCAGCGCCATAGATCAGAACTCGACTCCGCCCAGCGTGTATCGGACTCTGCTGCGGTTGTAGAGCATAAAGTCGTCAAGCTAGACCTAGGCACTATTGGTGGTTCAGCACTCACCGACGCAGCGATTGATGTGCCAGAACACGAAACTACAGGTATCCCCGTCACCTATGTACCAGCACGCAACACCGTCTTTTTATCTATCGCTCTGGGCTGGGCTGAAGTGTTAGGTGCCAATGATATATTCCTAGGCGTTAATGCGGTGGATTACTCTGGTTATCCCGATTGCCGGCCAGACTATATCAGTGCTTTTGAATCCATGGCTAATCTGGCGACCAAAGCTGGTGTTGAAGGGCAGCGCTTAAGGATCCACGCACCACTGATGACTATGACCAAAGCCGATATTGTAGAGGCAGGTCTGGCTTTAGGGGTAGATTATAGCCAGACGGTTTCCTGCTATCAGGCAAGCCAAGAAGGCCTAGCATGTGGTAAATGTGATAGCTGCAGACTCCGATCTCAGGGCTTTATCGAAGCAGGAGTAAAAGACCCTACCAGATATCAAAATAAGGCTTGAATTTTGTCTTCTGGTCCGTATAGTACGCACCTCCTCTGAGGGCCGTTAGCTCAGTTGGTAGAGCAGTTGGCTTTTAACCAATTGGTCCCGCGTTCGAGTCGCGGACGGCCCACCATTTTTTAGTCATCCATCGATAGCAGTCACTAATAAAGTGCA
>Ga0115006_10000646_pt1 | contig 19461 bp, 16 predicted proteins | sample ArcOceMetagenome_3_FD_88943 | JGI IMG/M metagenome (GOLD analysis project Ga0115006, IMG submission 88943) | Marine eukaryotic phytoplankton communities from Arctic Ocean - Arctic Ocean- Svalbard ARC20M Metagenome | ecosystem: Environmental > Aquatic > Marine > Oceanic | place: Arctic Ocean...
AATGTTTAAGCTACCTGAAAATGCGGGTGCTTCACTTAGCGAAGTTGCCAAAGTGAAATCTGAAACTGCTATCACAATTGCAATGCTTGATTCAGTATCAGATGAAGAAAAATTAAACTTAGTGCCTATTAAGTAATAAATAATATTTGAACCTAGTGAGGAAGTATTAAAGCTAGGTTCAAATATAGCAAGAATAATCTCTTTAAATCTTTACAAGTTAATTCTTTTATAAACCTGCAAAACAACGATCTAATCCCCTAATTAACAAAAGTTTTTTTCTCAAAAAATTAGTTTTACTAATTGGTACTCTTAGCTATTGTCTTTAACCATCTAATATTTTTTTATAAAAATTAATCTTTTATTTTATTACACAGCTATGACAAAAATGATTAATAATAAAACATAAACGAATAAAAGAAGATAATTATAAATTTATAAATAAAAGTTTTATGGCATTTTTAATAAATGTATAAAATATAAAGTGTTTAGTGGTTTAAGGTGTGCTAATTTTTAACTACACTCTGTAAAATTTATAATTATATTCAACAACTCTTAAGGACAACTCATGAAAAAAATTATTTTATCGTTACTGGCTATTATAATACTTGTATTAGGTGGTATCACTTACTATGCCTTATCAAATTTAGATGCCATCGTCAAAACAGCTATCGAAAAGGTGGGCTCAGATGTAACTGGTTCAACAGTTTCGGTTGCAGGGGTAAGTATTACGTTAAAAGAAGGCCGCGGTGAAATAAGCGGATTGCATTTAGCAAACCCCAAAGGTTTTAATAGTGCTCACCTTTTTCATTTAGACAAGGTTGCTTTAGATTTAGGTAACGTCTTTGGAGATGTAATAATTATTGATGAAGTTTTAATTGATGGTGCTAATATTATTGCAGAGCAAAAAGGACAAACGACTAACTTACAAGCGTTACTTGACAATATTGAAAAAAACTCATCTGCGCCAGATGAAACTAAAACAGAAACTAAAACAGCCAAGGAGGACAATAGTTCAGAGCCTATTCGACTGATGATTAAAAAGTTTAGTTTTATTAATAATAAGGCGTCTTTAGAAACAGAACAGTGGGATCCGCAAGTATTAAAAGTACCTAATATTGTGATGACTAATTTAGGCGATGAAAAAGTTGGTTTAACACCTGAGCAACTAAGTACTGAAGTGATTAATCGCTTAACCAAGTCGATTGAGAAAGCTGCTAAAGAAGCATTAAAAGAGAAAGCAAAAGAAGAAGCAAAAAAAGCTCTCACCGAACAACTAGATAAAAACTTATCAGATAAAGATAAAGCTAAACTTGATTCACTGAAAAATGTTTTTGGTCAATAACTACTAATATAATAAGTAAGCAAATATTGTTAGCAAATTTTAATACCATCTAAAACCGCCTTTAATGGCGGTTTTTTTTATAAAAAATTCGTCTATAAGCTTGTAGGGTTTAAAAGTAAACTAGTGTAAAATATGAGTGTATTTTATGACTACATTATTTGTTTTATTGTGTTGTTAAAAGGTCCTATCAAAAAAATTAACTAACGTCACAATAAACACCTTTCATCTATATTTTGAGTGAATTCTTTATGAGCAACCTAACAATAGCGACCCACAATGGTAATTTTCATGCTGACGATGTTTTTAGTGTTGCCGCATTAAAGTATATTTACCCAGAGGCTTTAGTGATTCGTACCCGTGATGTAAATACCCTTAATAAAGCCAATATTGTCCTTGATGTTGGTGGTATATATGATGCTGATAAAGGCCGTTTTGATCATCACCAGCGGGGCGGCGCAGGTAAACGTAAGAATGGTATTCCCTATTCCTCTTTTGGTTTAATTTGGAAAAAGTATGGTAGTCAACTTTGTAACGATGATGATAATTTAGCAAAGAGTGTAGATAACGACTTAGTCTCTGTTATTGATGCTGTCGATTGTGGCTATGTAGAGGGTGTTCCTCAAGGTATTAGTTTAAGTCAAACGATTGCTATGTTTAATCCAACATGGCAAGAAAATAGTGACTTTGATGGCTGTTTTGAGCAAGCTGTTATTTTTGCTTCTCAGGTGTTGGCACGCTTTATTGCTAGTGCAAAAGGCTCTGTTGAGGCTGAAGCTATTGTTGCTGAGGCAATAGTACAAGCCAAAGATCCGCGCGTTATTGTGTTAGAAAATTTCACCCCCTGGAAAAAAACAGTTCACGCCCTATCATCACAAGCACTTTATGTAATATACCACTCAGAATCAAATCAATGGCGAATTCAAACCGTCCCTGTTGAGCCTGGTTCATTTGAAGACAGAAAACCATTACCGAATGCATGGGCGGGACTTGCTGATAATGAACTCAGTAAAATTATTGGCATCAATGATGCGACTTTTTGTCACAACGGTTGTTTTATTGCTGGTGCTAAGTCCTTTACAAGTATAACTACCATGGCAAAAATAGCCTTAGCAACTGAGTAATAAACACGATTTAAGCTCAACTCAGTTTAAGAGAAATTAACCAGATGAAATAGCTCTAAAAATAACGTTACGTAGAGTCTAGTGTATTAATTTCGCCTAAGTTAATACAGGCTTTGTAGTAATAGTTGGTCTATTGTAAGTAAATTTACGACCTTAATTTTTAAAATAGCGGTTGGAAAAACGTTTGTTTAGTCGAACTAAGGTTATTTAAGTGGTAAGAATTCATTAAGGATAAACCATTATGCACGTTGTTTTGCTATTTTTAGTTTTATTTTATGTAATGGCCTTTGTTTATGACAATATTATTGATAAAGAAATTAAACGCACACCCAATTTACGTTCAAAGCTAGTCGCATTGAAATACTTCAATTCTTTGCAGGCAAGACCTAAAGCGCTTTATACCCTGCTCAGTTTTAAATTTAGCGGTATATCAACACAATTAACAGTCATTGGCAGTATTTTTTCTGTACTAATGTACCTAGCTATTATTGGTGGCTTATATCTGCTTAGCCGTTAATGCGATGTTATTTTATATTTTCTCAGTTAACATATAACATGTAACTCCATATACTTAGTGAAAAATCTATGAATTTTGATACGTCAACGCTACCTGTACAAGATAATTATCGTTTATTAAATGGTGGGGTTACTCCGCGCCCAATAGCTTGGATTAGTACTCAGTCTAAAAGCGGGGTTGATAACCTTGCACCCTACTCTTTTTTTACTGTTGTCAGCTGTAATCCACCTGTATTAATGTATACACAAGTTACACAGCGTAGTAGCCTTGATAAAGACACCTTACAAAATTTAAAGGAAACTGGTGAGTGTGTCGTAAATATCGCGAACTCACTACTGCTTTCGCAAGTGAACACCTCAAGTGCCAGCCTTAATAGTGAGGTAAGTGAATTTGATTTTGCCAACGTAAAAAAGGTATCTAGTTACCTCGTTCGACCATTTTCAGTAGCTGAATCACCGGTTCGATATGAATGTACGCTCAGAGAGTTAATTACTGTTAGTGACTTACCAGCCAGTGGTACCATGGTATTACTCGATGTAAAGTCAGTTTATGTTAAAGATCAGCTATACATTGATAATAATATTGATCAAACATCACTCGATACTATTGGTAAAATGGGTGGTAGTGATTATTGTCATACCACTCAATTAACCAGCCTTAATAGACCAGAGTAATAGTCGAATAAATTACTTGTACTTTTTTCATAAAACTTAATACAGGCTATTAGTAGTTAAGGGAATAAATATGTCTGAATATGTTGCTACAGTTCATTGGCAAAGATCGACAAATGAACGGTTTATTGATCATCAATACAGCAGAGCACATCAATGGATATTTGATGGAGGCGCTATCATTCAAGCTTCCTCTTCACCGCATATTGTTGCTATTCCTCAGTCGATAGAAGCCAACGTTGATCCTGAAGAAGCGTTTATCGCCTCACTATCGAGTTGTCATATGTTATTTTTCTTATCTATTGCTGCAAAAAATAAGTTTATTATTGATAAGTATGAGGATAAGGCATTGGGTGTCTTGCAAAAGAATACCCAAGGTAAATACGCTATGACCAAGGTTATCCTAAAACCTGAGGTCATCTTTTCTGTTAACTCAAAACCAAGCTTAAAACAGTATGAAAAAATGCACCATCAAGCACATCAACAATGCTTTATTGCTAATTCAGTGCATACTGACATTGTTATTGATATTTGTTACACAGCAAAGTAACTCATCATTGCTTTATGAACAGCTCGAATAGATTTTTGTTTAGTCTATTCGGATAATTAGGCTAGTTCACCTATATTTATTACTCATCTGATAAAATTTCATGTAAATATATAATCTAAATAAATTTACAAGGCTTAAGCTATGCCACCTTCAGAAATGATTAACTATATAGAGTTGCCTGCTAATAATATTCCTGCAACTAAATTGTTTTTTCAAACCGTTTTTTCATGGTCATTTACTGATTATGGAGAAGAATATACTGTATTTAGCCATGCAGGTATTGATGGTGGGTTTTTCTTATCAGAGCTAATGTCTTCAACAGCTAATGGTGCTTGTTTACTGGTATTATTAAGTGATGACTTAGAGGCAACTGAGCAACGTGTAAAGGCATCAGGAGGGATTATTAGCCAGGCTATTTTTACTTTTCCTGGTGGTCGCCGTTTTCATTTCATTGAACCAAGTGGTAATGAGTTTGCCGTATGGTCACCACTAAAAGCTTATATCGCTTAGTAACATGAGCATTAGCATTAGCATTAGCATTTATAAGGACAGAGTACTTTTTGTGGCTTGATGCTGTAAAAATATGATTAAGCTTTACTTCGCACAGAGAACATAATTATCGCACCAATAAAGGCACTAGCACCTGCTACGATGAAAGCATCACTCGCGCCTTTTCCATCTAACCATAATACCCCAGTCACATAGGCGCCAATAGCTCCACCAATGCCATAAACACCGCCTAAGTAGATTCCTTGGCCACTACCTTGCTGACGTTTTGTAAAATGTGTAGAAATAAATTGCATACTAGCACTATGGTAAATGGCAAAACTGACTGCATGACTTAATTGGCTAAGAGCAAGCCAAAAAGGTGAGTCAGCAATAAGTGGCATTAAAAACCAGCGAGCGGCACTAACAATGAGGCTCAGTACCAAAAGAGTATTTACTGAACAATACTTAAAAAGAGAGCCCATATAAATAAAAGCAGCTATTTCAGCTATAACACCTAAGCCAATAAATAAACCTATGGTTAACCCTGAATAGTCAAAATCACGTAAAAATAAGGCAAAAAAACTATTGTAAGGTGCGAAGCTTATTTGTAGCAATAAACCTGCGACAAGAAAACTGATAAAACGTACATCTAATAATTTATGAGTAATAGATGGGCGTTGCTCTTTGTTGACACTTAATACGACTTTTTTGACTCGCGAATTAAACATTAAAGTGGTAAAAAAAAGGCTTATTAATACTATGATACCCAGTGATATAAAAATTTGATAACCAAAGCGCTCCATTGCCTCACCTGATAAAACCGCAAGCACTATAAAACCAATACTCCCCCATAAACGAACTCTGGCATAGAGTTTATTACTGTGTCTTAGTATTTTTAAAGTATGTACTTCTAATTGCGGTAAAATAGCAGTAGAGAATAAGGTGAAAAAAGCTAAACAAGTCACCATAGCCCAATAATGGCTAATATAAATTAGTAAACTAAAACTAATAAGTGATAACAGCGCCCCCAACTTATACAATAACAGAGGTTGATTCATACGATCGGCAATAGCCGCCCATAAACTGGGGGCAATAATTTTAGTTACCGTAACAATGGCAAGCACTTCACCAACTTGACGCGAGTTAAAACCCAAACCATCAAGGTAAATAGCAAGATAAGGTAAAATTAACCCTAGTAAAGCAAAATAGAAAAAATAACCAGAAGATAAGCGAACAAATAGTAAATTGAAAATGTTCAAGTGCGGTAACCTTGTTGATGCTTAATCAGAAAAGACAAACAGTTACACAAAATAATCACAGTCATTAAGGCTGTTTCACCTCAATAACTGGTAAAATTAGGTCTAAAGTTGCTAAGCTTCAATATCAGGTGTTTGGCATTGGACATCAGCATTTTGACCACGATGGCGTAAAAAATGATCCATTAGGGTCAACGCTAGCATCGCTTCTGCAATAGGTACTGCGCGAATACCTACACAGGGATCATGCCGACCGCGCGTAATAATATCAGTAGCTTCACCAGATAAATCAACCGTTTTACCACTCACACCAATACTTGACGTTGGTTTAAGCGCTAAATGTGCAATAATTTGTTGACCCGTAGAAATACCACCTAACACACCACCCGCATTATTGGTTGAAAAACCCTCAGGAGTCAATTCATCTCTATGCTCTGAGCCTTTTTGATTAACAACCGCGAAACCGTCACCTATTTCAACACCTTTCACTGCATTAATACTCATTAAGCCATGGGCAATATCAGCGTCTAAACGATCAAATACTGGCTCACCTAATCCTACGGGTACATTACTAGCAACAACGCTAACTTTAGCGCCAATAGAATCTTTTTGCTTAATAATACCACGCAGATATTCACCAAGGTCTTCAATTTGACTTTCATCGGGGAAAAAGAAGGGATTATTTTCTACAATAGGCCAGTTAATTTTATTAAGATCAAACGCTTCACCATTAGCACCACCGGCAATAATATCACCAATTTGAGTAACACATGCATGAATCGTAATACCAAATTTTTGAGCTAAATATTTTTTAGCAATAGCTCCAGCAGCAACGCGCATAGCAGTTTCACGGGCCGATGAACGACCACCGCCACGATAATCGCGTAACCCATATTTTTGCCAATAAGTATAATCGGCATGCCCAGGACGAAAACTATCAGCGATATTGCCATAATCTTTTGAACGTTGGTCGGTATTTTCAATCATTAATCCAATAGACGTACCCGTTGTCTTGCCTTCAAAAACACCCGACAGTATTTTAACTTCATCAGGCTCTCTGCGCGCCGTAGTGTAGCGAGAAGTACCAGGTCGACGACGATTCAGATCTAATTGCAAATCGGCTTCAGATAACTCTAGCCCAGGCGGGCAACCATCGATAATGGCGCCTAACCCTAAACCATGACTTTCACCAAACGAGGTCACTGTGAATAACTTTCCGAAGGTATTACCTGACATTTAACATTTCCGCCTATAAATTTATTATGTAACCGCAAGTAGCGTATATATCCCTACTGCTTTTCATTTTCATTATTATTTTTACTCATGGTAACGAACCATTAAGCACTATGCCTATTTTTATTTTACTGTGAAGCTCTGTTAATTCAAAGCCTCAGTAAACGATTTAGCGTGTTTAATTAATACTTCTTTTGACAGTACAAATACCCCATGACCACCCCGCTCAAAACTTAGCCATTGGAAATCAACCTCAGGATATAATACTTCGACATGATGTTGTGAATTACCTACTTCACAAATCAATACCCCATTGTCATTTAAATGCTGTGCACTTTCAGCCAATATCACTCTAACAATATCTAAACCATCCTCACCACAACCTAACCCCATCTCGGGCTCATGTGAGAACTCTGCGGGTAGACTATTGATATCATCTTCATCAACATAGGGTGGATTAGTCACAATTAAATCATAAGTTTGTGCGTCAATCCCAGAAAAAACATCAGATTGAATTGGAATAACTTGTGCGCTTAAACCATGGTTACCAATATTTATCTCCGCAACATTTAATGCATCAATTGATAAATCAACTGCATCAACTTCAGCCTCTGGAAAGTAACTGGCGCAGGCGATAGCAATACAACCACTACCCGTACATAAGTCTAAAATACGCTTAGGTGAATTTTGTTGGCTAAAGAAAGGATCAAAGTGCTTCTCTATTAACTCTGCGATAGGTGAACGAGGCACTAATACTCGTTCATCAACATAAAATGGAAGTTGAGCAAAATACGCAAGATTGGTGATATAAGCAATTGGTTTTTGTGTGTCTATGCGCTGCTGAAAAAGTTCAAGAATATCATGTTTTTCATGTTCAACTAAACGGCAAGACATCACTTTTTCTGACATTTCTTGGGGAAGTGACAAAGCAAATAGAATTAAAGTTAACGATTCATCTAATGCGTTATCGTTACCATGTCCAAAAAAAAGTTCAGCTTGGTTAAATAATGTTGCTCCGTAACGACAAAAATCAGAAACCGTGTGTAATTGCTCAGCAATTATTGATAATTGCTGAGGTTTATTTTCAGAAATGTGCTCCACATGACTTCCTTTAAATATAAATATTTTACGTTAAGGCTAAAGCTTAACCTTCATGTTAAATGACGCTAATTAAAACCAAGATATTGTACAAATAACAACCACAGTTCTATATAACGTAATCTATAATGAACTAAATACCTATATTAACAGTATTTATAAATTTGTATTAGTATTAAAATGACATACACTGCGCTTATGAAAAATAAAACCATGTCGACTGGGCTATTAGCAATTAAGGCTAAGTTAAAAGTTAAGACAAAAGCAGATAGCTTTATTTTGGATGAAAATAAAAGTAATACTGATAAGTTTGCTATTGTAGCAAATTTAAATAACTCTTCAGAGAATTTGACAAGTATAGACTTAACCAACGAAGCAATGATATTCGCTCAGGCTGTGGGCCAAGTAAAACCCTTAATTAATGATACTGTCAGATTAGTCAAAACAGATTCTAAAATTAATGGTTTCCACAAAAATACCTCTGCAGCTAAGGCAAGCCATAAATTAATAGCACAATTTCACTTCTCTGATGAGTTTGAACCTAACTTAAATAATCAAGGGCCAGTTAAATATGTACGTGAAGGCGTCGATAGCTTTGAAGCTAAAAATCTTCGACGCGGACATTACCAACCCGATCTTATTCTTGATTTACATGGCTTAGATCAACATCATGCTAAAAAAGAATTAGCGGCATTAATATTTGCATGTCAAAAAGAACATGCCCAGTGCGTCTGTATTGTGCATGGCATAGGTACCCGTATATTAAAAAACAAGGTACCCCACTGGTTAGTACAACACCCTGATATCATGGCATTTCACCAAGCACCTTTAGAATGGGGTGGTGCTGGAGCAATTTTAGCGCTGATAGATTTAAAAGATAAATACGATCGAGATTAGTTTTTTATTCATGGTTTATTCTGTGTTCAAGACAAAATCATTTTAATTATGGTCATTAGTCAATAGTTCAGCTTTTTTAGAAAAAAAACGATTCAACAATTAGAAAAAGTTTATCTACTTTGAAATATGGGTTTATCGCTCGTTTTTAAAGCGTTTTGACTTTATAGTTGGAATATATTACGCCTCATAGAATATGCCCTCTGTGTAACTCCAACACACTGCTAAAAATGATATTGCCAAAGTCACACTTTAATTAAGGTTCATGGGTGAAATCAGTTGTTTTAACGTTCCTTGCATAGTTTTTTCATTATATTCAATATGTGCGATTGTGCCTGTAGCAAATATAGGTGCATTGGTTGATTGCGTTAACTGGGCAACCAAATAACTCACTAAGGGCATATGAGAGATAATGAGTAGATTTTTTGTATCACTTTTTAGTAGCAATTTATTTGTACTCGTTCTTTGTTGTTCACACCAGCCATCAATAAAATCATGAACTTTTTGAGCATCACCCGAGGGGGTAATAAGTTCAAGTGTAAACGTCTTTACAGAGGCTTTAGCAGTAACTATGTTACACGTTTGTTGGGCTCTGATATAAGGGCTAACAAAAATCGTGTTTAAATTAATATGATTATTTTTAAACCAATCAGCGACTGAGTTAACTTCACTTTTACCTTGATCAGTTAACGCGCGTTGACAGTCAGTACTGCCTTGCTCAAGTATAGGTTGAGCTTCGCCATGACGCATTATGTATAATTGCATTACTTCTCTCGTAAACCGTGCTGAAAAAACCAGTAATGACCCAATTATAACTTTTTTTTAAATTAATTAGCTAAAGTATTGAGTCTGAGTTATTTTTGCGGCTATAGTAATAGAATTAAACACGTATTAGTAACAACGGTTAAGAATAATAGGTTTTTTTTTATTCCTTAAAGTAATTAAAAAATAATATTATCTGCCTGTTTGTAACTAAAATTCCCTATTATTGTTATGCGCTTTGCGGTTTAAAGTGTTCCTAGGAGCCCTAGTGTTAAAGCAAAGTCCAAATGATCCAAAGCAATATCAAGCAATTACCTTAGCTAATGGTCTTAGAGTATTACTCATTCACAATGATGAAACTAGCAAGTCTGCTGCTGCGTTAGCCGTTAATGTTGGCCATTTCAATGATCCTAAAGATAGGCAAGGTTTAGCCCACTTTTTAGAGCATATGCTATTTTTGGGTACAAAAAACTTTCCTGATGGTAGTGAATATCAAAAATTTATTAGTCAACATGGTGGTAACCATAACGCTTGGACTGGTACTGAACACACCTGTTTCTTTTTTGATATTCAAGCAGCACAATTTACTTCCGCTCTACAACGCTTTAGTGAATTTTTTATCGCCCCACTCCTTGCTGATGAATTTGTCATTAAAGAACGTGAAAACATAGATGCTGAATTTACTCTAAAACTAAAGGATGATATGCGTCGTTTATACGATGTTCACAAAGATACCGTTAACCCAGAACATCCATTTTCACAGTTTTCAGTAGGTAATTTAGATACTTTAGCCGATCGATCAGGTAAAAATATTAGTCGAGAAGTGCGAGCCTTTTTTAAACAATTTTATCGAGCTCAATATATGACTTTGGCGCTTGAAGGACCGCAAGAGCTGTCGGAATTACTAACTATTGCCGAACAGTTATTTACTGATATTGCTCAGACGTCAATGCCACTTCCTGCTATTGAACAACCTTTGTATCTTACTACAGATCAAAAAATTAGAATAAATGTGTGTCCTGTAAAAAATGATCACCAACTTATTATTAGTTTTGCAATGGACAGTATTGACCAATATTATCGAGATAAACCCGAATCTATTATTGCCTATTTACTCGGACATGAGGGCAAAGGTAGTATTTTATCGTTATTAAAAAAGCATGAGTGGGCTTTAGCCTTAACTGCTGGCTCTGGGATTAATGGTTCTAATTTTAAAGATTTTAATATTAGTATCGCCTTAACTGAACTAGGAGAAAAGCACCTTTATGAAGTCATTGATGTGGTATTTTCTTATATTAATCTACTGAAAGAAAATGGAATTGCTGAATATTATTACCAAGAAAAACAAAAAATAAGTTACTTAGCGTTCACTTATCATGAAAAAATGCAACCACTTGATAGCGTCAGTCAACTTGTCATTAACATGCAACATTATCCCGAGGAAGATTATATTTTTGGTGATTATGTTATGTCAGGCATGTCACAAAAAAATGTAACAAGATTACTTAATAACTTACATGTCAATAATATGAGAATAGTACATGTGAGCCAAAAAAATCAATTTTCTCAACATAGTTTTTGGTATCAAGTACCTTATAATATTACCGTAATTGACGAGGAGCAGCTTGAGTTATGGCAGCACATAGAGCAACATAATAAAGTTCATATTCAGGGTTTACATCTACCATCTGTAAACCCCTACATCCTAACGAAGCCAGTGGTTTATTCACTCAGCGACAATAATAATGAGACTAAATTATCATCGTTGAATATTCCCCATAAAATAATCGCTAAAAATGGGTTTACCGCCTGGTACAAACAAGATAAGACCTTTAATGTACCCAAAGGTTATTTATATATTGGCATAGACTCACCCTATACGGTTTCAAGCCCTGCACATGTAGCGATGACGCGTTTATTTGTTGATTTATATACAGATACAGTTATTGAAGAAAATTATGATGCTGAGCTAGCTGGTATTCATTATCACTTATATGCCCACCAAGGTGGTGTCACACTGCAACTATCTGGGTACAGTGAAAAGCAACATTTACTTTTAGCAAAATTATTAGCACGCTTAACAAACCAAAAAGTTTCTGAAGCACACTTTAATTTGTTTAAGCAGCAACTTATTACCTATTGGCAAAATAATGATAAAAGTAAATCTATATCGCAGTTGTTTGCTAGTTTAAGTGCCATTATGCAACCGAACAATCCAACGAGTTATACTCTAGCAAAAGTGTTAAGTGATATAACATTTAGTCAATACCAAGCTTTTTCTGAGCAAGTATTTAGGCAAGTAACCCTTGACGTATTGATTCATGGCAATTGGTTGCCTCAACATGCTGATAGGTTGTGTGCAACAATTGACTCCTTATTTTATGAGCAAGTCAATGAAAAATATCGCATACAATGTCCTGTCACTGATATTAACGATAAGCAAACTCTACTAGTTCCTTTAACACTTCCTGACCATGATCATGCCTGTGTTATTTATAGTACCCTGCCCGTTAAAGACTCAATGACAGTTGCGTTAACCATAATGACTAGCCATATTTTATCCCCACTTTTTTTTCAAAAAATGCGTACCGAAAAACAGTATGGATATTTAGTAGGTGTGGGATATGTGCCAATTAATCGTTACCCTGGTATTGCTTTTTACATTCAATCACCCCATTGCGACGCCTATCAACTAGCTAACGCGATGGATGAATTTATTAATGACACGTTGACTATGTTAAATGATATTAATACACAAGAGTGGCAGCATTTATTACAAGGTTTAGCAGGCCAGTTACAAGAAAAAGATCATAATTTACGCATTAAAAGTCAACGTTTCTGGGCTGCTATATGTAATAAGGACGATGATTTTACTGATAAAGAAAAATTACTCAATGCCATGTTAAGTCTAACATTAACACAAGTAAAAAACTTTGTTGAGGAAAAGCTTATAACAGCCTGTAAGCCTGATCGTTTTATTCTGTATTCACACGTTGATGAACTGGAGCAATCATTGAAACCCTTGGGGGTGGAGATTACTGATATTGATGTTTTTATTGCCAGTAGTACTAAAAAATATTAGACATAATATAATCATAAATGATCAATACTTGATTAGTAATTCTGTTACTTTTATTAACTTATTACTTGTAATAACATTCCTTTAGTAATGTTAGGATATTTTTTCAATATTGAATGTTATGGCCAGTTTATTGTTAAAATTAGCGATTTTTGAGCAGTAATTAGTAAAACTAAAACCCTCTATCTTTGCTATTCTCATTTACAGTAAATGAGCTATTATAAATAACGCTCACTTTGGTGAGCGTTATTTTGTTCAAAGACTTTTAATCGTAATAACGCTGTTCATTTTCAGCCATAGTAATTAATGCTTGGCAGGGTAAATATCGTTCACCATATTTGTCTGACCATTGCGTTAATTGCGCTACTACAGACTTAACCCCAAGCGCGTCAATGTATCGCAGTGGGCCGCCTAAAAACGGTGGAAAACCTATACCAAATATAGCCCCTATATCGCCATCTCTGGCATTTCTGACAATGCCTTCATCAACACACCTAGCTGCTTCATTAAGCATCATAAAGGTACAGCGTTTACTAATTTCATTAGCCGATAAAGTACCTGAAGGTGAGATATTTAATAACCCATAAATACTATCATCAACTTGCTTTTGTCCAGATTTAACACCTTTGGTTCGGTCTTGTAATGACGTAATAAAAGATTTTTTTTGGTATTGATAAAAACCTTTTTTGACTTTTTTACCCAAACGTCCATCTGCAAGCAATTTATCGAATGCGGCAGGGGCTGCAAAACGTTCACCTAAATCAGCTTGTAAAATTGGACCTATCTTAGCACCAACATCAATACCTACTTCATCAAGTAATTGCATCGGCCCTACAGGAAAACCAAACTTAACTAATGCACTATCAATTTTATCAATGGGCTCTCCATCAAGTAATAATATAGCCGCTTCGTTCATGTAAGGTGCTAAAATACGATTCACATAAAAACCCGCTTTATCTTTAACAACAATAGGCGTTTTACCTTGTTTTTTAGCAAAAGCAACGGTGTTAGAGATAGTTTTATCAGACGTATTATCATGAGGGATAATTTCTACCAAAGGCATTTTGTCAACGGGTGAAAAATAATGTAAACCAATAACATTTTCAGGACGTTTTGCTTCGGCCGCAATTTTACCTATGGGTAAGCTTGAAGTATTAGAAGCAAAAATAGTCTGTTCGTGACAATGGTTTTCAACCTCGGCCACCATTTTTTGCTTCAAACTCAAGTCTTCAAAAACTGCTTCAACAACAATATCGATCCCCTTAAAACCGGTATAATTAACACTACCCGTAATCATCGAAAGTTGCTTTTGCATTTCACTGTTTAATATGAATCGACGCTTGACCTTTTTATTAAGGATTTGATAGCTGTATTTTAAAGCTTGGCTGATGCCTTTGTGATTAATATCTTTTACACGAACAGGAATATTAGCTTTGGTAGCCGTTACAAACGCAATACCTCCCCCCATAAGGCCACCACCTAACACACCCGCTTTGTTCATGCTTTCTGGTTTAATACCGGCAACACCTTGCTCTTTTTTCATCGCCGTAGTAGCAAAAAATAATTGGCGCAATTGTGCTGACTCAGCACTCATAACTAAATCAGCAAAATGCTCTGCTTCACGTTGGTAACCACTTTCAGACGAAATTTCAATCCCCGTTCTTATACAGTCAATTATCTTTAATGGTGCCGGATAATTACCTTGTGTTTTAGCTTCAACTGATTTTTGTGCCTGTTGGTAAACAATGTTACGACCAACCGTATTATTTTCTAGTAATTTATCCATCACGCTTTGTTTACGTTTGCGATCATGTATACCAAGTTGTGATAATGTCATCACTTTTTGCTCAGCAACAGACATTAGTACACTACTAGGCACAACATCATCCACTAAACCTACTTTAAGAGCTTGTTTAGCGCGAAGTTGCTTACCCGTTAGCATCATGTCTAGTGCTTTTTGTAGACCCACTAATTTAGGTAGACGTTGCGTACCTCCACTACCAGGTAATAAGCCTAATTGTACTTCAGGAAGGCCTAATGATGACTTAGGATTATCAGAACAAATACGGGCATGACAAGCCATAGCAAGCTCTAAACCTCCACCTAAACAGCTGCCATCAATAGCGGCAACGATAGGTATAGTCAGTTGTTCAAGTTGAGCAAATATCCGCTGGCCTTGTCGGGATAAGGCCACGACTTCTTCACGTGTTACACACGCATCAAGCATATTGATATCAGCACCAGCAACAAAACAGTTAGTCTTTCCACTACACAAGACAATACCTATAATTGACTTATCCGCTTTAATGTCTGCAATAACCTGGGTTATCTGCTCAGCAAATTCACCTTTTAGGGTATTTACACTTTCCCCAACTACATCAATCACCAAACGAGCAATACCGTTATCTTGTGTCACCAAAGAAAACGCGCTGTTAGTGTCGTTAATCGGTTGAGACTCTGTTAACTCTGATTGTTTAGCTATACTATTTTCTTCCATGTCTATTTTTTCGCTTTTATTTTCAGTCATTAATCTGTCTCCACAATCATTGCTGCACCTAAGCCACCGGCAGCACAGGCTGTTGTTAAACCAACACCACCACCTCGGCGATTTAATTCATTCAGTGTTTGAGTAATCAATCTTGCACCCGTTGCCGCAAAAGGGTGTCCATAAGCAAGTGAACCACCCATCACATTAAACTTAGTCATATCAATTTCACCAATAGCTTGATCTCTACCTAAATGTTCTTTAGCAAATTTATTACTTGCGAACATTTTCATATTAGCAAGTGCCTGAGCAGCAAACGCTTCGTGCATTTCGACTAAATCTAAATCAGCTAAATTCATACCCGCTCTCGCTAATGCAATTGGTGTAGCATAACTTGGTCCCATTAACATATCTTGCCATACGTCAATAGCAGCAAAGCCAAAACTACGAATATACCCCAATGGTTGATAGCCTAACTCTTTAGCTCGTCCCTCTCGCATTAGTAATATCGCTGCTCCGCCATCAGTTAACGGCGTACTAGTTGCCGCGGTTACTGTGCCATGTTTGCGATCAAATACCGGTTTTAATCTGGCATAGCTTTCAAGTACTGAGTTTTCTCTTATACAGTTGTCTTTGTCAATAAATTGTTTAAAAGGCTCGGCATGTGCAGTCATTACTTCATTATCTAATTTACCCGCTTGCCAACTTTCGGTAGCAAGGGTGTGAGATCTATGCGCTAAAGCATCTTGATCTTGACGTGAAATTTGATAGGTCTTTGCCATTTGCTCGGCAGTTTGTCCCATAGAAATACTGGTTGAATACTCTGCTACTGCAGGTGATACCGGTAATAAGTCTTTAAAACCAAGCCGTGATAACAATTTTAACCGCTGCCCTAAACTTCGCGCTTTCGTTAAGTCAACTAAGGTACGAGCAAGTTTTTTAGATACACCAACAGGGGCAACAGAAGAGGAATCTGCTCCACCAGCGATACCAACATCAACATGACCAGCCATTATCGATTCAGCAACATTAACCGTTGATTGAAAACTTGTAGCACAAGCACGTGAAACACTGTAAGCATCAGTACTAATATTCATTCCAGTACGTAACACGATTTCTCTAGCAATATTTGGTGCTTCAGGCATTTGTACTACTTGACCAAAAACAAGCTGGTCAATAATTGCTGGATCGATATCGTGTTTTTGTAATAGTTCATTAACAACGATTTTACCTAAATCTACCGCAGGTACACCATGAAAAGCAGTCGCTTGTTTTGCAAACGGGGTACGTAAACCGGCGACAATGGCAATACGTTCGCCCGATGAGGTTGTTAGTTTTCTTGTTGTCATTTATTACTCCACACGCTTAATTGCAATGTTATTGATAAGATTAAAACAAAGAGGTCAGACCTCATAGGGTTAACTCAATTTTAACCGACTTCTAATAAATTTCAATCATTACCTTAATCAAAAATTTTATTATTATAGTTTACCGTGAACTTAACAATAGATTTACTGAGTAATTTAGATAAATAAATTCGTTAATTTTTGTTACTTATTACTTGTTTTATTTCACAAAAGCCTTATGTAGACTACAAGGATATTTTCTCTTAGTATAACGTCTACTTTAAAAACTGCGCTTTAATCACAATTTTTACTGTAATCACTAAGTTTCATTTATTAACGTATAAAAACATAAGAACTTTTCAGTATGGCAATTGAACATTTTTCATCATTAAAACAGCATTTATCTTCACAAATTATTGGTCAAGAGGCGTTAGTTGAAAATTTACTGATTGCCTTACTTGCCAATGGTCACCTCATAGTAGAAGGACCACCAGGGTTAGCCAAAACACGTGCGGTTAACGCTTTAGCGCAGGGTTTAGAAGCTGATTTTCATCGTATTCAGTTTACCCCAGATTTATTACCCGCTGACTTAACCGGTACCGATATTTACCGTCCTGAAGATGGTACTTTTGTGTTTCAACCTGGGCCTTTATTTCAAAACCTAGTGCTTGCCGACGAAATCAATAGAGCCCCTGCCAAGGTTCAATCAGCCTTGTTAGAAGCAATGGCTGAAGGGCAAATTACCGTAGGGCGTAAAACCTATGACCTACCAGAATTATTTTTAGTCATGGCGACACAAAATCCAATTGAGCAGGAAGGTACCTATCCCCTGCCAGAAGCGCAGTTAGATAGGTTTTTAATGCATATTGAAATAGATTACCCTGATGCAGCTAGCGAGTTAGATATATTAAAACTCAATCGCGGTGAAGCTTTGCATGCAAATACAACCAAAGGCGTTGAAAGCGTTGATGAAGAGCAGACTACTGATACGAAAAAATCTATCCGTACCCTAAGCCAAAATGAGATTTTTTCAGCCCGTCAGGAAGTGCTTAACATACACATGGCTCCTGCCTTAGAAAGTTATATAGTTGACCTTATTATTGCCACACGCCAGCCTAAAAAGTATGACGAACAACTTGGTAGTTGGCTTGCTTTTGGTGCTAGCCCACGAGCAACCATAGCTCTTGATAGATGCGCCAGAGCTCGCGCTTGGTTGCACAACCGCGACTTTGTTAGCCCAGAAGATATACAAGCTATTTTTCATAACGTATTACGACATAGAATATTACTTAGTTATCAAGCTGAAGCTGAGGGTATTACTACAAATCAAGTACTTGACCATATCCTTACCCAAGTAGCTGTTGCGTAGTATAGCAGTCAGTTTAATTTCTTAAAGGTACGATATAGTAGTTGAAATATCGAATATATTGCGTCATTAAAATTTCATATTGACGTATCAAATTGAGTTGAAGTATGTGGTTTAATCGTCAAAAAAAATCGTCAACCGCTAAACAGCGAAACAATATTTGCTTATCGTTATTAGCTGAGTTGTCTTCTAACGGTATAGTATTGTCTATGCAAGAGCTTTTACAGTATCAGAGTAAAACTCGCTTAATTGATTTGGCCAAAAAGCGTAATATCAGAGGTAAACAAGCAGGTAATTACTTGGCGCGCTCTAAAGGTAGAGGTATGGAGTTTGACGAGGTCAGACACTATCAAACAGGTGATGATGTTAGGGCTATTGACTGGCGAGTAACAGCCAGAACAGGTAAAACACACACTAAACTATTTAGAGAAGAAGTCGAAAGGCCTGTAATTGTCGCTACTGATTTAAGCGCAAACATGCAATTTGGTAGTAAACTCCTTTATAAATCTGTACAGGCTGCTCATCTAGCGGCACTGGTTGCTTGGCATGCAAAAAGTAAAGGTGATCGTTTAGGTGGGCTGGTATTCAATGAAGCGCATCACATTGAACTTAAACCAAAATCAAGAAAAGCTGGCGTACTACATTATTTACATGCACTTACCACCCTGAACAATCAATATCCGCAAAAAAAGATCGACAAACTAAATGATTTAGAGCCAAATAACTATCAAGAAGTCAGTGACAACAAAGCCATTGATCAAACAATTTTTAAGCAAAATACCTTTGAACAACAATGTGCTCGCTTAAGACACATGGCAAAACCAGGGTCACTAGTTTATTTAATTACTGACGGTCATGCGTTACAAGATAGCCAGAGTTGCCCACATGTATTAAGGCATTTGAGCCAAATAAGTCAACATTGTGAGTTAGTGGTGTGCATGATAAGCGATCCGTTAGAACAGGCTTTGCCTGAAAGTGACTTTAAACTACCTGTTTCACTAACTGATGGTGTGCATAGACAACAATTAACCCTGGGTGATATTAATACTGCTGCGCAGTATCATCAAAAAGCTATTGAACTTGCTGATACTATGCAACACAAATTAAGCTCTGTAGGTGCTCGCGTGATTAACTTCTCAGCAGGACAACCTCTTGAACAGCAATTAAGCTTTGGAGACTTGTTATAATGTCTTTAACCCACGTTATTGCGGCACAAGCATTGCCTACTAGTCAGCCTTCCTTGACAATACAT
>Ga0115006_10000648_pt1 | contig 19411 bp, 13 predicted proteins | sample ArcOceMetagenome_3_FD_88943 | JGI IMG/M metagenome (GOLD analysis project Ga0115006, IMG submission 88943) | Marine eukaryotic phytoplankton communities from Arctic Ocean - Arctic Ocean- Svalbard ARC20M Metagenome | ecosystem: Environmental > Aquatic > Marine > Oceanic | place: Arctic Ocean...
AGAGCGAAGTGGCGTCGGCGAAGAGTCCACATCTCAGAGGTTTTAGGGTATCGCGTCAATATTCTGACTTTTATTGGAAAATCTCATCTAAGGCGCGGGTTCACTCCCCCACTCACGACGACGCGTCTCCCACCACACCACCACCGCTGGGCCACTTAGGGGTTAACCCGTTCATTCTTCATCTCGACGATGAGCGCGTCGCCGGGCTTGATGCTCCCGGATGGGCTCCCCCGGCCGCCGTATCCGAGTTCCGCAGGGATGAACAGTTCCCACCGGTCGCCCTCCTTCATCATCCCCATAGCCTCCGTCCAGCCCCGGATGACCTGCTTGGGCGCGAACGTGATGGGCTTACCGCGCTTGATGGACGAGTCGAACACGGTGCCGTCGATGAGCTTGCCCTCGTAGTTGCACGAGCACGGCGTGTCCGGGGTGATGCGACCACTCGGCCCCGACCCGTCCTCCATAACGCGGTACTGAAGCCCGGATGGAAGTGTCACGACGTCCTCGCGCTTGGCGTTACGTTCGAGCCAGATGTACCCCTCGGGGGAGGTCTTGTTCGGGGTGTCCGGCCACCGCTTGAAGGTGATGTTCATGGTGGGAGCCTCCGGGTTTTCTGCGAGGGTGTCCATTATTACGTCGAAGTCGACGTCCCTGGCGTCGACGCCGGTCGGCCCGCAGGACACCATGACGTCCCCGACCCTGACGGATCCCTCCTTGGCGGCGTTACCGTCCGGGACGATGCCCGCGACGTAGGCTCCGATACCCTCGCGGCCGCTGTTGAGCTGCAGGCCCATGGGGCGGTCCAGGACGACCTCGACCGTCTCGGCTCCGGATCCCTGCTTCATGTCCATGCCCATCGCGCGAACCGATCTGGTGGATCGTCCGGCGGTGCGGCGGGTGGTGGAGACGCGCGCACGGAGGGCGGGTGCGATGTAGGAGACGCATGCGGAGGCCATGTTGAGTGCGTTCGGTATCGAACGAGTGCGCTCTCGGAAGTGACGTCGTTCCGATGGTTTTTGGTTTTTGTCGTTATCCATCGAGTGTGTGTGATTCCGAGACTCAGTTGTACGTGAAGCAGTTGGAAGCCAATGCCAAATGCGACCCACAGTGTCCCAGTCACAAAACGAGCTTCGCCGACGCACTCGCATTTGCCTTTGTTGGTTTTCTCAGACTTGTTGGTTTTCGAAAAGCAAGTTAGGGTAACACACGCCCGCACGGAGAAGGCGCGGTCGCGGCTGCCGGCGGGCTACCGGGCGACCGACATGTTCGCTGAGTTCGAGGACGACGACGACTACGATGAGGTCGACGAGGATCAGCAGGAGCAGGCGCCCACCGCTCCCGCGGTACCCGTCGTGGCATCCGTAGATCCAGCGTCGGTGATGACAACCAATACGCAGCAGGGAGGAACGGCGCCGGTGCCGGTGGGCGGGGGCATGGACGACGACGACTACGATGAGGAGGATTACGATGATCCTCTGGGTGGCGGGGGCGACGACAAAGCCCCAACGCCGACCGTCGTCGTTCCCACCGTCGCGGCGACCGCCGCGGTGGGGCTCGGGATGGCGCAGCCCGCGCCGGTGGTTCCCACCGTCGCCGCGGCGTCCGCCGTCCCGCCCGGCGTGCCCATGGTCGAGACCATCTCCGCGTTGGAGGCTGCCGCACCGCCCAAACCCGCGCTCCCCAAGCGTCCCCGCACCAAAGAAGAACGCGGCGCCATCCTCAAGTTCACCGACATCGCGCTCGAGCAGTCCAAGGCGCAGAAGAAGCAACGCGACGACTACGACAAGGACAAGGACGGCGACAACAACTTGGTCGTCCCGATCGGCGCCGAGTTTCTCGCCAAGCCCAGGGCGGTGCCGATGGTCCAAGATGATCCCCTGGAGGAGGACGACGAGGAGGAGGACGAGCTCTCGGACGAGGATGAAGAGGAGGAGGACGGCGAAGGGGGTACTCGGGCTCCGCCGCCGCGGGGATGGGATCAGCCAGGCGCCGCCATGACTCGGACGGATGAGTTCGGGTACCACGATAGCTCTACCGACGAGGAGGAGACGCGGGATGGCGACGTCTACGACCAACGAACGGACGACGCCATCGCGACGAGGGCGGGGGACGGGCACTTCAAGGCGCTACAATCGCACACCCCCGCGGAGCAGGTTGAGTGGGAGGAGGGCATCCACTGGGGCGACGACTCCGACGAGGATGAGGATGAAGAGGAGGAGGAGCAGGAGGACGAGCCCGCGGCCGCGTTGGAGCCCACGACGCTTCCCGAGGTCAAGCAGGAGATCAAGGCTGAGCCGATGGACCAGAGCCCGGCGAAGGATGCGGCAGAACCCGCGCCGCAACAACCCAAGAAGCTGCTTTTTCGCCTCGGCGGCGCAAAGCCCCCCGCCGCGAGTAACCCTCCCGGCGAGACCGCCGCCGGTGACGCTTCGGGAGAACAGGAAGGGGGCAACGGCGATGTCCAGGCGAACGACGTCGACGAGGGGGGTATCCGCGCCATCACCACCGGCGGGGGTCGCGCGGGTGGAAACGAAGGCGCCGGCAAAGGGAGCCGACAAAGGGAAGCCGGAGCGGGGGCGCCGATGGACGATACAAAGGGCGCGGTACCCAGGTTCACCGCGGGGACGCGCGGGTGGTGGGGCGAGGACCCCGACGCGCCGCTGGACGTCAAGCACGTGCCGTTCACGCGGCACGCGCAGTACACGCGGCTGTGGCACGACGACGAACCCACTTTGAGTGAAGAGAGCGAGTTGATGGCTCGACTCGCGTTGGAAAAGGAAAAGGAAAAGGAAAAGGTTCCGGATGACGACGCCATGGACGTCGACGGGACGAACGACGGCGATGACTCACCGGACAGCTCCGCGGACGCGGTCACCCACGTCGGCGCCGGCGTGTTCGGCCCGGGTATCAATTCCGCGGTTGAGTACAGGGCGTCCCAGCCCGGCGCCGCGGATGAATTTCTCGCTCGACGTAACCAGGCGTTGGCTCGCGGCGAGTGGCTGGACGGCGTGCACTGGACCCCGGCGACGCTTCTCGCGGCGCGTGCGAATGACGGTGCGCCCCGCGTGACGATCAACCCGAACGATCGCATGATGCGGCTTCGGAGCTACTTCCCCGGCGGCGAAGAGGAGATGCGGAACACGGACTGGGCGGTGACCGAGGCTGACATCAAACCCGGCCGACACCTTCAGCCGGTGGAGGACGTGGACGCCCAGCTCAACATCGGGCTGGACAGCGACGACGAGGGCGCGGGTGCCAGGAATAAGGAGTTCGACATCAAGAAGGACAAGGGCCTCGTGGGACGCCCCGGTCGCCTCGACAACATCTTCAACGCCGCCGTCGTCTCCGGGTCCCCCGTGTTCAAGCCCCACTCCCACATCAAGAGCTGGCCCAAGCCGGAGCCCCTCTTCGCGCCGCCCGCGTTCCAGGTCAAGACCAAGGCTGGCTTGGCACTCGGGTTCAAGTCCGGCGCGGACGATAAGTTCCAGGTGCTCGTCAAGTCCTTCACGACCGAGTCAGCCTCGGTGAAGATCTTAGTCCGACCCTCCGACAGCGTGGACGGCCTCCTGCGAAAACTCCGGAAAAAGTGGCCCAGCCTCAAGGGAACCATCAACGCGCACTTCCCAGAGGGAGACGTTGGCAGGGCCTACCAGGTCGCGTGCCAAGAAGCGGCACAGAAGGGCGAACCGCGCCCCAAGGCTACACCCCTCGATCCCGCGTCCACCATGGAGCAGTGCGGCATCAAGCGCAGGGTCCCGGAGCCGCTCCTCTACGTGGAGGCTCCCGATATTCACTACATCGACGAGGCCAAGGCGAGGGAGGAGAAGCCACCCGCCGTAGCCGCCGCGCTGGCCGCGTTGGCGCGCGCCATGGGCGAGGAGACCGAGGCGGACGCCGCGTACAACGCCAAGCACCAGACGGCGGAGGAGGTTGCCGCCGCCGCCGCCGCCATCGCCGCGGGTGACCCGGCGGAGGCTGTCGCGATGGCGATGTCCAAACCCTCCGACCTCACGGCGACCAACGGCAAGCTCATGCTGGTGCAGTACGCGGAAGATTCGCCGCCGCTGATCGCCAAGCCCGGTATGGGCGCCAAGCGCGTGACTTACTACCGCCGGCGCACGCAGGGTGACACCGCGGGCAGGTCGCTGACGCAAGGTGGGCAGCGGCACGTCATCGACCTTCGACCCGAGGCGGCCTCTCCCTTCATAAGCGACTTGCCCCCGGGTCAGCCGCAGGAGTCGCTGGAGACGACGATGTACCGCGCGCCCATGTTCAGGCGCGTCATCGGGAAGGATGAGGCTGTCTATTTGCTCATACGGTCCCCTCAAGGCGCGTACACCGTGCGCGAGGTGACTGAGTACTTCACGTGCGGTCAGCAGGAGCCCCACATCGAGGTGTTTCAGCCCAACACCGACCGGCTACGTGATTTCGAGGAGAGGGCGATCAACTCCGCGGTCATTCACACCCTCTTGAAGCAGAGGGACGAGAAGGTACCCGAGGAGGAGATGAGGGTCAAGGTGTACGACATCGAGCGGCAGTTCAACCGCGCCATCCTCGACAAGGACATCAAGCGAAGGATCCGTCGCAGGGTGGTCCAGCCCGTGCGCCCCCCGGGACAACGGCGCCGGGTGGACGAGTGGGACGACGACGCGGACGAGTTCGAGCTCAACCCGAGTTACAGGTTCGAGGATGACCTCATGATCCACCGCATGTGCCCGGTTGAGGAGGTTTGCGCCTACGATTCCATGCGAGCCGCCAAGGCGCAGCTGGAGGCTGGGCGGGACAGAGACGGCATCGCGCGGATCCGTAAGCTGATCGGCACGTCCATGACCCAGATGCAGAACGCGTTCCAGTCTGTCATGCGGGGCACCACCCCGGCGCAGCGTAAGGGTTTGTTGGACCTGGAGCTGTTGCTTCAGCTGCAGCCTTGGAACCAGACGGTTGAGTTCCTCGCGGCGGTGGGGGGCCGCGCGGTGCTCCACCTCAATCCGAGCCGTCGACTTCGGGAAAAGACGGGTAAGTTTTACCACTACGTCCGACGGCAGCCCCCGAAGGAGACCGTGGTCGACGCCCAGCCCAAGGTGAAGCCCGGGACGGTGACGGGCACCGACGCGGATCTTCGCAAGCTCACCATGCCCCAGTCGGAGCGAATCTTGAAGGGTTTCGGCGTCCCGGAGTCCACGATCAAATCACTGCACCGCTGGAAGAGGATCGGCTTGATCCGCGAGCTGTCCGGCGCCGCCACCCAAGATAAAAACGCCGAGCACAGCGGCCTGAGCCGCTTCGCCCGTTCCCTGAGGGTGGGCATCCAGCAGCAGATGAAGGAGCAGAAGGACGCGGCTAACAAAATTTTCAAGAACATGCGCAAAGCGCTCTCCGACAAGAAGGGCGCTCGACGCGGATTTAACGCCGGGAGCGATAGCTCGGACGACGGCGGCGACGACGACGACGACGACGACGAATCCTCCGAGGAGGAATCCGACTCGGACGACTCCCTCGCCGACGAGCTCGAGCATGGCATGGACAAGGCGGACGACGGGCCGGATCCGGAGGATGAGCGACGGGAGCTCGAGGAGATGCGGCGGCTGATGGGCGGCGAGGGCGGCGCGCCGGGCGAGTCGCGGCCCGTGGGTTCCACGCAGGTCCCTCCCGGTAAGAAGCTGGTGCTCAAGCGCATCGTCACCAAGACGTACCCCGACGGTCGCGTCGAGAAGATCGAGGATGACGTGTCCGAAGCCGTCGGCGACACTTGGATGAAGTCGAGGAAGTTCAAGCCCGACGGCGAGGTGGACTTGGAGAAGTCGCGCGAGGCGGTGATGAAGATCCTGTACCCTCACGGCGTGGACCCGCCCCAGTTCGTATCCGGGGACCAGGCGGCGCGCGGCGGCGGTACGGGCGGCGGCGGTGGACAGGCCATGATTGGCGCGACGTTCACGGGCCCCGAGGCGCGGAAGGCTGAGCTGATCCGTCAGCGCAAGCGCAAGATGGAGATGTTGCGGCGGCGCAAGAAGCGCTTCGCCCAGCTCCAGGCGGAGTCTGGCGTCAGCGCCCAGGACCTCGAGAAGCTCAAGGAGAAGCAAGAGGCGGAGGCTGCGCCCAAGCCCGGCGCTGGTCCGCTCAAGCTCTCATTCCTCGCGCGACCCCCTCCCAAGCCCCCCCCCAAGGGCAAGACCAAAGGACGGCGCGGCGCCGATGAAGACGACTACACCGACTACGGGGGACCTAGGAAGACCACCACCAGGTTCAGGGGTAACAGACGCGACGAAATCTTGATGGAGATTGTCGATGAAGTCATGCGCAACCCCGCCTTCGTCGCGTTCTGTTCGGCGGTTACCAAGAAGATTGTCCCGGATTACCGAGAGTTTGTGGACAGGCCGATGGACCTCTCCACAATCGCGAAGAACCTTCGCCGCGCGGGCGGCTACCACACCGCGGACGCGTGGATGCAGGACGTGCGACAAATCTTGGCCAACGCCAAACTCTACCACGAGTCCGAGGAGGAGGCGATGATGCGGCACCCCGCCATCGTCCCCGCGGCGCAACAAATGGTGGATGAGGCGGAGAAGGCGGTGGAGGCGCGCGCGGCTGACCTCAAGTTGGCGGATCAGTTTTTTGACGCCGAGAAGGTTTTGGGTCGGCCGTTGAGCGCGGAGGCCCAGGAGGCGGTGGATAACGTGGGTCGGATGGTGTTCCCCGGTGGGGTGACGGCGTCGGGCGCGCCCGTCGCGCCGCCGCCCAAGGAGGAACCCACGTCTGAGATTCAGCCCGCGGCGGAGCCCGAGGGTGGCTTTGGCGGCAACCCGGAACTGGCGTGATAAGTTTAGCATTGAATTATTGTTTGAACCCGCCTGTGCGCGGCGCGTGGCTGACACCTTATCATCATCTTGAATATCACATTACTGTCGTGCTAAACTCTCTTACATCGTCCGCGCTCCTGTCAGCATCCGGGTGGCCACGAGAGCTGCTGGCCGCCGACGACATGGATGTGCAGGTGGTAGACGCTCTGGCATCCCTCAACGCCGTCGTTGATGACGACCCTGAACCCCTGGTCCAGCTTCTCCTGCTTCGCGACCTTCTGCGCGGTGTACAGGAGGTGGCCGAGGAGCTCTTTGTGACCCTCCTCCGCCTTGCTGAGCTGCGTCAGGCCGCTGCGGATCTTGGGGATGACCAAAAAGTGGGTCTTTGCCTGGGGCGCTATGTCCCGGAACGCCAGGCACAGGTTATCCTCGTAGATGATGTCGCTGGGAATCTCCTTGGCGATGATCTTATCGAAGATGGTGGCTTCGCCGCTGTTGGCCATGCCCTTGAGGTGCGCCTCGATCGCGGCGGTCTTCTCGTCGCCCGCGGCTGCCATCGTCGTCACCGATCTGGCCAGAGTTTGGGTGGGTTTGGTAAAGCGCGACGCGGGGGCGACGGCGCGGAGCGAGGGGTGGCGAGCGGATGCGGTCGCGGAGCTGCTGACGCGGACGGCGAGAGCGGAGGCTGCGATGCGAGCGAAGGACATCTACCGATGCAACGCACGCGTTGGCTTGTGGGAACCTACGCGTAAAATCATTGGCCTCGGTTCCGTCGTTGTTGATTCCTCGCGGCGAATGGTCGGAAATCAGGCTGACAACGGGGGAAGGAGCGCGCACACCTCACGGCACACCTAGCTCGTGCGGAGGGTTTGAATAGCCCACCTTGACCAACCTTCCCGCGACGCTCGATACGTCAAAACCCGCGCGATGAATCGCATCTGATACCGCGCATCACCCGGCGACGCGTGGTTGTTCGACACCGAAAAACCTGCATCTGATCCCGACACCAAATGGGGAACCACACGAGCCACCTGCTGGGGTGCGCCCCGGTGCACATCAAGAACAGCAAGAAGTTCTACAACGTCGAAGACTTCAGCACCGCGCTGCGACGCAATAACTCCTTCACGTTCTTCTCCAACCGCAAGGGCCACGACAGGAAGACCACCGACGCGCTGATCCGCCTGCACGAGTTCTTCCTGGAGGGGAGCCCGGACGACGAGGGACAGCTGAGCCACGACGGGTTCGTGTCCATATTCGGTCTGAAATCGGACGTGTACACGCACAGGCTGGTGCGCATCATCGACCTCGATAACGGCGGCACGATCGGGTTCAGGGAGTTTGTCTACGGCCTGTCCAAGTTCCAGGTGGACAGTTTTGATAGGAGGGTCCAGTTCGCGTACAGGCTCTTCGACTTGGACGGCGACGGCTCCCTCGATAAGCACGAGCTGATGGCCGCGGCCAAGGCGACGCTGGAGACTGATAAGAAGCAGTACAGCACGCTGCCGACGCACCACCGGATCAAGATGCCGATGCGGGCCAGGCCGAGGCCGTACGACCCGCAGGTGAAGGGCAACCCCGCGGAGCTCAGGGAGGAGCTGGAGCGGATGACGCGAAACATGGGGTCCAAGCGGATGGGATTCTCGGAGTTTCAGCTGCTCGTGGCGAGGTTTCCGCAGATATTCCAGCCGGCGGAGATGCTGTATAGACTCATGAACGTCAACAGCGCAGACGCCGGGGTGGTGGTCAGTAGCATGACGGATAACGAGCTCAAAAGATTGATGCAGTCGTTGGGCAGGTGGCAGGTTGACGCCGAGGGAAACGTAGCCACCGGCTTCGACGATCGATCCTCGTCCGGGCCCAAGTACAGGCTCGGTGCGTCCATCGCGGGGGAGGAAGGACGCGGCGCGGGTGGCGGGTATCAGGGCGGGCACAACGCGTTCCAGGGCGGGCACAACTTCCGGCGACCAAACTCCCCGTTGAAGGCTCCAACCGAGATCAGGGGACACGCCCGGGATTCACCGGCGTCGGCCCCCGACCACTGGCCGTGCCGCGCGTGTACCCTCCTCAACCCGCGAAACAAGTCCGAGTGCAGCGCGTGCGGGTCCAAGAAACCGGACGGATCCCCCGACGGCTCACCCGCGGGTATCAGTCGGTCCACGAGCGGCGCGTCCTCATCGTTCGGCGCCTCCCCGGCGCTGTCCCGCCAGGGCAGCCTGGAGCAACAGAGGTCCTCTCTGTCCCGCCAGGGCAGCCTGGAGAGGGACGGGGGCGGCGAGCAGAGACGGAGCGGACCATCCCCAGGCACGAGCGACGCGCTCAATCGACTACGCGACCGAGGAAATAAGTTGAGGAGGAGTGCGTCGGATATAGGCGGGGGGACACAAGGACGCGGGTCGCCCGCGCACGAGCCGGACAGGGCGCTCGTTGACTTTTTGTTGGACCTCGGCCTGTCCGCGCACGTGCGTTCGTTCGTTCGCGCCGAGATTCTCACGATGGACGACCTGAAGCTGATGACGGACGCGGACATGGCGGAGGTCGGTTTGCCCAAGGGCCCGAGGCTCAGGATCATCGACGCCATGAAACGGATCCACGGCGGTACCATCCGATCGGACGGGAGGGGGGGCGGCGGAATGAACGGGATGACGTGCAAGATTTGCTTGGACATGCCCGTGCAGAGCGTGCTGAAGCCCTGTGGGCACTCGCTCATGTGTTGGAGGTGCGCTAACGAGGTGAGGGACTGTCCGGTGTGTCGTAAACGCATCGACGAGGTCATCCGTTGGTTCCCTTCATTCTAGCTAGTGTCGTGATAAGAGTTACATGATCACTCACGACGAACCTGGAAACTCGTCATCGCTCGGTGGACACGGGCTTCAGGAGCAGCGCCGCGTTGGGTACCAAACCCGCCTCGCGCAGCGTCACCTCATCCTCCGTGAACGCCCTGGGCGGATACCCTCCCCTGATCTCAAACTCCTTGCCCACGTGAACGTCGTCCTCATCCTCGCCGCTGACCCGTCCCAGCCTCCGCCTCAAGTCCCCGACGGTGTCGTCAAACCCGAGACGAATGACGTACGTCTTCAATCCGTTCATAGCCTTCACCCTCAGCGTCGTCACCTCAGTATCGTCCTCAACTTCGCAATCCTCGTCTTCGCTGTCATCCACGTCATCACTGGGTTCAGTCTGGATGTTCGCGAACGATACGGGCGCGGGGGGTCGGAACCTCTGACTGTCCAGCAGTCGAGCCGCGCCGGTGAACGCGACGAACCCGCTCTCCCAGTCCTCGTCGTGCCTGTCCACCAGCCGAAAGGGCACGCCGTCCGGGTGGGTGTGGACCATCTCGTACGGGAAGTACCCATCCTGCACGTCCCGGACGAAGCTCACGTTCTTATCGTCGTCGAACGATCGGAAAGGTCCGTCGTCCACCCTGAACCCGTCGGCGTACAGATACAGCGTCTTGGGGGTGGGCATGACGAGCACGCGGTCCCCGTTGGGCTGGGTCACCACCACTCCCTTGCCGTCGCCCGCCACGCCGTTGAGCTCCTTGATGGACTTCACCAGCTTCTCCACGTTTACCTTGAACTTGGCGGTCACCGGCTTTGCCCGAACGTTGGCCCGTGGCTTTGGTTCAGGCGCCCGTGGCTTTGGTTCAGGGGCCCGTGGCTTTGGTTCAGGCGCACGTGGCTTCACCGCCGGCAAGGGCTCCAAGTCTGCGGCCGCGGGCGCGTCGACGGACTTCTCAACCTCCGCGCTGACGCTCGGTTCCGGCGATGTGGACTTGGCGCGCGCGGCCGCGGCGCGTTGTTCGAGCCGCGTTGACCGAACCTTCCTCTCCGCGGACGGCCTCGGCACCACACGCCCGCGCTCGTCGCCCACCCACGTCATGCCGTAGTCCTTGAGGAACTTCTTGAGCGAGACGTTTTCCTCCGCGGCGCCCTGCAGACGTAACACGAGCTCCCTGTTCTCCCGTTCGAGCCTCTCAGCGCGCGGGTCGGAGTCCCGGCCGTGTCGAACCCGTGCCGCGTACTCGTCCCCGTCGGAGTCTCCTGAGGACGGCGAGGAGGACGTGGACGCGCCGCGGTGCCGGTTGGAGTTGGACCCGCGCCGAATGTGGTCCAGTCTCGCGGCACCCTTCGACCGGAGCTCATCCCTCAGGCGTTCGCACTCGTCGCTCTTCTCTCCGAGTTCCGCGTCCGCGCGCTTCAACGCGCTCCTCAAACTGATGCACTCGCGCTCCAACGCACCCTGATGAGAGGAAAGAAGGGTGTGGGTCGTCGGTGGGTGTGTGGGGTACGCCGTCGGCACGGTTGGAACGCCTGATTTAGGGGAACGACGCAGATTCTGAGGGGACACGCACCAGTCGACGGGCCATGGACGCCATGACGTCGTCCCTGTCGCCACCGCTCGCCTTCCCGTTCTCATCGGAGTCATCACGCAGCGGCGGGGGGTTCTTCCTGAGCTCCGCCAGCGTCACCGCGTCCATCCGTTCGTCGAGCATGGACAAGATCTGACGTCGGTCCCGTACAAGAGACGGATCTGCCGAGACGAGCTTCTTCCGGGGGATCATGGATGGCGCGAAAACGAACGCGGGACCTCTCTCGGGCTTCAAACAGGCTCGGTCGCACGTGCGAGAAACGCTGCGGTGGCGGTCGCGACGCCTCGAGTCGGCCTGGGTGGACCCCGGGTGGTGAGCGGTCAACGCAAATGGTTCGGCGCGAGCTGCCTGGTGCCCACTTATTTTGGCGACGGGACGTGTGCTTTTCGTCTCGGTTCGTTCTGATGTCGTCTACAAGTGCCTATACAAGTGCCTACACAAGTGCCATCAAATCCCCACTCTGCGCCAGACGGAACTCTTGGCCGGGTTCCTCCACTCCGCGTCCACCAGCGTCGCGTCGGCGTTGTCGTCCACCAGCTTTGAGTACCGCCGCAGCTTGTCCAAACAGTCCTCGGCGTTGCCCAGCAAGCCAGCCGCGGTGACTCCTTCCGTGTTCAACCCCTCGTCCAGTAACTTGAGCGAGTACAGGACGTCGATGGACGGCGGTGCCCTCGGGTCGTTGACGCACGAGTAAATCAGGCAGAGCTTGTCGTCGGGGTTGTCAAAGTCGGGTTGAAGCACCTTGCCGAGCGGACCGGACTTCTCGGGCAGGAGCTTCCACAGATCCTCCGTATCCCTCGCGAACGGCGATCGCTCCCCGGCCATGTACCTGTCCGTGCCCCGCGACGTGACCCAAAAAGCGCCGAGCTCATCCGCGTGCAGGCGGCGCGCGAATGACGCCCTGGCGGCCGCGTCCAAGGGAGCGGCGTAGGCCGGAACGTCGAACTCATCAACGCCGGTGGTCGATCCCGCCGCGTTCCTCAGCTCGGTGCAGACGACATCGAGCTCCGAGACGGCGCCGTCGAGGGCGGTGCGGTACTCAGCGAGAGGTCTGAGGGGCTTACCCACGCCCGTCGCGGATGGCTCACTCGCGAGTGTGGGCCTCGGGGACTGAGCCCACGCGGTGGTGCCCGCCACCGCCATCAAGAGGGCGCCACGTCTGGTCGGGACCCATCGCGACACGTCGACGGCCGAGTCGTCGCCTTCGGGCTGACCCACGGCGGATACGACGGTGTGGGTGCGTCGAGACCGATCCGGACGGCGCCCAGTGGCCGCCGGGCCGGTCGATAATCGCGTCGAGCACGTCGCGGTGGCAGCCATGGCGCGCGAGATGTGTGGATAGACTTTACTTTCTTCGAAGTTCACAAGTTTTCGTTCGAGCTCCGAAGTTCACTCCAGTTCACCCTGCAAGGCCGGACACCGACCGGTACCAGCACACACACGAGGAGCACGGAAACGTCACACCGGCGACGATGTTCGCCACCTTGAAGAACAAGATCGATGAGAAGATGCCCGAGCTGAGCGCCAAGATGAAGGAGCTGGGAGACAAGATCGTCCCGCCCGGACAGGGAGAAAAAGAGGAGAGCCCCGAGCTGCTCCCCCTGCGCGCGCTGCAGCAGGTCCCACCGATGCACTCCGACGGCCTACCCGAGAAGCGGCTACTGGTGGTTCTTCAGCCCCCCGAGGAGCTCCCGGAGGCTCCCGCGCCGGCCGGTACCTACTCCCCCGTCGTGGTGGTCGGAAACATGGTGCACGTATCCGGCATCGGTCCTCTCGCGCCCGAGGCCACCTCCCACGTCGCGAAGATCGGCGTCTCCGAGGACAAGGAGAAGGGCATCATCGGCACCGCGGACGGAAAGGCGGCGGCGAGGGCCTGCGCGTTGACCATGATATCCGTGCTCAGGGCGCAGCTCGGGTCCCTGAACCACGTCAAGAGGCTGGTGAATGCCAAAGGTTTCGTCAACTGCACGCCCGATTACACGGAGCAGCCGGAGGTCATGAACGGGTTCAGCGAGATGATGATCGAGGTGTTCGGCGAGCGGGGGAAAGGGTCGAGGTCGGCGGTGGGCGCCGGGAGCCTTCCCAGAGGGTGGGCGGTGGAGATCGAGGCCGTCTTCGAGCTGCACGACAAGTTGTGAAAATATTTGGGATGTCATAAAATTCGAACGTCGATGGTATCGACTCGCCCCGTCATCAATCGTCCAGGCGGTACATCAGCGTCGCCTGCGGGCACAGGTCTCCGTCCTTCAGAGTCACGTCCCCGTCGTCCATCCGCGAGAACACTTTCCGTGGGAAGTTGGACACCAGCGAGTAGTGCAAACCCGTGTGCTCCTCCAGGGTGTCGACCCAGGTGTAGAGATCCTCAACGGCGTCGTCGCCGAAGAAGCGCCTCTGCTGCCTCGACCCGTCGGGGAACCTGACCAGCACCTTGCAGACACCCGTCGCACCCTCGGGCGGCTCCTCGGCCAGCACCGCGGACTTCTCCTCCCTTCGCTTCTCCACGGACCGAAGGCGAGCCTCCTCCTCGGCGGCGACGGCGGCTTCCTCCGCTAAAGCCGCCTCCTCGACGGCCCGCGCCCTGGCCGCCTCCTCCTCCTCCGCGGCAGCGCGCGATGCCGCCTCGCGTTCCCTCTGCGCGTCCGCCTCGAGGGCCGCGCGGTACGCCGCGTCCTGTTCGTCCCGAATGCGTCGCTCCGTCTCCCGTTCCTCCCGCTCCATCCGTTCGCCGAGCATCTCCACCCCGTGCGTCTCAGCCGTCTCACCCAGCAGCCGCGCCAGGTCCCCGGGCTCCACCGCACCCTCGATGGCGAGCGCCAAAACGCCGGATCCGCCGCCCGCGCTGGTCATGAGCGCGACGTAAGGGAACGTGGACGGGTTCAGCCTGCTCGCCAGTCGGTGCGCGTCCGTTTGGGTCACGTCGCCGCCCCACGCGACGCAGGAATTGTTCACGACATCCGTCACCGCCGGGTGCGACAAAACATCGCGGCAGAACGCCCTGCAGTCGGGGTGCTCCGGGGAGTGGAGGTAGACGAACAGCATCTTGCCCTCCTCGGACGCCACTCGCAGCGCGGCGGCGTGGGAGAGCTCCAGAAAGTCCGGCAGCGAGTCGCCAAAGTCCTTCCGCATCAAACGCTTAAACTTTGACGCGGACTCGATGGGATCGTCGAGCTCTCCGCCCGTCGCCGCGTGCGTGATTCGTGCGGCGTTGTTTCGCCCCACCAGCCCGACGAGCACGTTACCGATGACCTTGACGAATATCCCGACGGTGGCCTTGACGATGCCGAGCGGGAGGTTGAGGAGCTGCACTACGGGATTGGGGCGTAGCGGTCGAACGAGCTGACGAGGACGGGTGCCCGGGGCGGATCTGCGCCCGTCGTCGCGCGGGTCCGGGTGACCGACCGCGTTGGATGGATCCGGGGGCGCGCTGAATCCCATCGCGGTGTTCACCGCAGCCTCGAGGTCCCCGCCGTGCTGCCTCAACAATCGCCTGGCGTGCTCGAGGTCCTCGAGCCCGGCGATGGAAGCGAGGGTGGCGACGGACTCATCTTCTGACTGCGTGGTCATGGCGACGCTTCCTACGCGTGAAGCGCCGGTCCCGGGGTCGTGGGTTCGATCGAGTTCGCGCGCGAGTGATGCGTGCGTATCGCTGAGGTCGTTCTACCAACCCGTGAACGCGCGCGGTCGGTGCGCTCGCGGCGATAGGACTGACCCGCGCTTTCAATTTGGCGCGACCTTGAGATCTCGCAAGGGTCGCAGTCTCGTGCGATCAGATGGTCGAGCCCAAAGTCCCCACAGGTCGGAAATGACGGGTCATCCGCGGAAGCGCGAAGGACACTCTTGATGCGTACACCGGCTCTGGTGTTGTTCTTGAAAATGAATATCTAGGTAGCAAACGTCGTTTACTAAGCGTGCGTATGTTATAGCGTCGTCTTCTTCTCTCTCTCAGCTCTAGCTGCTCGGGCTTTGACCCCTGGGAGGAAACGGAATTCCAAAAAATATACCGACCGGGGAGGCGGCGGCGGCGAGACACGGCGTCGTCAGAGTCAGGACCTGAGCGCCGTTAAGGGTACATCGTCTCGTGTTGTCGCCTCCCCGATCATCAATGCGTAGGGTGCGGGTGTGTGGTGCGGATTGGGCGGCGGCCTGAGCAGATACCGGTCGGCGTGTCAGCGATGAGTCCTACTTGGACCCGTCGTCGTCACCGCCGGGGGACTTGGTATCCTCATCGCTGTCCCCAGCCGCGAGCGCGGCCGCCTTCTTCGCCGCCTCCATGGCCTCGGCCGCCGCCTTGGCCCCCGCCGCCGCCGCCATCTTCTTCTCCTCCTCGGTGGGCCCCGACGGGAGCGCGGGCGCCTCCGTCTCGACCTTGCCACCCGCCGCCACGACGCTGTCGCGGAGCATGGTGTTGTCCGAGCTCAGCGCCTGGCACTGCGTCGTGAGCCGCTTCACCTCCGTCTTGAGCTTCTCGTTCTCCTCCGTCAGCGACCCGACCCGTGACCCCAGCTCCTCGCACTCCGCCTGCTTCCGTAGGCGGCTCCTGCGGGCGCTCTCCCTGTTGGACTGCTTCCTTCGCTGACGCTTCAGCTCGCGCTCATCCGCCGCGGGGGCCCCGGCGGGCCTCACGCCGAGCCCGGTGCCGTAGGCGGCCGCGAGGTTCTCGGCGCTCCCGCCGTGCGACGTGGGCAGCGATCCGCCGGTATCGGAACCTCCCCCGCTCGCCTTACCGTCGGCTCCGGGAAACGCTCCAGGAAACGCGGCCCGAGCGGCACCCGCGGCGGCTCCGGGGTACCCCATCGCGCCGGGGTAGCCGAACCCGTTGGCGGCGCCGGGGAAGGGCGCACCGGCCATGGACTGCGTATGGAGAAGACGAGATACAAGATGCGTCAGTCGATGTTTAGTGACACGAGATACGAGGCGAGGTGAGCTCGGGATAAAAATATCTGGGGGTCAGAGGCGACGGGGACGCACCGGTGTCGCCCACATCTGCGCGTAGAGGTTGGGGTGCTGCGCCATCTGGGCGTAGTACTGGGCGGCGCCCGCGGCGTTGTTCGCCGCGGGTGCCGAGGGTTTGTTCACCCCGTAGTACTGCTGCATGGCGGCGGCGGCGGCCCACTGCTGCGCGGAGAAGTCGTTGGTGGTCGCCCCCGCGGTCTGCGCCTCCTGCGTGGGGGCTGGAGAAGACCCGGCAACCTCCGTTGTCATGGCGCTTTTCCTTCGCTAACGCGTCTCCGTTCTCGACCCGATCGCCCGCGACGGTGACGCGTCGGGGTTCGAAGGGTAAGAACGGGAGACCTCGGGCGCGCTCGGTGAGTCGTCTACCCGCGCGCGAACCCGAACCTGATGGGGGGTCGACGTGGGAAACTCTCGACGCGAGTTTTTCGCGCAAGAATTTGCGACGTGAGCCCTCCGATCCCGCGCGGCGTCACTCACTGACGCGCTGCGTTGGGTTGACCGAAAGAGCGCGGAGACTAAGGGTCTTCGCGTCGAGGCGACGTGCACGGACGCTGGACGCTCGTACACTGACGCGTCTCGTCGAGAAGTGGCGCACTTCACGGAGATCCACCCCGACTTTGAACAAAACGACGCTTGGTGGGTTGTCGAGTTTGTTGAGCACGTCACCGATGGGGGGAAAACGAGAGACGTAGGGCGCGCGTGGCCAGTGTGGCGACCGGCGATTGGCCCAGCTGGAAGGGTGTCAATCTCCGTCATCAGAATATGCCGCTTTTTCAAAGATCCCATTTTCTTGGTCTATTTCACGGTTCACACCCACATATTCCAAAAAAAGTTGGCCACGTTCAATGCTCTTGTTTGACCCCCCCGGCTGAAAAGGAACTCTCTCCCGCCGGGCGAGTCGACGTTCGTTTTCGAAAGCGCAGCCTTTCTCTCCTCTCTGTTTGAACGAAGGTAACATCGAAGGTCACACGCGGCCGCACGGGCTCTATCGACCCTCGTGTATAATTCACCGCGCACGCGCCCACACCGTAGCACGTGAGTCGAGATGCCGCCCAGGGGCATGTCCGCGGAGGTACGCACCGTCGATGACCGTCGCGCGTCCCGTCCTCCATCGCCCGTCCCATTTCGCGGAAAAACGGGGGGGTGCCCAGATTGGACGCGCTCCCACACCTCCCATCGCGCTCCCATCGCGTTAACTGACCCCCACCACTCACCTTCCACGCACGCAGGACAAGCGTAAGACGGTGCTGCACCTGTTCCACGAGTCCTCCAAGCCGTGGCTCCTGAAGGACGTGGAGAAGGCGGCGGCGAAGAGGGGGGTGGTGTTCCAGGCGGTGAAGGACGTGGTGCAGTCGCTCATCGACGACTCCTTGGTGCACGTGGACAAGATCGGCATTCAAAACTGGTACTGGTCCTTCCCCGGAGAGGCGAGCGCCAAGCTGCGGCACGAGGTGGAGACGGCGGACGCGCACATCGCCGCGCTCGAGGAGGAGTGCGCACAGCTGGACGAACGGCTCGAGAAGGCGGCGGCGGAGTTCCCCCAGACGGAGGAACGGCAGATGGCGGAGGTGATGCTGCGTTCGGCGACGGAGGAGAACGAGAGGCTCAAGAAGGAGCTCGAGTCGTTCGCGAGCGGGGACGCGGCGGTGCTGGAGACGATCCGGGCCGGTAAGGAGAACTGCCACGAGGCGGTCAACAGGTGGACCGACAACACGTTCCTCTTGAAGTCGTGGGTGGAGAAGAAGTGCGGGGACAGGGAGCAAGCCTCCAAGTTCTTCAAGGACCACGGCGTCAACTTCAACAACTTCGACTACCTCGAGTGATACCTCGAGTGATGCGCACGGAGACACGACACGAGCTACACGATGAAAGACGCGATATTACGCTCACATTACTCACAGCAGAATCGCGACCGCCCCGCCCTTCGAGGCGGTCGCGTGTAATAACAGACGAAACACACACGAGTTCCGACACACCCACACTCAGAAATCACGCGGCATCGACGGCAGCCTCCACGACAGCCTCGACAGCCTCCACGACAGCCTCGACGCCCTCCGCCGCCGCCGGCGCCACCTCGGCGGCGGCATCCCCGGGCGGTGCCGCCGCGGCCAGGCGCGCCTCCCTCGCCTCCTTGATGAGCTTCTGGGCGTCACCCGGGCGGAGCTCACCGCGCTGCATCGCCTGGACGATCGCCGTCGCCTCCGGCCTTCGCAGCAGGCCGCGCACGTTTCGTTCGCCGGTACCGAAGCACACGCCGCACACGCGCACGCCGCGGCCGAAGCACTGGGGGCACTCCGTGAACTCGTACGTGTCCTGCGCCCTCTTGCGGTTGAGCGCCTTCCACTTGCCGGTTCCTCCGCACATGTCGCACACCACGATGCCCGCACCGCCGCACTCCAGGCAGTCGGTGTCGTCCAGGGCGTTCGCGTCCTGGCCCACCTGCATGCCGCCGAACGAGAGGGTGGCAGCCGCGAGGGAGATCAGGCCCGCGCGTCGGCCCACCGCGGGTCCAGTGGACGCATCCGAGGATGAGGACGCGCCGACGGCGTCGCGATCGTCACCGCGGACGAGCTCCACGCGCTTAGTGTCAACTCCAGAAGCTGCGACGGGAAGGTCAGAGGGCGATAGGTCAGCGTTCGTCGCACGGCGGGTCCGGATTGTTGAGAAGATAAAACACGTCGACGCGGCGGGCTCGCTCACCATCCTTTGGGGTCGCGGAGGCGACGATCCTCGCGGAACCGCGGGCGGAGGGCCTGATGCCGGTGCCCGCGCAGCACGGGCACGCCTTGAAGCTGACGGTCGACGCCATGGTCACCTGAGAGTGGCGACGACGTTCCACGATCCGTCAGGTTTGAGGGTCGTGGGCTGTTGGTTACGCTGGCCAATCAAGATCTGGCCAGCCGAGATCTCTCTCAGCTCACCCGCGTGTGCGGGACTGCGAGCCCGAAATGAGCACCTCGACGAACTGACTCGTCTCGATCTCGCCCGTGGTCACTCGAGGCGGCGCAGGGCTGGCGAGTAGAGAACGGTCGGATTCGTGCGGGTTCGATGTCGTCGGTATCGCCAGACGAGCCCGAGGCGCAGACGTGCGGCGACGCCTTCAACAACGCGTGGCAGTGCTACTGTGCGTCCCCCTCCCCCCGGCCCCGTCTTCGATCGACAACTGAAAATATCTGCGTGGGGCCCCGACCGGAACCGAACCTGACGCATTCCCCCCATTCCCTTCGTGATACGCAGCGCCGACGTTTCAGATGACGCGGTACTACCGCTACGGCGAGCTGGATTCGTGCGA
>Ga0115006_10000650_pt1 | contig 19406 bp, 14 predicted proteins | sample ArcOceMetagenome_3_FD_88943 | JGI IMG/M metagenome (GOLD analysis project Ga0115006, IMG submission 88943) | Marine eukaryotic phytoplankton communities from Arctic Ocean - Arctic Ocean- Svalbard ARC20M Metagenome | ecosystem: Environmental > Aquatic > Marine > Oceanic | place: Arctic Ocean...
ACATATGGTGATAAGGATCCATGGACCCCTGGCAAGCGAGTGGAGGCCCTTGGAAAATATCCCAGTGTCGAGAAGGTTGTCGCATTCAAAGACGTTGGTCACTGTCCTCACGACGAAGCCCCTGAGCTTGTGAATCCTCTCCTACTGGACTTCTTGAAGCGTATCGAAAGTGGAAGTAAATAATAAGTGTAATTCAACCAATCGGGCACTTTTATTTTATGCTCGACCCTGATTCGTCTTCGAGCCTCTTTGCCTTTGTGCTCGGAACCAATTGACGATGGGGCCAAAAGCGCCGTTCAAGTCCAATACGCCGACACAAGCCGTGACGAGTCTTCCCACAAACAGCGCCACAATGCCTCCAGACCAGATATCGACGACGGTTCTAGCACCGGCAAGAATCTTGATGGCCACCACAGTGCTTATGGCAGTACCGATCGCAATGAGATTGAACTTTGAAGCACCAATCGCTAGACTTTCAAAGGTCAAAGTAAGTGAAATCAGAATTTGTTGCCAAGCCAAGTACGGGATAATTTCCTTGAGATGCAAGCGAATGGCAGGGTCGGTCGTGAATACCGAGGGTGCGAACTGGCCCAAGCCGAAAATGGCGATGGTTGATAAAACCCCTTGTACCAAGGCAAATTTGAACATGTAGCCGGTTAGGGAGCGAATGGAACGCCGTGCTTCTCCACAAACTCCAGATTCCTTTCGTTCGTCGTCATCAACGGCACATCCATTGCTTTGATAGGCTGCATAATTGCGCGACATGAGAACTTGCGCACTGACGGCCGACCCGTCCAACACGAGAGCGAAAATGAGCCACAACGAAAGAGCAATCTGATGGGCAGCCACGTGATAATGTCCAATCCGTGTCGCTCGAGCAGTTGCGTAGGCCCAACCAAATAAAAGAGATCCCTGCTTTGCAAGCATTGCTGCATTTGCACGCAGAATTTCCATGACGATCTTGGCCCGATTGATTGAGGATTTGCCCTGCCCACTCACATTCCGAGGCACCATCTTTCGGCGGCGCAAGAAAATGGTATAGACAGCCGCTGCAGCCATTTGACTCAGTGCCGTTGCAGCTGCAGCCCCACCAACCTTCATTTTCATTGAAAACATGAATATAGGGTCGAGCACCAAGTTGGTAATGGCAGCGATGAAACTCGCCAACAAGGGAATCCTTGTGTTGCCATATCCTCGGAATGCTCCTTCAGCAACCGAGATAAGTAGGACCGCCGGGGCCGCCAGAGCGCGAATTCTCAGATATGATTGTGCTGGTTGTAGCAACGCCGAATCCGACCCAATGCCCATGGCGCCAAGCGCATAAGACCAACCCAGCGATAGAGCGACAAGGACGAGCACCCCTATTGTCAGACCTAACCGTATGCTTGTATCAACGACCATACGTGCCTCCTCGCGATTCTCTTCCTCATCTCTGCCAGCCGTTGACAGAGACGTTGCGACGAGACTGGTCGTGGCCGTCGTGGTGGCCCGGAAACAATTGAATGCCAAGTGGAAAATACTTGTGCATGCACCCAGCGCTGCCAAGGGGACAGCACCCAGCCGGCCGACAAAGCCCGTATCCACAAGGCTGAGGACAGGATCAGCTATCATGCCTATTAACGCGGGCAAACCGATATCAAAGGTCTGTTTCGTCCACCCATAGTTCTCTTTTACCTTGCCTTTAGCTGTATCCCCATCGATATCAAAGGTCTGTTTCGTCCACCCATAGTTCTCCTCTACCTTGCCTTTAGCTGTATCCCCATCGTCGTCGGGTGAAGACCACAACGTAGCTCGCCTTCTCTTTCGTAAAGAGACCCCATGATGATGGGTCGGCGTTGGCATTGGAGCACACGCATGCGGGCATGATCGAATGCCGACGAGGTGACTGTTCGTCGGGGAGAGCGCCTGAAAACCATTAGATCTACTCCTGGATATTACAAATGCCAAAGCAAGCACATATGTGCTGAATCTTCGCTGCGACATTGTTGAGACAGACTTGAGCTCGTCGGAGCGGGTTGCCTCTGGGGTCGATACTTCCCATGTTCAAATGGCAAATGGCATTTCGCTTCCCGATCCCCGGCCCCGCATCCCAATCCCACGCACGCACGCACAAGAGATAACCCGGAAGTGATGTATTTCTCGAGTGGCAGCCAGCAGCGATGCTGACTGACGCTATCTACATGTACAATGTATGCTGACAGTAAGTTAGACAACTGACATTAGATTGCAAGATCTACACCTGAACCTCCTCTCCAACCTCAATATTTTCTTTCGATGGTAGATCTACAGAACCGCCATCCCCGCCATTGATCCGCAATAAGGCAAGGGCTGCCTCTTCAATGGTTTCATCCTGTTTGCAGAAGGCGACTCGAACAAACTCATCTGACGCTCCCTCCAATGCCCGATCTTGAGAGAAGAATGGGCTTGCCGGTATGCAAAGCAGCCCCTTCTCTTCTGCCATCCATTGGCAGAGAGCCCAATCTTGTCGTGCCACGCCGCCTGGGGCAGCAATGTTTGTGGCCATCAATCTCTCCTTTGGTATGGCCGAGGCAATCTCTTTCCCAATTCTGGCAAAGATGAAAAATCCTCCTCCGGGCGATCGATCGTAATCTGGAATGGCAAATCCAGCCGCCTTGAGAGCTCTGCCAAGCAAATCTCTCTTTTTGGTGTACTTGGCCTTCAAATATTCGTAATAGTTGGAATGTCCCTCGTATGGCTCATCGGCGCGAGGCAGAGCCCGAGCCAATGCTTCTTGAATGACGGTGGATGCACAAAATTGAACATATGGCAGCAGCTGATGGATGGGGGATATCAAATGTTCCGGGCCGATGCACCAGCCTACCTGCCAACCGGTAGCTGAGAATGTCTTGCCAGCCGATGAAATTGTTATCGTCCTGTCCCACATTCCAGGCAACGAGGCGAAATGCACGTGCCCAACAGCATTCGACGATGGACCGGCATTGCCGTTCTCCCCATTGGATTGCGACGTGGCCGCCAATTGCTCGACCTCTTCCTTCGGGGGGGAGTGGACAATGTATTTGTACACCTCATCCGAAAGCACGACGCAATTCGGACCAGCACTCTCCACGGCATCGGCAATGTAACCCATCTCCTTTCGCGTGAAGACCTTCCCAGTTGGATTGTGAGGTGAGTTGAGAACCACAGCCCGAGTTTTCGAAGTGATTGCCTTCTGCAGTTTTTCTGGCTCCAATATCCACTCCCCTCCTGATGTAGAACCATCAGCGTCACTACTGTCGTTGTCATCATACGGCACAAACGTAAGCGGCACATACACGGGCGTTCCACCGGCAAGCTTGACCTGGTTGACGTACAGGTCAAAGAAGGGCTCGAATAGAATCACCTCATCGCCAGGCTTGACGAGAGTTTGTAAGCTCAGATACAGGGCCTGGCTGGCGCCGATGGTAACGGCCACCTCGGCCATGGGATCAATGTCGCGCTTCATGTGGGTGGAATACCGGCGCGCCAGCTGCTTCACCAGGGTGGGATGGCCGGCCGTGCGGGTGTACTGATGAGGACTCTGGGCCGAATCCATGGCCGCCTCGACGAGGCTATCGACGGCGAACTTGGGCGGGAGCCAATCGGGAAATCCCTGGCCGAGATTGGCCACCTCGTGTTCCTGCGACAGCCGGCCGAATTCGGACCACACCGTGGGTCCGGTCATGGTGCCGAGGCGGGCTGTCGCTTCTCCCATGGGCGGATCGGCGGACTGTTGTTGCTGATCGAGGGGATCAGACATGCACACGCCATCGAAGCACGGTGCCCGATCTACGGATGAATCACCATCATCATTGTTTGCTGAGTCAGTGCTCACAGCTGCTCTTGTTGTTGAGAGTTGCTGGCGAGTATGAACGCCATTGCTGGCGGCAGACGACGGAGAAAAGGCACAAACAGCACAAGATGGGGCCCAGAGGGTGAGAGCGGCAGCTGCAACCGAAGGGAACCTCATTCTTTGGTCGAGATACTGATATTCCAGGATGCTGAGCAGAGAAGTGGATTGTTTGAGAGGCGGCAGGCAGAACAAGAGAACAAGTTGCAAGTCAAGTCAGCAGGTGGGTTTCTGCGTCAGCCAGCAGCGCAGCGGGAGCCCGCAATCGGGATCAGCCTGCAACATGGAAAATCGGGATCAACTCAACCCGCCGCCGCCACCGATTTTTCTTCCATTGCATTGCATTCCTCGATCGACCGAATAGTCAGTAATGTAGGAGCGAATAGGATTCGATTCCTACGTAGTCAGTCTTTCAACGCAGAGCATACTCTAGTATCTGCATTCATGTCGTCTCTCTTCAGCAAAAAGTCCAAGCGTCAAAGGACGGAGAAATCGCAGTCTGCCAAGTCTGCCGACGCCATCGACGACGTACAACATGTAGGCCCATCAACCAACCCTGTTATCGATGCTCTCTCGGTCCCAGCTCCCTCCAGCATTGCAACATTCGCCGACCTGCAGCTGTGCGCCCCGCTCGTTCGGACATGTGCAGCTTTGGGCTACAAACGGCCGACGTCGGTGCAGCGCACGGTGATCCCCGCCATTCTATCTTCTCAGCGTCAGCACGTCCTTGCACTAAGCGCCACCGGCAGTGGCAAGACGGCCGCCTTCGCCCTGCCGATGCTGCACACGCTGGCATCGGACCCCTATGGCATATACGGCATCGTCCTTACGCCGACGCGGGAGCTGGCCAAACAGATCGACGAGCAATTCCAAGCCCTGGGCAGCAGTCTCCGCGTCCGAACGGCACTGGTCGTCGGTGGGATGGACATGGTGAAGCAGTCCTGCGAATTGGCCCGCAAGCCGCACTTTTGCATTGCGACGCCGGGACGGCTGGCCGCCCTCCTTCGAGGTCCCAACCCGCCCAATCTGCGCAACGTCCGGTACGTGGTGTTGGACGAGGCCGACCGGCTCCTCACGGCCAAATCTGGCTTCGAACGAGATGTCGCGGAAGTTTTGATCCATACCACCACAATGCCCGATGCCACCGGCGACGCGGCAAAGCGAGTGCGCCGTGTCAAGTGCCAAACACTGCTGTTTTCGGCGACGCTCACAAGGAGTCTGGCCAGCTTGGAGGAAATGGCGGGAGCGGGATTGGGAAGACTGCCTCTTAAAAAGATTATTGTTCGCGACGATGACGAAGAAGATCAGGATGCAAAGAAGAGAAAGAAGAAGTCAAAGAGCACCAGGGACGAGGACGGCAACGATATCAGCAGCGACGTAGATGGGCCTTCTGGAGACGAAAGCGATGGCGACGAAGAGGAGGATGAGGCGCCGTCAGTGCCAAGAATTCCAGCCGGATTGCGGCAAGAATACATTTTTATGCCATCTCATGTCCGTGATGCCTATTTGCTTACGGCCGTACGCGCACTCATGGCCAATGGCGGTAGGCACGGCGGCGATGAGGACCGCAGAGATGCATCGGGCTGGAACGATGTGAAAAGCAGCTGGAACTCCGACGAAGACGACGAACGGACGACCAAGAAGGCTCGGTCGACCATCATTTTTGTATCCACCTGTGAGCGAGCCGCCTTGGTATCGGGTATTCTGACGGAGCTTGGCGTCGCCAACGTTGCTCTGCATTCTCTATTGTCTCAGAATCGTCGTCTTGCTTCTTTGGGCAAGTTCAAGAGTCAGCAAGTTAGAGTCATGGTGGCGACCGATGTTGCCTCGAGAGGCCTGGACATACCAACTGTTGATCTGGTTCTGAATGCCGAATTGCCTCGCAGACCTGTCGACTATGTGCATCGAGTTGGCCGCACCGCTCGAGCGGGGAGACGGGGCCGGGCTGTTAGCTTGGTTGGTGAGCGCGACGTGAGTTTGATCCATGCCGCCGAACGGATTAGTGGGCGTGAGGAACCCATGTCCAAATGTCCGGAAGTTACTGATGAACTCGCAGTCAAACTGCTCGGTCCAGTAACCAAGGCGGCGAGACTGACCAAAATGAAGCTATCCGATATTGGATTTGACGACTTGGTCAAGCGACACAAGGAAAGAAAAGCACGGGATCGTCGCGAGCGCATTCGTGCCGAAAAGGCAGCCAGAAAGGCGGCCAAGCGAGCCAGATTTGGTCCGTAAAAAAGACACATCTACATAGTGCAATTGGTTACCTCTTATCTAGCTAGCTAGTAGAGAATATCATGACTTGTAAGTCAAATATCCCATAGAAAACCATCGAGGTATCTGATTTTTCAAATAATGCATCTCTACAATATGTGCATGTTGTTTCCTCTCTCAAGCATCTTCTAATCGGTCCTCTCGAGAAACTCCACTTTCGAATCGCCGATCTTGATTGCTTCTCCGTTATCGTTCGTTTTGTACACCAAACCTCTTGTCGATACAATGCAATTTTCGTCAATCTTCAGAACTTGGGTATCATAGAAAGGCACGAACAAAGATTCTTCGTAGCCCGACGTGTAAAAGTCATTCATTGATTTCGCTGCCTTGGCGTACGACATAACCTTTGAGCCCATATTCTCTTTCTCGTCTGCCAACTTCTGAAAGTATGCGTCACGATCTTTGAGCTTTTCCGCCACCTCTTCTTGAATTTTTAATCTTCTTTCTCGCTCCAATGCCAGCGTCTCCTCCGTCCATACCCGATGATACATGAAGAATCGACCTGCGTCAAGGAAGGCGTCCTTGGTCCTTTTCACCTTTTCAGGCGACACAAAACCGCAAACAAGAAATCCATGAGGGCTCTTCTCCGACCAAATCAGTTCCCATCCACCTTTCTCCAGTGCCACATCCTGCTTGCCCCGCCAATTAATATAGAAAGGGTTTTGCAGCAGAGCAATGTCGTGTATGCCGGTCGAGAAGGTCTTGGGATTTATGTTGTTACTTCCAAGCTCGACGTGCAAATCTTTAAATTGAAATGGAGTCTCTTGACTTCCCACAGCGATGCGGTAATTGAGGCGCTGGGCGTAAATCTTGGGAGCGAGGCCATCAAGGTTGGGAATCATCAAGGCCAGCGCAACTGAAGGTGAATGCAGACAAAGTGCGGCAAGGAGAAGAAGAGCTTCCCAGTGCATGTCGTTTGAATCACCAGCGCGAGTGATGATGTTGACGTCGAGCACTACCTACGTAGCGCTAGCGTGTCCCGATTATTATTCCCACACGTACAACGCTACGAAGCGGCAGGAGTGTCTAATTTATAGACAAGCCGATGTGCCAAGCCATGCCACCTTGCTCAGCCAGCCTATTCACGTCAGTGCCTGCTTACCTGGCTGGTACGTATGCCTTCCCCCGCTTTCCGCTTGATGACTTCCCGCGCATTGCGCCAAATTGCGATGCTTGTACGTACGGTACGTACAATTGTAGCGTAGAACGCGCCATGCGCCATAATATCTACAACGGCCGGCCGGCCAACCATTTTCAAAAGTACATGCCCTGCCATGTCAAGGGTCGCAGACAGTGAACAGCAAATCTCTGCTTTGGGAGTGAAGCTGAAGGACAAGCCGAAGAGTGCCAAGCTCCATGCCAAACTTGCCCTGCTCATCTACGAAGCAGGAGGCCCACAAAGCCAAGAGGAAGCGACATGCTTGGCCCAAAAGGCCATTGACTTGGCACCCGACAAACCAGTCGGATTTGCTGCTCTGGCAAATGTAGCGGCTGATCACAAAATACGCATGGCAGCTCTGCAAAAAGCGGTTGATCTCGAGTCAAAGCATCTTACCAGCGAGAACAAATCGCCAACGATCGGTATTACGTTGGCTCTGGTCAAATTACTTTCGGAGCCCAGAGAAGATGAAGCCAAGGCCTTGCGCGAGTCGAGCCGCCGGGGAGGAAAGAGTATCGGAAAGGCATCACCGAAGCACCCCAATCGTCGGAATCTAAGCGAAAAAGAAGATAATATGTACCATCGATTGCGAGAAGCGTTGGATATTCTCGAGACAAGTACCGCAAATGAAAAGGAGTCCTTGGGTTGGATCCACAGTAAGCTGGGCTCATTCTTTCGAAAGCTTCAGCCCGAATCAATTCATAGACCGAGATCCGTCCATCACTTTCAAAACGTGATGTATGTGCTCTCTTCCGATCATAATCTGAGCAAGAAGGCAAATTTTTGGCTGACTTCGTTGGGCAAAGGCAATGATTCATGTGATAGGTGTCCAGAAGACTATGTTGTGAGCATGTACAGCTCCTTTGCTTCGAACTTCGACGATCTGTTGCTAAACAAACTGAAATACAAGACACCGTCACTTCTTCGCAACCTTGTCGATGATAAAGTTCCTGCAATGAAAAGAGGGAAGAGATGGGCGTTACATGCCGCTGACCTTGGCTGTGGCACCGGTCTCTCTGGCATTGCATTCAGATCCTGTTCAAAGCATATGGTTGGTGTTGACTTATCACCAGAAATGATTGAAAAGGCCAGAGAACGTGATTGTTATGACGCTTTAAGCATTGGAGATGTGGAAAGTATTCTCAAGAAGAAAAACGTGTACAATCTAGTCTTTGCGTGTGATGTTTTTTGTTATATTGGCGACCTTGACTCGATATTTATATCCGTGAAGAAAAGTATCGTAGCTGATGGGATGTTTGCGTTTTCGACGGAATGCTTGGAAGAATCTCATGGCGAGGAGAAAGGATTTATCCTGCATCAAAGCGCTCGGTTTGCGCATAAGCGCTCGTACATTGAAAGTCTAGCGATAAAGCACAGCTTCCGTATTCTTGCGATCAAGACATGCCCAATACGCAAAAATGAAGGTAAAGATGTCAAGGGTATATTGGCAATTCTTAGTTAGGTAATTATCCCTTGAGCTTTTTGGTTGGATTGCTATCGATATCAAGCGAGTCCGTAGCCTTTTCTCTCTTTCCAAACAGAAGACCGGGTTCATCGTCGCCGTCATCGAAGACATCCTCATCCGAATGCTCCCCGGCAACCTCATCTCCTTCTATTTCATCGAAATCATCCTCGAATTCGCCGTATCCCCCCGCTTCTGCATCAAGCATCGCCTCCAACACTGCCTCATCTTCGTCGTCAGAGCCGCCATCGTCCTTATTCACAGCAGTTGATTTATCTGTCTTATCGTTTCCTTCGCCAACTACCGGATCCTCCTTCATTGCCTTGATGTATTCCAACGTGACCTTTCTTCTGTAAGATTCCTCGAGAAGACCTTCGTGTTCCTTTACAAAATCATAACATGCTTTGATGCAATCCTTGGGTAGATCAAATCGTTGGTAGTATATCAGAAGCTGTGCGCAAACCAACAGCAGCCGTACTTTGAAGGGGGGCAGGGCCTCGTCATCTTCCAACGAAAGACCTTTCAGATATGGCTTCTCAAATGACGGATCACTGCACACAAACGATATCGCAACGCGCGGAGTTTTGTCATGTGAGTTTGGGTTGCCCCTGGACCCCCAATGCATAATGCGATGCGTAAAGAGCAGAGATTGGCCCGCCCTTCGTGGTAAAGCACGGATATTTTGGAATGCACACTTGTCTGGCAATGCCCGCGTCAAAGGATCTGGTCCATCGTCAGATTCATCGTCGCCAGTGGTATATCCTGGATCAAATGTCTTGGGAATGACATATAGGCACGAATTTTCGGGCGTCGCATCTGTCAGGGCAAGCCACATTGTCACATATTTGGCCACCTTATCGTCGTGAAAGGACCCCTTAACGTCATCAGGTTGTCGATCTCGATGAGGACTGAACCCAGCAGCCCCCTCGCGAGGGTCAATGTACCAAGCAAGCATATCAAAGTTGAAGTGATTCTTTGAGTGTGTCGAATTGGTCAAAGTAGAAGCGGCTCTCGCTGCCAAACGCCAAGTCTCGTCATACAAAAGAATGATTGTAGCCGGGAGCGAATGTGTCTTATGAAGTTCCATAATCGCGTCGGCGAGTGACTGTGTTGCGTGCTCTCCCTCAATGGTGTCATCAACAAGAGCATAACCATCATCGATCAACCGTTCCTTTCTGCGCTCACACTCGCCTTCCTTCGTACCGAAAGAGGACGCGCCGATAAAAAGATCATCCGAGATGGAAAGATTCGGGCACATATCTTCCCAGAATTGCTTGCTCTCCCATGTCGAGCGGTTCTTCCCAGTCAGGATGCTCTGCAAGGACATCTTGCCGCACACTGAAAGGTGCTTCGTCCTACTCGCCGATCTCTTTTCACAGGAGTGTGCGATACCTCCTTACCCTCCTTCATTCTGCAGAATGAATGGCAGATGTTGGGGGCGGCACTCCAGACGACTCGCTCGAATGAAGAAACGCCTGGTCCAGCAGAGCAGAGAGGAAGAGAAAAGCTCGAGAGGATGCTTTCTCTGGAAGCCAGGAAGACATGAACATTTTTGGATTTTATTTAGGCGGACACAGTTGCTATCCCAAAAAACTGTGATTCTCCGTGCTGTGACGGCAATAGGATCCCTACTACCGGTAGATCTACATGTAATTACCGCCGACCGAGACATCGACCTGCATGCTCAAAGAACGTTCGTCACTGCATGTCCACCTTTTAAGATCTAGATCTAGTAGTCAGCTCCGCTTTTAGAAGATACCATCGTCCTTCATCCATTGTGCGGCCTGCTTGGCATAGTATGTCAAGATAATGTCAGCTCCTGCTCTCTTGAAGCAGGTGAGGGTCTCCAAAACAACATCCTTCTCCTCGAGCCAGCCCTTTTCACATGCAGCCTTGATCATGGCATATTCACCGGACACGTGGTACGCGGCAACGGGGAGGGGAGTTGCATCCTTCAGACGACGGATAATATCCAAGTAGGGCATACCGGGCTTGACCATGAGCATGTCAGCGCCCTCGGAGGCATCCAAAGCAGCCTCAACGAGAGCCTCCCGTCCATTGGCAGGGTCCTGCTGGTATGTCTTCTTATCGCCGAATCCGGGGTGACTGTCCAAAGCGTCACGGAAGGGGCCGTAGTACGCCGATGCATACTTGGCAGTGTAAGCGAGGATGGAAACATCTGTGAATCCCTCGGAGTCAAGAGCATCGCGGATGGCACCAACACGTCCATCCTATTTTTAGTGGAAATCGAGGTTGACAAATGAATATGAAGCAAAAGATGAGCACGGTGTTCGATATTGCACATGCATGGCTTTGTGATCATGTCTTTCAAACCAAATCAAGGACTGCTCCGTTTCACTTCACTTTTACATTGCATTTCCAATACAATTCATTTTCAATGATTTCAATTGCCGCCCGTCACATCAATCAACTTACCATCATGTCACTGGGAGCGACGACGTCGGCGCCAGCACGAGCCTGGGAGACTGCCTGTTTGCACAGCTGGTTGATGGTAACATCGTTGAGGATCTTGCCATCCTCGACGACGCCGTCGTGGCCCTGATCGGAGTAGGGATCCAGGGCGACGTCGGTACAAACGACACTGTCGGGGTACTTCTCCTTGATCATGCGGATGGCACGGTGGACGATGCCATCGGGGTTGTAGGCCTCGACGCCGAGGTTTGTCTTGAGCTCATCGGGGACCTTGGGGAAGAGGACGAACGTCTTGACGCCGAGGTCGTAGGACTCGCCAACCTCTCGGACCATGGAGTCGAGGGAGTGACGCTCGCAGCCGGGCATGGAGGGGATTGCGGTGTTGAAGTCCTCTTCGTGGATGAAGAGGGGATAGATAAAGTTGGCGGGGGTAACGATGTTTTCCCGGAGCATGGCGCGAACAGCGGCCGACTTGCGGTTGCGGCGAGGACGGGCTCGCTGGGGGACCCAGACGTCGTCCTTGTTGTTGCGCGTGAGAGCAGCATTGTCTCCGGCGGTGGGGTCGAACACGTCATGAGCGGCACCGTCATCAATTCCCTTCAGGGAGTGATCGACGGCGGCGGCGGCATTTCCGTTGGGAGCGACGGCCGAGAAGGCATTGGCAGATCCAATGAGAGCAGCGGCGATGGCGAGAGTGAGCTTCATCTTTGCAAGAGAGGACAATGGTTTGATGTGGACAGGATCGAGCTACAATTGTACAGAAAAGTGCAAGGACGCAGATGACCGCAGATGAACGCATGCGTCGGAAGTTCAAGTTACGAGGTAAGTAAATACTAATTTAGGTTCCTATTAGTGCCTACAGGATATTTTAGAAGTGCAGTGACCAGAATCTGAACCACGAAAAGTTAAAATTATCGATCGCTATCGAGTGAGTTTTACCGGTACCACCGGAATTTTATTTGAGAGACAGAGACGACTGTATCATCTAGCTACGTAGAAGAGGCCTACATGTAGACTAGAGTACCGGCCAGATCCATTGTATGCGCAGCATGCTTCAGTATTTGGGGACGCCAAGGGAAGAAGGAGGTCTGAGAGCAAGTGGTGTCTGCAGAGTCGAGTCGTCGTCGTCTGGCAGGGAATAATTTCAATCCTAACACACAATCTCTTTTTGCTGTACATACATTGCTTCGCTCTCCTTCCTCCTCAAACCCACATTGTCCCAACCAAATATTCGGCAAGATCTTCATTCTTGTGAAGTTTTCTACTTATTTTATTACAATATGCTCTCCAACCTAAGCGTTGACGGCAACACCGTTGAGGCCACCGTAGCCCAAGTTCTCCAAAAGGTCGCGGGTGTCGGGGTCGATGGTGATGGTCTCCTGCTCGAGGGCCGAGACCTCGGGGACGAAGTCCATTCGGCGCTCACGCTCCTCCTCCTGAAGCTTGAGGGAGATGCCGCGGACGGGGCCCTTGTCAATGCGCTTCATGAGGTGGGTGGTGAAACCGGCGATCTTGTTGCGCATGCGCTTGGAGGGGGTGATGGCAACCTCGTCGATAATTCTCTTGTTGGTGTGGAAGTCCATCGTGAGACGGGGGTAGTACTTCTCCACGATGGTCTTCGCAGACTTCTTGACGGTCTTGGTTCGGACACCCTGTTGTGTTGGTCGGTCGCAAAAAATGGTGTTAGAATCAGGCACGAGATATGCATATATTTCTCAGTGTTGACGCAAAGAACCCACACCACCGCAATACCACCACATCGATAACCACAACTGAAGTGGAGAAGAGGGTCAATACGCTCCCAACCTGACGACCAATGCCCGTACAAGGCACCGGAAGGCGAGATGAGGTCTGGGCCCATAACCTAATTATCGAAGTGGCACCTCATGGCGACCTGCCCAATACCGCCGCTGCTCCGCAATCATCGCTTCGATCGGCACCATTCCATACCGCATCTTGCATTAACCGTCACGCCGACATGCTCAAATCATTTCGTACCATTTTGCTATTCGTTCCTCAAAGGCTGCAACAAAAATCAACTTTCAAGTGAGATGGTGGAGGTGGAAAAAAGCAAGCCGACGATACCGCCTTACTAATTTATTGTTCCCGCCACATCATAAAATAAAACGTGCTTGCTTGACCCGTTCGACTCAGCTTGGCTTTCTCGCTTTTTATTTTGGGACACCAATCATTCTTGCAAATCTGCAAATCCGACAAGTCAACATGGTGCCTCCTACCACCACCACCACCACCACCGGCAAGAAGAGCGCGGCGCAGATCCGCCGCATGAAAAAGAGAGCCGAGGATCGAGGCGACACGTATGAGTATGAGGCACCAGAACCGTCGGCGGCTGCAGATGCCACTGACAACAGCAACAAAGTGAGCAAAGATGTGATGCGTGCGAAGGCCGCAAAGAAGCTAAAGGCCGCACTTGCCGCCATCGAATCCGATCAAGACCTGAAATCCAAGGATCGGCGATCGGCGAAGCGCAAGGCCGAGGCAATTGCTTCTGAGGAGGCGGGGGGCTGTGATGCATTGGAACTGCTCGAGTGGTACGAGAAAGAGGGCTCAGCCGTTGCAATTCCCAAGGAGGATAAGGCGTCCAAAGGACCTCCAGCCAAGAAACAGAAGAAGAGCACGCCCTACATTCTCTTCATCGGCCAACTATCCTACTCCACAACTGCTGATGGTCTCTTCAAACATATCAAGGATGGTGTTGGTAAGGATGAAAAGACCGGAAAGGACCTAATCACTGCAGAAACGCTGCAAGTTCGCCTTCTCACAGATGAAAAGAAGAACAATCGATCGCGCGGAATGGCATTCGTCGAAACGACCAACCCGGAAATTAGCTACCACCTCCTCAAGCTCCACCACACTCATCTTGATGGACGTAGAATCAATGTTGAAAAAAGCGCCGGCGGAGGAAAGGAAGCCAGGAAGGAAAAGATTACCTCATTTCGAAAGGAGCAACAGGAATACATGAGCGAAACTGTCGGCCGGATAGTCGAAGACCACAAGAGCAAGGGTGAGCTGGACGAGGACGAACTGGACGAGGGCGTCATTGCCCTCATGAAGCGCCACTCTGCAAATACGGTGGAAATTGCGCTGGCGGAATATGTCGAGGAGCGAGGAAAGGATATGGACAATCCCAGCGCGTATTTGACTTCAATTATTACAAGAGTTGGCATCGAGGGGGCCGACGGCGCCAACAAACCGACGAAGAAGAAGGAGATGTTTGGAAAGAAAGGCCGATCACCGCGGCGCAGCAGTGATGGTGGTGGTTATAGTAAGCAGATGGCTGGAGGTGGTATGGGCCGCCTCAGCAAGGCATCAAACTTTTCCAAGGCAGGCATTGACATGAGCGTGTCCGAACGTGACGGAGGAGACGTTGACATGGGGTCAATATTCCCATCTATGAGTCGAGGACGTGGTCGAGGAGCATACATGGGACGACGATATTAAAAGAAAAAGTACCAAATCACTGGATATATGTGTATCCAAATGAATCTCTAGCGGCCAAATGATGCAAAGCCAAGTAGACCTACATGCATACATGCATGAACCTAAAAGTAGTTATACAAAATTTGCTTCTGATCACGGACTTGCTATGCTTTCTTCCTCCTCCCACGCTTCGGTGTCCAATTGAATCCGAGGGCATCCAGCTGAGCCCTTCGAGAATCTGCCGAGTCACCCTTCAAATATGCACCCCTGAGACGGATGTCTTTGAGCCTTTGCCCAAGTGTTAGCCCCCACAAGTGTTCTGGCCAGGGCCATTCTGTTTCACCAGGATAAATAGAAGCTACATCATTGTTGATTCCGTTGCCTGATAGGTCTACATGAGGTGGGGCAGGGACGACGAATTTAGCCGGCACATCAAGGTTCCGCCCGTGAAGGCGGCTGTATATGGCCGCCGCATGGATGACTTCAAGCCAACCCAAAGTGGCATTCCCACTCCATTGAAATCCCAGCTCTTCCAATGCCCTCCGTCGCTCTGGATTGGCCTTCACGTACAATTCCTTTTGGCGGATCGCAGCGCACTTGGCGCCGAGCTGCAGCCCCCAAAGGTCTTCTGGCCAACCGCTTTCTACTTCTGATGGAACCACAAATTTTTGAGGCACTCGCAGTATCCGAAACTCCCTTCCTGTGCCCATCAGCTTGGCCCTCTCGAGCTTGCGGAAATGCTTCAGGGCGCGGTACACATTCAAGAAGGCCTGCTCGTGCGCATCCCAAACAAACCCCAGCCCATCCAACTGCCTCCGCCTTGCCATGCCATTCTGCCCGTTCAAATAATCCCCCCGAACGCGGATGCGATGCACACATCTGCCGAGTGGAAGTCCCCAAGTGGCCTTGGGCCAGACGTCATCCCCAAACGGAACAACGAACGTGGAATGGACCTTTGCTGAACCATTATTAAGAGATGAGTAGGTCATCAAGGCCGATAGCACCAGATTGTATTCCAGCTGAAGACGCTCCCACACGAAACCGAGGGAGTTCAATTCCTGTACCCGGTCGGAATTGTTCTTAATGTGGCGTTGCCACCATCTCATGTCGTAGACCGTGCTGGCCAGGTCAACTCCGTGCCACTCCTTTGGATACTCATCGGTCATTGGAACGACGAAGCGACGGGGGATCACCAAATCGCCGTGGATAGCATGATATGCACGCAAAGCCTCGATTACCGAGCTGTACGGTCTTGCCCGGACTGTTGCACTGTCAATGTCTTTCTTTTGTCCCCGGGGACGCCGGCGCTTTTTGGTCGCTTTGGGCGGAGCCTTGATGCGAGACGGAGTTTGCGTCAGAGATCCACCCCATAAAAATTCACTGCTGGCACCATACGACCAAGCCCCATCACCCCTTACGAGTGAAGGCACTGACCAAGAAGCCCTTGGTCTTTTTCGTCGGCGAGTTGGAGCAGCAGCAGCATGCATCGGTAGAGCAAACGCCGGACGCTCATCATATCGTGTCGCTGTCGCTGCTTCTGGTCGCAGCAGCGAATCCGCACCGGGACACGCACACAAAGCATGTAATAAGAGTGCCCCCGACTGTCTCATCTCAAGGCTCCTGACTGATGAGAGCGAGAGGTACAGGCATGCCGAGAGCCAAACTAAGCTAATGGTATCGGCGAAAGTAAACCGTCGAATCGAATCGTCGATCTTTGCATCTTTGCCAACGCATGCGGCGCGATGCGATGCGTGGCGCATGGCGCCGGCGTGTACCTAGGTACGTACTGTACGTACACCGTAATTTATTTTTGGTTTGTGCTGCAATTTGCTTCATTTTTTCGTGCCTTTGTCCCTCAATTAACTGGCCAACGTCGGTATCATCCTCCAGCACGCTGCCCATCATCATCTCGTTTGCACCTCATCCCGCTCTCTGACTTTGGAAACCAATGCACCTTCCTGTCGTCGTCTTCACAGGCTTATCAGACGTGCTTTGACGAGAATGGTTGCATTCAGGTAGACGAGGGAACGGCCCCCTATGTACTGGGCATTGCCGAAGAGGACGACTTGCCCGATATTGCTCGTCTGACTATTGACGCCTTTGGAGACCTGGCCATTACTCTTGGTGGTGATCTCAGTGGCTTCGAACGAGCTTTGCTAACACCTGGTGTGGCGCTTTGGAACGGGTACACTGGATACGCCGCGTACACCGAGGTGTTGAGCGGGTTGCGGTCGCGTATGAAGGATAAACTTGAAGAGGTGGACCTTGCTTCTCCACTGGCTGCGAAGGACGATGTGGGCGATATGTCAGAAGAAGATTCCGCGCAGCTTGCTGCGAATTCATCGCTCATTCTCGCCCTTGGCCGGCCCAAACCTGAAGGAGAGTCAGGTACCATCGAAGTCATTGCTACAGTGGAGTTGAGATTGCAACCCACAGATGCCAAAATTCCATTCTCGCAGCCTTGGGTGGATTCGCTAGAGAGACGAGCTGCAAAGGCTTTGGGAGTTGACGGACCGGCAAGAGACGACACATTACAACCGTACTTGAGCAATTTGTGCGTCGCTGAGAGCACAAGAGGGCGGCGGATCGGTAAGGCGTTTGTGCGATGTTTGGAAAGAATAGCCAGTGATACATGGGGTTATGAACGTATGTACTTGCACGTGGATTTGGAGAATGCAGCTGCGTACAATCTATATAAGAGCGAGGGATACCAGGACGTTGGCTTCAGATGGAACGTTCCATGGGCGGGTGGGGCTTCGGACATTGGCTACTATGTCAAGAAGCTACAATGATAATAAGCGCTAAAAATATACCACCCAACTAAAAGCACGAAACTGCTACGTAGCTGAGTTACGAGTCGTACAGCAACACAAATGAATTACTCCTCACAGCAATATCAACGGTGTGCTTTCACAAAGTCACTCCGTCTTACCAGCAAGCTTGGCATCCTTCTTCAATCCACGCTTACGAATGGCAAGATGCATGCCCATAATCTGAGATGTGACGATCGACTCCGGCAAGCAGTGCATCACCCATCCCTGGAAGGCGTGTGCCCAGTAGGGAGAGACGATGGTATCCTTCTGTCCAATGAACTTCATGGCAAGAGCGACGTACTGGTCAGGAGTGGGAACCATGAAGCTCTGACGCATCTTGGCCAATTTGGTGGCCACGTAAAAGGGAATTTGGCACTGGACGGTAACACCCTTGCTGGCATACTCGGCATTGAGCGCACGGGAGAACGAAACGATGTAGGATTTGGCCGCCGAATATTGCGCCAGGAGGGGGAGTGAGTACATGGCCGAACCCGACGACATATTGACAATGGCACCACGGCGGCGCTCGATCATACCGCCAATCACCATGGTGGTCATCCATGTGGTGGAGTTGACGTTCATCTCAATCAGACTGCCAACTTCATCGTCGGTCAGCTCGTGGAAGAAGCGGGGGTAGCGGTACGAAACACCGACGTTGTTAATGAGCACTCCCACGTCCAGATCTCCAATGGCAGCCGCAACGGTGCTCTGAGCCTTCTCGTCAAAGTTGGAGTAATCGCACACCACGTACTTGACCTCGACGCCATCGTATCCCTTGGCATCAATCTCCTTCTTGAGGTCGGCCAGCTTGGACTCCGTCCGACTAATGAGGACGACGCTCATTCCCTTCTTGGCAAAGCCGACGGCATAGGCCTTGCCAATGCCGTCAGTAGCGCCAGTGACGACTGCCCACTGGCCCAACTTCTTCAGGTTCTTACCGGGACGGAGGAAGGTGCGGTAGATGGCTCCGAGGGTCTGGTGTCGTTTGTCAATGGTCAATTGGCAATTTTGGGCATTTGCATTGTAGAGGGCAAATGTACAGTATGATATAACATGTATGTATGTGAGTAGTTTGCAATAACAGATAATTCAGAATGGCACCAGTCGGTCTGGAAATGGTCACCGCATACTCTCTCCGAGGGCATGCTTGCTCCGACAGCCAGTCTACATCAAATCTCGCTACAATTCCAATGCCGCCACAAGCCACGTTGCAGATTCACTTCAACTGCACACCACTCACATTGAGGGCGCATTTGGCAACGATGAGGGCACCAAGGCCAGCGAAGGCGGAGACCTTGGGATCACACCCCTCGATGATATCGAACAGAGGTTGGAGCTTGTCCATGATTTCGACTGCTTTGCGTTCAAGGAGATCGACCAATACGAAAAATGACGGCGACGGACCGATTTTAGCAAAGTCACATCACAGCCGTCACAGCATTCACAGCATTCCTGCAATTCCGGGTGTTTTCGATCGACTGACGTATTTACTTCGGCCGCGCGCCCGCCGCGCCGTCCGCCCGCCCGCCCGTCATAAATTCTTCTGCCACACGCTCATCCAGCCATGAGGTTGACTGCCGCTTCCGCCGTCCTCGGGGCATCCCTGCTGGCAGGGGACGCCGTACTGGCGTTCGCCCCTACTGCCTCAAATATTCTCGTCACATCACATGCTGCTCCTTCAGCTCCCCTCCGAATGGCGGCGGCTGATGCTGACGCCAAGCCCAAGAAGAAGCTGTCAGTTGCTGACATCATGGCCAGCGGCAACAAGCAGGTGGAACAGGATGGACCCGGCGAGGTCAAGGCGTCGGACAACTTCTCCGAGGACATATTGGCCGACATGCAGTCCTGCCTGAAGAATCTCGAGCAGAGGTCCAAGGACGGACCGGGCAGTTTGAGCGTGTCGGACGTGTCCGACCTGGAATCCGCCATGGGAAGAATTGTTGCCGATCTGGACCTGAAGTTACAGCAAGGTGCGTC
>Ga0115006_10000651_pt1 | contig 19399 bp, 18 predicted proteins | sample ArcOceMetagenome_3_FD_88943 | JGI IMG/M metagenome (GOLD analysis project Ga0115006, IMG submission 88943) | Marine eukaryotic phytoplankton communities from Arctic Ocean - Arctic Ocean- Svalbard ARC20M Metagenome | ecosystem: Environmental > Aquatic > Marine > Oceanic | place: Arctic Ocean...
CCCAGTCAACGCCCCGCCCCAAATAGTGTCGATAGCGACCTGCTCCATCGACCAGTCGCGTAGCGTGGCATAATTGGTAAATTCATAAGTGCCATATGCCAAAAGACCCAAAGCAATGCCTCCTACGAGCGCAGCTACAGGGTCGCCCGCGTGCAACGCAGGTACCGATACAAACCAAAGAATGCCTGCGACATAGCCCAAATAGAACAACAACGCTGGAACTGCGCGAAACGGATCAGCAAAAAGATGTGCAACGTGGCGATCAAACACTGGTTTTACCAGATATCGCAGGCCAATAAAGTCAACGGCGAAAAAGATGAATGCAGTGGCTAAATAAAGGATCATGATTTTCATAAGGTTTCTTCTTTCATGACAGATAGAATTGTCCGCAACGTCAGTGCTGCGACGCCAAGGGTGGCCAGAGTGATTACAGGCCAATTTGAGGTGGATAGGTTTGCAGCGATCACGCCGATCAGCGCCCATACGATTGCGGCCGGGTAACCCCACTCAAGTGGTCTTTTCGACTGTACGACGAGGGCGACGACCAACACGCTGATAAGGCAAAGAATAGCCGCAGTTTGCGACGTCAAAATTGCATAGCCACCAAGCATTACACCCATTGCCACACCTGATGCAGCCGTTAACCAACCAGCATAAAGCGCAACAGGTCGCACCTGCATCCAAGGCTGGCTGCTGCCCGCCTTTAGCATCGACATCACCGCGGTTGCAGCCATCAAAATGATCATTACGGTTGCCAAAATTGGCGCAGTATTTGCAGCTGCTATCCAGAAACAGCCAATTACGAGACTGACCGTCAACGGCCACCGCATCGCACGCCAATCTTGGTCGTCGGCTGCGCGCAATGTGCCGTAGACTGCACCGGCGATTAGCCAAAGATAGATGACGCCCCAAATAGAAAATGCGTAACCGGACGGTTGCACAGGTGGGTTGACTTGCGGCACCGGAAACTGGTCTGCCGTAAACCCGCCAAACCCTGGGGTCACAAAAGGTGACACCGCAAATGCGATCGTAGAAATGAGCACTAAAATCGCAAGGTTTTTAGGGTGGACGATCAGTGTTGTTAGGATGTTCATTGTGTCAACCTACGTGTCAGAGGGAAGAGCGCCCAATAGGGCAACGCCTGAAGAAGTTTGAGGCTATAGGTCATGCGACGCGGAAAATGCACTTCAAACCTTCGACCAGTAAGCCCTTTTATTATGGCATCGGCTGCAGTTTGCGGCGTCATAATTGCGGGCATCGTAAAATCGTTGCGTTGGGTTAGGCGGGTGTCGACAAAACCCGGGCTAATCAACCGCACATCAATAATTCCGGTAAGCTCGGCACGCATGGTTTCGGCAAGATTGATCACCCCAGCCTTGGTTGCGGAATAGATCTGACCTTGCGGCAAACCGATGTAACCTGCGACAGACCCGCAAAGGGCCAATTGTCCACCCTGGCGCAGCAAAGTGGGCGCAATCTGGGCGATGTGAAAGCTGCCTGTCAGATTGACGTTTATGATTTGCGCCGCCATGTCGCGGTCCAAATCTGCGATTTTGCCAGGATCGTAGATTGCCGCGAGATGTATCACACGATCAATTGGACCAATCTCTGCAATTTTTGCAGCGACTGCGTTTACGCTTTCTCGGTTACCGACGTCCATTGGCCATGCGATGTGATCACTGCCAAGATTTTCAGTCAGTTCCTCAAGGCGCTCTGAGGTTCTTGCAGATAAGATGAGCCGTGCGCCCTGCGACGCCCATTGCTGCGCCAAGGCGGCACCTATCCCTTCGGTGGCACCAATTATCCAAATTGTTTCGCGCTTATGCATGGACAAGCTCCACTTGAACTACATCAGTTTGCCCAACCGCGAAGGACGCCGCACAGGTGCCCAAATAGTAGCGCCAGTTGCGTAAAAAGCTTTCGTCATAACCATACATGCGTATCCGGTCGGCCTGCTGATCGAGGCGCTCGTTCCAAACGCTGCATGTGCGTGCGTAATCTTGGCCAAACGCATGGCTATCTTTGACGACAAGCCCTGCTTGGCGCGCTTGATCGGCGATCACTGCGTTCGAAAGCAACATGCCACCCGGAAATGTATAGTGGCGAATGTAATCCGAGTTGCGCTGGTACGTATCAAAATGAGCATCCGGCACTGTGATCGCTTGGATCATGGCCGACCCATGCGCGGCCAATCGCGCCTTAAGGGTCGCGAAATACGTCGGCCAATAGTTTTGCCCAACCGCCTCGATCATCTCAATTGAGACGATGCTATCAAACTGTCCCGTGCTTTTGCGGTAGTCTTGTAAACGTATATCGGCGCGCCCATCTAAGCGCGCGTCGGCGTAACCTTTCTGGCTTGGTGAAATTGTCAGCCCCGTTACATGGTGCCCTGCATCGGCAGCACGCTCAGCGAACCCGCCCCAACCGCAGCCGATCTCCAGCACACGTTCAGACTGGTCCAACCGTTGAAGAATACGGTCGTATTTCCGGTTTTGTGCACGGTGAAGGTCGTTGTCACCTGCCGCAAACATCGCAGAGCTGTATGTCATGCCTTCGTCGAGCCAGAGTTGATAAAACTCATTTCCAACATCGTAATGCGCGCGGATGTTGCGCGACGCACCGCGTACTGAATTGGTGCGCATAAACCTGTTCACAAAACGGAACTTGAGGCTATTCCAGAACCCTGCGTAGGCGAATCCATCAAATTTATCCATGTTCAAGAGGGCAACTTCAGATAGGCCTGCGATTGAGGGCGTGTCCCATAGGCCCGCGACATAGGTTTCGCCAAGTCCGATATCGCCTCGCGCAGCGACGGCCGTAACCACTGACCAGTCGTTGATCTTCATTTCCGCAGCTGGGCTCCCTTGACCGAAGTCCAACACTTCGCCCTCAGGTGTGCGTAGCCGCAAACTGCCGATTGTGATCCGCGAACAGGACTCCAGAAAATCATGTTTCACACGCTTTGTTAGGAATAGCATCAAGAGACCTCAGATTTAGGGGGGGTAGGACGGGTACGGTAAACTGCACCCTTCAATTTCAAGCGAACTGCTTGACAGTGGATCAGGGTGACTGTGCGTAACGCACCCAAAGGGTGGCGTATGCTTGCACGGATAAGCTGCGCGGTGGTCATGGGCATCCGCGCCCCAGACAACGTCGCCACGACGCCCTCAGCCTCATTGGTGAAATGGATCTGGATCGCGATCTGGTCTGCACGAATATCAAAGCTGAACCTGTATTGCGCCGCGACGTCTTGAAATGGCGACACATGCAACATTTTGGGTTTCGTGATCCGGGTTTCTCCGGTGATCGGCGTGAAATTTTTCTGGTGGCAAAGATATGAATGGCGGTCGCCAAATGGCGTTGAAACCTCTGCGATTACCGCGACAAGCCCATCGTCCAACATCGCCAACCAAAAGCTAACAGGATTGAAACCGTAGCCCAAAAAGCGCGGCTGTGTCAACAACAGCAACTTGACACGTGGGTCGCTTAAACCGTGGCTTGCCAAGGCTTCGCGCGCCCAGATCGGTCCTCGTCCCGCCTTCAATGGGCCACCGTGATCGCGGTCGTGAACAGATACAAGGTTAAAGCGGTTGCGCGAAAATAGCTTTGGTGTTGCGCCCTGCGCTTCTGGGTCGATTAAAACAAAATCGACGCCATAGCTGAAACGATTGCGGATTGACCCGCGCCGCGTATGGGTTGTCACACCCGATATATATTCAGGACCATGGGTCATGCGACCTGCCGCTCCATCAGGCGTGCAATACGCACCGCACTGGCAAAGCCGTCTTCATGAAATCCGTGCCGCGTATAGGCCCCAGCAAACCAAGTATTGTTCTGCCCCTGTATCGCCGACAGCTGCCGTTGTGCCGCAATCGCGGCTGTATCAAACACCGGATGGCGAAATGTCTTTTGGTCGTAAATCAGGTGATCTGGCACTGTGGTCGATGGGTTAAGCGACACAAACATCGGATCATCATGTGGAATATTTTGAAGGCGATTCATCCAATAGGTGACACTAATCGCGGGTTCAGCCTGCCTTGTGTCGGTTTTATATACCCAGCTGGACCAAGTGCTGCGCCGTTGCGGCATTTGGCTGATATCGCGGTGTAGAACCATCTGGTTGTCTTGATACCGGATCGCGGACAAGGCTGCATTTTCGGTCGGAGTTGGCCGATCAAGCATGCGCAGGGCTTGATCCGGATGGCAGGCAAAAATCACCTGATCAAACGGCGTTTGTGGTGCGCCGGCGCATTTGACGTGGCTTTGCGTGCCATCGCGTAAAACAGCTTGCACTGGTGTGGCGGTGTGGATCGCAACACCGCGCCCACGCAGATGATGCTCTAACCGGCGGACATATTCAATGCTACCGCCGTCAACCGTCCACCATTGATGTTGGCCTGATGTGCTTAGCAATGCGTGGTTGCGGAAAAACTGTAACAACGCGCCCGCTGGAAAATCACGGATATCGGCAAGCGGCGTTGACCAGATCGCCCCACAAAGTGGCATCAGGTAATAGCGCTGGAACCAATCACCCAGCTTCAGGTCATCCATCAGCTCGCCAATCGTGGTGTCGTCCCCGACAACGACATCCTTCGCTTTGTCATTAAAGCGCAAAATATCGCGGATCATGCGCGCAAATCCTGGCCGCAACAGGTTGCTTGGTTGGGCCGCAAGCGCGCGTAAACTGCGCAGTCCATATTCAATTTCGCCGTCATTGACTGAGATACCAAAGCTCATGTCGCTTTTTGCGACAGGCACATCGAGATCCTGAAACATCCGCGTTAAATGTGGATAGTTTGCATAGTTGAATACGATAAATCCGGTATCAACGGGCTGTGTGCCATGCTTTCCGGCCATTATGGTGCGCGCATGCCCACCAAGCGTCGGGGCGGCCTCAAACAGCGACACAGTGTGGTGCGGCGCCAAAAGATAGGCTGCGGCAAGGCCGGAAATACCGCCGCCGATTACAGCAATGCGCTGTGGTACAATGGGCTGAGCATCAAGGGACATCGTATCTCCGATTGTTGTTTTGTATGTTTACGTCACTAAATAATATTTAGATCAAAGATGATCTGACTTTTATCTACACACGTAAAGGACATATGTTACTCACATGCCACGATATCGACCACGCTGACTGGCGCCCTACTTTTGGGGCGCGAAAGGACATGAACGAAGTGACGCAACCGCCGACCCAAATCTCACCACAAACAACGTGGATGCTGGCAGTGCGTGACCGTCGTGACCGCGCAGCCTTTTCTGCGTTGTTCGATCATTTCGCGCCGCGCCTAAAGGGGTTTGTGATGCGGTCGGGTGCAGGCTCTGCGCAGGCAGAAGAAATCGTGCAAGATGTCATGCTGACCGTCTGGCGGAAGGCTGAACAGTTTGATCCTGCCCGCGCACAAGTATCCGCATGGATATACAGAATCGCGCGCAATCGCCAAATTGATGTGATCCGCAAAGAGGGTCGACCGTTGCCTGACGAACTTGGAGAAGACCCAAGCACTGAACCTGATGCCAGCCAAATCCTCGCAGTTGAGCAAGAGATCAGTCAATTAAAACAAGCGCTAGAGCGGCTCAAACCCGATCAGCGCGAGATTATAAAGCAGGCCTATCTAGGAGAACTGACCCAGCAGGAGATCAGCGCTCAGACAGGTCTACCCCTTGGAACAATAAAGTCGCGCATCCGGCTTGGTCTGGAACGTTTGCGCCACGAGATGAAGGATTTGCGATAACATGACCGCGATCAACCACCATACCTCAGAAGCTTTGCTGATGGCTTACGCTGTTGGAAGCCTGCCACATTCCTTTTCCGTGGTTGTGGCCGCACATATTTCGCTGTGCCTTGAGTGCCGCGCTGCCTTTGAGGCGCATCAGGCTGCAGGAGGCGTGATCCTAGAAACAGGCGGCACAGAAGCGCTTTCTGAGGACTTAAAATCTGATGTCCTCGACTTGCTCGATGCGCCGATCAAGCCGACGCCACTCCATGCGCGGTCGGGCATTTATTCCGGTCCGGTAATGGCTGCGCTGAAAGGCAAGTCACCTAAATGGAAGTCGCTTGGCATGGGCGTGCGCCAAACTATCTTGTCGTCAGGGCGCGAAGGCTCGGTACGGTTGCTCCATATTCCGCCCGGCCAAGCGGTGCCAGATCATAGCCACAATGGGCTTGAATTAACGCTAGTGCTGCAAGGGAGCTTTAGTGACGACACAGGCCGGTTTGGCGTCGGTGATCTGGAAATTGCTGATCAAGCATTGGAACACACGCCAATTGCCGACGCGGGTTGGCCTTGCATCTGTCTTGCTGCAACGGACGCGCCTTTGCGGTTTAATTCTTTTCTTCCACGCCTGCTGCAGCCGCTGCTCCGCATCTGATGCCGGTAACCCCACCCACGTTCCTGTGATGGCGTGAACCAACCTGCGCGCTCTTTATCAACTCAGGTAAATTCAGCCTAAAATATAGTAATCGGCATACTATCGCAAATTGAATAGTCGCTTTAGGTTTACCTGCTTTTTAGCAGGTCACAGGATTTCAGCAGAATTGGATATCCGACCATCGAGAAAGCGGTGTGGATTTGCTTAAGAGCGCGCAGCGTCTGTTGGTGGATATTACTGGTCTCGATACTCTCGGCCAACCCGTCGCGTAGACGACCAATATGATTTCGCTGTAACTTCTGTTCGACTTTGTGGATCTTTTCTTTGGCGGCGACAAGCTCACAGGCTTCGGCCAGATTTTGATTCATCATAACATTCAGGGCCAGTTGAACATTGCTTTGCACACGGTCCGAAAAGTCACCGATTTCTTCACAACATTTAGGGGAAACTGTAATTTTTGCGCGTCGAGCCGCTTGGCCAGCTCCAACATGACCCGAGCAATGGCATCAGATGCGGAATCAAGGCTGGAGGAAATCGACGCAAGTTCCATCTACCGACGACCAAGACCCTCGTCCAGACCCGTCCGCCCCAACTGCGCTAAGTAGAGCTTTACATCAAGGTGCATCGTCTTAATCACGGATCGTTTTCGCAGTGACACCATTCCAAGTGTCATAAAGCGGTTCGACTGACATCAGCATATGTTCGATTTTTTGCCCCATCCCCAGCAATTCACGCGCCGCACAATCCAAGGCAGGTTGCGGTCGTTCCAAAGCGTTTGGATCTAGGGTAGGGACCGTCAAAAGCGCCTTATCCTCTTTGGCCTTATCCGGCATCAGGCGCGTTAATACAGCGGTCAGCACCTCGACAAACGGCAATGCAATGGCGGCCAGAACCAGATTGAAAACCAGATGCGCTTTGATGGATTGTCGCGCAGGGGTCGACCCCAGACGCGCCAGCAGATCGGGTAACGCAACAATAAGCAAGGTCGCCAGAATGGCACCACCACCGCGCAAAACAAGGTTAGCGGCAACCATCCGGCGCGATGACAACGGTGCGGACAACGTCAACACATAGGCAATGAACGCCCCACCCAGATTTGCACCAAGGATCATTGCTACAGCTGCTTGAACTGGCAGCACGGCTTGTGCTGCCAATGTGACAAACAACAAAACGGCTGCGACACTTGAATGCACAACCCAAGCAAAACCGGCACCCAAAACGAACGCCTTCACCAGATTCCGCCCAAGGTATGCCATGGTGATCCGCGTGCTGGGATTGGCCACCAATGGCCCCGTCGCGGCAAGGATCATATCCAATAACACAAAAATAAGTGCAAGCCCGATAAGGATATGGCCAATTTGGCGGGTATTGGCGCTGTCACGCATGAAAATAACGACACCAATTAAAAGCAAAAGTGGGATCAAGATTGGTTGGCGCACCATCAAAAGCTGCGTGAAAATTGCCGAGCCGACGTCTGCCCCTAACAAGATAGTCAAACCAACGGCCGTCGCGACACCGCCCTTGGCCACAAAGTTGGACACCAAAACCGCCACCGCAGTTGAACTTTGTAAAAATACCGCAGCCCCCATACCTGAAGTTGCCGCCAACAGGCGGTTCTTAGCGGAATGGCGCAACCAGATCCGTAAGGGCGCTGCAAAGCCGCGCTCGACACCGGTGCGGACCAATCGGACAGCCCAGATAAGGAGGGCCGCGGCCCCTGCTATTTCAATCAGGAATTGAAGCGGATGTTGATTTTCCACGGGCCAAACTTTCTGTCAGAGATATGAACTATAACAGGTATAAGCTGGCGCCCGCTTCGGTACCGATCCGTATGGTCTGAAAACCATCGTTCCGTGTTTGCAACAGGAACGCGCCTTAGAGTGTGTTAAACCCCACGCGGGCATTGGCGCGCAAGTCACAACTGAATGTGCCGCACGAGGATGGCGGGGAAATCGCGATATGTCCGCCGACATCTGCACTCGCTAACCGCACACCCACGCCCCACTGGCTATCCCATCCAACGTCCAACTCCCAATGCGCCAGCGGACCAACCGCAGCGTCGGAAATCCGACATGCGCGGTCATGCGGCGGACTTGGCGGTTGCGGCCCTCTGATATCGTGACCTCGATCCACGCATCTGGCACGGACTTGCGAAAACGGACAGGCGGGTCGCGGTCCCACAGCGCGGGCGGATCAATCAGATGAACCTTTGCAGGGCGCGTCAGTCCGTCTTTCAACGTGACCCCATCGCGTAACGGCTGTAAGTTTGCATCCGTAGGTGCACCTTCAACCTGCACGTAATACGTCTTTGCCATCTTGTGCTTTGGGTCCGATATTTTGGCCTGCAACGGGCCGTCATCCGTCAACAGCAACAACCCTTCGCTATCGCGGTCCAAACGGCCTGCGGGATAAACGGCAGGCACATCGACATAGGCTGACAGGGTCGGGCGGGTTGTCGGGCTTTTGGTATCCGTGAACTGGGACAACACGCCAAACGGTTTATTTAGTAAAATAAGTTGAGACATGGGCGCGGTGTAGCGGGCAAATTTGGCATATGCAAAACTTACGCAAAACTTATGCAAAAATTACATGGAAATGTCGGGGTGAAAACAATTTTCAGTGTCCTGCATTTTAGGCATTGCACGAATCCAAAATTGGCCTATTTGGGCGCATATAGAAGCCAACGCACGCGCCTCTGGCCGGTGACAGTCATCACTCGTGTTTACGTAGCGACGGTAACTTCTCCCTTGGAACTGAGCGGTCTCTTTTGTGGGCAGAACCCCACTCTTATGGCCGAGTCTTTTGGAGTAGTCAGATGACTGTACATGCATCGCCATTCGTGGCGTCAAACCCTATTGCTATGCCCTCTCGCTTGGACGCATTTTGCGCCGCAAATACCTTTGATCAACCGACTCTTGTGATCGACGTGGACCGCGTCGAAGCCCAGTACCGCGCGCTTGCCGCAGGCCTTGGCCGCGCGTCTATCCACTACGCCGTGAAAGCCAATCCAGCCGATGAAATCATCGCGCGTCTTGTCGCCCTCGGGTCGCATTTTGATGCAGCATCAAAAGCCGAGATTGCCCTGTGTCTAAGCCACGGCGCCGACCCTGCGCATGTGTCATTCGGCAACACGATCAAACGGTCATCCGACATCGCATGGGCGCACGCACAAGGGATCACGCTATTTTCGGCAGACGCAGATGAAGAGCTTGAAAAGATTGCACAAAACGCACCTGGTGCGCAGGTTTACATCCGCCTGATCGTCGAATTATCCCAAGCAGACTGGCCTTTGTCGCGCAAATTTGGCTGCGACCGTGACACCGCAATCCACCTACTTGGTTATGCAAAATTGCTTGGTCTAGACCCTGTTGGGTTCTCGTTTCACGTTGGATCTCAGACCCGCCAAGCAGCGATGTGGGCACCGTCTCTCGACGCGCTTGCAGACATCTGGGATGCGGCAAAAGATGCAGGATACGACCTGACATTGCTCAACATCGGCGGCGGGTTCCCAGCGTTCTATGGCGAAGCAATCGAGGCGCCAACAGCCTATGCGACAGACGTCATGGCGCAGGTCACAGCCCGCTTTGGCGACGTGGCCACCATCATGGCAGAACCGGGTCGCGGCCTTGTCGCAGAGGCGGGTGTGATCGTCGCAGAAGTCATGCTCGTGTCACGTAAATCTGACCGTGATATGCACCGCTGGGTCTATCTTGATATCGGCCGTTTTTCTGGCTTGGCCGAAACCGAAGGCGAGGCAATTCGGTACCAGTTTGAGACCACAAAAGACGCCGACGCGATGGGTCCGTGCATCTTGGCTGGCCCGTCATGCGACAGCGTCGATGTGTTGTACGAAAAACGCCCAATGATGATGCCGATGTCCCTAAAATCTGGCGACCGTGTTTTGATCCGAAACACAGGCGCCTACACGTCGACATATTCTAGCGTTTGCTTCAACGGTTTTCCGCCGCTGGCAGTGGTAGCCATCTAACGGTATACAAATGTATTCTGGTAAATATCTGTTACTAAACAATTTTTTATTTACAGGGGTGCAGAAATAACTAGTGTGGCCTTACAAAAATATTTGTGGGACCACTATCAATGACATCAATTTCAGATCATCCACTGCGCTATGCAATGGCGAATGAATTGCATGCAAGGCCGTTCCCAACGCTGAACGCGCCGTCGCGTGCGGCCTATCTGGCGATCACGTCTCAGACACCTGATCGGGCCGCCGAACGGAACCATCTTATCGCACTTTTGGACCGCTATGGCGCGCCACATCCGCAACCGGATGCGACCCATTATTCCGGCCAAATCGGCAAGCATATGCTCAAATGGGAAAGCCATTCTGAGTTTGTGACCTACACAATTTTTGGCGACGGAAACGCGATTCCGCCATTTGACGTGTCTACCTTTGCAATGTTTCCTGATGACTGGCTGCAGTCCGCCCCTGGCCAGCGGATCACAAGCGCGTTGATCCGTGTCGAAACACGCGACGGTGACGGTCGTATTATTGATAAAACAAATCAATGGTTTGTGCCCGAAAGTTTGGCAATTGCCCGTGTGCTAGAAGACGAACTGGTCGTTGCATCCGATTTTCGGATTGATCCTGCGGGGCACATGCGCATGGCAGTTTTTGCAGGCCCAGAAACAGGTGGACGGCGGATTGGCCGAGTCGTGCAACGCCTGTGCGAGATCGAAACTTATAAGGCCATGGCGATGCTCGGACTGGCCAAGGTTCGCGACATGGGACCAGAGCTTTTGACGTTAGATAAGCAACTGTCGTCCTTGGTGGCCGAGCTAAACAGCGACACGCTCAAGTCCGATGAAACCCTGCGCCAACTTTTGCAGACTTCGGCGGTGTTGGAACATGCGGTGGCGCAATCTGCATACAGGTTTGGTGCCACGCGCGCCTATGAAGCCATTGTAAATCAACGTATTTTTATCCTGCGTGAAGAACGGTTCTTGGGCCGCCAAACGTTTGGTGAATTCATGATGCGCCGCTTTGATCCGGCGATGCGTACGGTGGAATCGACCCAAAGTCGGCTGCAAAGTTTGACTGACAGGGCGGCGCGCGCATCTGATCTTTTGCGGACCCGCGTTGATGTTGAACGCTCTGCCCAAAACCAAGATTTGCTGACGTCGATGGACAAACGCGCTGATCTACAATTACGATTGCAACGCACCGTCGAGGGACTTTCAGTCGTCGCGATCAGCTACTACGCAGTCAGTCTTGCGCTATACGTCCTTGGACCGGTGGAAATGGCCTATGGCGTCAGCAAAACAATGCTTGCCGCGGGGGTCACACCGGTCGTGTTGATCGTCGTTTGGCTACTGATCCAGCGAATACACCGCAAGATGCATTAAAGCCCGCGAATGCGTGGGTCTAATGCGTCACGTAGCCCGTCACCAATGTAGTTTACTGACAAAACGGTCAGCGAAATCGCAAGGCCCGGCCAGATCACCCGCTCTGGGAACGACGTCATCCGGTCGACGCTATCAAACAGGATTTTCCCCCATGTCGGGAAATCCGATGGAAAGCCCAGCCCAAGAAACGACAACGCGCTTTCTGTGATGATCGCGGTTGCAAGCCCAAGCGTCGCGGACACCATAATTGGTGACATCACGTTAGGCAGCAGGTGCCGTGTGATCATGCGCCGCGCCGGGGTCCCGATGGACCGCGCGGCCAGCACAAATTCGCGTTCTTTCAGAGCCATAACATCGCCGCGCACAATGCGCGCAGTCTGCATCCAGCTCGTGATCCCGATGCCCGTGACAATCAGAATAAAGATACCTTGTTCAGGTCCAAATGTGCTGCGTAGCGGGTCGCGGAACAACAGCATCATCACCAACAACAGTGGTAGCAGCGGCAACGCCAGCACCAGGTCAGTAAAGCGCATCAGCAACCCGTCAAGCCGTTTGAAATAGCCCGAAAGCACACCGACGGTCGTACCAATCAGCAGGGCCAAGATCATCGCAGTCCAGCCAACAGCAAGCGAAATACGCCCGCCTTGCATGATGTTCGCCATTATATCGCGCCCAAGGTTGTCGGACCCCATCGGGTTGCTCCAACTGACTTTTGCGCCACTATCAAACAGCGCCATATAGATTGGCCGGATGTTTTTATTGCGAATGTTCAGCTTGCCTGCATCCACGTCCCAAATCAGCGGGCCAACAGTGCAAAACAGCGTGATAAAGATCAGGAACCCAAGTCCAAGAACGGCACCCTTATGCGTCCGGAATTGATCCCAAACGTCCAACCACTGGCTGCGCGGTTTTCCGTTCATTTCCAAGGTGTTATCAGTCATAGCGGATCCTTGGGTCAAGCACGCCGTATAGAATATCGGCAATCAGGTTCATCACAACGATCAGCACCGCCAACAGGAAGGTGATCGTCATAACCATGGGGATATCGTTGCCTTGCAGGGCGATAATAAGCAGCTGCCCAAGGCCGTTCACCTTGAAAATCTGCTCGGTGATAATCGCGCCACCAAAGATCGATGGGATGCCAAGCGCGATAACGGTGACTACAGGGATCATCGAATTGCGCAGTACATGTTTCATGACCACCGTGCTTTCGGACAATCCCTTGGCGCGCGCAGTGCGGACATAATCTTGGGACAGGTTATCAAGCATGGACGCACGCATATAGCGGCTAACTTGGGCGGTTGTCTGCAGTGCCAAAACCATGACCGGCATGATCATCTGACGCAGCTGGAACACAAAGCTGTCCCATGAGGTCACAACATGGGTGGTGTCATAGATTGACGGTAGCCACTTTAGTTGGACTGAAAAGATTACGATCAGCAGCACACCACTGAAAAATGGCGGCACCGAAAATCCAATCATCGATACGAATGTACCGGTTTGGTCGAACACTGAATATTGTTTGTAGGCGGATATAATCCCGATCGGCAGGGCGATCAGCACACCAACGATGTAGGACATCCCAACAACCCACAACGTCTGTGGCAGCCGCTGCGCGATTGTGTCGAATACTGGAGACCGTGACTGGAACGAGATGATCCGCTGGGCACCATCAGCAAAATTGGTGCCGAAGATTGCATCAATCCAATACTGCGGCTCGACGATGAAAAACTGCCTCAGCCAAAGCGGGAAACGGACCCACCAAGGTTCGCCTAATCCCAATGCTAGACGCATCTTTTCTTTGACTTCAGGCGGGATCGTCAGCGGCATCTGAGACATTGGGTCGCCTGGAGCGAGCTCCAACAGCATAAAGATAACAAACGCGATGAACAAAAGCGTCGGGATGGACATAAGTAACCTGCGGATAGTGAAGGTAAGCATGTGTTGACGCCTTGGTACAAAACGGTGTGCGGGGAATACGGAGGGCAGGGGAAAACTGCCCTCCGATCGTAGGATGGGTTTCAACCCATCTTGGTCAGAGGCTTATTCGCCCATGCGGTACCAGTCAGCAACGTTCCACAGCTCGGAATCCCAAGTGTTAAGAACAACGCCACCAAGTGTGTTGGCTTTTGCAGATACACGACCACGGTCAACCAATGGCACGATTGTCATCGTGTCACGTGTCAGCATGTTGTTCATCTCGCGCATCAGATCGCCACGCTTGCCGATATCAGCAGTTGCACCCAACTCGTCGATCAGCGCGTCATATGCTGGATCGCAGAAGCGGTTGATGTTTTCACCCTGCCACTGGCTGGACGGCTTTGGTTCGCCGCCACAACGATATGCTGCGAGATAGGCTTGTGGATCAGTGCCATCAAAGTTGTTGGCGTACATTTCCACGTCCGCATAGAACTTTTGGAACGTGTCAGGCGAACCTGGATCACCACCAAAGAACACGGATGCATCAAGGTTACGAAGTTCGGTTTCTACACCAATTTCGCCCCACCACTCTTTGATCAGAGCTTGGAAATCCTGACGCACAGCGTTTGTGGATGTCTGGTACAAGATACGCAGCTCAACGCCGTCTTTTTCACGGACGCCGTCGCCATTGCTATCTACCCAGCCAGCACCGGTCAGCAGCGCTTTTGCGCCTTCGATGTCTTGAGTCAGGCAACCAGTGTTGTCTGTGGATGCATAGATTTCTGGACCAGGAACCAAGTTACATGTCGGGCGGCCAGCCTGACCGTAGCCAACTTCAACCAGCAATTCGCGGTCGATAGCCATGGACAATGCATGACGCACGTCAAACTCGGACAGGAACGGGTGCGGGTGTGCAACTGTGCCACGCTCGCCCTCGGGCAGATCCGATGATGGGTTTGTCAGGTTCATCTCAAGGCGCTCAACAAGTGTGCCGAACGCGCTGATTGGTGTACCAACACCGCCGTCAGCCATTGCTGCAAGCACGTCCGGTGCCAACTGCATGTTCCAAGCATAGTCAAATTCGCCAGTTTCCATAACGGCACGACCAGCAGCAGTTGCGTCGCCGCCCCCTTTGAAGGTCACAGTTGCGAACGCAGGTTGACCTGCAACGCGGAAGTTTTCGTTGGCAGCCATCTGGATAACGTCATTGGTGCGGAAGTCTGTAACAACAAACGGTCCTGTGCCAATTGGGCCAAAGTTGGCGTCTGTGCATTCAGGTGCTTTTGCACCCAGACAATCAGCGAACTGTGCCGCTTGAATGATTGGGGACTGCGCGCCAGCAAATGGGCCATATGGATTTGGCTTTGGGCTGTCGAATGTGACTTTAACAGTCAGGTCATCAATCGCTTCTACAGATTGCACGCCGTCAAACTTGGATGCTTGTGCGCAACCGCCTTCGGGGTTCATGCAGTACTGTGCCGTGAACGCCACGTCTGCGGATGTGACAGCAGTGCCATCAGACCAAAGCAGACCTTCTTTCAGCTTCCAAGTGATCGATGTTAGATCCTCGGACACACCGCCATTGCTGACAGTCGGGATTTCAGCAGCAAGGTATGGAACCAATGCGCCAGTGTCGTTATAACGCGCAAGCGGCTCTACGACCATAGATGCGGATTCAAGATCCTTTGTGCCACCTGACAGATATGGGTTCAGGATGGATGGCGCTTGCCAATAGATGATTTTTAGCTCGCCGTCACGTCCGCGCTCGCCTTCGTGACCGTCGGCATATGCCATCGGTGCGAATGCGAGGCCGGCTACGGCGCCCATCAATGCAGTTTTCATATTCATTTTAGTACTCTCCTAGTTGGTGCTCTTATTCTTCGACCTCGGGGTCCCACCGTTGGCCGGTGGGGGTTTGTTGTTATGTCTCGTTGTAAAGGTGGCAGGCGGCAAACTGGCGCGGCTTCACTTCACGGTATTCGGGTTCCACCTGTTTACATATGTCCATCACTGCCGGGCAGCGCGTACAGAAATTGCAGCCCTTTGGTGGGTTGGATGGGGATGGTACGTCGCCTTGCAAAATAATCCGGTTTGTATTGCGGGCAAGTGCGGGGTCAGGTTCGGGCACCGCTGATAGCAGCGCCTTGGTGTAGGGGTGCAACGGGGCCGCGAAAAGCGTTTCGCGATCCGCCAATTCAACGATTTTACCCAAATACATCACGGCCACGCGGGTCGCGATATGACGGACCATCGACAGATCGTGGCTGATAAACAAATATGTCAGGCCAAACTTTTCCTGCAGGTCTTCAAGCAGGTTCACGACTTGGGCTTGGATTGACACATCAAGCGCGGCAATCGGTTCGTCGCACACGATAAACTTAGGGTTCAACGCCAATGCACGGGCAATCCCGATCCGCTGGCGCTGCCCACCTGAAAACGCATGTGGATAACGAGCCGCAAACTTGCGGTTTAGACCCACTGCATCCATTAGTTTGGCTACTTTTTTGCGCTTTTCCATCGGTGTTAGCGTCGTATGCTCATCCAATGGTTCGCGAATAATCGCCTCCACTGTCATGCGCGGATTTAGGGATGCCTGCGGGTCTTGAAACACCATTTGCATGGTTGGGCGCATTTCGCGCAATTGACTTTGCGGCGTGTCGCCAATTTCGCGGCCATCAATTGCGATCTGGCCGCCAGTAATATCGTAAAGCCGCAGGACAGCGCGCCCCGCAGTCGACTTGCCGCATCCGCTTTCACCCACAAGACCAAGCGTCTCGCCTTCCATCACGTCAAATGTCAGACCATCAACGGCTTTCACCTCGCCGACACGGCGGCGCAGCAGGCCTGAATAAATCGGGAAATGCATTTTTAGATCACGTACCGATACAAGCGGCTTGGCAGGATTATCCAGCATTGGCGACCTCCAGCGGGTCAACAAGAAAACAGGCGGCATCATGGCCTTCACCAACATCGTAACGCGGCGGGACCTTGACCGCACAAACAGGCATCGCCTGCGCACAACGATCACGAAACGGGCACGACGTCGGCGCGCCCAATACCAATGGCGGTTGACCTTCGATCACAGTAAGACGCGCGGCACGCTTTCCAGAAATCGACGGGATCGTTTTCAACAATGCGCTGGTATAGGGGTGCTGCGGGTTCGCAAATAATTCATGCACAGGGGCGTGTTCAACAACTTGACCACCATACATCACCATCACACGGTCTGCGATGCCTGCAATAACGCCAAGGTCATGGGTGATCCAGATAACGGCCATGCCCAGCTTATCTCGCAGCTCTTTCATTAGCTCCAATATTTGGGCCTGAATGGTCACGTCTAACGCGGTTGTGGGTTCATCGGCGATCAAAACCTGCGGGTCGCAGGCCAATGCAATTGCGATCATCACACGCTGACGCATGCCGCCAGAAAACTGGTGAGGATAGTCGTAAAGCCTGCGTCCGGCATCAGGAATACCAACCAGCTCAAGCAATTCTATGGACCGCTCAGCGGCCCGTTTTTTGGACATCCCCATGTGTTTGCGCAGGGGTTCAGCAATCTGGTGACCAACAGTGAAAACTGGGTTTAGCGACGTCATTGGGTCTTGAAAAATAAATCCAATGCGGGCACCGCGCACGCTGCGCAGGCCTTTAGGATCAAGCGTCAATAAATCTTGGCCTTCAAACATCACGCGTCCGCTGCGTATTTCTGCGGGAGGCATCGGCAATAAGCCTAATAGGGACATCATCGTTACCGACTTGCCAGATCCGCTTTCCCCGACGACACCCAAAAGTTCACCTTTTTGCAGGTGAAAGCTGACATCGTTAACTGCATGGACCTCGCCTGCGCGGGTCTTAAATACAGTTTTAAGGTCTTGGACATCCAAGACCGGTAGCGTCCCGTGGGGCATTAAGAACCTCCCAAGTGGTTCAAATAGTTTATTTTTCTGGTCGGACCGCAGCGGCACACGCCAATATTTGACGAAACGGTAACATGGATTACAAACTCCGCAAGTCGATTCCTGTTTGCGTAAGTAAACGATTGCGACGATGTTAAAAAAAACCGCCAAAATTGCAGGACTTTTCTGCTGCTGCCAATAGGATGACCAAAATGGATTTGACCGCCCGCGCCCTGATGGAAAAACTGATCAGCTTTCCGACCGTTAGTCGCGACAGCAATCTTGAGCTGATCGATTGGGTCGAAGTGTACTTGGACAGTCACGGGGTGGCATCGACACGGGTACCAAATGACGATGGTACAAAGGCCGCGCTTTATGCCCATGTTGGCCCACAAGTGGACGGCGGCGTGGTCTTGTCGGGCCACACAGACGTGGTGCCAGTTGACGGGCAGGCGTGGGATACTGACCCGTTTATAGTGACCGAAATTGACGGTAAACTCTACGGGCGCGGCACTTGTGACATGAAAGGTTTTGATGCGCTCGCACTCTTCGCGGTGCCTTTGGCGATCAAAGCTGGCATCAAGCGGCCCCTGCAAATCGCGTTGTCATATGACGAAGAGGTCGGCTGCCTTGGCGCCCCACCGATGATCGACCACATGGTCAGCCACGGCATGCCGCGCGCAGATACTGTGTTGGTGGGCGAACCTTCAATGATGCAGGTCGTCACAGGCCACAAAGGCGGCACCGGCTGGCATATGCATGTGCGCGGGTTCGAGGTGCATTCGTCGATTGCCTATCAAGGCGTCAGCGCGATTATGATGGCGGCTAAGCTAATCGACTGGGCCAATCAGGTGAATGCAGAAAATGCGGCAAAAACGCCGAGCGATATCAATGCGCCGTTTGATCCGCCCTATACGACCCTGCATTGCGGCACGATCAGCGGCGGAACAGCCAACAACATCACCGCCAAGGACTGCCGTTTCAGCTTTGACATGCGCATCGTACCCGGTGACAGCGTGGCCGATTGGCAAGCCCGCGTGATGGCCAAAATCGCGGAACTTGAGGCTGAAATGCAAGCCGTCCGCCCCGAGACAGGCATCGACGCCGTGCAGTTTTTCACTTTGCCTGGATTGGTGCCTGAAAACATGGGAACCGCCGAAGAACTCGCGCGCAGGCTCACAGGTGACAACGCCACCCACGTCGTCAGCTACGGCACAGAGGCCGGACAATTCCAAGAACGCGGCTACTCCGCCGTCGTCTGCGGCCCCGGTGACATCGCGCAAGCGCACCAACCAAACGAATTCATCACTGTCGATCAGTTCGCCCAAGGTGAAGCCTTTATGCACCGCCTCGTAAAGACCCTTGCTGAGTGACGTTTCCGTTCACAATGGACATGCCACTAGAGCATAAATCCGTGTTGCCCGACGCCACAGACGTCGTGGTCATTGGCGCAGGCATCATTGGCGTGATGACCGCTTGGGAACTGGCCAAATCTGGGCTGCGGGTCGTCGTGCTGGAAAAGGGACGGGTCGCAGGCGAGCAATCTTCGCGTAACTGGGGCTGGATTAGGGCCCAAGGGCGCGATGCGGCAGAATTGCCCATCATGGCCGAGGCCGCTGCGATGTGGCGACAAATGGCGGCGGAAACCCCCGAAGACATTGGGCTGCGGCAAACTGGGGTGACCTATCTTGCGGCGAAAACCAGCGAGATCGAAGACTACGAGAACTGGCTGCCACACGCAAAAGCCCACGGGTTGGATAGTGAAATTCTGACCGCCAAGCAAACAGTGGACCTGATCCCCAACGCGCAGGCGGGCTGGGTCGGGGCGCTGCACACGGCATCCG
>Ga0115006_10000653_pt1 | contig 19343 bp, 20 predicted proteins | sample ArcOceMetagenome_3_FD_88943 | JGI IMG/M metagenome (GOLD analysis project Ga0115006, IMG submission 88943) | Marine eukaryotic phytoplankton communities from Arctic Ocean - Arctic Ocean- Svalbard ARC20M Metagenome | ecosystem: Environmental > Aquatic > Marine > Oceanic | place: Arctic Ocean...
TGAGAGCGGGAAAGCGCCACCGCTACCGCACTACGCACTACATGTACCGAAAGGTACATGTATAATGATTTATTACTACATAAGCGTTTATCAGAATGACGTAATGTACCGATAGCGATACCCGCCACCGCACCACCGCTAGCGCGCTACCGCACTACCGATGCGATAGCGATACCGCACACACGCCCACGCGCAGGAACCTTCCTACTAGGAATTCCTACTCGTACCTAGGTACGACTCGACTCGTACGCCACGCATTTCACAAAGACGGAAGCATGACGATGACATCTGATACCATCGCCACGTTGACTTTTGGTCTCTATCCGGGCCGCAACCTGCGCTGCTCCCTTCACACTGGTATCTCCGAGAGTACCTGCCGCGCCCTGGCAGAAAGGGCGCTGAATTACGATGCCGCAGACGATAAATCCACCACCTCATTTGGCAGGTATGCTATTATGGACGCTGACCGGGTAGTGTCGCTGCAACATATTGCAGTGGCTGGAAACATTGCTCTGGCTCGATATGCTCGGTGGGAGGCGCAGGATGTAAATGCTACCAACAATGGCAATAACAATCGCCGTGGAATTGGTCAGGAGACGGTGGTTTGCGCAGCTGGAACTAGTCATTCGGGGTATGCGCTCAGGGATTATGGATTTGAACCGGAGCAGAAGCAGGATGCAAGTGCATCGGCATCCTCGTTTACCATAGTAGTACTAGGTTTCGACTGCGAGGGCGATGCGGAATATGAAAAGTTTCTAGCAGACATGGGCTTTGATGACGAAGGTCGACTAGACATGCAGCAGTACTTTGGTAGGCCGAGAAGTAAGCAAGAGCTAGCGGGCCTGTTGAAAGCGTTCAAAGTATCACAGAACGAAGTCGACATGGACGGATCATCCTTGGAGCACGCCATCATCACAAGGATCGCCACGAAATTTGTGGTCTAGCTAGCAGTTATCAATATTGTTTTAATCTACAAGCCTTTCTCCTTCACATCGATACACTTTAAACTTTAAAATTGCTCTGCCGGCGTTTCTTTCTGTCCGCATCGACCAATTTTCGCAGGTAACCTTGAGGTTTCTTCAGCAGATCGTCTGGCGAGCCGTATTCCATCACTTCCCCCTCGTCCAGTACAACGATTTTATCGTAGCCAAGGACGACATTCAAGCGATGGGCAATTGTAATGACTGTAGCGCCATTTTTCTCAATGAACTCGCGCCGTATTGTTTCCTGAACTTGTGCATCTGTCTTGGTATCGACAGAGCTTGTGGCTTCATCCATGACGAGTACCTTGCTACGCTTGAGTAGGGCCCGAGCAAGACAGATCAGTTGTCGCTGGCCGACCGAAAGATTATTGCCGCCCTCTGAAATCTCAGAATCGAGACCATCGCCGCCATTGCGAAATTGTTGAGCAAGTTCTGGTGACGCAGCCTCAAGAGCGGCCCACGCCTCTTCGTCCGATGCCTTTTCCGTCGCATCGAGATTGTAGCGTAGGGTACCAGAGAACAACGTTGGATCCTGAGGTATTATGGATAGTGAATCACGGAGCCCGTGCAGGTTAAGTGATCGGATGTCAATACCATCGATTGTGATAGAAGAGTCATTATCTCCTTCGATCTCAACAAGTCGAAAGAGGGTCAATAATAACGACGATTTTCCCGATCCTGCACAACAGAGAGCAAAGTAGAAAAGAACGCAAGGAATGGACTCTTGCAATATGAGAATAATGGTGCAAAAAGAATCAAATCAATGCAAAAAAGAGAGAAGCCCAGGACATTGAATGAACACGAACCTGTCCTTCCGACGATGCCAAGCGTTGTTCCAGCTGGAACAGACGCAGTAACATTCTTCAAAACAAGAGGCGCCGACGGACTGTACCGCATTGACACATTTTTGAATTCAATGGAACCCTTCCAGGGCCATCCTGACTTCATAAGCTCACTGCCGGGCGGTGTCGGAAGCATTGGCAATTGGGATGCTTTTTCAGAATACAACATTTTCAGTGCATCTGTTCCATCATATTCCTTCGGCATACCCGAGGACTTTTCTCTTTGAGTTTCGTCTAAGCCTTGGGCGGTGGAGGAATCGAGATCGGTCAACTCAGCACATCTCTGAACCGACATAAACGAAGACTCTGATTCAGTGAGGACTCGAACGGCCCAACTCTATTGTTTGTTTTGAAGTAGAAGGTTGACAAATAAAAGGGGCATATTAGAATGTGCAGAGATTTGGGGAAAGAAATAAATGAATCAAAAGGAGGTCGGCAGATAGAGCGGAACCATCCATAAAAGAAAACACACCAATAAACCCGTTATGCTCAGAGATTGCGTAAGAGCCCAGCCTGCTCTTCCTGCCTTTAAGGCGCCAGCTCTTGAGAGAAAAATCGATGCGACGGCCGCTGCGAAGACAACAATATTGCCAAGTGTCTCCAACCGCACAGACAGCCACCTATCAAGCGCCTTGATGCTGTAAAATACGGAAAGATTATCATCTGTTAGGCGCTGATGCTTCATTTCCCATCGATTGCGGCTCCCGGGAAAAGTACGAATTGTTTCGACGCCTTTCAATGCTTCGCGAAAGTGCGTGTAAATAGGAGAGCGACTTTTCGATTCAGAACGCTTCAAGTCGCGTGCGGCCGGTCGGAACTTGCCCATTGTTTTCGCATACATAATCCCAACGAGTCCCATGGGGACAAGCATTAGAGGTGTGACAACGCCCCTGATTCGTTCGCAACAAGAAAGAGTCAGCGGCAAAATTAGAAGTAAGCGACATGTATGCGAGCAAACTGATAAGGCAAGAGAGCACGAAGCGCAACAAAAAGACAGAGGTGCCAACATAAATCGATAATAAATAAACTCACGCCAATGCCAAAACGCTGAAAAATATTTGAAGAAAGCAAAAGAGAACAGAACTTATGCCGTCGGGGACACCATCGACAACATCAAGCTCCCTGCCAAACCGAGAAAGAAGCTGACCGCTCGGTGTTGCTGAGAAGTAAGACAGAGGGGCTTTGAATACAGATTCGACCATCTTCTCATGAATGAAGCGGCTGGCCCTGACACCAACCCGCATTGTAAGGTAGCTGCGGAAAAAGAAGAAGATTGAAACAAAACCAGCCCCCCACACGAGTTGGTTCAGGTACTTGGAACTTATCGCTTGAGTTATCTCGGCCTTGCCAACTTCGCTCCATCTTGCAATAATCAGCTGCTGGGCCATCTGTGCTGCGTTGCCAGCAAGGTACGCCCCCAAAGCCGCGCAAATAAGTAAGGGACTTCGGATTGCTCTGAAATAAGTCATGTAAGTGCTGCGCGGAACCGCTCCGGCCTTCATTTCATCGTCTATCGAGATCTGTTTTTGTTTCTTGGGAGGAGTTGCTGCCGTACTGCTAGTATCCTCTTGGTTGTCGAAAGAAGATTCTTTCGGTCTCTCTGTGCGGACAATCGTGCCAGTATCGGCGTACTCGGTTGGTTCGATAGGTTGAGGAATGGTGTGATCGGCGATGTAAGTAGGATCCTGCTCCATTTGGACTTTACAGTCAGGATCGGCATGACAATCAGACATTGTCGCATTACGCGCAGAGATGTCATAGGAAGAAGAGCCGCTCTCCTCCGATTCCTCCGATTCCTTTCCTTCCGTTTCTTTGCTGTCTATCTGCAATTCGGGATGGCAAAAAGATCGAATGTCATGGCCTCGCTGGCAAAGTTCGCTGTATGTGCCAGTGTCTACTACGCGCGAACATTGTGGGTTGCCGGGGCTGTTTCCCATAAGAATAACCTTATCGCAGAATCTCGGGAGAGAATCATCATTTGTCACAAAGATAGTAGCAGCCCGTTGTCGTCGAAGCCTCGACACTACCCTCTCAAAGACAATGCTTCCCACTGAAGCGTCAAGCGCGGCCAACACGTCATCAAGGATGACAACACCGGCGCTATCATCATACAATGCTCTGGCAAGAGCAACTCTCGCCCTCTGACCACCGCTCAAATTTGATCCATCTTCTCCTACGTCCATGGCATGAGAAAGTGGGCCATTCGCTATGTCATCTTCGAGGCCCGCGTCGTAAATTGCGCTAAGATACCTCTCTTCATCATATTCTCTACCAAAAACAACAGCATCTCGAAGCGATCCCTGAGGAACCCAAGCCTCCTGCGCCGCGTAACTAATTTTGCCACGAACAACCACGCTTGGAATGTCCGATGTTCGAGAGAACATTTCTGTTTTGTCGCCATCACTCTGATCAACGACCACTCGAGGTACCGGGGCCAGCTCACCAATCAGAGATTTGCACAGAGCGGATTTCCCTGTAGCAACAGATCCAACCACCGCAACCACTTCTCCAGGTCCGACATTCAGGGAAGCATCGCACAAGGCCGGGGCTCCCATGCGTTGCTCTCCGTTTGCAATGTCCGGCTGATTGGCTGCCGACCAAAGAAAGTTGCCATTGCGAAGCTCAACACTACCGCCATTATCACTTTTCGGAAGATGCTGAACATATGGGGTGAGCTCTTCTCTCGCAAGATACGTTGCTATCCGCTTGAGGGATTCTTTGCCGTTGGCCAATGAGTCAATTAGCATGGGATAGAAGAACAAGGGAAATCTCACTGTAGCAATTGTAATGTTCGAATGTGAATGCGAAATTCGATGAGAAAATGATATCCGTGAACACAGCTGCACTCAATGGCGCCAAGATAATTACAATTCTGGAAGCAATCGATACCATTGTACTTACATTGATTGAAGAGGCTGATGGACGCAAATATTGTAGATGCGACGATGGGTTGGCCGCTTCTCGCATAGTGACCAAGTGTCACAACAAGAGACACGACAGGAACTGCATTGCTGAATGCCTGGTTGAGAGCCCTCACCGATCCCTTCTTTTGCCTTCTCTTCATTTGTTCATCCCGCGACTCCTCGATGTGCCCAGAAAACACGCTCGTCCAGCTTCCAAATAATTTCAAGAGTTTCATGTTCGATATCGCCTCAGTTGTCCTCCGGAACCGCTCATCTTTGGCAGCATTCTCTTGCTTGGTTAACTTATTCAAGACCCGGAGCACCACCGAGTTCAGAGGGATTGTCGTTAGAAGTACTGCAATACCGTAGAGAACCGACGTTCCCAAATAACGATACAGCAATGTTGTATAGAGTGCAATTTGCAGCAAGCCGTCCCATATTGTATGAAGTTGCAACGTCAGGCCTTCGATTGTAGCCGTGTCCGTTTGGACGAGATTGAGAACTTGACCGGATCCTGCCGATGCCTTAGCCGTTTTCTTCGACCCATTACTTCCTTCACCGTCAGCGTTGTCGTTGTCGTCGCCTCCTTCTTTTTCATTACTGCTCGAAGTTAGAGTTGCGCCCCCACCAGAATTCGGTAGCACCAAGCTCTTATCAAATATCATACCTGCCAATGCACCTCGCACTTCGCACGCGCACTTCACAACGTTGTGAAAGTATACATTCTCGACGATCATTTTCACTAATAAGACGCCGACCAATGAGGCAGCCGTCCGGAGGGGCTGGGAGGGAGGCATCGTGGTACCAGCTTCAATCTGTCGCAAAAGCCGAGCAATAAGCAGCGCCGGGAGGCTCTGAACGGCGGTGTTCAGTAACCGAAGGATGCCAGTCATTTGAAGGGTTTGCTTCTGACTTTGCAGCAGTGCCTTGGCAAGGACAATGGTCTGAGACGTGGCGAGTCGGTCTCGCTTTCTTGGCTTCCTCCTGCGCCTGTTCCTCCGGCCCAAACGGAGAAGATTTGATCGCCGAGACGTTTCACCACTGCCATCATCTATGTTCTCAATCTCACCTACTTCAACTTCGGCCTGCAGCTCTTGCAGCCTCCTGCGGGCCTTGTTTCGGGCCTTGCTGTATCGGGTCTCGAGGCGCAGTACCGCATTCTTCATCAGCTTCGCCGAAGGCACGTGGAAGGCATCGGATTGTTCCAACTTCCGCTCGGCGGCAACGTCCAGTAATTTATCGACGTACGTGTACATGAGTTTGGACACCAACGTCGCGTTGCACTCTCCAGCTCTCCAATCATTGTCACCAAGCTGCCCTTCGCTTTCACTATTTTGAGAGCTTTGGTGAGAAGACGAGACACTTGATATGCCGCCACTACTACGAGTAGCACTGGCGGTGCCGACACTGAATAATGACGCAGGAAGCGATGCCGCTGGTTTGGAGGCGTGGATGCCACATATGCCTATGCCGAAGGGTGAGGTCGGGACAACGACTAGTGACGCGGCAATGACAATCAAGAGAAGTGGCGGGCGTCGGAGCGCCGGCGACCGCTTGGGACGGCGGCGCTCCACGGCAACCATCGTGGGGCTGTTTTCGGTGGATAGAATGAGATGACTGACGCGGCACCACGTACGAGTACGAGGGCCGGCGAGGTAGGTCGGCGAGGTTTTGACACGGACTGTTATTTTGCCGGACTGCCTGACGGAGATCTACATGTACCATACCGGCAGTCTAAAAATAGCAAGATCGAGCTTTATGTGCCTTATGTGCGAAGCCTACCGGTACTCTAGGAATTAGCTAGTAGATCTACCGTACTTGACTTGTGAATTCGCTCTCGATCTCACATTCATCGTCGTCTGCACGTAAACTGGACGCATCCCTCGTGGCGCATCGCTTCACGAAATTGGCCTCTTCCCTGGTCCATTCAATCTCTTTCGGTTCTCGGTATCGTCCCTCGAAGCAGGCAGCCTTATTCTTCTGCAGATGCACAATCAGGTCCGACATACAGTCGGCAAAGCTCGTGAGAGAAGCTCGATCCGGAAAGAGAGGTGCCTCCACACTCTGACAACTCGACGATGCAACAATCTGCGGCAACCTCACAAACAGACGCAGCAGAAGTTCGGCACCGTAAATGTCCGATGCGGATGGAGCAGCAACACCATCACCATCACCGTCCTCCACTCCTCCCTTGAGTACATTCGGGTCCATCTTCGCCGCCAAGTAGTGTGCCCGCTCCTGATTGTAGAGCAAGAATGGCGCGAGGGCATCATCGAATAAGTCGATGATGCCCTGTAAAAAATTCTTCCACTTGATTTCCAGGGCCGCCTGTCGCTCCTTGATACCGGCAATGTCACCAGCCTCCAAGTCACTGAAGTCGCTTCTGGCCTCCTCCTCCTCCTCCTTATTCTTTGCCATCCGTGCCGCCGACTTGGCCTTTTCTTTGATGAACTTCTTCTTTTCTTTCCAGAACTGCTGGAGTAGAATTTTGACCGGAAGGGCACTGGGCAGCACGTGGACCATACGAGGCGGTTTCCAATTGGGGACGCACCTCACGTCGTCATAACCCGATGCAACGTACCGTCCCAGCCGCGTAATTTTGGCCTTATCGTCCACCAAAATCGTCCGGAGAGTGAAGGGAAGGGCACAGCACATCTCCAGTGTCGATTGGACGCACTCCCTCGAGGGCGGCCCCGCTGCTTTGCTCCTACTCTTGGATGCGGCAGGCGATGCCATTCTCCGTCGCTTGCCCGACTTCGACGCCGCCGTATTGCCATCGGACGCCGCGTCGTCGCTCATCCCGGCACCGCCGCCGCCACCGTTATCCCCGCCGCTGCCATCGACCGCCTTCTTCCTCTTGCGCGCCGCCGCCGCCGATGATGACGTCGCCGATCTCTGCTGCTCCCGCTTCTCCCTCTGCCGGGCCTTGTGCTCCCGCTCCCTCTCCGCCGCCTCGTCGTGGCGGCGCTGGGCCTCGGCCCGCACCCGGGGATCGTCTGGTCGGAGATCGCCGTCCGTCCAGCGGTCCCACCGCGCGTTCCAGCCCTGGTAGTGGACGAGGTATTTCCATTCGTGCGTACGCGTTGCTGGGGACCCTGCTGCCGAGGTCGACGGAGAAGAAGACGGCGCCTTCTTCTTGTTCGTCGGCTGGAGCTTGCAGTCCTTGATGATGGCCTCCCAAAGCATGCTGGATTTGTCCTCCGCGAAGACGACGTCGCCCACCCGATACAGCTGCCGGTCGCTCGGACCTGGCGGGGGCGGGATGCTGCCAGGATTCGGCGCCGGCACTAGTGGTACCGGTGCCGGTGTCGATGGCTTCCTCTTCTTCTTCTTGGAGGAAGAGGACGGTTTCGGCTTCGACCTGCTGCCGCCGCCCTTGCCTGATGAGGCGGCTGGGGAGGACACCGCCGCCGAGCATGTGTGACGCCCGACTGCTGGGTCGCAGCCCGAGGCGGGAGGACAGCAGCGGCAGCCGCCGCAGGAGGGGCAGTTCCCCTTCTTCCACGAGCGATGGGCGTCGCAGGGCATGGAGATAGCTAGGCCCGCGGCGGCGGCGGGGGGTAAACGAAGCGGTTATGGGTTATGGTTTGGTTGTCTGATCCGCCGCCGCCATGTTGCATGTTGCCGCCGCGGAGGCTTATCTGGTTACATATCTGGCCGGGGCTCTACCTAGCTAGCTACCCGTGGGGCTCCCCCTGTTTATATGATAGGCCGCCGTTGGCCATCGACTATTTCTTATTAGCTGCTACCGTACCACTGCCATCAAATCATTCACCTCCTGTCCTGCCGGAACCTCTAATAACATTTCTTGTACGACCTTCATATCCACAAAGAATGCCCCACCCTCGCAATCATTGATACCATAGGATATCAGAAGCTTGCCGTCCACGTCGGACCCTTTCAAATCTAAGCCCGACGAGAATTGAATGGTTTCGGCGTCAATTTGTGGTGGCTTCTCGCCCAGTAATGCTGGAGACATGGCCCTGAACAGGAATTCATTGGATAATCGTTTCAATTTGTAGTCGCTGCCGAGCTTTCCCTGCTTCGCGATTGTGAAGAAGGCGTGAGTGTAGTGATGCCCATGTAGAGCGTAATCGGAAGCCTTCCTGTCCTCGGGACGATGGAAATGAGCAATGCCCAGATACTCATTGGTGGCGTGAAGGGGAAGCATGTAGCCGTTTGTGCCGTGAATGTTCGATGGCTCCTTCTTTCCGGGCTGCTTATCCCCCCCCTTGGGATCCACATCAACGACTGTCACTGGATCAACCCACGTCAAGGCCTTCAGAGTAGGATAATCATCTCTCGGATCGCCATTCTCGGATATGAAGGCAATGTTCCGACCACAGCACACAACGAAGGTTTCACTCGCTTTGACGAATGCCTTCAGTGACGTTCGCCCGCGATCGTCGACGGTCCTTTCCAAGTGAACCATATTCTGGACCTGATTTTCGTACCCAAACTTCGGGCCATTCCGATACAGAACATACAAGTGTCCCCTGTGGAAGAAGAAGCGCGGATCGTCAAAGTACTGCACGGACCGTTCGAAGGCACCCTCCTTGCCCGACTTGTCCGGTATGGCCTCGCCCTTATTCCGCTTGGTTCCCCATGGAGCATCGTGCTCCAGCATGAGCGTCATTTGGTCCAGCGTGTCCATATCTTCATCCAGGATGGTCACAATCGTTCTCCGATCCTGCGCCTCCTTGAGGTCGGAGAAGTGATACTCTCGCAAATCGTCGGCGTCCATCCTCCATCCGCACTGCGCATTTCCCACCACCATAACGCCAATGAACATATCTTCCACCTTCGATGCTCCGTATGTTTGGCAAAGCGGCACCAAGACATTGGCGGCAAAGAACCGTATCGCCCATCCTTCGGCCTTTTGCTTCACCGACAGCGAAACTATGGACGGATTTTGTCCATCACTGAAGGGATACCGGTCGCTGGCCACATTCTCCCATTCCGTCGCATCCAGGCAAACCTTGGTAGGCGTCGTCATCTCGCCCGATTCTTCGCGATCTGGAGGGTTGAGTATTATCGGCTTCTCCCCCCGAATGTACTTGGCCTCCGACAGGAACGACGGTTGCTCGTCGAGTGCCTTGGATACCTCATAATACCGATGCGATGGGTAGGACCGGAACTCGCACGTGTCGAATGATTGAGACGCCATCCTTTGGTTTATGGAATCCTCCGGCTTGCGGTCAATTGGCGGTTCTTGCGATCGTCGCCGAGGCCGGCTGTCATTATTATTAGTTGTGCTGCGAGTGCGAGATGTGCCATCCAGCGGCTGGCCAAAGTGCAGAGAATCGATAAGCATCGACGTGGACGTCCCGTCCTGCGCCACCCTGTGAAGAACATAGAGCCCGTAGTTGGCAATGCCGGCAATGACAAGCAAGTAGGGTATGGCTTGGAACAGGAACCGTCGGGAGCTGGACCTCGAGGACCTCCTCGGTGATGCTACTGCTGTACGAGGCAGCATTGTTGCGCGGGTGCGGTGCGGTAGAAGGCAACTATATGCCCCTGGAGTTGATTGATGAGGTCAATGGTTGCATTGTTGTTGAGAAGGAGCAGCGCTTCCAATTAATTGGTGCTTCCCTCGGCATCCAGTCTCTCGTCTCTCTACGCGTCTCTCGTCATTGTACCGGCATCGGCACATCGGCACAGCGCGATTGGCCGGGGCGGGGGGGGCTCTACTAAAAGTTGCAATTTCCCCTCATGGGTTTGCGTCTATCTTCGGGGTGTTGATTTTCTCAACGGGATTTCTGATTTTCCTTGACATGCAAATTCTCGATCGAAGCGAAGATCGAAGTCAAAGAGAGCAATATCCATTCAAGTAAGCGCAACAGAAGAAGTCCCATGCCATCGTTCCACGTGATACGCCCCCTTCTCGCGCCCTTTGCGGTTGTGTCCGCAGTGGCGCTTCTATCGCATTATCCAGAGCTGGTTTCCGCCCAGGGTCAGTTGCACACTTCACCCAAAAGCACCAACGTCTTCACCAACGTCAAGGGTGGAGTGGATTTCCGCAGGAGCAGCACAATAAATGCCGCCCGAGTACGAGAGATGCGGGAACTTCTGGCAGTGGAAAGCAAAATGGAAGGCGTTCCTGGCACGTCTGCGACCATGGCTACGAATGCTGCCAAAGCCAACAAGCAGGCTGTTGGCGTGATACCCGCGATCGGTCAGGTTCGATATGCGAATACTGTCGCAGCGGCGACGCACAGTCTTCTCAATGAAATCAATGAGGCCACAACCATTGTAGATCGAAAGAGCGTGAAGGATTTTCAGGAATGAGTGGTGGCAGAGAGCATGCTCGCCGGAAATACATGTGTTGATTGCTTTTTATTTTTGGCTGAGAAAGCTTTGAATGAACCGATTTGCTCTATGACCGGATGGAGAAGCACCAGAAAAAGAAACTGCCGTTGCATCGCCTGCTCACGAGGAGCGACAACAAAGAAGAGTCAAGACATGGAACCAGAAACTTTCCCCCGCCTTTGTTAGTTAGAAATAAATTGAATAAATGTAATGTGAATGTGTACACTTCAGATACGAACAAGGTCCAGTTGTATATTTACTTGTTTACCCACTAGTTAGCAAGCTAGCTAGCTACGTAGGTATGCATGTTATTTGTTGCATGATAGCAACATACCAGTACACAAGTATTGCATCACAAGACGAGATCTCAATATACCGATGATAGTCTCTCTCGCATCAGGGCCCCTGCTCGCATACATGTACAAATTATAATTCCTTAGACCATCGGGGGTGGACCAACACTTGAAACGTCAATAGAATCTTTGATGAACGGGAATACAAAGAAAAGCAGACTAGTAGCCACGATGAATGGGAACTGCAAAGTAAGTAGTGGAAAAAATAGCAACAGGTATGTTGGGTAGGGGAAGTGATGTTAGCGAAATAAGTTACAGGTTGGTCCTCAAAATACAGCCAAGGCAGAAAATACAAGAAACATGCGAGGCAAATTTTCAGACTTGCCATCACCCAAAGACCGACGTCAAAGCCGTCAGTTCCGCCCTTGCTTCCTGCGGTAATACCGCCGAGGGACGCGGCCTTGATTTCCTCCTCGCTCGCCTCCCAGGACTTCATCTTCTCCTCGAGGGAGAGTTTTTTGGGATCATCGGCAGTCGCTGTGCTGCTGCTCTCTCCATCCTCAGACTCCGCCAGAAGTTTCATGATATTATATCTTGATGGTGCAGTGGACCCAATAACTAGTCCAGCAGATGAGGTGGTGGTGGGATGCCGAGTTGCAACACCCTCGAGGCGCTGAGGAGGAGCAAACGAGAGAGCCGGAGAGAGAGACGAGAGCGCAGCAGCCACAATGGCCAGCGCCACGAAAGAATGGGTGCGACTGTTCGACATCATTATTACCAGCAGATGGAATCGAAAGAATGGTGGAACAGCACAGCGTACTGCAACATGGCCGCCGCTCTCGATCTCCGCTGCTTCCTTCCTAGGCCTTCCCTAAAAAGTGCGGCACTTTTGCCCGAAAAGTGTGAAAAAAAGTGTGAGATGGTCTACGTCGGACTTAGTACTAATTCTACGTAGAAAACTACGTATTTACGTACATATACGTACACGGCTTGCTTACGTACACTTTTACTGTTTGTACGTACACCGCCACCACGTAGTACTACGTGGTAGTTAGGAATTCCTTGTACTTTTTTTCGCACTTTTCGCACTTTTTTGCTCGCCCAAAATGGCAAAAAAAGTGTAAAACTTTTTAGGGAAGGCCTATTCCTTCCGCGTCTGCGTCATGCTCGTCGTCATCGCGCCGCATGACGTACGTAGCCTACGATCTCGTAGCAATCAGCCGCCAGCCGTAGCGCCGTAGCCGCCAACCCGCCATTATTATGCCGCCATGAGCATGCACTGGCAAGCGCCACATCCACCCCCCCCTCAGTCTTCGAAACAGCAGACATGTCATCAGAGGAATTGTCTTTCCTTTCCATGCTCCAGCATTTGCCGGAGAAGTTAGCAAAAGAGCTGGACCTTGATGGCATCGCGCGCTTCCTTTCCAAAGGTGGAGAAGCGATACTGTTTGCCGCAGCATTCGCAGCTCTTTATAACCTTGGGCTGGTGGTTTCGAGGGTCGTGTGGCCGCCATCGGCACAAGAGCTTCATAATGAGGCGGTGATTTTATTGAAAAAAGGCTCAGCTGTCGATAACTCGGGTTCCAACAATAGGACGAAAGCTCTCAAACAACTTCGTGCGGCGATTGCAAAAGATCCTGAGCTTGAGGTGGCCTACATTACACTGGTGTCCGAGCTATTATATGGGGAAAATGGCAAGTATATCGAAGAGGCCTTGGCTGTGTTGCAAGATGCCAAGCAGCGCTTCCCGAAAAGTGATGAGTTGCAAAAATTATTAGACGAAGCCGGAGCAATAAAAACGTTTGGGAAGTCGCAAGGAAAGATGGCGGAAGTAGGGAGATTTCCCCTGCTATATAATACATGACCGTGTAGATCTTATCCACCTATATATTATTGATTATATTATCATGGAACTAACTAAAAACAAAACAACATTTCGATACACGTTCGTGTACAGGGTCGCCCGCATCCTCTAGCTAGACACCACCATTTCGGAACCAATGGCCCATCATGTTTCCAAGGTAACCGTCTTTCGCGGCCATGGCCCACTCAGACGATGTGAAGGGAAGGACGGCATCCTCCGCCGAGATACTGTCACCGACTAACAGGCCGCCATTCCGACCAACGTGCGACATGGCGTCACCGAAGTATCCGTCACGAATGGACCACCACCACTCCTGCGGGGTGAGCAGGGCAACGTAATCGGAACCAAATGCGGACTCGCCGATGGACAGACCACCGTGGCGGAGGTAATGCGACGTGAGATCGAAGGCATAGCCGTCGCGAATGGACCACCAAACCTCCTGGGCAGTGAAGGGCAGGACTTGGTCGGTCGATGTGGCGGGATGGCCAGCCATGATGACGAGAGCGGCGTAGAGAAACCCCAGACCCAGGAATGTGTTCGTTGTAAGCTGCTTGGACGGGTCGGCGGGGGAGAGGACGGCAGATCTGGACGCGGACATGGCGAAGCCCAGTTGTTGGCTGGCACGTTGAGGGAACGAAAGGCGGAGAAGAATGCAATCAATCACAAAGATGCGTTGAGATTTTACTCTGGCAAGAAATATTTATGCCGAAAATCAATCAAGCCAATTTCTAAGACGCATGCGCACTTTGGCTCACCTTTTATTCTCGATCTTATTGCGGAGGCCGGAGATGACCTCGGAAGCGAACTGGATGTCTTCGCAAAGCTGCTGACCGGCGAGGTTGCCGGCGACGCAACTGCCCTGGATGTGCACCACCTCTCGCAGATAATCCTCCGCCTCGTCGATGGAGCAGGAATCGCTGTTGGCGCACTCCCGAGCGCGGAGCATCAGTGCGTAGGCATCGGCCTCGTTCTCGGGGTCGATGGCCAGTGCCGAGAGGGCCGTGGTGGAAGCCAATTCTTCCCTCTCGAGAGATGCCAATGCAGTTCTTCGTTGATGGAGGGCAGACGACGCCGAGAAGCCGGAAACCGAACCGGTCGATGATGTGAGGAGGGCGATTGTAAGCGAGGCGTGGATACGGGTCACCATGTTGGACAAGGATATGTATGGGTAAATATGAGAGCGCGGATTGGCTGGAGTAGAGCGATAATGGTTGCTCGAAGGACAATCGAACGGTTGAAAGATATCGATGTTATGGCGGTTCTGGTTCGGCTTCAAGAAATCTTTCGGAGAAGTCACGAACAATCCAATCAAGCGTGTGACTTGTGTCAAGCCTTGTTCTCCGGGTGTCTGCTGGTTCCGATTCGATTCATTCGACTGATTCAGTTACCGTCCGTCCATGTGTCCGGCTGGGAGAGAAAGCCTAAAAGCAAAGAAACAAGAGAAAAAAAACACGCGCACGAGCAGGAGGCAGGCAGAATAGCTGTTGCATGTAGCTACGTAGCTACTAACCAACGCAACTAGATTGCTTGCAAGATCTACCAGTAGGTCTATGTACCGTATCTGAGGGATTCGAGGGGTACGGTACAGCAGATTGAGAGCATTGCAGGCAGGCCACTTTTATGAATTCTATTCCTCCTGCATTCTCACACGAACAACACTCGTTAAGATTTGTGCAAATATATAAATATATCACAGCCGCCCAAAAGTCCAGCGCTATCCCCGCTCTCTATCCTCTCTGTCCCATCATTAATTCAATCCCAATCGAGGAGCCTACACATTCTGCTCGTGCATTTGTCCCAAAGAGATGCACCATCTTCATCACTTTCATCGGCCTCTGTTACTCTCCCTCTTTTCCTTTTGGATTTTCTTACGCCGCTGCTGCCCCTCTTCCCATTCCCAGCGTCGGCTACATCTTCTCTTTGCCGTCTCCTAGATCCACCCCACGCCGTCACCAATCGATCGCCAACAGCGCCAACATCTCCACCACCACCGCCACGGACCCGGGCCCGAGCTGGTTTCGGCACGAAGGATGCCACCTCACCGTGCGGATCGGGAAACAATGCCAGGAAGTGATTGCCTGTGCTCTGGTGCTTCCCGGGCTGAATGTCCGGGAAGCGGCTGTCGGCGCTCAGGATGTGCAGGGGCTCCCGCCGATCGAAGCGGGGACTTCCAAAGCACGCCATCCGACGGAGCCGGAAGGTATCCGACGTGGAGATGAGCGGGTTGGCCGATCCTCGCAGTTTCATCTGCTGCTGTTGCTGATGTTGTCGCTGCTTCTTATTCTCCCTCCCAGCACCATCCTCTTCTTCCTCCTCCTTCAAATCGTCGGGATGGACCTCCGCCGCCGCGCACAGTTCGTACACGTGGATGGGCCTCCGCAACACGTTGCAAAGCGCCACGATCTCCGGCCCGCCGCCCCAGTACGAGTCGCGGCGCATCTGGTCGCAGTACTCCTCGGCCGTCAGGTCGTACTGCGCCGCGGCGGCCGTCACCAGCTCGCCGGCGCGGAGGAACTCGTCGCCCTGCAGGAAGAGCCTCCGGCGCGGGTTGCGGTCGAGGCAGCCGACGGCCGCCGCCCGGAGCGTCCGCGACGCGGCGACCAGGTCGGACGGGTCGCGCATGCACACGTGGGTGCCGTTGGCGGCGTACGCGAGGCACGTGGCGATGCTGTGGAAGAGGCAGTTGCCGTCGCCGGGCACCTGCCGGACGGCCACGGGCACATGGTGGAGGGTCCGGTACCGTTTGGAGGTCGGGCCGTGCCGGCCGCCGATGCTGGCCTCGGCCTCCCACTCGCCGGGGAGGAGGGTGTAGCGGCACTTGAGGAAGCCGTCGTCGTCGATCTGGCTGGACGGGGTCCACGGGGGGTAGCTGAGGGGCGCGGGGCCGTCGCCCGCGTGGACGCCGGCGGGGTCGGAGAAGGTCGTGCGGTGGTGGTTGGTCGAGCGAGGGATGGTGTTCGGGGGGGACGAGCCGGCGTTTGCTAACGGCACATGTACTAATGATGACAAGAACAACAGCAGGAGACAGATAATGGATGACGTGGATACATGCATCGCAGTAGCGGGGTGGCCGTAGTTATATTGGTTGGCGGCAGCGATTCGGCTTTGCGACAGTCGAATGTCGATACGTGTACGCATTTCGCTGGGGTTGGCGTTGTGTCGTCGTCTCGATCTCGACGGACTGGAGGGAACGGCACAACATGTTGTGCCGTCGCCGCGTGAGAATTTCGCCATGTTGAAAAGAAGGAACTGATAGATACGCACACTTCGGGGGCGGCCAGTGCGAGGCTTACTGGGGGTGGTGTGCTACTAGTACTCTCTCTATTCAACGCCGATACGCCTCGTCATCTCTCGTCATCGGCCGGTGTCTGATGTCTTGTGGGCTTGTATTGTATGTATTGTGGGGGAACGAAATAAACGATGAGCTGGAACGCCACTGAATGGAACTGTGAATTCGGGGTTACAATTTTGTGCATGGCTGCCTTTTGCAGCTTTTCGATTTCCCCATCACACTTCACCATGCTCGCCTACCTCCCGAACGCGCTCAACGCCGCCGGCGCTCCGAACGAAGCCGACGAGACGGAGATGCATCCCGACCGGGCGTCTCCTCGGGGGATCGCCGATGTCCCGGAGGACAGCCGGGACGCCAAGATACTGATGCCTGCATGCACTCGCGCTCCCACGACCAATGCCGACTCCGCCCTCATCGCCGCCACCGGCAAGAAAGGTCTCGCCATGACGCAGCAGAAGGACGGGGGCGAATCGGAAGGGACTGCCGGAAAGAAGAAGAGGAAGCGCGGAGGGGCGGGGGACGGGGCCGGCGTCTCCACTGCCACTGCTACCGCCCCAACGTCGCTCCTGCCCACGACGACGGCGTTGGGCACCCATCTTCAGCTCCACGCAGCTCTGATGTCCACCAGATCGGCCATTCGGCGTGCCTACTCCACATCCAACCTCGGCGGCATTATCTTGATCAGCCCTGGTAGTACCGGTATGCTGGACATCGACAGCACTGGTGGTTACGGTAGCAGCATTTTGGGACACCCCGTCCTCGCCATCCGATACTGCGGATGGAATGATGGTCAGACCGGGGCGATTGAGGTTGAGTATGCCCGCGCAATGACGCTGGGGCGAGCCGAACGCTTCCTGGGGTGCTGCACTGGGGCGGCTCCTTCGCGATGGGAAAAGTTCTTTCTGCCGGCGCGTTTGGCGGGCGCGTATCTCAGTCTGCTGCAATACGACCTGCACGTATCGTGGGTACAGCTGTCTGGAAAGTGGGTGCAAGGTCCATGAGGGGGTCCTGCCCTAACCGAACCAAAGGCGGGCCAACACATTCTGCTATATTTTGCTCTTGGGCCATGGTAGGCTTCGAGTAAAGTCACGTCGTCGGGAATGAATCAGAAAGCAATCCACTCGGGTGGGATGGATGGAACAGATTGTTTTACTATTTGAATTTAGATCTAATTACCTGGCATGGAACAGGTTGTTCTTACTACGTAGTATTATCTATTTGAATTTAATTACCGGTGGTAAGATCCTCCATCCATCCAGAGTTAGTTCAAACAGGCAAGCTCCGACTCTCGAGAACACGGTTGCTGACATGCTGGACACGATAAGCCAGGTAGCGGACCACCACGTGAAGAATGTGGTTGGCAAGCGCAGGTTGAGTCTTCAGTAGATCCTCCCAACTTTCTCGGCTCAACGAGAACAACACTGCCCGGTCGGAGACGCAAGTTACGGTAGACAAGCGCTCGGTCTTGTGCACCAAGCCCAGCTCACCGATCGTAGACCCAGCAGCAATGTCTTCCATGCAGATGCCATCTTCAAGGGCTGAAACCAGGGATCCTAAAACAAGGAGTTTGCAGCAGTCACTTGATGATCCTTGTGTCCACACGACGTCCCCATCGGCGAACCGTTCCCTGGTAAAGGTAGACAAGAGCAATTCTACTTCTTCTCCGCTGGCTGACGGGCAAAGCTTCTCCAAATACCGCAATGCAAGAAGCTTTTCTTCGTCATGGGCCGACTCGGTCGAAGGCGAACGATGCATTTTGAAGTGCCTGGTCGTCTCATTGAGGTCGTCCTCCAGAAGGAATGAATCTTCAAGAGCAATCAATACATCCTCCGCGAACACAAGAGCTTCATCGAGAGTGTCGCAGACCCGAGAAGATGGTATACCACCCGAAAGGACAGCTTGCTTCACAGAAGTACCAATAAAAGAAGCGGCTTCTGCGGATGCCTTGATGGACATTGACATGCGAGGCGCGGACAATAGAGCAGTCGATTCTGGTTCGTCTACAAAAGAGGCAAAGGCATCATCGACAAAGGTTTCGCTGTCGTCGTCGTCGTCGTCATTGGCTGTCTTGTCCAGGCCACTCTCGGAAAGTTCCTCTGAGAGATTATACTCACAAGGAAAACCATCAGTGCTTCCCGCCACAAAAATAGAAAGGACAACACCGTATTTATTGTGCATGGTCGTCTTGAGCTTTGCAATTGCTTGCGCCGCGCTTGAATCAAGACCCAAAACACTCGTGAAATCGATGATAACAATCTTTGGTTCATCCACTGTGTCGCGCATCTGCTCCAGCGTCGACTTGACCTCATCCGTCAATAAAAACACATTTCCAAAGAATATGTGCCCCTGCAGCAGGATAAGATGGATTCTGTGGCGTCCCGTCGCCTTGTCCTCGAGAATCTCACGAGCATCGATGCTACGATTCCACGCCGAGCTACGAAGACTCACTGCGGACATTTGGCCCTTGATTGGCCTCTGGTGAGTAATGGACTGAAACAGATACACTGAGAGAGCCGCAACTGCACCGGCGATGAGTGCAGCAGACATACCAAATACCACCATAACGATTGTAATTAGCCAAATGCCGCTATACTCAAGAGTGTCATAATCTCCGTAGCTATCTTTGACTCCTTCAAGGAAGAGGTCGACCCCGATGTGAAGCAAAAGAGTGCCGGCCATACAGCGGGGTACGAACGATGTAATTGTAGGACCAATAATGAAGAGGACAATCGTCGCTGCCACAATGGAGAGCGATGATCCGATCCCTTTGCCGCCAGACTTGGAATAAATGACACTGTTACTGTATGCCATGTAATTCTGAAGGCCGCCAAACAAGCCGGCGGCAAAATTGGACCAA
>Ga0115006_10000654_pt1 | contig 19338 bp, 15 predicted proteins | sample ArcOceMetagenome_3_FD_88943 | JGI IMG/M metagenome (GOLD analysis project Ga0115006, IMG submission 88943) | Marine eukaryotic phytoplankton communities from Arctic Ocean - Arctic Ocean- Svalbard ARC20M Metagenome | ecosystem: Environmental > Aquatic > Marine > Oceanic | place: Arctic Ocean...
CGCGGATCATATCACCACCCCCAATAAATGGGTGCATCTCTTCCATGCGGTCTCTGCGAATAAACAGGGCTCCAGATCCGGAGGGACCATAGAGTTTATGTCCCGTCACCGCGTAGAAATCACAATCTATATCGGTCACATCAACTGGCATGTGCACCGCAGCCTGCGACCCGTCAACCAAAACAGCAACGCCATGTCCACGCGCCGCGGCACAGATTGTTTTCACGTCGACGACGCTGCCCAATACGTTTGACATCTGGGTGATCGCCACAAGCTTGGTGCGCGGCGTGATAGCATCTATCACCGCCTGAGGATCCAAGCCGCCTTCGGCATCAGTCTCAACCCACTTTAATACAACGCCCTGGCGTTCACGCAAAAAATGCCACGGCACGATGTTGGCATGATGTTCCATGATACTGAGCAAAATTTCATCACCCGGCTGCAGTCGAGGCATCGCCCAGCCATAAGCAACGGTATTGATGCCCTCGGTGGTACCAGAATTCATCACAATCTGACGCTCATCTGCGACACCGAGAAACCGTGCAATGATACCCCGCACATTCTCGTATTTATCGGTGGCCAGATTAGACAAATAATGCAGCCCACGATGGACATTGGCATATTCTTGCGAATAGGCGGTGGTAATTGCGTCAATCACCACCTGTGGCTTTTGGGCAGAAGCCCCATTATCAAGATAAACCAATGGCTTACCATTAACTTTTCGCGATAAAATCGGAAAATCACTGCGAATGCGAGAATGATCAAACATAAGACGATAACCCCAAAATGTCCGGGCCCATTGCACTCAACAGCCCCACCAGACCCAAAACCACAGCCAAACCAACCACCACCATCACAATCAAAGCCGTAAAAATGCTATTAAAACCGTGAAAAATATTAATAAAATTGACCAATATCCAACATCCCACCAAAGAGGCCGCAAATGCTAGAAGTGCAGAAAATGTTGGCGATATCAGCATAAGCACGCTTAAACCCACCTGAACCAGTAATCGCAGACCTTGCAACCACACAAGACAGGCCAACACGGTTTCAAAACTGCCACCGCCCCCGAAACCGCGCCCGATGAAAAAAACTGCGTAGACCGTGAGCACAAAGCCTGTCCCGGTTAAGGTCGCAAACAGCAGTGGAGACGTAAAAATCGCGGGCAGAGACTGTACAGGAGGCGCAAGGATATTGGTCAACCCGAACAACAGCGCATTCAGCGTAATGATCAGTCCCATAGCGTGCCACAATACTTCTCTCGACAGCTGTAAAGATTGCAGCCAATCGATCACTGATTGTGGTGCGGTGACCGTCTCAACCGCCAGTTTGGTCAATCCACTGTTCACGGTTCCTGCTCTCCTTCTGTGCAGCTCAGGCAAGACAGCCAAAACCACATAAATACCCCTAACCAGATCAAACCTACCATTTGAAGCGCTGGCCCCTTGCCGATAAACCCGCCGACCAGCCCGTTCAATAACATTAACGGGCTTGAGGCCAATAAAGACCAAAATAATGCGAGCCTAGCGGCAAAGGCACTGCCTTTTCTGCCCAACAATAACCCGCCTATGTGGGTAAGGCCGGACAGACAATAAAGTAACAGTGGCGCCAGAATAATCCACGCCAGTAAAGCGGCCCCCAACAACATGTTCAAATCTTGCTTCTCAAGATGGGCTTGACGCGCAAGGACAGGCCATTGCGACATGAAAACTACGGTACAGCCCGCCATAACAAAGGCAAGAGCCCTGTCTTCGCGCTTGCCCATAGACAGCAGCCGACGCATGACCCTGCGCGGTTGCCGGTACATAGCAACAATGTCCGATACCACTCCCATTTAAGACCGCCGCTGGGCCAACCAAGCCTCAAGACGTTCGCCAACCGCACTGGACAAGCTGTCGCTTTCAATCTCATGCAGCGCCTCGGCGAGGAAGGCCAGCGTCAGCAAATCGGTTGCGACATCAACTGGAATACCGCGCGCCCGCAGATAAAACAACGCATCTTCATCAATTGCACCCGAGGTTGAGCCATGCGAACAAACCACGTCATCTGCATAGATTTCCAGTTCGGGTTTGGCCAAAAACTGACTGTCCCCATCCAAAAGCAACGACTGACTGATCTGGTAGCCATCAGTCTTTTGAGAATCTTTCTTGACCAGGATCTTGCCCTGAAACACACCAACAGCGCCATTGCGCAGCACTTTCTTAAAAACCTGACGACTTTCACAACGCAGCGCGTCGTGGGTGATGAACACCGTATCGTCGTGGTGAAAATCACCATCACCGATCGCCGCACCAGCCACATGGGCCACGGCGTCATCACCGGTCAGTTCAATCACGCACTCGTTGCGTGTCAGCAAGCCGTTTGCCCCCAACGTAAAAGATTTGAATACGCTTTCTGTGCCCAAGCGGGTGAACAAATGCGTCACCAACTGGCAGCCTAGATCTGGGCCCTGCGCCCGCACGTGATGAAACTGGCCGCGATCGGCAATGTCGACCTCGAGCACATGATTGAACCGCGCCGCCGCCGCACCGCTTTCAAGCAGTTCAAACGTTGCGCCCTCACCCACTTTAACCACATGGTGCAGCGTCACATCTGAATTCGCGTCCTTATGGCGGTAAATCACGCTCACCGGCCTACTTGGAGTGGATTTGACATCGATCAGAACGCCGTCACGAGCTTGCGCTGTGTTGAACGAGGCCAAAGGCCGCGCGACCGGAGTTTGTCCCGCCATCTCGAGGATGCCATAAATCGGTTTCGCCCAGTGGATATCAAACTCGGCAGTTGCGGCCAGACGCTCTAGTGTGATCCCTTCAAGGCTCAAATCATCTGAGGCTTGCGGGTCAAAAACTCCATCGACGAAAACAATTTTCAACGCGTCCAAATGATCAAACACACCGTCTTCGTCATGCTGTTCCGGCACTGCAGTTGGGGCTGTCGCGGCCGTCAGGGTGTCAGGTCTGGTATAGCGCCAATATTCATCCCGACGCCCCGGCAAACCCTGCGATTGAAGCCGCGCCAAAGCGGCAGCGCGGGCCTCTGCTGTCCATCCACCGTATGGCAGGCTGATACTGTCCAGACGGGTTTTCGCCGCCTCAACGGTCCGTTGAGTATCCGCCATCAGGCCACCTCAGCCAGAATATCAGCGTAACCGTTCTGTTCGACCTCAAGCGCCAATTCCGGTCCACCGGTTTTGATAATACGGCCATCGGCCATGATGTGCACCAGATCGGGCTTGATGTGGTCCAGCAGGCGTTGGTAATGCGTAATCACTAAGAACGCACGGCCTTCATCCCTCAGGGCATTTACACCTTCGGCTACCAGCTTCATTGCATCCACATCAAGCCCAGAGTCGGTCTCATCGAGAATACACATCTTCGGCTCAAGCATCGCCATCTGTAAAATTTCGTTGCGCTTTTTCTCTCCACCAGAGAACCCGACATTAACCGGACGCTTCAGCATATCCGCATCTATTTTAAGTGTCTTGGCTCTTGCCCGGACCACTTTTAAAAACTCAGTCGCACTCATTTCGTCTTCGCCGCGCGCCTTGCGTTGCGCGTTAACAGCCGTGCGCATGAACACCATATTGCCCACACCGGGAATTTCAATCGGGTATTGAAACGCTAGAAAAAGCCCTTCTGCCGCCCGCTCTTCAGGCTCCATCTCGAGGATATCTTTCCCGTCCAGCGCCACAGATCCGCCAGTGACCTCATAGCCATCCTTGCCTGATAACACATACGACAACGTTGATTTCCCCGACCCGTTCGGTCCCATAATCGCGTGTACTTTCCCGGCCTCAACAGTCAGATTGACCCCCTTGAGGATCTGTTTGTCTTCGTCGGCCAAAGACGCCTTTAAGTCTTTAATTTCTAACATCTTTATTCCTATCTCGTCTTTTATTGCGGTGCGCTTTCCGCGATAGTTTTTTTGCCCCCGGCAGGGGTGTGTTGCGTGCGTGGTACGGGCAGAGTATCTACCCGACAGACCCCTCAAGCGAGATCGCAACCAATTGTTGGGCCTCCATTGCAAATTCCATCGGCAGCGCCTGCAGCACGTCTTTGCAAAAGCCGTTCACCACAAGAGCCACAGCCTCTTCTTCATCCATGCCGCGCTGGCGACAGTAAAACAGCTGCTCATCATCGACCTTTGAAGTGGTCGCCTCATGCTCGACCCGCGAAGAGTTGTTTTTAACCTCTATATAAGGCACGGTGTGAGCCCCACAATTTCCACCAATCAACAGGCTATCACACTGAGTATAATTGCGACTGTCTTTGGCTTTTTGATGCATACTCACCAAACCGCGATAGGTGTTTTGCGCCTTGCCGGCACTGATGCCTTTGGACACAATCCGCGATTTGGTATTTTTGCCCAGATGCACCATCTTGGTCCCAGTGTCGGCTTGCTGCATGTTGTTGGCAATCGCAATAGAATAAAACTCGCCTTGGCTTTCATTGCCGCGCAGTATGCAGGACGGGTATTTCCACGTCACTGCTGAGCCAGTTTCCACCTGCGTCCACATCACCTTGGCGCGGTCTCCGCGACAATCAGCGCGCTTGGTAACAAAATTATAAATCCCACCCTTGCCGTTTTCATCGCCCGGATACCAGTTTTGAACCGTGGAGTATTTGACCTCAGCATCCTCTTCGATGATAAGTTCAACCACCGCGGCATGCAATTGTGCGACGTCGCGCTGTGGCGCAGTACAACCCTCAAGATAGCTGACATAACTGCCTTTAGCGGCAATAATTAGCGTACGCTCAAATTGACCAGTGTTCTCGGCATTAATACGAAAATAGGTCGACAGCTCCATCGGGCAGCGCACCCCTGGCGGGATATAGACAAATGAGCCGTCTGAAAATACTGCAGAATTCAGCGTCGCATAATAATTGTCCGAGACCGGCACAACCGTGCCAAGATACTTGCGAACCAATTCAGGATGTTCTTTGATGGCCTCTGACATCGAGCAAAAGATCACCCCGGCCTTTCTAAGCTCGGCCTGAAATGTAGTGCCGACCGAAACGGAATCAAACACTGCATCCACCGCAACTTTGCGGTTTCCTACCGCCTCTGCCTCGGCCCCTTCTACTCCCGCCAGAAGCATCTGTTCTTTCAGCGGAATACCCAGTTTTGCATAGGTCTCCAAAAGCTTTGGATCGACTTCGTCCAAGGATTTGGGCTTCTGCTCCATCGATTTGGGCCGCGCATAGTAATACTGGTCCTGAAAATCAATCTCGGGATAGCTTACCATCGCCCATTTCGGCTCGCTTAATTTCTTCCAGCGGGCGAAAGCCGCCAAACGCCACTCGGTCATCCATTCGGGCTCTTCGTTTTTGTCCGAGATGAGCCGCACAATATCCTCATTGAGACCTTTTGGCGCGTACTCCATCTCGATCTCGGTTTCCCAACCGTATTTATACGCCCCGCCAACCTCGCGCACCGCATCGACTGTCTCTTGATCAACACCGTCTTTTACGATGACCTCGTCCAAAGCTGTCATATCAGATTTCCTTTTGCGATTTGCTATTAGGCCGCGCGCGCGCGGAATTTGTTATATTTTTCAAGCCAGACATCTGCAAATTCCAGAACCTCTGCCTCGGTCGTGTTTGGCCCCAAGCTGAGACGGATGGCACAAGCCGCCAAATCCTGCCCATAGCCCATGGCTCGCAAAACTCGGCTGGCTTTGACCTTGCCGCTCGAGCATGCCGACCCTGCCGAAACAGCAAAGCCAGAAAGATCCATTTGCATCACTTGCGTTTCCCCTTTCCAGCCCGGCACTGCCAAACAGCTGGTGTTTGGCAATCGCTCAGTGTCTCTTCCAACCAAGATAATCTCTTTTGAGCCCGTCTCAAGGGCAGTTTCTAGAATGTTTCTAATTTCTGCAACACGCTGCCAGACCCCGGCCGCGAGATCTTGCGCAGCGCCTTCTGCCGCTGCGCCAAATCCAGCGATCGCCACCACATTTTCAGTACCCGCCCGACGACCCATTTCCTGGCCACCACCTTTGATCTGTGCCGCAAGATCACACCCTCGACGCAACACAACAGCCCCAATGCCCTTTGGACCACCGATTTTATGCGCCGAAATCAGCGCCATATCGGCTCCAAGCCAATTGAACGCTACCGGCAACTTACCGAACGCCTGACTGGCATCGGTTACCGCCAATCCCTTTGGCAGGCTCTGCACGATTCCGGTTTCGGAATTGGCCATTTGCAGCACCGACTTCTCTGGCTCAGTGAGCGCAACCCCACCGTCAGGGCGCACCAACTGATCTGGCTGTATCCACGCCGCCACCGCGTCATGTTCAATATCAGCCCCGCGCAAACCACGCCCGGCACAGGCCAGCGCCGCCGCTTCGGTCGCACCAGAAGTAAACACAATATCAGCCCCAACTGCGCCAAAAGCCATAGCGATCTGCCCTCTGGCTTTTTCGACAATTGCTTTGGCCGCTCGGCCCTCTGCATGCACACTTGAAGGGTTGCCAACCTGATCCATCACCGCAATCATTGCCGCGCGGGCCTCGGCACGCAGTGGCGCTGTGGCGTTATAATCGAGATAGCTGCGCCTCATCCGTCGTCTACCACCGAAAGCAAGCTTGGAACGGCCGGACAAGGCATCAATTCATTTTGGATCACATCCGACAGGCGTGTCTGGTGCAAAAACACGTATACGTGCGCACTGAGACCTTCCCAAAGGCGATTGGTCAGCGATTGCGCCCGTGATCCCGACAGCGCCCCCGATGCACCAGCCCCTTTGTGCATCGCATCCACCGTCTCGTCCACGGCTGCGAGAATATCAACCACACGGATTTCACTGGCCAGCATGCCAAGCCGGTAACCACCGCCGGGCCCCCGAACCGATTCGACCAGACCGCTGCGCCGCAATTTCACAAAAAGCTGCTCCAAATAGGGCAGCGATACATCCTGCCGCCTAGAGATATCACCAAGCGTCACAAGACGATCTGCAGGCTGCAGGGCTATGTCTGCCAAGGCGACCATAGCATAACGCCCTTTGGTACTAAGTTTCATGCGCTACCTTTCGCGAAATGATTGACGTTACCGGCCACACCCCGTATCACAACTTCTCAAAAGCCGCTTCGGCTTAATTAGAATCATTCTAAGATGACAGAGCGGTTTCGTCAAGACAACCGCCAAGCCCGACAGGAGCACCGACGCTATATGCCCGAGGTCATTTTTCCCGGACCGGAAGGTCGCCTAGAAGGCCGGTACCATCCGCAAAAAGAAAAAGATGCGCCGATTGCCATCGTACTGCACCCTCACCCACAATTTGGGGGGACGATGAATAACAAAGTGGTGTATAATCTGCACTATGCCTTTTATAATATGGGCTTCACCGTGTTGCGGTTTAACTTTCGGGGGGTAGGCCGATCGCAAGGCGAATATGATCAAGGGGTTGGCGAGCTGTCAGATGCCGCCTCGGCGCTAGACTATTTGCAGTCGATGAACACCAATTCCAAACACTGCTGGGTCGCTGGCTTTAGTTTTGGTGCATGGATCGGCATGCAACTGCTGATGAGACGGCCGGAAATTACGGGCTTTATCTCTGTGGCGCCACCAGCGAATATGTACGACTTTTCATTCCTGGCACCCTGCCCGGCTTCGGGGTTGGTGATCAACGGGAAAGACGACCGCGTCGCACCTCCGCCAGATACCGAAGCCATGGTCGCCAAACTGCATGAGCAAAAAGGCATTACCATCACACACACCCAGATGGACGGTGCTGGGCATTTCTTTGAGCACCACATGGACGACATGATCGGCAACGTCACCGACTACGTCAAACGGCGGCTGACAGAAAATACACGCTGATGCCACGCTTGCAGCCGTTACATGACAAATGCACCTGCGCGGCCGCAACCCCGCAGGATGCGCGGTGCGCACATTACAATGCCTGCCGATAGCATTGACAAGCAGGTCGCGTTTCTAACAGAAATTGACCGCCTCAAATCGGTTGATAGGGCAACCACGCTCGCCGATGGCACGCGGCGCGAAAACAGCGCTGAACACAGTTGGCACGTGGCGCTTTACGCACTTGTCCTAGCCGACCAGGCCCGCCCAGATGTAGACATATCACGCGTGATCAAGATGCTCTTGATCCATGATCTGGTCGAAATTGATGTCGGAGATGTGCCAATCTTTGGGCAATACGACGCGGACAAGCTCGCCACCGAGGAGGCCACAGCGGCCCGTCGTATTTTTGGTCTACTGCCGACCGATCAAGCGAGCAACCTCCTGGATCTATGGAAAGAATTTGAGGCCGCAGCGACCCCGGATGCGCAATTCGCCAAGTCGATGGATCGCTTTCAACCCCCCAACCAGAACCTTGCCTCTGGCGGTGGCAGTTGGAAAGAATACGGCGTCGATCTTAAGCGGATAGACGCCAAGGTGGGGGCTAAAATAGCCATCGGCGCCCCCGGGCTCTGGGCCTGGTTAAAGCCAAAAATAAAGCGTTTTCTGGCAGAAAACTAGTCCCTACACCTCCTTTTATGCGACGCATCAAATAGCAATGACCTCAGCCTTTGGCCGCCTTCTTTCGGGCTTTTTCAGCCACCACTTGCTCGACCAGATCCCGGGCAATTGCAAATGCGCCTTTGATTTTATCACTATCTTTCGCCCAATTGCGCCGCACAACAATTTTGTTGCCCTTGACCTTGGCAAGACCGCGCTGGTCCCGCACAAATTCGGCCAATCCCTGAGGAGAGGCAAATTTATCATTGTGAAACTGCAGCGTCGCCCCCTTCGGACCGCCATCCAATTTCGCAATACCCGCCCGTTTACACATCGCCTTGATCCGCACCACCAACAGCAATGTATTGACCTCTTTCGGCAACGGGCCAAAACGGTCGATCAACTCGGCTGCAAATCCCTCAAGTTCGACTTTTTTACTAAGCCCCGACAACCGGCGATACAGCCCCAACCGCACGTCCAAATCGGGAACAAATGCCTCAGGGATCAAGACCGGAACGCCAAGATTGATCTGCGGTGCCCACTGATCATCGGCCTCTGACAGGCCTTCCATTTCGCCAGCCTTGATTTTGGCAATCGCCTCTTCCAGCATCGATTGATACAGCTCATAGCCGACATCACGCATCTGGCCAGATTGCTCTTCGCCCAAAAGATTGCCCGCACCGCGAATATCAAGATCCTGCGAGGCCAGCGTAAAGCCGGCCCCCAACGTATCGAGACTGCCCAATACCCGCAGGCGTTTTTCAGCTGTTGCCGTCAATTTCATCCGCGGCTTGGTTGTCAGATACGCATAGGCACGGGTCTTTGAACGTCCAACACGCCCACGAATCTGATACAATTGTGCCAGACCAAACATATCCGCGCGATGAATGATCATTGTGTTGGCAGTGGGGATATCCAAACCCGACTCGACAATCGTTGTTGCCAGAAGAATATCATATTTGCCGTCGTAGAACGCATTCATCCGGTCATCCAATTGCCCGGGCGCCATCTGGCCATTGGCCACCACATAGCTCAGCTCCGGCAATTGTTCTTTCAAAAACTCTTCAATTTCAGGCAAATCGGCAATGCGCGGCACGACATAAAACGACTGTCCCCCGCGGTAATGCTCGCGCAGCAGTGCCTGTCGGATGCTCACCGCATCAAATTCGCTGACGTAGGTGCGAATTGCCAACCTGTCGACCGGCGGCGTACCGATGATCGACAGATCGCGCACCCCAGACAGCGACAATTGCAAGGTACGCGGGATAGGCGTTGCCGTCAGTGTCATCACGTGGATATCAGTGCGCATCTGCTTTAGCCGCTCTTTGTGCGAGACCCCGAAATGCTGTTCTTCATCGATGATTAGAAGACCAAGGTTCTGAAAGCGAATTGATTTCGCTAGCAAGGCATGGGTGCCAATAACAATATCGACCGTGCCATTTGTAATCCCATCGCGGGTGGCCTGCGCCTCTTTGGCCGGCACGAACCGCGACAGCTGTCGCACTTGGATCGGAAAACCGCGAAAGCGTTCCGCAAAGCTTTTGGCATGTTGACGCGACAGCAAAGTGGTCGGTGCCACCACCGCCACCTGAACCCCTGACATGGCCGCAACAAACGCGGCGCGCATCGCAACCTCGGTTTTGCCAAATCCAACATCGCCACAAATCAGCCTATCCATCGGCTGGCCACTGGTCAGATCGCCCACCACATCGCTGATTGCGCGCAGTTGATCATCAGTTTCTTGATAGGGAAAGCGGGCGCTGAACGCATCCCACATGCCCGGTGGCGGGTCTAATACCGGTGCTTTGCGCAACGCGCGTTCGGCCGCCACCCGAATCAACCGGTCAGCCATGTCACGAATACGGTCCTTCAAGCGGGCTTTTTTGGCCTGCCACGCACCGCCACCCAACCGATCAAGCAAGCCCTCATCATGCCCATATTTCGACAGTAATTCGATATTGACGACAGGCAGATAGAGCCGCGCGTTATCGGCATATTCCAACATCAGACATTCAAGCGCAGCGCCCGCCGCCGTAATCACCTCAAGGCCATGAAAGCGCCCGATACCATGGTCAACATGCACCACCAGATCGCCACTGGTCAAAGACTGGGTCTCAGTAAGAAAATTTTCGGCCTTGCGGCGTTTTTTGGCCCGCTGGATTAACCGATCACCCAGCACGTCCTGCTCAGAAATCACCGTCATACCTGGTGTCTCAAAGCCGTGCTCCAGCGGCCATACCGCAAGATAAAGCCCCGCTTTTCCAATCCGAGTTCCGCTGGTAATCAAGATCGTTTCAGCCAGACCTTCGTCTTCGATCAATCCACTAAGCCGTGTGCAGGCGCCTTCGGAATAGGCCGCAATCACCACCGGGCCAAGTTGCAGCTTAACCTTAAGGTGATCCGCTAAAGCTTTAAAAAGGCCAATATTCTCTTGCTGTCTTTCTGGTGAAAAATTTCGACCTATGCGCCCCCCTGCATCAATCACACCCGGACCCGAGGCTTGCGCCAAGGGATGAAACTGCACCACTTTGTGGCCTTGCACGGCCGCGTCCCATGCCGCCTCATCAAGATACAAAAGGTTCGGCGGCGCCGGCTTATAGACTGTATCCAGACGGCTTTTGTGAGACATCGCCAGATGGCGGGTTTCATATTGATCCTGAACCATTTCCCAGCGCGCGATTCGCGCTGGTGTTATCTGGTCATCCAGCGTGACTGTCGCCCTCGGCAAATAGTCAAACAGCGTCTCAAGCTTTTCATGAAACAAACCAAGCCAATGCTCTACACCCTGGTGTTTGCGCCCGGCACTTACCGCTTCGTACAGCGGATCATCGCTGCGCCCGACGCCAAACTCTATGCGGTAATTTTGCCGAAAGCGGGTGATGGCCGCGGCATCCAGAATAACTTCAGAGACCGGAGAAAATTCGACTGCATTCAATTTATCAGTGGTGCGCTGCGTAGCGGGATCAAAGCGCCGCGCACCATCTAAGACATCCCCAAAAAGATCCAGCCGAACCGGCCCCAACTCACCAGGAGGATACACATCAATGATTCCCCCACGCACCGCATAGTCACCCGGCTCCATCACGGTTGGGGCCTGAGTGAACCCCATGCGCACCAAAAACGCTTTCAGTTCAGTCTCATTGATCCGTTGTCCGACGTCAGCGGTAAAGACCGCCTCACGCAATACCCTGCGCGCCGGCAGCCGCTGAGAGGCGGCATTCAACGTGGTCAAAACAACAAATTGCGTCGGCATTACATGAACCAAACCGGCCAATGTCGCCATCCGCACCGCAGAAATATCAGCGTTGGGAGAAATCCTGTCATAGGGCAAACAATCCCAACCGGGAAAGCTGAGCACCGGCATCTCGGGGGCGAAAAACTGCAGTGAGGCCTTCATGATCGCCATGCGTTTATCATCACGCGCGATATGCACAACCGGGGCGTTGCTGCGGGCAATCTCGTTGAGAACCAGACGCGCATCATAGCCTTCCGGCGCGCCTCCAGTGGTGATTGTTGCGGAGGTGTTCAAACCATACTTGTTTTTCGCGCCAGGTGTGGTTTTCACGCTAGGTGTGGTTTTTCTGTCAGAAGACCCTGCTTCCATATCAGTTTATGCCCCCGAGTAATGCGTGTGAAATATTGTGGTACATGCCCCAGGTGGCGGTGACAAAGATAGAGGCGACAGCCAGCAATTGCGTCGTCATACGGTGACGGCGAAATCGGCGATACAAGCCATCAGAGATGCCATCGCACGCCCGCACCAAAGCGGCGGTGCGCAGATTCATTGTGGCAATTATGCTGATGGGGAAAGCCAACAGAAACACCGCTTGGGCCAATTCGATCTGATAGCTAAAGCCAAGCAGGCCAAGCGAGCTGAGCCCCGCACACCCCAGCCCGATCACTGTCAGCCCGGACCGCGACCGCATATCAAAGAAACGCTGGGCATTGATCTGCATCAGCGCCTCAAGATCGTGCTCGGCCCGCCCACCGTGTCGTTTGGCATTTTGTATCATATCATAAGGAATTCCGATCACTCGATGGCTGGCACTGGACCACATGACCGCCAGTACCATCCAGAACCACAGGTTCGAAAATGATCTGATATCAATCACCTCAAACGCAGCCATATGACCGCCCATTCTGCCCTGATGGGCCTTTCACCGATACAAACCGCTGCTGCACGCTGCTCGCTCCAACCTCACTCTTGTCCTAAGGCGCTTTCCATGCCACCCCTACAGCATGTGTTCAAGGACTTACTGAAATGAAATCAATGATTGCCAGCTTTCCCACTGCCCGCGCCCGCCGCCTACGCCGCACCGACGCCATCCGCGCCTTGGCGCGCGAAAACCACCTCAGCGTCAACGACCTTATCTGGCCAGTTTTTATATGCGATGGTGACAATATAGAAGATCCAGTCGCCTCGATGCCGGGCGTTATGCGGCGCAGTATCGACAAGTTGGTCGAAGCCGCCCACCATGCCGCCGACCTAGGCATCCCCGCGATCTGTCTGTTCCCATATACCGATCCGGCGTTAAAAACCGCCGATTGCGCCGAGGCATGGAACCCGCAAAACCTGTCAAACCGCGCCACCCGCGCCATTAAAGCGGCCGTGCCTGAAATTGCGGTTATGACCGACGTGGCGCTGGACCCCTATAATATCGATGGCCATGACGGATTTCTTGTCGATGGCGTGGTCGTCAATGACGCAACGGTCGAGGCGCTGGTGAAGCAGGCACTCTCTCAGGCCGAGGCGGGCGCAGACATCATCGGCCCGTCCGACATGATGGATGGTCGCATTGGCGCGATCCGCGGCGCGCTCGAAGCACAGGGGCATAAGGATGTGCTCTTACTGTCTTATGCCGCCAAATACGCCAGCGCCTTTTATGGACCATTTCGGGATGCCTTGGGCGCGTCCGGGGCGCTGAAAGGTGATAAATCGACTTATCAACTGGATCCGGCAAACGCAGATGCGGCCCTGCAGTTGGTCGCGCGAGATCTTAGCGAGGGCGCGGATATGGTGATCGTCAAGCCCGGGCTGCCGTATCTCGACATCTGCCGTGGCATCAAGGATCGCTTTGGTGTCCCGACCTTTGCTTATCAGGTATCAGGTGAATACGCGATGATACAAGCCGCTGCGGCAAATGGCTGGATTAACCGCGAAAAAGTAATGATGGAAAGCCTGATGGCCTTTAAACGCGCGGGCTGCGATGGCATTCTAAGTTATTTTGCTGTCGAGGCGGCCCAAAAGATCGCAAAAGCGTGACGATATTGCACTAGAAACACGAAATCATGGTGACATTTTGCCCGACAGGCGGTATGCCTAAGTTATAAATTTGGACAAACCAAACACACTTATACAAACACAGGTAAAACGCATGACACAAATTAACCGTCGGAACTTCAACCTAAGCGTTTTGAGCGGCGCAGCCTTAGTCGCGGGCTGTGGAAATGGCATTGGCTCTGGCAATCCGGAAGCCATTGACAATCAGGTGCAAGCCACCTTGGAAGACATGTTTCAAAACTATCCCGACACGCAGGATTTGGCCGCAAAATCAAATGGTATGCTGGTGATGCCACTGGTCACAAAAGCCGGGTTCCTTTTAGGGGGCAGTTTTGGCCGCGGAGCGTTGGTGATCAATAATACCGTAGTCGATTACTATTCGGCCACCTCTGGCAATTTCGGATTGCAAATTGGCGGGCAGCAATTCGCTCATGTTTTATTTTTCATGACCGAAGATGCCTTGGCGGGCTTTAGGCGCAGCCCCGGATGGGTTGGTGGTGCTGATGTCGAATATGCCACACCGGAGCGCGGCAAGTCGGTAAGGGCACAGACACTCACCTCGCTGGCGCCAGTGATTGGTGTCGTCTTTGCGCAGTCCGGGCTAAGACTTGGGGCCACGTTAGAGGGTACAAAATACAGTCGAATTATCCCATAAAACCGCGTGTTTGGTCTGCCAGATCATGGTTTTTTGGACCCAGACACTTTAAAAATCAGCCCCGCCAGACCTCCGAAAAAACATGATAACTCTGGGTTTGGGGGTCTTCCGTTTAGTGCCGCGCGCAAAAATCAAGTCAATGGGCGCTGTATGTTTTTTCACCTTGGTTTCCGCGCCATTGCGCACCCCACACAGGCTCTGTTATACCGTCTTCAGGATAATGGAAACTGACAACAAAGAGCAGGCATAATAACGTGAGCGATACGCCAGAAGATACCGATAACGAAGAAGAAAATACAATATCTCGCTCAACTTATGACGGCCCGTCTGTGTCCATCACTGACGAGATGAAAACATCCTATCTAGACTATGCGATGAGTGTGATTGTCTCGCGCGCCATCCCAGACTTGCGGGACGGCTTAAAACCCGTGCACCGCCGGATACTTTACGCGATGAACGAGACCGGCAATACGCATGATAAGTCCTATCGAAAATCAGCGCGGCCCGTTGGCGATGTGATGGGTAAATATCACCCGCATGGCGACAGTGCGATCTATGACGCGCTGGTGCGGATGGCACAGGATTTCTCGATGTCTCTACCCTTGCTTGACGGGCAGGGTAATTTTGGCTCCATGGATGGCGACAACCCAGCTGCGATGCGCTATACCGAAGTCCGGATGGACAAGCCGGCAGCCTTTATACTGGCCGACATCGACAAGGATACCGTCGATTTCCAAGACAATTATGACGGCAAAGATCGCGAACCAACCGTCCTGCCCGCGCGTTTTCCAAACATGTTGGTCAATGGCGCTGGCGGCATTGCCGTCGGCATGGCCACCAATATTCCCCCGCACAATCTGGGCGAGGTGATCAACGCAACACTTGCACTCATCGAAGACCCGGACCTGACCAGCGAACAGCTGATCGATTATGTCCCGGGACCCGACTTTCCAACCGGAGCAACGATGCTTGGGCGCTCTGGTGCGCGCAAAGCCTATCTTGAGGGACGCGGCAGCGTGATCATCCGCTCTAAAACTCGGGTAGAGGAAATTCGCAAAGACCGGTATGCGATTGTCATCGACGAAATTCCTTATCAGGTAAACAAGGCGTCGATGATTGAAAAAATCGTCGAACAAGTGCGCGAGAAAAAAATCGAAAACATCGCCCATGTGCAGGACGAATCCGATCGCAACGGCGTACGCGTGGTGATCGAGCTGAAACGCGATGCAACGCCCGAAGTGGTTCTCAACCAGCTTTACCGGTTCACCCCGATGCAGACCTATTTCGGCTGCAACATGCTGGCGTTGAATGGTGGCCGCCCCGAACAGTTAACGCTGCGCCGATTTTTAACCTCATTCATCGATTTTCGCGAGGATGTCGTGGCGCGTCGCACCGCCTTTGAATTGCGCAAAGCCCGCGAGCGCAGTCACATCCTGTGCGGTCTGGCCGCGGCTGTATCCAACGTTGACGAAGTTGTTGCGACAATCCGTGGCTCGGCCGATGCCGCCGAAGCCCGCCAAAAATTGATGAGCCGGCGCTGGCCCGCCCATGAGATTGTTGAATTTATCAAATTGATCGATGATCCGACCCACAAAATCAACGAAGACGATACTTATTTTCTATCCGAGACCCAAGCAAGAGCCATCCTTGAATTGCGGCTGCAGCGCCTGACCCAAATTGGGGTCAAAGAAGTGACGGACGAGTTGCAGGAACTGGCAGGAAAAATTCGCGAATACCTCGAAATTCTTGGGTCACGCGAACGGATCATGGCGATCATTGCCAATGAGTTGACTGAGGTCCGCGACCAATTCGCTGTCCCCCGCCGCACTGAAATTGTCGACTGGTCTGGTGATATGGACGATGAAGATTTGATCGAACGCGCCGATATGGTGGTGACGGTCACCCAGACCGGCTATATCAAGCGCACGCCACTGGGAGATTTTCGCGCCCAGCGCCGCGGTGGCAAAGGTCTGTCGGGCATGTCCACCAAAGACGATGATGTCGTCACCACTTTATTTGTAGCCAATACCCATACTCAGCTGTTGTTTTTCACCACGGATGGCATGGTGTATAAGCTGAAAACCTGGCGCCTGCCGCAAGGTGGCCGCACCTCCAAAGGTAAGGCTGTGGTCAATATTCTACCAATACCGCCTGGGGTATCTATCGCCGCTATAATGCCGGTCGACCGTGACGAAAAAGAGTGGGATGATCTGCAAGTGGTATTTGCCACCTCGGCCGGGACTGTGCGCCGCAACAAATTGTCGGATTTCACCAACGTGATGCGTAACGGCAAAATCGCTATGAAGTTCGAAAACGAACATGCCGATACCACACTGATCAACGCGCGGATTGCATCCAATGATGATGACGTGATGCTGATCACCAGTTCGGGGCGCGCGATCCGTTTTTCGGCCACGGATGTGCGGGTGTTTAACAGCCGCGCCTCGGTGGGTGTGCGTGGGATTAAACTCACCGGCGATGATGGCGTTGTCTCTATGTCGATTATTCGTCATTTTAAAGCCAGCTCGGACGAGCGCGTGGCCTATCTGAAAATGCGGCGCGCGGTGGCGGGTCTGGCCGATGATGCAGAGCTGCCGGATGACGAAGATACCAACGCCAACGCCAGTATCAGCCCCGAGCGTTATGCCGAGATGTCCGCTTCAGAAAACCTGATCCTGACGATCACTGCAAACGGTGCTGGCAAACTGTCCAGCAGCCACGACTATCCGCTGCGCGGGCGCGGTGGAATGGGCGTCTCGGCAATGGACAAGGCGATGCGAGGAGGCCGGTTGTTGGCCTGCTTCCCGGTCGAGCTTGACGACCAGATCATGCTTGCGACCTCAAACGGCCAGTCCATTCGAGTGCCAGTGGAAGGGATTTCGTTCCGCTCACGCAGCGCCGGCGGCGTGCGGGTGTTCAACACCGCCAAGGGAGAAGAAGTCGTTTCGGTTGCTTGGATCGCAGATCAGGGCGACCAAGAGGAGGCGATCGAAGGCGAGCCTGAAGCCGGCGAAAGCTAGGGTCTTGACGCCGCCACGAGAGACAGATTTTTCGAGCAACTCAAACGCCCCCCTACGTGGGGGCGTTGTGCATTTCACCAACCATTAAGGCCGGTAATAACCAGCGCCCACGATACTGCTGCCCTTATGCAAACGGGGTTTTATGATAATTTTTACATAGGGGCGATGATATGTGGTTACAGCCCGTACAAATCGCTAAACTTATACTCGAGGTAACTCAAAAGTGGCAATTCTGAGGGCGCTTGACGCGCCGCCTGTGCAATCACCTCGCGCGGTTCATACAAGCCACCATGGCACTGAACATGACGTCCCAGCCAGCTGGTTGCCGCACTCAAATTACCCACCGCAAGCTGATCGTCAAGATCCGGAATATCCGCGCGCAGCGCCTGATACAAGCACCCGGCATAGACGTTGCCCAGCGCATAGGTCGGGAAATACCCAAACAGACCCACAGACCAATGTACATCCTGCAGGACGCCGTGCGACGGGCGGTCTACCTGATACCCAAAATCTGCGGCAAAACGGTCGTTCCACGCAGCCTCAAGATCGCCCACCGCCAAATCGCCGCTAATCAGCGCCCGCTCCAGATCGAAGCGCATCATGATATGCAGATTATATTGCACCTCATCGGCCTCAGTGCGGATATAGCCGTTCGAGACCCGGTTCACAGTGGCATAAAATGCCTCTTCATCCGCTATACCAAACGGGCCAAAGGCATCTTTCATCTTGCCAAACATCCAGCCAGTAAAGGCCCGGCTGCGGCCCAATTGGTTTTCATAAATCCGCGACTGACTTTCATGCACCCCCATCGAGACACCGCAGCCCAGCGGCGTCAGTCGGTACGCGGGTGAAATATTTTGTTCGTAAGCGGCATGACCGACCTCGTGGATGGTCGAATAGATACAATTGAACGGGTCATCTTCAGCTGTCCGCGTGGTGATCCGCGTGTCATCGCCCGACCCCATCGAGAACGGATGGACAGATTTATCCAGGCGCCCGCGCGTCAAATCATACCCAAAGGTCTCAGCCAGATCACGGGCAAAGCGCATTTGAAGATCACTCTCGAAATGCCCGGCAAGCGGCACGGGCGCGGGCCGGTCCAGAACCGCAGCACGCAGCGCCACCAAACGCGGCCGCATCGCGCCAAACATCGCCTCGATCTCTGTGGCTTTGATCGACGTCTCATAACCATCAAGAAGCGCGTCGTAGACATCGCCACCATCAGCCAGAGCCGCGCCCTCTTCGCGGCGCAGCGCCAGAACCTCAGTCAGTTTGGGAGCAAAAGCTGAAAAATCATTGGCCTCCCGCGCTGCTGCCCAGACACCTTGAGCAAGGCTGGTCATCCGGGCAAGTTCAGCCGCCAGCCGCGCCGGCACCTTGCAAGTGCGATCATAACTGTGACGGATATGGCGTAATTGTGCCCGCGCTACCGCATCCAGATCAGCACCTTCACATTGCTCCAACCAGTCTCCAATGCGCAGATCACTGCGTCTGGCGTGCATAACACCTTCCATCGCGGCACTTTCCTCGCCGCGTTGGTCGGCAGCGCCGGGCGGCATCATGGTTTCCTGATCCCAATCCTGCCTGCCAGAAATCTGAGCCAACGCTTCGGTCTGGCTTTGAAACGAAATCAGGTCTTGATAAGCGCGCATCACGGGCTCCTTAAGGGTACAAACACCGGATAGCCGGTTCTAAATCGGGCCTGCAGGCAGAAAACCCACAATAAAATAGCCCCCAGTTGGTGCAGTATCGCCAAATTCCACGGCGCAGAATGCATTACCGTCACAATCCCCAGCACCATCTGCACGAACATCATAGCCATAACTAGGTGAAAACCAAGCCGCACCGTGTCACTTGTCGAGGCGCGCGCACGCCACCACACAAATGCACCAAAGACGAACAATATATAGCCAGCCATTC
>Ga0115006_10000658_pt1 | contig 19284 bp, 19 predicted proteins | sample ArcOceMetagenome_3_FD_88943 | JGI IMG/M metagenome (GOLD analysis project Ga0115006, IMG submission 88943) | Marine eukaryotic phytoplankton communities from Arctic Ocean - Arctic Ocean- Svalbard ARC20M Metagenome | ecosystem: Environmental > Aquatic > Marine > Oceanic | place: Arctic Ocean...
AATCTGCGCTGTGACGTCGATTGTCACCAAGTACAAGATAGTGACCCTTAGGTACAATGACGGCTGCAAAGTTACTTAGTTGGTTATTTGTAGTAGTATCGATATTAATACGGTGTTTAATAAGACTAACTTTTTCTGAGTAATAATTCACATTGGACGTATCTGTTTTATCTTGACTGCCGGCCAAAGAAAAATATTCAAGTTGATGGCCATTAACTGTAATAACGTCATTTTTCATTGCAACAACATCACCAGGTAACCCAATTATACGCTTAATTAACCTTAAGTTAGCCGTATTGGATTCAAAAACGACTATTTCACCATGTTTAGGGTTATCTAAAGAGATCAAAGATACCGCGGTAAAAGGAAAGCGTAAGTCATACGCCATTTTATTAACAAAAATACGATCACCAACTTCAATGGTGGGTTGCATTGAACCAGAGGGAACAGTGTACCAGTCTGCAATGGCACTTCTAAAAATAGACATAAGCACTAAAAAAACGATTAGCTGTTTGTGCTTTTGGAATAAAGTCGACAGTTGTGTAAAGTGAATTTTCATAACAACATCCTTGGTATTTATTAGTGTGTAAGGCAAATGTAGCGTTGAAAAGTTCCCGCTTTACATATTTACTTACAACTTGCTTAAAAAAGAGAGAGTGTTGGTTAACATTTTTCAATAATATAAAGAAAGGGAAGGGTAGACGTTTGTTTTGCTAAGAGTTTATGTTCCATGAAACGACAAAAGCTAGGAATGTCTCTTACCGTAGAAGGGTCATCACATTTGACTAACAAAGTTTCTCCATGATTCATGTTACGAATATATTTTCGAACCATCATAACAGGTTCGGGGCAACGAAGACCAATAGCATTAAGAGTATGGTCAGCATTATTAGATATTGTGTTAAACATAATTAAAAGGATAGACAAAAATAATAGTTAAGATTATAACCTACTAATACCAACACAAGAAAAAATTTAGGCAAGTTAAAACGTTAGTGTGAAACATTCAACTATACTCAAGATTACTAATAGTAAGCACTGTTAATATTAACTGGATTATGTAGATAAAATAATTTATAAAATGAGGTACGAGTGAAACTAATACACAGCATTATTTTCGTATTTATTTGGCTATCAACACAATCAGCTAATACACAAGCCAGTGAAAATTTATTAATTAAAACTTACCCTGGTCAGCAAAAGCTTTTTATAAAAGCGGAAAAATTACTAAATAAAGAAGATTTTCAAGGCTACAACGAGCTTTACAAAAAGCTTAATAATTACCCATTACAGCCCTACTTAACAATGCGTCAATTAAGTAATTCAATTAAGTTGAATTCACGTAATGACATTATTTCTTTTCTAACAAAACATAAAAACTCACCATTAGATTGGCCTTTAAGAAAAGCCTGGCTTAAATATTTAGTTAAAGAACAACAGGGCGAGTTATTTTTAGAGGCGTATAATCAAACGTGGAATACAGAGCTACACTGTGAAAATTTAAAATTTTTATTGGCCACTGCGAAAAATAAAACAGAGGTTTTTCCACAGGTAAATAGTTTGTGGTTAGTCGGTAAATCATTACCCAAGGCATGTGATTCTTTATTAAATGATTGGCAAAAAGCTGGTTATAGAACCCCTGAACTTGTATGGCAGAGACTCGCGTTAGCTGCTGATGGTGGACAACACTCACTGATTCCTTATTTAACAAGGCTACTTCCAAAAGAACAACAATATCTAGGTAAACTATGGCATAAAGTCAGAAGGAATCCAGCTGTGGTATTGTCTTCTAAAAATTTTATTCAAAAATCTAGTAAAGAAAAACAAATTTATAGCTACGGGATAAAGCGATTAATATGGCGGTCACCTTTTCAAGCAATCGCAAGCTATGAAAAAGAAAAAAATAGGTTAGGATTGAATGCTGATGAGCAGCAACAAATTATTGAAAAATTTGCTCTTGCCTTAGCCAGTAAAAAACATCCAGAGGCAAGGAAATGGTTACATAAAGTCGATTCAAAAAACGTTGAACCAAGTATTATGCAATGGCAGCTAACGGATGTGATAAAAGAACAAAATTGGTCATTAGTATTAACAGAGTTAGAAAGTATGCCTGATAGCTATAAGGTAAAGTTACAGTGGCAATATTGGTATGCAAGAGCATTAATTGCAACTGAAAGAGTGAGCGCAGGTCAACACCTCATGGCAAGCGTTGCAAGTAAACGCCACTATTATGGTTTTTTAGCGGCCACACATTTAAATACTCCAGTAACACTGCAAAATAAACCATTAGACATAAATATATTAGAAAAAAATAACGTGTTAAATTACTCTTCTGCACAACGCGCTTTTGAGTTTTATGCCATGGGCCGGTATGCAAAAGCTCGGCGAGAGTGGCGTTATTGGTTGTCACAACTCAATGATAGACAAAAACTTGTAGCAGCTAAAATTGCTAATGAAAATAGCTGGGTTGATCGCGCGATATTCACCCTAGCTAAAGTTGGATATCTTGATGATGTCAATTTAAGATTTCCAAAAGCATTTGAGAAAAAAATAAATCAGTACGCGAGCAAACGGAAAATTAAACCAGCGTGGGCCTTTGCAATAGCAAGACGTGAAAGCTCATTTATGCCAGATGCTCGTTCTTCAGCTGGTGCAAAAGGTTTAATGCAAATAATGCCAGCAACCGCTAAAGAGTTAAAAGGGAGTCGTGTTGACTCGAAATATTTATATAATGCTGAAAATAATATTGAGCTAGGCACCAAATATTTACGAGAGCTGCTTGATAAAAATAAAGGTAATCAAGTGTTAGCAACAGCTTCATATAATGCTGGTCCACATAGGATAAAGAAATGGCTAAAAATTAGTAAAAATATGCCTGCTGATGTGTGGATAGAAACTATCCCATTTAAAGAGACTCGAAATTACGTAAAAAGTGTTTTTGCATATCAAGAAATTTATCAACATAAACCAGGACAGGTAAGTGATATATTTAAACAACTCATTAATATGCAGATAGGTAACCGATAGATAACGATACATATTAATTTTGCAAACTATTGTGCACAAATTTAGAGAGTTTACTTATCCGTACTAATATAGCAACTACGTAGTATTTTATGCATGTGATATTATACGATATGTTTATTAAGTAATTATTGAGAGGCTTAGTGTATGACCAGAGTTAATGACAAATTAGCTAGTTTATATGGAGCGCATATTACACAATTACAACAGTTAACTAAATCTGCGCTTACTAGAGAAAATCTTGAGGGTTTAGTTATTCACTCTGGCCAAGAAATTAAAATATTTCTTGATGATAATACTTACCCCTTTAAGGTGAACCCTCATTTTAAATATTGGTTACCCATAATCGATATCCCTAACTCGTGGTTGGTAGTAAACGGCGAGGATAAGCCAACATTAATCTACTATCAGCCAGTTGATTTTTGGCACAAGGTTACCTTATTAGATGAAAGCTATTGGAGTAAATTTTTTAATATTAAATTGCTATCAAATGCAAGTGATGTTGATAAGCTGCTACCCTATGACAAAAAAAGTTTTGCTTACATCGGTAGTCATATTGAAGTAGCTAAAGCCTTAGGTTTCGAAGCTATTAATTCAGAGCCTTTACTTAATTATTTTCATTATCATCGAGCTTATAAATCAAAGTATGAACATGAATGTTTACGTCAATCTAACGTTTTAGCTGTTTCCGCTCATAAAGCTGCTCGGGATGCTTTTTATCGAGGCGACAATGAGTATGATATTCAGCAAGCCTATTTAAAGTCGATTGGTTACGGAACAAATGATACACCTTATGGCAATATTATTGCTTTAAATGAACATTGTTCAATTTTACATTACACTCATTTAAATAGATCTAGCCCACCAGTACATCGTTCATTTTTAATTGATGCAGGTGCAAATTTTAACGGTTATTCAGCTGATATAACTCGTACATATTCATACAAGAACGATAAATTTTCTGAGCTTATTGCCAGCATGGATAAATTAATGCTTACAGCGGTAGATGGCTTAAAGCCTGGAGTGAGCTATGTCGACCTTCATATTTCTACCTATCAAGCTATTGGCCAAATCTTGTATGATTACAACTTTATTAAGGTCACTGCTGACACGGCTGTAGAGTCGGGAATTATTTCAAGCTTCTTTCCCCACGGTTTGGGACATCACTTAGGTTTGCAGGTGCATGATGTTGGTGGTTTTATGGCTGACGCACGGGGTACTCATATAAATACGCCAGCACAACATCCGTTTTTGAGAACCTCTAGAGTCATTGAAGCGAATCAAGTATTTACCATTGAGCCTGGTTTGTATTTTATTGATTCATTATTAGCAGATTTAAAGGCTTCATCTAATAGTGATCAAGTCAACTGGGATAACGTTGATGCAATGCGGGGGTTTGGTGGTATTCGTATAGAAGATAATATTATTGTACATCAATCCCATAATGAAAATATGACCAGAGATATTGAGCTAAATTAATTAGCAAGAGAGTAAAAATTACTTTGAGTAAATCATTTGCCGTTGCTATTAATCATGTTAAAGATGAAACAATAGTTAATCGAAGCCGTTTTATTTGTTACTTAAGGCCATGTGACTCTGTTATGCAAGCAAAAGCAATACTCAAAGAATTACAACAACAACACCCACAAGCGAACCATCATTGTTCAGCTTTTTTAATAAACTCAGTACAAGACAGTCAAGGTTATGGTTTTTCTGATGATGGTGAACCCTCAGGCACTGCAGGAAAACCTATGCTAATGGCTTTACAAGGTGGTGGTATAGGCCAGGTATGTGCAGTCGTTGTGCGTTATTTTGGTGGTGTTAAGTTAGGTACGGGTGGATTACAACGTGCCTATAGCGGTAGCGTTAGGCAAGCACTTGTATCTTTACAATCAAAAATTAAAAAAGCGATGGTACACAAAACCTTAGCATGTCACTATAGTCAGATAAATGAGGTATTACATTTACTTGATGTTATTGATGGTCAAGTCATAACACAAGACTACCAACATAACGTTTTATTCAAGCTGGCAATACCTTCTGAAAAATTAGACATAATGCAAATTAAGTTAAATACATTGTCGTCAGGGCAATTACAGTTAATCGCTATCGACCAAGATACATAAATTGTGCAATATAAAAATATAATTCGGATATTAGGTTTATTAGTTGCTCTTTTGAGTGTAACTATGTTGCCACCAGCCCTCATTTCACTGGTTTATCGTGATGGTGCCGGTTTACCTTTCTTACTCGCTTTTCTCTGGTGTGTTTTTACTGGATTTATAGCTTGGTACCCTAATCGCTATGAAAAAACAGACCTTAAAGCTAGAGAAGGATTTTTGATTGTCGTACTCTTTTGGTTAGTGTTAGCTAGTTTTTCAGCTATCCCTTTGATGCTATTAGAAACGCCTAACTTGTCAAAGACTGATGCGTTATTTGAATCTTTTTCCGGTTTAACTACTACGGGGGCAACTATATTAACGCACATAGATGACTTGCCCCATGCAGTATTATGGTATCGACAACAACTGCAATGGTTAGGAGGTATGGGTATTATCGTGTTAGCGGTTGCTGTTCTGCCAATGTTAGGTATTGGTGGTATGCAACTTTATAGGGCTGAAACTCCAGGTCCGGTCAAAGACTCAAAAATGACACCACGAATTGCGGATACCGCAAAACATCTTTGGTATATTTATTTAGGCTTAACCATTGCTTGCGCATTAGCGTATTGGCTAGCAGGAATGTCTGGTTTTGATGCGGTATGTCATGCATTTTCAACAATAGCTATTGGTGGCTTTTCGACTCATGATGCCAGTATTGGCTATTTTAACAGCCCAGCAGTTAATTTAGTGTGTGTTACCTTTTTACTGATTGCTGGTGTCAATTTTGCCCTGCACTATGCAGCAGTACAAAGTAAGTCATTAAAGAATTATATCTTTGATCCTGAGTTTAAAGTATTTATTGGTATTCAAATTGTGTTGACCTTAATTTGTTTTACTGTTCTTTTTAGTTCAGGTACTTATCAAGACGCTGATCAAGCGTTTGATCAAGCCTTATTTCAATCAGTATCTATTAGTACTACCGCTGGATTTTCTACTACATCTTTTGCTGAATGGCCTACATTACTACCAATGCTATTGATTTTCTCAAGTTTTATTGGTGGTTGTGCAGGTAGCACTGGTGGCGGCATGAAGGTAGTTCGCGTCGTATTGTTGTATTTACAAGGCTTACGTGAGCTAAATAAATTAGTTCATCCTAGAGCAATATTTAGTATCAAATTAGGACGGAAAGTATTGCCTGACAGAGTTGTAGAAGCTGTATGGGGTTTCTTTTCAGCTTATGCCGCGGTATTTGTTATTTGTATGTTGCTATTGTTGGCTTCTGGTATGGATGATATTACTGCCTTTACCGCTGTAGCCGCTTGTATTAATAATCTAGGTCCTGGCTTAGGAGAGGTTGCTGCCAATTTTTCTGCCATTGATGATATGAGTAAATGGGTGTTAATTATGGCAATGTTATTTGGTCGCTTAGAGATATTTACTTTATTAGTGTTATTCACACCAGCGTTTTGGCGTTCATAATGTTAACGCTTATCAGTAATTGAAAAAGAGGATTACAGCTCCATATTATTAAACTTTTTATGTGGTTTTACTTAGTGCTAATAGCTCGTTTATTGATTATGACTAGAATATATTTATAAAAACCTATTTTAAATATATATAGAATTATCAAGAACAAATTAAACCTATTTTAAATAATGAAACTCGAGTTACCTAGGTGTATTTAAAATTGATTTGTTATGATTAAATCCGTCATCAATAAACGCTAAAAGTAGATAGCACTCACTTGGAATAATTTTTCAACATCGTTTATGTAACGTTTATTGACTAGAAATAAAATAACGTGGTCTTCCTCATGTATTAGTGTATTAGAATGAGCGATTAGTACTTCATTACCTCGTACAATAGCACCTATAGTCGTGCCTGGAGGTAATTTAATTGCTTTAATTGAACGGCCAATAACTTTAGACGACTTTTCATCACCCTTAGCAACAATTTCAATAGCTTCTGCAGCTCCACCTCGAAGACTATAAACATTATCGATAGTTCCTCGTCTTACATGAGTTAATAAGGCTGATATAGTTGCTTGTTGTGGAGAAATAGCAATATCAATAGTACTACCGTGTACTAAGTCAATATAAGCATCTCGTTGTATTAGTACCATGGTTTTACGTACTCCAAGCCTTTTAGCGAGTAAAGACGACATAATATTCGCCTCGTCATCGTTGGTTACCGCAATAAACACATCAAATTGGTCTATATTCTCTTCAGTCAACAATTCTTGATCAGATGAGTCACCAGTAAAAACTAGGGTGTTATTTAGTTCAGAGGTGAGCTTTTCAGCTCGTTCTAGGGAGCGTTCAACCAGTTTAACTTGGTGATTTTTTTCTAAAATACGGGCTAATCCTGCGCCTATATTACCGCCGCCAGCAATCATTATACGCTTGTAAGCCGGTTCTAATTTTTGTAACTCATTCATTACTGCTCTAATATGAATGCTGGCGGCAATGAAAAACACCTCGTCATCGGCCTCAATGACAGTTGTACCAAGTGGCCGAATAGGTTTTCCATTACGATAGATAGCCGCGACTCGGGTATCTACATTAGGGATGTGATCTCGTAATGTAGACAATGCATGACCTACAAGTAAACCTCCATAATAAGCTTTAACTGCAACTAAGCTTATTTTACCACTGGCGAACTCTAATACTTGAAGTGCACCAGGGTAATCAATTAATCGAGCAATATCTCGGGTTACTAACTCTTCAGGAGCAATAACATGATCGATTGGTATATCATTTTTATGAAAAAGTTTATCTGAAAATTTTAATATTTGATTTGAACGAATACGGGCAATTTTTTTTGGTGTATTAAATAATGAAGAACAAATTTGGCAAGTTATCATATTCGTAGCATCATCGCTGGTTACTGCAATGACCATGTCAGCATCTTCAACACCAGCATTTAACAGAACTTCAGGGTGACAGCCTTGACCATTAATGACTTGTAGATCCATTTTATCTTGCAGTTCGCGTAACTTGTCGTTATCGACATCAACGACAGAAATCTCATTATTCTCACCGACTAAGTTTTCTGCGAGTGTTCCGCCGACTTGACCTGCACCAACGATGATTATTTTCATAAGCTAGATCTACTTTTTTGTTTAATTTTTAACAGTTTGGCATAATAAAAGCCGTCCATATTATTAGTATCTGGTAATAACTGCCAACCAATTTGCTCTTTAATAGTGTTGAGGGGATGCGTATCAAGTGTAATTAATTCAGCGTCGTTATGCTCGAGGAGAAAAGCATTTATTTGTTGGCTGTTCTCTTCAGGTAACACACTGCAGGTAGCATAAAGAAGCGTACCTCCTGGCTTTAATAAAGACCATATGTTTGCTAAAATTTCTCTTTGAAGCGTTATCAATTGAGTAATGTCATCAGCTTTACGAAGCCATTTTATGTCAGGATGACGACGAATAACTCCAGTACCAGAACATGGTGCATCCAGTAATATTCGGTCAAATTGCTCACCATCCCACCACTCTTTTTTAGCCGCATCAGCGGTAATCACTTGTGCAGTTAAATTTAATCGGGTTAAGTTTTCATGAACACGTAGTAATCGGTTTTCTTCAATATCAATGGCTATTAGTGAAGCAATACTTGGCATTTTTTCTATGATATGACAGGTTTTTCCACCTGGGGCAGCACAACAATCTAAAACTCTATCATTCGGCTGGCAATCGAGTAGATAGGCAGCTTGCTGAGCTGCCGCGTCTTGCACTGATACCCAGCCTTGTTCAAAACCAGGTAAACGGGCAACATCAACTGGTTTATCTAAGGCGATGGCTTGTGAAAACGGTTCAATATTAGCAATATTAATCTTTTCATTAGTGAGCAGTGCTTGGTATTCAATACTTGAGTAATATTGTTGGTTAACACGTAACCACATGGGGGGGCGTTGCTGATTGGCATTGAGAATATCCTCCCATTGATTAGGGTAGGCATCTTTAAGCTTGTTTATAAACCAACTTGGGTGATTGAACTTGACTGCATCGGGTAAACTTTGTTGGTTATTATTAACTTTGTTGTCTACTTTATTTTGAGCCTCAAGGGTACGTAAAAAATTTCGTAATATCGCATTGACTAAAGACTTCATATGTCTATTTTTTAAGGCGCTAGTGGCCGCAACTGTTTCGCTAACTGCAGCATGATCTGGTATACGCATATAGCGTATTTGATAGACACCAACTAACAATAAAAAATGAAAAATACGTTGCTTACCTTTAATTGGTTTTTGCATTAAACGACGGACATCATTTTCTAGTTCAGGTAAGTAACGAAGGACACCATAACAAATTTCTTGTAATAGACCTTTATCTTTACCTTGTAACTTATCTTGTTGCTTGGGTAGTTCATCATTAAGGCTTCGGCCTTGATCAATTACTGCATAACAACATTTCGCTGCTAATGCTCTGATATTGATTGTCATTTTTTAGTTAACTCAATTTATTGATATGACTGCCAACAGAAAACCAAGCACTGCGGCCATTTAAAATGTCTTGAACGGGCAAGGCTTTTTTGCCAGGTAGTTGCATTTTTTCTATTTGTAAGGCGCCTTGACTTGTAACGACTGTGATACCTTGTTTAGAGCACTCAACAATAGTGCCCACAACTTCACTGCCTGAGTAAGGCATTACGCTTGACTGTAAAACTCGTATTTTGTGTTGTTTTTCTTCTGACTCAAAGAACGTGAAGTGGGCCACTGGCCATGGAATGTAGGCGCGAATCTTTCTATTAAGTTGGCAGGCACTGAGTTGCCAGTTAAGCTCAGCTTCTTCCTTAGTTAGCTTGTGCGCGTATGTTGCCAGTTCGTTATTTTGTAGAATATTATGTTCAGTTGCCTTATAGCTGGGTTTGGCCATAAGGTTTAATGCTTTGATGAGAGCTTGAGGACCTAGTTTAGCAAGTTTCTCGTACAAGTTGGCACTAGTGTCTATATCATCGATGTCACATTCAGCAGTTAAAATCATGTCTCCTGTATCTAAACCTTTATCCATTTGCATTATAGTTACACCTGTTTTTTTATCACCTTTTTCAAGTGATCGTTGAATCGGTGCGGCACCTCGCCACTGAGGTAATAATGAGCCATGTACATTTATACAACCTAATTTTGGCGCTTCAAGCACAGCTTCAGGTAATAAAACACCATAAGCAACAACAACCATAATATCTGCATTATATTCAGACAGTTTTTTTTGGTCAGCTTGATTTTTTAAGTTATGAGGTTGTTCAAGTGCAATGTTATGTGCAATAGCTATTTGCTTAGTCGCGCAACGAGTTAATTTTTTACCTCGCCCTGCAGGTTTATCGGGTGGGCAGTAAACCGCAACAATATTATGTTCACTGTTTAAGAGAGCCAATAAATGTTGTGCAGCAAAGTCAGGAGTACCAGCAAAAATGATGTTAAGTGAAGAAGACAATTTCTTTCCTATAAATATCGAGTGTAAGTACTTACAAACTTATGTTATTTTTGAGACGATTTAGCTTCTTTTTCAAGCTTTTTTTGGATACGTTGGCGTTTTAATGGAGATAAATAATCTACAAATAATACACCATTTAAGTGGTCAAGTTCGTGTTGAATACAAATACTTTGTAACTCACTAGCTTCTAATGTGAATTCTTCGCCGTTACGATCTAGGGCTTTTACTGTACAAGTATCATGTCGATCAACTTTAGCGTAGGTACCAGGCACTGATAAACACCCTTCTTCATTAACTGAAGTTTCATTACTGGTTGCAATAATTTGTGGATTAATCATGACTATAGCTTGGTCTGCATCGGCAGAAGTATCCATTACAACAATTTTTTGGTGAATATTCACTTGTGTAGCTGCTAGGCCGACGCCATTTTCGTCATACATAGTGGCAATCATGTTGTCTATTATTTCTCTCGTGGCATCTGTAATAGTAACAACAGCTTGCGCTTTTGTTCTTAAACGTGGATCAGGAAAGCGTAAAACGGGTAATATAGTCATATTTTATAAAAGAATTAGCGATAATTCATTGAGAATGTTATGTTGCAATTATATACCCAAGTCACCATAACTGAAACCTGCATTTTTATGTTGCCTAATATTATGACTAGTTTTAGTTTGTTTGTGGCAGCTTATAGAAAAAGGAACGAGCGCTATGCTTAAAAAAATAATATTCTCTCTCTCTTTGATGTTTTATTCGTTGTTGAGCTTTGCTGATCAGATAACATTGAATGAAAATGCACCAACAACATATATTGTTGTTAAAGGTGATACATTATGGGATATATCAGCAATTTTCTTAGAACAACCTTGGTTGTGGCCAAAGTTATGGCGATTAAATCCAGAAATTAACAACCCTCATTTAATATACCCAGGTGATGTGCTTACACTAGTTTATGATGAAAATGGTCAGCCTATGTTAGTTAAGGGCGAAATTAATTCAGATAAAATAACTAAGCCTACTTACAAATGGTCACCTGCAATTCGTCAACAGCAAAAACAAGACAATGCCATAACATTATTACCTTTAGAAATTATTGCGCCTTACTTAAAATATGAACACTTATTTACAGAAGAACAGTTAGATGCGTTACCTCATGTTTTAGGCAGTGATGAAGGTCATCGTATGACAACAAATAATTTTAAAGTGTATGTTAATGATAATTTAGATTTAGCAAAAAGTTATGCTATTTACAATCGAGGCGAAGAAATATTAGACCCAGAAACTGGTGATTCATTAGGTTTTTCGGTTGACTTAGTCGCTATTGGTCAAGTACTACAGGTTGGAGATATCGATAATGACGTACCTTCAACAATGCGTATTGGATCGGTTAAAAGAGAGATTCTTGCTGGCGATTATGTAGTACCTGTTAATGAGGGACAATTACTGCCTGCAGTTTTTGCAATGAAACCTGTAAAAGAAGCAATGCGTGGTGCTATTGTCCAAGCTTCAAGTAAGGGTAGAGAATTTGCGAAAATGGAGGTAGTTATGATTAATCGTGGTATTGAACATGAGGTCACTGCTGGTGATGTAATGGCAATAAAACGGACAAGTCCAGCAGTTGTTGAAACCAGTAATGGGCCTGCATACATTAACGATACATCTCGTTGGAACCAAATAGTGGGCACCGATTATAAAATGCCAGAAGAGTCTGTAGGTACGTTAATGGTGTTTAAAGTATACCAACAAGCGAGTATGGCCTTAATTTTATCTACTGAGAAACCTGCTAGAATTAACGATGTTATTACTGCGCCTAACAAGTAATTATAGAGGCCTTTCTTTGGTTTAATTAAGCCTTAGAAAGGCCATATACTTGTTCTTAAGGAGAAGACAAGTGACTATTAACAATAAAAGCGACACGGAATATTGGTTAGCGTTAAAATTAGTACCTCGGCTAGCGACATACAAAAAAATAGCACTTGTTGAGCAGTATGGTTTAAGAAAACTCTTTTCTGATCACAGAATTTTTTCACAACTTACCTCTGCAAACGGCCTAAGTATTAAGCAACTAAGCGCCTTTCAGCAACCTAACTGGCAAAAAGTTAGTCATATTATTAACGCCAGTAAAGCATGCCAAAGTCACATCATAAATTTTAATGATGTTAAGTACCCTCAATTATTAAAACAAATATATGATCCACCTCTAGTACTTTATGTGCAAGGAAACAGTCATTTATTAAATTCACCTCAGTTGGCCTTAGTGGGAAGTCGTTCGGCAACAAAAGCAGCCTGTGAAACCGCTTTTATATTGAGTAAACAACTAGGACAACAACATTATGTGGTTACCAGTGGTTTAGCTTTGGGTATTGATGCGGCTGCGCATCAAGGGGCATTAACTGAGCGCACGGGTACAATTGGCGTGGTTGCTAATGGTTTAGATCAAGTTTATCCCGTTAGGCATAAAAAATTAGCGCAGCAAATAATGTCTTCTGGTGGTGCCATTGTCAGTGAATTTTTTCCTGGGGTATTACCTCGACCAGGGCATTTTCCAAAGAGAAATCGCTTAATTAGTGGTTTAAGTTTAGGTGTTGTAGTGATTGAAGCAGAGATGAAAAGTGGATCATTAATTACTGCGCGTTGCGCGCTAGAGCAAAATAGAGAGGTTTTTGCTATACCGAGTTCTATTTTAAATACACAAGCAAAAGGTTGTCATTGGCTTATTAAGCAGGGGGCTAAACTTGTTGAGCAATGTAGTGATATAACAGATGAGTTCGACTTTACTAACCAACCTAGTCTACACTTAATTAATAGTCTACAAGTTAATCAAGCGCTTATACTAGGTGTAATGCCTGCCGAGGAGAAAATAATCGAAAAAGGCTTGTGTAACGATGTATTGTTGGCTAGTGTGGGGTTTGAAGTTACGCCTGTTGATAAGCTTGTTTCGCGAAGTAGGCTTCCTGTAGATGAAGTCTTAACAAGATTAACAATGCTAGAGCTTAGTGGTTTAGTAAGTGCTGTTCCAGGTGGTTATATTAGAACGTAATAATAGTAATAGAAGTGATAGGAGCTAATTATGTTTGATATTTTAATGTATCTTTTTGAAACGTATATTCAAAACGAATCTGAGGCAATGGTAGATCATGACTTGTTAACTGATGAGTTAACACGAGCAGGCTTTCATCAAGATGAAATTTATAAAGCATTAAATTGGTTAGAAAAATTAGCTGCCTTACAGGATACCGACGCTTATCCTTATTTTACCCGTGTAGGAAATCAATCTGTTCGCATTTACACTAGCGAAGAAATGCAATTGCTTGATACACAAAGCCGAGGCTTTATTTTATTTTTAGAACAAGTTAATGTACTTGATTTTACCACCCGTGAAATGGTTATCGATAGGGTGATGGAGTTAGACACTAAATACTTTTCAATGGATGATCTTAAATGGGTTATTCTCATGGTATTATTTAACGTCCCAGGAAAAGAGTCAGCTTACTCTCAACTTGAGGATTTAATATTTGAAGAACCAGATGGTCCTCTTCACTAAATAATATTTTTTGTTGACAACTTAGTTATTTGATAGTTTGCTCAATATTATTAAGTTAACTATTCACCAATACTTATTCAAGCACCGTTATGGCATAATGGTGCTAATTAATACAAATTGCTACTCTTATAATGTCCTCGTCTGATAAACCTTTTTTTACTCACCATGCTGTTTCGTTAGATAAAAAACACCAAACATGTCCTCAATGTTCCTCTGAGTTACACATTAAACAAGGTAAATCTGGCCCTTTTTTTGCGTGCAGTAACTATCCTAGTTGTGACTATACTCGGGCTTTTGTTGAGCATGAGCGTTTAGAAGACAAAATTTTGGCAGGTACAGAGTGCCCTTTATGTGGTCATGAATTAGCAGTTAAGCAAGGACGTTATGGTATGTTTATCGGTTGTAGTAACTTTCCGATATGCCATCATATTGAACAGGAGCCTCAAGAAGAGTTAGAGGATCTTATTTGTCCGCAATGTAAGGTTGGCTTACTTCAAGAAAAGACCAGCCGTTTTGGTAAAAAGTTTTATGCTTGCAATTGTTATCCAAAATGTAAGTTTGTAGTTAATCATCAACCTGTTGCAGGACAATGTGAAAAGTGTCAATTTCCATTATTATTGTTGCGGAATATGGCCGCAGGGATTAAATATCAATGTGCCGACAAAAAATGTGCAACGATGCAAAAAATCAAAGAATAAGGCGCAAATTATCGCCTTATTCATTTTGAGGTTACCGTTAATTTTTTTTTGTGAAATATTGTTCAGTAAAATCAGTTAACTCTATAAATGATTCTGAGGGCAACAGCTTAGCTAACATACGTAAACGTTGTGCAAGTTGTAGCTCGGTATTACCACTGATATTAATGTGCCCCATTTTACGACCAGGACGTTTACTTTTGTTGTACCAGTGCAATTTAACACTCGGTATAGTCAACACATCTTCCGTTATAGTATCTTCACCAATAATATTAATCATTGCTGTAGGCCTAATTAATGCTGTGCTACCCAGCGGTAAGCCACATATCGCTCTTAGATGGTTTTCAAATTGGCAAGTATCCGCACCTTGTTGAGTCCAATGCCCTGAGTTATGAACTCGAGGAGCAATTTCATTAACTAATAATTCATCTCCAACTTGAAAAAACTCAATGGCCATCACACCTACATAGTTTAACTTCTTAGCAATAGATTCAAACACGGCGTTGGCTTGTTCTTGTAGTTCCTTATTTAACTTTTCAGCAACTGAAATACTTAAAATTCCATTAGTGTGATGATTTTCAGTTAATGGGTAGGTGGCAATTTCGCCATTGATCGCTCGAGCGCCAACTAGTGATATTTCTCTTTGAAAAGCAACCATTTGCTCGGCAACAATACCTTGTTTAATAGAGGTTTTTGAGTTAACAATAAAATCTGACATGCTTTGCCATACCGCATCAGCATCTTCAACTTTTTTCAAGCGCCATTGACCTTTACCGTCATAACCCTCTAACGCACTTTTAAAAATAATAGGCAAAGACAACAGCTCAAGAGCCTTATTAAAGCTTTCTTTATTTTCAACAAAGTAATGCTTTGCGTTAGCTACATTGCAAGAAGCTAATAATGCTTTTTCTAAGCGCCTATCTCCACCAACTTTGATGGCGTCACTATTTGGTAAAAGCTTTCCCGATAGCTCACATTGAGACAAAACATCATGTGCAACGTGTTCAAATTCTGCGGTGATTACTTCAGCCTCGACAATACCTGTCGCTAAATCACAGCAGATAATTTCAGGTGCAAGTGGGCGAACAACATTATTATGTGTAACATCAAGCGCTTTAATTGATAAATTTAAAGGAGTACCGGCTAACTCCATCATTCTAGCTAACTGGCCAGCACCTAATATGAGAATTTTTTTCATGTGCTGTTACTTATTCGGCTGGGTTAGGGTTAGCAAGTATCGTATCAGTTTGCTTTTTACGAAAGATTTCAATATTATTTTGGATTTCATTGTCATGAGTGCCAATAATTTGAGCAGCAAGAAGACCTGCATTAGCTGCACCAGCATTACCAATAGCTAATGTACCAACAGCAATACCTTTTGGCATTTGTACGATAGATAATAATGAGTCTTTGCCACTGAGTACCTTCGACTGAACCGGTACACCTAATACAGGTAGACTTGTGTAAGCTGCTGCCATACCAGGTAAGTGAGCAGCACCACCTGCACCTGCAACTATTACTTTTATACCCCTTTCTTTAGCGCTTTCGGCATATTCAGCAAGGAGATGAGGGGTTCTGTGCGCAGAAACAACTTTAGTTTCATATTGAACACCTAATAAATCAAGCATTTCTGCTGTATGTTGCATTGTTGGCCAATCAGATTTTGACCCCATAATGATACCGACTGTCATGAATGTATTCCTTTAAAAATGTAAATGCTTTTCCAAACAAAAAAACTACTAAATATGTTAGCGATTATAACCTTGTTTTGTACAATACGGAATCGAGAACTTTTTTATCTCAAAATACAATTGCTATTAGTAATTTATAAACAGTGTTTGTTAACATAGTAATAGTGTAACTATTATTTAGAGTATTATTTGTGGCTAAACGTGATTTGCTAGCGGTATTCAACCAAGGAGGAGTTATTGCTTACCCAACTGAAGCTGTCTTTGGTTTGGGCTGTGATCCTGAAAGTGATAGTGCGTTGCAGCGTTTATTAAATGTAAAGAATAGACCTGTTGAAAAAGGACTAATCCTTTTAGCTGGTGATTTTTCCCAGCTTTTACCTTACATTGACTTGGCGCAACTTTCGAAACAGACCTCAGCTAAATTAGCTGAAAACTGGCCAGAAGGAGTAACATTATTGATACCAAAAAATAAGAGTACATCAAAATTATTAACAGGTGAATTTGATTCCATTGCTGTTAGGGTTACTCGTCAAGTAGATGTTGTGGCGTTATGTAAACAGACTAATAAACCAATTGTTTCAACCAGTGCTAATCTTTCAGGGCAAGAACCGGCGAGAACTTGGCAAACACTTGATTCTAAATTAGTTAATAAAATTGATTATATCGTAAAAGGTGAAACTTTGGGTAAAACCTCACCATCAAAAATTATTGATCTATTTACTCACTGTATTATTAGACAATAAAAAAACTAAAATATAGAAAAGAGTTAATGCTTATTGCTTTGCAATGAATAGCCATTCAGTTAACCTATGCTTCATTGACCACCAGATTAATTAATTATGACTGATAATACTCCTGACCAATATTGTGTTTTTGGTAACCCTATCGAGCACTCACGTTCACCAGAGATACACCGTATGTTTGCCAATAAAAGTCAACAAATGATGAATTATGAAAAAATATTGGTACCTGTTAATGGTTTTAGTGAAGCTATTCACGCATTTATTGAAAAAAATGGTAAAGGCGCCAATGTCACTGTGCCCTTTAAAGAACAAGCAATGGCGTTAGCGGATCAACTAAGCTCACGAGCTGCTTCTGCTGGGGCAGTAAATACGCTAACATTTAAAGATGGAATAATATACGGTGATAATACCGATGGTGAAGGTCTAGTAACTGACTTGTTAGCCAATAATGTGACTTTAAAACAGCAAAATATATTACTGTTAGGTGCTGGGGGAGCAGCACGTGGAGTATTATTACCTCTGTTAGCACAACAGCCAAATAGAGTAGTTATTGCCAATAGAACAGTAAGCAAGGCTGAGAAAATATGCCAGCAGTTTGCAGATCCAAGACTAACAGCATCGAGCTATTCTGGCATATCAAATCAACCCTTTGATATCATTATTAATGCTACTTCAGCAAGTTTAGCTGGCGAGTTACCACCAATAACGAGTGATATTATAAATAATAATGTTGTCTGTTATGACATGATGTACGGTAAAGAAGATACCGCTTTTATTTTGTGGTCAAAGCGCCATGGTGCTATAAAAGTTTTTGATGGTTTAGGAATGTTAGTTGGGCAAGCAGCGGAAAGTTTTAATGTCTGGCGAAGTATTACACCACCAGTAAAGCCCGTTATTGATCAATTAAGAAAGTCACTATGAATCAACAAATACTATTTAATGATGATTTCATGTTCGATAAAAAATTACTTTTGTGGTCAGCTACTGCGATGATATCAGGGCAGGTGGTTACCATACATTTTCATTCTAATCAGCTAAATAAATTAAAAGAAATAGACCAAAAAACGCAATTTGATTTAGAAGAAACTGCTGAACTCTGGCTAGAAGAAAACGAGCTAGAGAGTAATGAGATCCATATTTACTTCAATTATTAGCCTTATACATTACTTTCAAGCGAGGTAATCATTCTTTAATGAAACGTAATTAATCGCTGACTGTTTAAGAAAAGCTAATTCATTAGTCTTTAAAGGCCTAACTTGTTTAGCGGGGTTACCTACATATAAAAAACCACTAAGCAAAGTTTTGTTTGGTGGAACAACACTACCCGCACCTATAAATACCTCATCTTCTACAATAACACCATCCATAATAATAGCCCCCATACCAACAAGAATACGATTACCAAGTGTGCACCCATGTAACATGCATTTATGGCCTACTGTAACATCCTCGCCAATAATTAAAGGATTACCTTCAGGATTATCAATACTTTTTCGAGTAACATGCAAAACACTCCCATCCTGAATGTTAGTTCGCGCCCCTATAGTAATAGTATTAACATCTCCTCTAGCAGCTACCAAAGGCCAAAGACTTACATCATCAGCTAAAGTGATATCTCCAACAAGAATAACTGAACTATCAATATACAGGTTAGAGCCGAGGGTTGGGGTAATACCCTTGTAAGATCGTAAGTTAGCGTTATTCATTGTAAACCTAATATATTTAATTCATGTAAAAAGTGAGAACAAAATAACACAGCTTTATAATAAAACCACTAATAGGGATTATTGATAAATAAAATAAGGGTAATAATGACAGGAGCCATAATTAGTCTTGATGCATAAATAACAAGCTTTATGGGCTAAATTACAACAGACAGTGCCTATATCTTAAACGACTTAGATAAATATGAAATTATATTAAATTAACCCTTGCACTCCACAGGAATATGTCTACAATGCGCTCCAGTTCCAAGGGCTTGAGGCGAAAACCTTTACCAAAGAACTGTTTTGATAAGTTATCTGTCTACTTTAAACGTAAATAAGATA
>Ga0115006_10000659_pt1 | contig 19272 bp, 3 predicted proteins | sample ArcOceMetagenome_3_FD_88943 | JGI IMG/M metagenome (GOLD analysis project Ga0115006, IMG submission 88943) | Marine eukaryotic phytoplankton communities from Arctic Ocean - Arctic Ocean- Svalbard ARC20M Metagenome | ecosystem: Environmental > Aquatic > Marine > Oceanic | place: Arctic Ocean...
GGACGACATGCCAAAGAGATTGCTATAGGAGACGGGCCGATGCGGATCTATCCTCTGACCTTAGACGCGCTGAGAAGCCGAAGCACGAGAAGGAGGCGAAGCCAGTCAGCGCGAGAGGCGAGTCTCCTTCGTCGAGAAACCTGATTGATCCCATGAAACTGCGTCAGATTGCCAGCACTTGCAGCCTAGCGAAAGGGTCCAATGAACTTTTCGTCAAGATCAGTTCGGCTGATATCGGTGTTTTTGACATCAGCATCTCCTCTTCGATAGCCTTCAACTTTACATTTTTTGACTGTGAGGCTGGCAGTCCAAGGATAAGTTCATTCGAGCCCACTAGTGAGTACGTATATGGCAAGACGTTCATGACTGTTCATGTTTCGCAGCTATCTTCCAATGATTGCAAGGTTCAGTTTGGTAGCTATTCGGCAGAAGCTACCATTTCGAGATCTTGTCAGAGCAATGATGCATCTGTAGTGGTCCAAATTCCAAGCATTTCGATGATAACGCACAATCTTCCTTGGTCGCTGACCCCCAAGCTCGCATGTTCTGGTTCATCTGCAGACTTCCCCGCTGCTTTCACATTCCTGGCGCCTCCAAGTCCAGTTTGTGAGCGCATGATTCCGTCGTCGGCTTCAATCAAAACGCAAACACAGATCAGACTGACATTGCGCAATTTCCCAGGTTTCAATAATTTGCAGAAGCTTGCTGCCAAATTTGAGTGGCACGGAGGTAGAATTAGCTCTGCAACTGTTCTGTCATTCAAACAGCTTGACAAATCTCTTCCGCTTTCCAAGATGCAAGATTTTGAGCTTGATGTTCTTTCTCCAATTGGAAGTGCAGTGGAGGAGGGAAGAATTTCTCTCCGGGTCTTTAACGCTGATTTTTCCAGCAGATCTGCTGTTTGTCAAGGATTCGTGCTTTTTGACCCGTTTGAACCTCAAGTTTCAATGATCTCTGGGCCTGAAGAATCTGGAGTGAATTCACTTGAAATTCCTATGACCAGGTCAACAGATCTGAAGTTAGAAATCGAGAATGCTCCGAAAACAATGACGGCCAGCAGCATTTCAGTCGAAATTGACTGTTCAGAGATGAATATCGCTCTTGCCGCGCAAGGCATTGACAGGACAACGTGGCAAGTCTGGTTCAATACCAATCCTCGGGCCTCAGCCTCTCGGGTACATGGTTTAGTGGTGTTCGGATCGACTAAACAAAGCTGCTCGAGTCAATGCTGCGAGGATTATTCCTGCAAAGATATTTACAGAGATGTAAAGACTGCCTGCTTTTCCCTCCAGTATGTTGACAATAGGAAGCCGGCAGTCTCGTTTAAATCAGATGCCAGTGGCCCCGACATTGGAGGGCATTTCCTCAGACTTTCCATCTCGCGCTTACCCCAAGTGACGCAAGAAAACTTCGTATCGGTACTGTGCGATGAAAATGAGCGCGCACTGGGCGATTTGGTGATTTTGTCCTCAAACAATGATGTTACTGAAGTTGTAGTGACAACATCAGCAATCGACCTAGGGGGTGCAACTCAAAAGCAATTGACGTGCCGACTGGAAAATTCAGCTAGACCCGATCTATCGGCGACTTTCATGTATGTATATCATGCAACGCAGGCACACCTTGTCTCGTTCGCTCCTGAATCAGGTTGCAGCTCTGACCACCATCAAGTGTTCGTGGACATCAAATACTTTCCATATCCATCAACGGTGCAAGTGCAGGTTGCAGGTGCCATGCTTCCATCTGAACAAGTGAGATTATGGGAAATAAGCACGAGAGAACATGTTTTTATCAGCTTTACGCTCCCACCTATGCCCCATGGACATCATGAAGTGACAATTGTACCAACAGCTTGTTCAAATCCGTGCGACAGTAAAACCAAATTCAGTTTTTATGCCTTGGATTGCTCATCACCGCGCATTGTGGGAGAGTCATCAATCAGGGGGCCTATGTGCAATGAGCATCTACCAGAAGTCAGTGTAGCGAATTTCCCCAAGAACCCAACAGCAGTGTTGGTTTATGTCTTCAACCAAGATCATCAACAAGTCAATGTTGGTGATCTTGATTTAGTTCACAACAATGGCGGAGGCAGTGGTGATGGAATGAGCAGTGGAGATAGTGACGGAAACACAGTGCGGCTGACCATTCCCATGGAGCAGCTGAACATGGCCAAAGAAGGACGCTACATGGTCAACATCTCCATTTTGGATCGAGGCACATACAAGAATATTTCTTTCAATTTTCAAGCGTATGATTGTCACAGTCCAAGGATTGTAGAATTCAGCCCGCAACGATTTCCTGTTTCTGTAAATTCGTGCGGGAAACGACTCCGTCTGATGAGCAAGGTGTCAGTCATAGTCGCTAATATTGGGAAGGCAAGTATTGAGGGGATAAGGGCTCTGGTGGGGAGAAGTGCAATAAGCGCTAAAGTCGTCAGTGTGCATGATCTTGTGATGTGCGACAGCAACGCAGTGGATTGCAACCGTACTCAAATCGTTCTTGCGCTCCCACCCTCAGATTCAGCAGGAATTCACGCTGTTGAACTGTTTTCGGGACAGATACTGCGTTTGAAATTCGAGGTGGAATATGCCCTATCTTGCGACTGGGACATGTATTGTCAGAGCATGTCGATGATACCCGATCACAAGGCGCTGCAAGACTCCCCCAATATAGAATGCCATCCGAATTTCTGCATCGATCCTGATCTTTTGTCGCATCCGAAAATTATCTCGGTGATCCCGAGTCGCGGATTGACCCTTGGCGGTACCAACGTTACTCTTCAGGTTGAAGACTTTCCTGTCTTTTCGGCCTCAGAGCTCATCTTGGTGGGGGGTTCGGGAGTGTCGAGAGTGTTCGGGCAGGTTACTTTGCTTTCGCAAGATTCTGGTTCCAATCTAAGGAAAAGCAAGGGTACGGTCAGTATTCGAACTCCTGCGGTTCCAGGGGACACATCTTCGATGACCTTCTACGTTGAAACAAGGCTCTGCTCGATCTTAAAATCAGTTTCTTTTGACTTTGAATATCTGCCAGTGATATCTGGACCTGCAAGCGTGCTAGATTTTCAACCAAAGCAGCTTTACGCTTGCCAGGACCTGGAGCTGATCGTTGACTTGCAAAATGTGCCACAGTTGTCTCAGCCTTTCAACAGATCCATGATTCAAGTTCAAGTGGGAGATACGGGTTCTGAATCACCTGTGGACCAGGTTATTTCTTCGGATCGCTTTGGCACACGTGTCATTATTCGAAGTCCAGGACCTTGGCAGCGAGGTGCACTAAACGTCAAGCTTTACTCGAGACAAAGTGGTAAGTCCAATGCTGCCAATGTCAAGGTTACGATCGAAGATCTTCCCGACCCAATGGTCAGTAGGGATACCGTGTATCCTGCCGAGGGCAAAGCTGCAGAAGTAAATCTGATCCAAGTGAATGTGGCTCATGCCTTGCTGTCAAGTCGCATAGGGGATTTCTCAGCAGAGATGACAGTAACTTCGCCGGAAGATCAATCGACTTCTGCTTATACCCTCGAGGTTGCCAGGCTCCGAAACGTTACTGCCCCGTCTTGCTCCTGCAGATATTGCTCATTGTTTGAACTTCAGCTCAAAAGCCCTCCTTTGAGTGCAAAGGATCAATCTTGGGGTGGAATGGCGACCATTTCAATAAATTCAGCAATATTGTTTGAATACAAATTTCTTGCCGCTGGTTCTCCATCGATAGATTTGATTGAACCAAAGAGTCAGACGCTCTGCGCACAAGGTGCCGAGCCATTCAAGTTCTTTCTCAGGAACTTTCCGTCAGAACAATGCAAATCTGATTCCACATGCAAAGCCGAAGCAGAAAATGGAGGGCTGCAAATTAGTTTTGGCGATCGAGCGGGGCAGATAAATAAGATGCAGGACATCAACAGTTTGCTTGTAATTGAAGTCTTAGCGCCTGCTAATGGCATTGCCGGAATATCTGACGGGCGGATAAGCGTGGAAGATTTTGATGGGAAACGGAAGTCTGTACTTTTTTCAGTCTCTTTCGACTTCCCGGACTCAACGGTAGTGCCGATGAATGGCCCTGTTTCTGGTGGTTCGTTGGTCACCATAACAGCCTTTGGTTGGGGTGAAGCTGTGTTGTCAATTTCAGAGCCTGAAGATCTGACAGTCCAATTTGGCGAGACGAGTGCTACCATCATTGCCGTTTTGGAATCAGCGCTTCGAGCAGACAAATCGTTTATTCGTGTTGTTGTGCGAACGCCTCCTGCGCTTGTAGCAGGTCAGGTGGTAGGCAGTATTGCAAACATGGACAAAAGCAAAACTTCGCCTTTCGCTTTCGAATATTTCAAAGCTCCAGCTGTAGTTTCGCTACGCCCAATCAAAGCGACGCTCTTAGGCGAAACTCAGAGTGCAGATAAAAAGTGTGTTGAGCTCGAGATTAAGAACTTCCCCACTGTTTCTTCTGCGAGCGAGGTAGAGATTCAATTTGGGCTAATTGTTTGCAATGGTCTGAATTGTGGGGTTGTGAAATTCGAAACCTTGAGTGACCGCGTACGTTTGACAATTCGGGTGCCAGCTTCAAGCGTGGAGGGAGAGGTCAGCTTATCCGTCAAACACAAAGGGGTGATTCCATCTGAGCAGAACGAATGTATAATAGACCCTGATAGCGTCGTGCGGACTGAAATGAAAACCTCAGTTGGCTTTACCTATTTCGCTCCATTGCCTGTCGTTTTGGCGACTAAATGGTGCAATATTTGCAACGAAGGCAGAATGTGTGTTGTCATGGGAAGATGTGGTGATGGAAGCCTGCCGTTGGAAAATCGAGCTCACATGTCAGGTCTAGGAACGCTTACTGTTGTGGCAAAAGATATGTGCTTCCCAGATTTTGATCCGGTTGACGGCAAAATTTCTGATGCAGACGCTTCCAGTGTCGTGCTTAAACTCGGCAACCAATATGCCGAGTTCCGCAAAGTGGCCTATCGAGATCAAAACTTAATGGCTCTGGAGTTTTCTTTGCCAGCAATGTCAACACCAGGCTCTGTTGCTGCCCTGTTGACCGTTCGCCTGCCATCAAAAACATTGCCCTGTACTGTACCTTTCACTTTGGTACAATTCGACGGGACGCAAGAGGTTGAGTGCCTGACAGGGTGTGAAGCATGCAGCAGCGGAGGCAGTACTCTAAGGCTGCGACTCTCAAACATTCCGATATTTACGGCATCAATAGTTGAACAGTTTTCAGTCAACTTTGGGGCGGTAGAAGCAACATCAATTTTGCTCATTGAAACCACTGGTGATCAGGCTCAGCTTGAAGTTGAAATTCCTCCTTACGACTGTCCAATGTGCACCTTTACTCACGGCAAAAGCTTGGTCCCGCTAACTGTGATGCCGAAGGTTGGCCTCAATGCTCCGATTTCAACCTCCTTCACATACTGGTCTCCTCCCAAGATTTTGTCGGCGACTATGTCGAGGTCTGCAACCAGCATACAAGTTGTTTTCGATCAACCTACCAACCGCGCTGGAATGTCAGCCACCGACTGGGATTGCTCCCGCGTCTTGGACGATTCGTGCATTAGTTTCCTAGGTCAGGAATCCAAGTGCGTTTGGTCTGCAGATAATGTCCTGGACATTTATCTCGGAGTCGAAGCGACAGTTTTGCCTGGGTACAGCATTGCAGTCGGCGTGCTTCAATCGAAGAATGGCCTATGCTCACATTCACCAGCTGCAGAGATTTTTCCTCCCGCCATTTTGGCGAAACCCATTATTTCTTTGACTGGGAGAGGCACCATCGATCCGTGTTCGGACTTGCAGATAAGTGCACATTACTCTAGTCCACGGCCGTTGGTGTTTTCTTGGGGATGCTCAAACGATCAAGTCCTCGATCAGGCCCTGCGTGGTCTCACCGACGACACTTTAAGTCTGTCATCAGGAACCCGGGAAATGTCGGTACTCGAGAAAGAGTATCATATCACAGCTAAAGCCGCAGATTTTCTGGGGGCTGAGAGTGATGTCAGAATTTTCAAGGTCCTGAAGAAGAGTTCTCCTAGCCCACAATTGTTGTTCGATCCTCCATCGCTTGCTGTGCACAAAAATGATCAAGTGCTGGTTTCGGCGATTGCATCTTTCTCTGCTTGTCCTCTGCCAAGAGAGAGGATCATGTTTTCTTGGAGACAGGTCGGCGGGCCTCTGATACCGCAAGAATACGTCGGGAATAGCTCCCAACTGGGATTTCCCGGTGGTCTCCTCAACCCCGGCTCTTCCTATACGTTTGCAGCAAGAGTGACAATGGGAAGCGACGTTTCAAAAACATCTGAGAGCACATATACCATAGAGGTGCTTCGGCGGCCATTGATTGCTCGCATAAGAGGAGGAAATAGCATCAGAATCCCTGTCTCCAAGTCCCTCATACTGGACGCAAGTGACTCGAGAGACCCTGACTTGGACGAAGATGTGGATCAAGAGTTGATGTTCTCATGGTCATGCACAGTCGTTGACGGAGATATTCCTGTGCCATGTTTGGATGCCGAAGGACATGCAGTTTTGCTAGGGACCAGCGATGTTGTTATTTTGGATGGGAGCACCCTTGCACCGACGTTCGATGCTCCGTATATTTTCACAGTTGAAGTCTTCAAGCCTCCAAAAGTGCCGCAAGCCTACAGTATTCCTGTGTATTTAGTTGAAGAGAGAATCCCAGTTGTGTTTGTTTCGTCTGAACGGGGAGCAATGCAACCAAATGGTGCTTTCAAAATCAATGTCAACGATCAACTCGTGCTAGAAGGAGGCTGCGAGACAGAGCTAGAGTCATATGAACTCTCATGGAATTTCGATCCCCACCCACAGATAGAAATACTGGGAGATTACAATCAGATTCTTGCAGTAGGGTCTGGATCAGGAGCTTTTATTCCTGGAAACCAGTATACTGCAGTCTTGACATGCGTAGATTCTTCTGGTTCTTCTGGCCATTCAGCACTCTCGCTGATTATCAATTCACCGCCTACAGGGCCGCCTTGTGCAGTGTGCAAACTGGGAGAGCCCGACGCAATGTGCACGAAGACTGGAGCCCCCATCCATGATACTTTCCGATACTCATGCGCAAGTTGGTCCGATGAAGACCTGCCGTTGCAATACAAATTTGGGTATTCTGGTCAGGTCAACGGCCAATATCAAGAAATAAACTTTGATTGGGGTGCAGCGTCTACATTAGATCTAACCTTTCCTTCGGGGACGCTAAACCTGAGTTCGGTCGTGAGAGACGTTTTTGGAGCGGAAAGTGAAAAAATGTATGACAAAGCGGAAATCTTCACCCCTATTCCCCTTGTTATCTACGTGGACGATATGTTGCAGCCAAGTGGCTCTGGAAGTGGATTTGGCAGCGGGAGCGACGGACTTGGCGGATTAGAACATGCAATGTTTGAGGTGTACAGAGATTATTCTTCGCTGGAAGAGTGCAAGCGTAGCCTTGCACAAAATGCAGGGAACTTGAATTGTGGAAATATTCAGTTTAGTGGTGAGGTTGGTGCTGAAAATGCTGCATTTTCGCGCAAAGGAGCCCATTTAGTCGTCATACGTGCAGAATATTACTATGCTGTTGTCGCGGAAATCGATGCTGTAAAACAGCCCATTATACTACGCCTGTCCATGTTGAAGTATCTTCCTGAAGGGCAGGATCGTGTCGTGCTCAGCTGGGATCACAGTGGGGACCTCGACTTGTGGATTGATGCCACGTGGGGTTCTGGCGAATGGGATTACGTTGGCTATCTGCAGCCGAATGCTGGTGACGGCGACCAGAGCATCGCTTTGGATCTGGATAGCAGAGCTGGGGCCGATGGTCCTGAATCGACCCTCTTGAAGGGAATTTCTGCAGGCGGCAGCTATGAGGTCTGGGTCAACGTGTACGAATGGGCGGATGCTGGAGACACTTTCACCGAAGAGAGTATCAACTCGAATCCAGCCACCGTCGACATCTTCTGTTCGGACTGCTATGATGAACATGGCGTTCGATTTGCTGGGATGGTGAAGTCTGTTACGCAATCGGCAGCCACCTTCGATAGGACAGGGGCCGCGTGGTGGAAGGTTGGTGAGTTCACTGATTTGGCAGGTCATTCATTACGCCAATGGAAAACATGCACGTCCAATTGCTATTGGGATGTTCGCATGGTGCGTATTCATGTGCAAGCGTTTAAGCTGGTCGGTACCGTTGAGCAATTAGCTGTGGATGCAGAGTACACGATTTACTCGAACTTTTCGGAGGCGTATCTTGGCTGTGAAGCGCCCTCCTACGAAGGAGGTTGTGGGAAGCGTGAAGCGGACGGTGTGATAAGTGCTTCAGTGGGTTCTGATGACAAAGTACCTGCTAACAAAGAATATCTTATTTCAGTGGAGCTTGATGGTTTCCACACCATTTACGTGAGGGCATATGTCGATATCACTGGTTTCCGTACCGGACACATCACCATTTTGCAGAAATTGGAACAAAAACAAAACCAGGTCGTTTTGAACTGGGCGCACGATGGAGACCTGGACTTGGGTGTCATGTCATACCTAAAGCCTGTTGGCTGCGATGCAGAATTCTGCGATGCAGAATTTGTAAATTACGAAAATACAATCTCTGACGTAGGACCCCTAGAAGGTGATATCGAATTACTGGTAAGCAACTCGAAGGGTCACGAAGGCCCGGAGACGACTATTTTGCAGGATCTTCCAGAAGGGTACTATGAGGTCTGGATCAATGTTTTCGAATGGCAGGACCAGAAAAACTGCTTCACCAAAGAATCTGTGGAATCTAAACCTGCTACTGTCAATGTTTTTTGCTCAGGTTGCTATGATGAGGATGGCCATTATCGTAGCGGCTTAGTTGCAAGTATTACTCAGAGTTCGGAAGGTCTGCCAGACGATGGGGCTTCATGGTGGAAGGTCGGGGAATTCGTGCAGGTTAAGATTGGGGAATTCGGCGATCTGAGCTGGCAGACGTGCAGATATGACTGCTATTCCAATTTCCGCATGGTCAGGCTTTCACTTATGGCCTATGATATACTATCCAACAACAAACAACTTGACAATACTGCGCTCCAAATTTATTCAGAGTATCCTGACAAGTACGACAACTGTGAACAGAGATCTTCTTGTGGCCAGCTTGTCACCGAAAGTGATACTAGCAGCGTCACGTACGTGCCCGCCGAGCGTGATTACTTGGTTGTTGCAATAAGAGGCAATTATTACAGCGGATATTTCGCTGGATATGTTGGAAGCGCAGGCGGTTCAGGACATTTGAAAATGGTGCCTGTGTTAGCTGTTGGTCAAAATCGAGTCGTGCTCAGCTGGGATCACAGTGGGGACCTCGACTTGTGGATTGATGCCACGTGGGACTCTGGCGAATGGGATTACGTCGGCTATCTGCAGCCGAATGCTGGTGACGGCGATCAGAGCATCGCTTTGGATCTGGATAGCAGAGCTGGGGCCGATGGTCCTGAAACAACCCGCCTGGAGGAGGGAATTTCTGCAGGCGGCAGATATGAGGTCTGGGTCAACGTGTACGAATGGGCGGATGCTCAGGACAAATTCATCAGAGGAGCAGTCTTGGATAATCCAGCCACCGTCGACATCTTCTGCTACTCGTGCCAAGATGACCTTGGCTATGCACGATCTGGCCGTGTTAAGACAGTCGTTCAGTCACCAGACAACGTTCCGTTTGGAGGCGTGACATGGTGGAAGGTTGGAGAATTCAAGTCTGTTCTTGGTTCCTCTGGCCTGCGTTGGCACACGTGCACACAGAATTGCTACACATCCGTTCGAAAGGTTCACTTTTCGGTCAAGGCTCTGGAACTTTTGGACGTGGATGCCGAGGGTGAGAGGCTAGATGCGCAGGGTGCCAGGTACCAGATTTATTCAGGATATCCGGAGTCTTATTTGGAATGCGAAATGAGCAATGCCTGTGGAACTCTGGTGGCCGAGGAGCAAGTAGGAATGCTAACAGATGTTGCCACTGACCACTCTGAGCGAGGATATCTGACAGTAATATCGCTGGAAGGCTATTATGTCGGCTATTTTACATCCCAAGTTTCGCTGCTTGGAGGCAGAGGCTATTCTAACATGGTTAGGACTGTAGGAAATGATCAAGCTAGAGCCGTGCTGAGGTGGGATCACAACGAAGATCTTGATTTGTGGATTGATGCCACATGGGGCAGCGATTCTGGGGCCCCGTTCAAATTCGTATACTATGACGACGTTGAAGCCCAGTTTGGATATCAGTCTATAAATCTCCAGCGCGACAGCACCGACGGTATCTCAGAAGGCCCGGAGACAGTGATTTTCGAGGGTCTAACGGAAGGTCTCTTTGAGCTCTGGGTCAACATATATGGATCAAAGTTTACTGCAGATCTGGTTGGGAGCACACCCGCTACTGTCGACATCTTTTGCGACTTTTGTCTTGATGATGAAGGCACTGCAAAGGTCGGTCGGGTCGCAACAGTCACACAGGATTCGCCAGAGGGCGATGCAGCCTGGTGGAAAGTTGGAGAATTTAGGGCCATTCCCTTCGGATTTGTAAATCTGGCTTGGACAACGTGCACAACGGACTGCTTCAGGGGTTCAACACGAATGTTCGCCGGTGGACAGGACCTGATCGTTCATGCCCTTTACCTGCTAGATGGTTCTGAGTTGCTAGAAACGCGTATTTGGGTTTTTGAAGATTACGGATCTCAGAACACATTCATAGGATGCGATCCGACTGCAACTGAGGGCGACCAAAGTTGCGGTACTTTAACTGCAGAGGGCGGGGGAAGCAATCCTGTGCAGGTACCCCCTGATACAGTATACCGTGTCGTTGTGTCTGTTGACGGCTTCTATTATAGCTACAAGACGGTTTATGTACCGCGTGGAGGCGCAGAAATTGACGTAAACATGATCGGAATACTAGACACGAACCAAGATCGTGTTGTCTTACAGTGGGAACATGCTGGGGATTTGGACCTCTGGGTGAAGGCTTCCTGGGGCCCAGCTGAAGCCCCGCGCTCAGAGGATTTGATTGGTTGGGATAGTATGTTTTCCAACGATGGCGATTCGAGTATCATTCTCGATGTCGATAACCTTGATGGCTTCGCGGGCCCAGAAACAACACGATTCGAGACTTTGATCGAAGGTGTCTTTGAGGTGTGGGTAAATATTTACTCACTTCCTCCCGAGGACAGTGCTGGTTCTGGGCTTGGGGCAGGTTCGGGTTCAGGAGCAAACGGTATGTACACAATCGATCTTCTGAATTTTGCTCCTGCAAGAATGGACATTTATTGTGCCAGTTGTCTCCTTGACCGTGGAGAAGAGCAGGTGGAAAGGGAAGGAATTGTCACGTCGGTTACTCAAAATCCAGCCGACCTGCCAGCAGACGTTGACGCGGCATGGTGGAAGGTCGGAGTGTTCAGAAAGCTGTCAAGCTCTTCAAAGCTAACCTGGCAAACGTGCGTCTCGGAGTGCTATTCAGACGAATCACCTGAATCTATGCGGAGACGCTCTCTCTCCTGGGTCTCAGAGATGGTGTCAGGTTGGTCTCAACAGAGACGACCTAAGCATGCCGTCCCTCGAAAAGGCAGTCAACACAAACTCAGGGTCGTGGCCGCTCAATCGACTTCTCAGAACAGTTCTAGGCCAGTGATTGTGAATGAGACTGGTGCTCGACCAAAGTACGGTTACAAAAAGTCTTCCAAGAATCATTCACAAATCTCTTCAACAAAGATCAGTCGATACGTTGAAAGACCTTCAGAGATTGATTCAATCTCTCTGAAGAAACCGACCGTCGCTCTGGCCAACAATATGCTGAAGAGGGAGCCCTCTATTTATGCCAATCGTAATTCATCTTTGACAAGGACTTCTTCTAAGGCCAAACACCTTCCGAAACGAGCAAAACACACGAATTCGAGCATTTCAGCAGTCGCGTCGAGGTCCAGAACTAAACGTCACAAGGCAAAGACGAATCGTGTTCGCAAAGACCATCGCAGCATCAGGAAGCTTCTGCAATTTGAGGAACTCAATAGTTGGGCCGATGCAGAAAAGCTTCTACGGGAGTCTTTGGACCGGCAGGATTATTTCGCAATCAACATGATGTCGAGTGCGCTTTCACAGGAAATCGACGCAAGATTAGACAATTTCATGGTCGATTCTCATGGAGCTGCAGAGCAGAAAGCATACATCCTGAGAACGCTGACGGAAGGTCTGGACAATGCTTTTAAAACTGAGGGCTTCATTTGTGAGGTCTTGAGTGTGTCGCAGACCATTGCACTCAATCCTCAGGTCTTGATGCCAGAGAATGTTCAAGCGCTTTCTGGCATTGTGAAAACTATTTTAACGATCAGTGCGATACCATTACTGCGAAAAGAATGTGCTGAAAGTGTGTTGGATATCAGTAGTAAGGCACTTGATGGCTTTGCACACAACCGGCCGTGCAGTGGCTCCTCTGGGCCAGACGATAGTGATCCTTCCGTGAAGATTTTTGTGAATGATTTGGAAAGTAGCATGAAACTGCTGGCGCGCAAGCAAATTCCAGATCTCATTAGTGGACAGACAAGGGAGTTGATGGCACCAAATTGGAGCAGCCAACTCACCAAACACAGGTTCGGCGACATCTTGGGACGATCAATTAGTTTGATTGCAGCAGCCGCAGGCCAAAGTGGATTTACTGCATCGTATAAGCTGCCCCCATCCATTATCAAGGATGTGGATGGGCTACGCAGTCTGACGGAAATTTCAGTTCAATTTGAGACTTTTCACAATGCTCCCCGCGTAAACGGAATTCAGCCGGTGTCACCCTTAGTCAGTCTCACACTTTCAGATAACGGCCAGGAGATTCCGGTGTCGGGATTGACGGATAACGTGGAGGTCGTCATCCCAATAGTCAATCAAGCACGTTGCGAAAATACTGAATATCCAACATTGGTGTGCATGTACTGGGATCCTGTGCAAGGCTCGTACAGCTCGGACGGTTGCTTCGTCAAGAGATTACGCGCTGGATCTGTCACATGCTCTTGCAATCACTTGACTTCAATTGTTTTGGTACCGGGTGAATTGCCTCCTACCACGTCACCTGCCCCGACAACGAGTCAAAGTGCGATCACGACTACCACGCAACTTCAGACAACGTCCTCTGCTTTGTCATCGACCACGACACCTGCACCATCTGCAGCACCAACGACGCCTGCACTGCCTCCACCTGCCCCAGAACCGACCCAAGCTCCTGTGCAAACGACGCCAAGACCTATCGCGGGCCCGCAGATTGCGATCGGCGTGGACGCCGACACATATCGCTTTGTCGATTTGAAGCGAGTAGGAATCTACGCTGGATATGTGGAATTCTATATCAGTATATCGCCAAACAAAATATTGAATGTAACGACCAACGGTATCACGCCAACGTGTGGCAGCCCTGTGGTCGGATCTTCTAGCGTGCTAATAGACAATCGTGAAATTTCAGAGCTGGCACAAGGAGGCATGGCGAAAGTGATGAAAGTAAACAAAGGCAGAAGCGAAAAGCTTGCATCTGCTATCAAGGCTATCTTTTGTGACAGCGGGGCGGCTTCTGATATTTCAAGCCATACATACGAGCTGGGACCAGGGCATATGGTGGAAGTGACAATGACTTTGAGTGGTCCCATTGTTGCCTCAGACTTGAATGATCAAGCCCAAAATGATCTTTTGAAAGCTCTTGCGGACATAATTGGACTGGACGTGGAGCTGATGGAAGTTGTATCTGTTCGGGATCCCAGGCGTCGGTTGTTGACGGTGCAACTAACGTTAGGTATCGTCGCAAAGTCAGCAGCTCAAGGTGAAGAGATCAAGGCCGCGATTGCAAACGCGGACATCGGTGCTCTCATGGCAGTTGTGGGTTGGTCGAATATTGAGGTCACTGACTTGGAAACCATAGTCAAGGCACCACAATCTGAAAGAAGCACCCCCATGCCTTCCACCCCCATGCCTTCCACCCCAGCATCTAAGGTTCCAATAATTGTGGCAGCCGTCGTTGGTTCAACCTTGTTCCTGGGTATAACAGTAGCAGTCCTGTATTTCGTACTATCTCGAAGACGCGCTGCGCAGTTGCTGTCAGAAAAGCGTGCCGTGGCGGATTCTATCGAAGAAAAGATCTCTGACCTGCAGCCACCGGACATTGAAACAATGGAAGAAACAGAAATAGGAACAGAAACAGAAACAGAGGCTGCGGTCGCTGATTTCAATAGAGACATACAGCTGATGGAGAATTTTGGTCCCGAGGTGATGCGTTTGGTCAAGGGAAGAAGAAATATGAACGTAGTGCCTGCGCCTATGGAAGCTTCAGCTGATTTTGTTCATCCGGATCTATTCCAGCCTGCAATGGATACCGAAGACATTGAAATGAGGTCAGATTCTGTATATTGTAATGTTTGTTGATATAATCTTGCTGTCTTGATTGGCAGGGAGACCATTTTTCATAAACTGCGCTGACTGACGTATGGTGTGCCTGAATGTTATGCTTGCAGAATTTCGGGAACCCCAAGGGCGCGATCGAACACAAACGCCCCTGTTGCAGATGTCGGCATTGATCTTTCATCCTTCAATTTGATGCTTCCTTGGCAGCAGCAAGTTCTGCAGCAGTCAGATGTCGAAACAGACGAACCAGCTGGGGCCGAAATAGATGAAACCGTACAAACTAGTCCAGTTAGCGCAAAATTCCATAAGAGCCTGCAAACGGTGAATCTGTGGAAGGCGCAGCAAAGGTTAAAGGTCGAAACGGGCCCAGTAGGCTCAAGAACGGCCACTCCGATGCATGCTTCTGCTCTCAGCCAGCACGATGATTCTGTGCACCATAATTCTGGAAGGAGTGATGTACTTTACGAAGCACTCGGAGCACCAGGCCTGGAAAAGAATGACGACGAAGAGCAAACAGTGAGTGGTCCACCACCCAGCAACTTGTTCACGACCATCTTTTCAACGCTCGGAGGACAACCCGCGTCTGACAATAAGCCTACCGTCTGACAAAACACTGAGCGTTCTCAATTTTAGCAAGAGAGGAGTGACTCACCGCGACATGAAAGAAAATGTGAACACCCGTTGCTCATACCACAGCTTCACGCTGTACGAAAGAGCAAATATTAGCCTCTGTTCCAGGAGAGAAGCGTGGAATTAGTCCAATTCATTCAGTCTCTTCTATTTAATAAATCAGCGTTGAAACAAGATATCATATCAGCTTCCTAAAAGGAAGCGGCGCACTTGCGAGAGCATTCGATTCTCGGTATCAAGAGCCTTTCTTCGTTCGAGTGTGCGCGTGTGAGCCGCCGCCGTTAGAACGGTGATGATCACTTGACACTCCAACGCTGCGCGCTGCGAAAATTTGGCGCCTGCGTCAACAAAGAAAAGACAGTGAGAAAAAAAGGAAAAAGAAATCGTCACAACCGCAGTCGGTGAGAAGTTTGCGTCCGAGCTCCCACAGTCTCTTGCCCCTTGGTGAGCCGGGCAAGAATGAATCGGACAAGAATCTGAAAAATGACATGGCACTCAGATGAGGGTTTGAAGGTTGAAGGCATACCTGATGAGCCGAAGGAATCCCCAGAGGAGGAAGAGGTGGTCACGAGTTGTGAACGCGATGCAACTCGTTCGAAGACCCTGTTCTCCACGTTGTCAGCCTAGCAGTCACATGCGATTCATTCCAGTGAAATGGAAGTCACGTCGCGACCCGTGCAAATTGAGCATGGGACGGCAAAGCGTGGGAAGACAGGGACAGCAGGAGGGAGAGGGAAAGAGCAGGAAAGACCAGGATCCATGCATGTGTGTTTGCTCACGGGGTTCAAACAGCCACATGGCTGGCGGCAGTGCTGCTGCCTTGTTTGCTCTGTTGTATAAACAAGTGCATGGAAACAAATACACCCCCAGTGCGTTGTGAGAGCAAGCGCGGGCGAGCGGTCGGGCGGGCAGGGATATGCGTATGTACTGCATGTGGTCAATGCACCTGAAGGCACAGGTGCCGCTGGAGTTGTGCATCAAAAACAAATGCATGACGCCAGGAGAGGTGTAGCGGATCAGCGAGTAAGTCTTCACCATGCCGGGGTTGTCTTGTTCTTTTTCTTCATTTCTGCTCGCAGCTTCGGCTGCTGCTGCCATCTTAGCCTTCTGCGACTCCGCAGGGTCACACGTTTGCTCTATTTTCGCTGCCACAGGTGCATCCTGCCCTGACAATGAGATTGAAGATTTGGGGCGGGGGAAGGGACGATCCTCAATGTTTCAGTCATGTGGCGAGATTTCGCTCTCGAGGGTAGGAGGCAAGGGGGATTTTGTTTGCGTGTAGGACCCCCTACGTGTAGGACCCCCTACTTGATAAATGGAGATGCGCGCATTGCACGTGTGTTATGCGTGATGCATCATGATACTGATGTGCCCCGTACCCTTTGCCCTCCTCGATCCTTACCTTGCTGGGCTCTTGGCACATGCTCTTGCGCTGTGGCAGGACCCAGCGAGCAGCAGGACGCGGGGTCCAGGTGACGGGGAGTCCATACAGCCATACGCCACGACGGCTGTGTGCATCATCATGTTAGTCCCTGCGCTGGGCAGAAAATGCCAGTCAGAATGGGAGGGAGGCGGCATCACCCCCAGCCCTTCGGTACTGCAAGGGTGATGAGAGAATAACTCCCCGCACTCGACACGCACAACGCAACTCCCCCCGCACACTACAGTACACGCATGTGCCCAGTAGAAACAAACACACCTGTGCCCACGAGCCATCCGACACAAGCTTGCCTGAGATCTGGGCTATCAGCTGCCCGTTTCCTGAATCATCGATTCATCGACCACACTGTCAGCATGTAATTGAGGTCGTTGCGGCAAAGGAGCTGTGCAAGAGAAGCACGCGGAGGCGGAGGGACAGAGCGCGACGGGGGTGCTGGAATGGGGGTGAGCGGGAACAGTCGGGTAGACAAGGGCAACAGACGACAAGACGCACCTTCGCCTGACGAGTTTGCCTCGCCATCTGGGATGTAAATTTGGGTCCAGTCCTCCTACCACGAGAGGCAGAGCAAAGGCAGGACCAAGACCACGGAACAGTGAGTGGCGCCGTGTCATACCCACCAACCAAGCCACGCAGATGGAACCACAAGGCAATGCCGGGTAAGGTCTCGTGGAGCAAATGAGGGCATGACTAATCGTGTAAACGGCGCTGTGTCCAGCCTTGCCTCACTCTCGCGGGAGATGCTTGCTCTTCAATCACTCTCTATTAGACAGAGATGAAGGACAGTACAGAGCACAATATGCAGGGCATGGTATGCTCTGGAGGAGACGAGGGGGCGTGGAAAACCTGTGGCGAAAAGATGCACCATGCCACAAGACGTCCGCGGAACAGAAGCTCTAACGTTTCACTCTCTTGACCGCGAGAGTTGGTTGAATTTTGTCTCGGATCGCCCTCGTGGAACACGTCCGGATCTCCTTCCCCCGGCACCGCATCAAGGCTTGCGTGCCTCGGGCCTCCAACGCCTCGTAACCCGCTAGTTCCGCCGCTGCCTCCTGCTCCCTGTGCGCACCCTGCGCGTCCTGCCGCGTTGTCGTCGTGCGGCAAGCTCACTGCTTCGCGCACTCCTCCGTCAGCCAACCGATGGAGCGACCTCTCACGAACCTGCACAGGCGGTTGTGGGCCGCACGCAGATTTTGTCTGGCAGTGAGCGAGGGAAACCCGAAGCACTGTGCACCCTGTAGTTACAGGACTGCTGCGAGAGAGAGCCACTGCGAGCGCGCGCGAGGGCGAGGGAGATGGAGCGAGACTAACGAACTAAGCCACTGGCACACTCAGCCACGAGCACACTCAGCCACCCACATGGCCCAGGAGTTGGCGACCGCTGACGATATTGAACAAGGGGATGGCTGTGTGCGGGTCATACTCTGAAGACAGCCCTGGGTTTCGAACCTGGGGAACCATTCTGTGAGCCGCTGAACAAAAAAGAGGGTGGCTTGAGAGCGCAAGGACGGGGAACGTGGACCATGCGCGGCAGCAGGCGCTCGCATCAACTCGCGGCAGGGAACGGGAAATCGACCTCGGCCTCAAAGTCAAGCAGCTGCCAGAGGCTGCCGTAAAATGCCGGCCCGTAGTACGCTGTGTCCAGTGCCTCCTTCACCTCCTCCACCACCTGATCCCACGAGCTCGATTATCGTTTCTGGCCAGCAGGCCTCGTGAAGCGTGCAACGAAGACGGGGGGGGGCAGGTGGAAACATGAAAAGCACCCTCACCGGGTCCATCAAGTATTGCAAGGCGCCTTGGGAAACGAGTTGCTCATAGCGCAAAAGCCACCCCGGCACCTCCGCACCTTCTTGTTCAGCATCACCTTGCCCCCTCTCCCGGTGCGCCCCGCCGCCTTCCCTCCCACCAAAACGGCTCCCTCGGTTCAGCGGATCGGCATCGCCGCTGGTGCGCCGACCTGACGCTGCAGTGTAGCTCCACCCGCGCCCCCCCTGTGCCTCTTCATCCCAGACACCTGCGTTGCGGCGGGTGCGCCTCGATGCCCGTTGCTGCTGCTGCGGGTGCACATAGTCTGAATCGGCAAAGGGCGAGCTGGCGCTGGGCAGAGCGGAGCGATCATACGCGGCGCGCCGCTGATGGTCGCCGAGCACAGACACGGCCCACAGGAGGTCGACAAACTCTTCCCGGTGCTCCTCGGCCTCCTCCGGCGTGCGAGCGCGGCGCACGTCGGGGTGCAGCTTCAGGGCCCTCTTGCGGAATGCCGCCTTGATCTCGCTCGCGCTTGCATCGCGGCCGACCGCGAGCAGCGCATACGGGTCCCTCTCCCCTGCCCGCCCGCCCGCGCCGGCGGATAAGTGCCGCGCCCAGCGGCAGGGGCAGGGGCGGGCGCGGGCCTGCGGCGCGCCCGCGCTCGAAACGAGGTGGGCTCCCAGAGCGCCCCCCCCCGACGGCGCCGCCACCGGCGCCGCGCGCGTCCCGCGGCTGCTGTGCCCCGCGCGTCCGACCAGCCGCGCCACGCGCGCCCGCAACATTTACCCTGTCTGGTTTTTATGAACCACCCGTCGCCCAACGGCGGGACTGCGCGTCAGCGGGCACCCAGCGCCGCAGCGGCCGCGCGCAGCGCCCGGCGCGGCGGCGGCGGCGCCGCCGGCAGCAGCCGCCTCACCGCGTGGCACGCTCGACGGCTCTGGCTTCTGCTGAGGACGTCTGAGCTGGCGCAAAGTGCACTCAGCACCAGAGTATCTCTTGAAAAAAGAAAAGGACCCGTAAACCCTGCAAGGCTGTAAACCCTGCAGGCCCCCTCGTCGCGATGGACGTTCGACGAATGCGCGGGGCGGCGTCCTGCAA
>Ga0115006_10000660_pt1 | contig 19270 bp, 14 predicted proteins | sample ArcOceMetagenome_3_FD_88943 | JGI IMG/M metagenome (GOLD analysis project Ga0115006, IMG submission 88943) | Marine eukaryotic phytoplankton communities from Arctic Ocean - Arctic Ocean- Svalbard ARC20M Metagenome | ecosystem: Environmental > Aquatic > Marine > Oceanic | place: Arctic Ocean...
GGCCCCCCGGCCCGCCCCCCCCAGACCCCCCCCCCCCCCCCCCCCCCCCCCCCCCCCCCCCATGTGACACCCCCCCCCCCCCTCTCTCTCTCTCCCTTTACCGGGAGCGGGTGGATGTGGATGCGACGCCCTGGCTGGGTGGGTCAAGTCCAACGGTTGCGTTCGTCTTTCATACTACACACTAGCTTGTAGACAAGCGGCAATTATCGCTCACGTCTCACAACTTGATTCTGAACTTTATAAACTCTGCTTCCCTTCTGGTCGGCGAAGAATTGTCTTAAATTGAGTTGTGTGAAAGAGAGACAGGCAAGTGCCGCTGAAGCGTGGGCCCTAGGGGCGCTAGTTGCGCGGGGGTTGCACGGGCGGACGCGAAGAAAAGTGTTACGATCCCAGGAGTTGCCCGCGGCCAGGAGTTGAAAGCAGCAGGGCGTCCTGACGCGTCAGCGCCACGCGCCCGCGCTAACGCGTCAGCGTCACGTCCCGACGTGCCGTACGATGCCAGGAGGTGCCCGCGGCCAGAGTTGCCCGCCACCAGGGAGCAAGGCCAGAAGCGCCCCCCTCCGCGAGGCGTGGAAAAGTGTTGCGACGGCACGGCGCGCAAAATGTGCGTGACACATGGCCGCCCACGAACGGTGTTTTAGAAATACATGAGTCAATACATGAGCTTTGTTTTTCTGTGTGATGTCCGCGGCCGCCGTCCACACAGCTGCCTGCCGTGCTGCCGCGCCCCGGGATCAGCTTCGTTACAGCCGCACCCTTGATGATCATGTTGTTTATGTTGCAGTTGAAAGTTTCCGAGTGCAACGTCCCTGGTATAGGCTTTTCAGCTTAATTGGTGTCTGTTCCGAATCAAAGACCAGGCGCCGCGGCGCTGATTCATCACGCCGCCACTCAGCATTTTCCACCGTGGCATGTTGCTGCCCTAACTCGGACCTCTGTTCTGTTCTCTCTCCGTTGTCCGTCTGGCCCGTGCTGTAAGAGGTGACGCCTCTCGCCCTCGCCGGTAAGCGCGTTTGCGTCTTGCTGACATTGACCTCAAGGGCGGCGGCACCCCCAGGGGTGTCCTTGGACCAGGGTTCACGTAGCTCCGGTCTCGTTAGGCCCGACAGGCTGCCGCTCGGCAAGGAGCGAGGGGAGGCTGGGCTCGCGCCCGGCGCCACCTGAGGCACAGAGCGCGTTGTGAGCTCCGTGTTTTGTCGCCGGGCGCTACGAACAGCACGCGTACCCTCAGGTCCTGCGCGCCTCCCGCTTGTTCAAGTTGCAGCCACCCATAAGTTTGTGCCGCATGAAACACAATTTGAACTTGTGCAGAGCAAATTGGGAACATCACCTGTGCAAGCTCATCAGATTTGTTTACTGTCCTCCGCTCAATCAGTACCAAAATCAATCTCTCAAAATTTGGTACACATACAAAATAATAGTTGGAAAAGTTCATGTTGCATTCTCACTCAAGGTTCCAGTAAATTTTGGCCATTTGCCAGGGCGCAGAAGCCATTCTCGCCCAACTGCCCCCCGGCACCCACGTCGGGGAGCAAGGCAACAATGCTCCGCGTCGGGCCTGCGCGGGGAGCGGGATTTGGGGCGGGAGATGCGCCACCTACCCGACTGGCGTGGGGTTCCCCCGGGCGTGCTGACTGCGGGGCCAGGCGCCTGCGCTGTTTTCGCTGACGCTGCACACGCACCGCCGACGACCACATGAGCAAGCTCAAGGGTTGGTCGAAGAAGGCCCTGCAAGCGGCGCAGCTGCCGCCGGACCATGACCTCACATCCATCGTGGACGACCTCCGGGCAAAGAATCATCTCGGAGGCCGGGCGGGCGAGCAGACGTGCTCGCGCGCGGATCTCGGGGAGGACCTGTACGAACGACTGCACCGCGTGTGCGCCCGTCTCGACTTTTTTGGGCGCTTTGATCGCGACACGCTGGTCCGTTGCGTTGCTCCTGCCAGCAGCAGATTTGCTGCGCCCCTCGTGCGAAACACACGTGCACACGTGCTGACTTGGCGTGCTGCGCGCAGGAGCACGTTCTCGCATGTGCCACCGTGCACGAGCGCCGGGCACAGGAGGTCGTCTTTGCGCAGCACGAACCCGCAAATTCCATGTTTGTGATTCTGAAGGGTTCGGTCGCTCTCTTCCACAAGGGCGGTGACGCCAGTCGGAGGGTTGCGAAGGCTCCAGACGGAACGCCGTTGGACTGCGTTGCTGTGCCTTCGCACGCATCCTGCGACCGCTCCGGTTCTGCTGAGGCTCTGGACTGCGTGCCGTCTGATCCAGCAGACGCCCAGAATGCCAATCCAAACCCCTCGAATGCGTCGAGGGCACTCGCGGCGCCGCACGCAAGCCGCGGGCTGAGTGGATTTCTCTCCATGATAGACTGGGCGTGTGAATTTGTCGACGTCAACAGGTGGAAGCGGTACTTTTGCACTCTCCTAGACGGAAAACTGAAGTATTACGAAAGCCGAGACGCACCAGCCTGTCTCGGGGAAATACCGCTTGCCGGGGTAACGGCATGCGCGGTCATCGAGAAAGACACGGTCGGGTACAACCGTGCAGCGACACAGCTCAACGGTAGTGAAATGGCAGAACTCAGACGGGGTTCTGCTTTTGCTCTTGTGTGTGATGGACAGTTTCACCTGTTTGACACCAGGTCGCACAAGGACACACTCACGTGGACAGAGCATATTCGTCAGCACATGCCTGCTGCGAGCCATGCATCGGGCCTGGAGAACGAGGAGGACGGGGCCAACCGTGCCAAGGAGCTCAAACAGCAGGCGCGCCAATGGAAAGAAAAAGTCAGACGGCTTGGGAGCAGAGCATGGCCAGACGCGTGTGCAGTGTTTGGAGAGCCTTTCCGCCACCTTTTGGCAGGCGAAACATGCGGCGAAAGTGCATTTTCCGACGACAGGCCAAGAAGTCAGTCGGCCCTTGCCCTTGAGCCGTGCGTCTTAGTCGAATTGCATTGCGAGGGTTTGCTGCACAGAGACCTGCTTGAGTCCGTTTTGCCAGGAACCATGTGGATGTCTGTGAACAATCTGCTGCGGCCCGAACCGATGGAGCGCATGAATGCTGAAGTCGACTATGTTTTTACGGCTGTCAATTACATGCCTCTTTTCCACCAGCTACCTGCGGACGTGCAAAGAGGCGTGCTCGAGGTGTGCAAATGCCACGTCGTGCCTGACGGTCCGAGTGTGGTGCTAGGCCGATACGTGAGGCCGTTCACTGCGACTTCGTCAGTTCCGCTCTTTATAGTCTTGCAGGGCAAACTCGAGATCTACCAGGGGCACACTATGCTCAGCGAGGGGATTCAAGCTTTGGGAAAGGCGGAATTCAAAGATATTCGCCGCCTCTTTCCGCAAAAAGTGCAGCATGTGCATTCAGAGGAAGCTTGGGGTGGGCCGCAGCTCATGCAGGAAATGGACAACCAGCAATTGTGTCGCATGCTCGAGGAAGTGGTGCAGGAGATGGACCAGAAAAAGGCCCAGGCTCTCCGGAGCCTGATCAAGGAGCGCATAGATTCGACTAGGTACACTGTCGTCGCCGAGGAGGGCACGCACTATCTGAAAATCGAGCAGAACGAGTGGTCGCCAATGTTTGCAGAAGTTTGCAACGTCGTTTTCCGCATGTCGTCTCTCTTCCGGATCCTGCAGAAACCCCCGAGAGAGCGCACTCCGCAGCAGGCTCATCTGACGGCGTGCCTATTGCACGGCTATATCTTCTTTCAGCAGCTCCCGTTCCGCAACACTCTCGATCTGGCATACACAATGAACCTGATCACTGTTGAGGCGGGCACTGTTCTGGCGAAAGAGGGCACTGCCTTGAATCGTGTCCTGTTTGTGCTCGCCGGGACCGCAACTTTGCACAAGAGCCCAGGTCCAAATAATCTGCGCCTTCCCATTGGTCCGGGAAAGAGTGTGACACTAGAAGATGCGCGCGTATTTTTCGGGCCCGTTTGCTTCATGCTACGCGAGGGGGACTCGTTTGGAACGGAGGCTGTGTTTTCCAGCGGGTCCATTCCTTCGCACTCCCTTGTGGCAAGCAGTCGCTGCCACTTGCTGCAGATCTCCGCCGAGGACTTTCGCGCCAAGGCCGGGCGCGTCGGGAAAGATTTCACGCCTCTGCCAGACGACATTTTTGTGACCATTCGGAAGCCAGCAAAAACTAGAATGACGAGCGAGAGCCGCCACCTGGCTGAATGTTTGGGCAAGGTTGGGCTCCTCAGCCAGTGTCCTGCAGGACTGCTAGATGAGCTCAAGGAGTACATAACGGTCGAAGAAGCCGATGCAGGGGCTATTCTGCAGGCGGAGGGTGACAAAACTCAAGCCCTGAACATTATCATCAGAGGATCTGCATCCATCCACAGCCATCAGTTTCATGGCATGACAGCGCATCGAGGAGGAGATGACACAGATCTCGCTTCGCCAACTCCTACAGATCTCAGCATGAAGTGGGGCATGTGCGAAAACGTCATTCAGGTTGGAGGATCCTATGGCGAGCTAACCTTGACCACAGGGTTGCCGCGCTCAAGCTCGGTGATTGCCCGTGAACCGTGCCAATATCTTCGGCTCGACAAAGACAAGTTACCGGCACTAGCGTTTAAAGACCTCCAGGACTTTGTTGCTGGCACCCAAGGGGTCCCATCTGGCCTGAAAAAAGCGCCAGACGTGAGGACGGAATACGACGTCGTTCAGGGCATGGGGTTTCTGTCCAAGTTCGAGTATTTCAAAGACTTCCCAGTGGAAGCCATGGCCAAGCTCTCGAAAATTGCAGAATTTTTAAGCTTTGACAAAGGGGACACAGTCCAGGCTGATCAAATACTGGGGCCTTTCCTGTACTTGGTGCATGGCGGAAAAGTCGAAGTTAGGCCCCAGAAGGACGTATCCAGCGTCTTATTCGCGGGCCAATCCTTACGGGGAAAGCCCTCAAAGAGCGAGACTCGCGCCTCACCTGTGTGTAGCAGTGTTGTTGCCGCGTGCCTGAAGAAGATTGCTTCGGAAGGTTTTGAAGACGGCGCTGAGGTATTGAAAGCGGTGGAATCCGCATTGAAAAAGTCATCGCAGCTTCTGTCGCCGGAGAAAAAGACTCCTGGGTCGAAGAAAGCAATCCACTCGCTCCTGGACGGGACAGCGGGAGTGGAGACTATCAGACCAATGGACGATGTTTCAATCCTTGAATTTGGCAAGCACTTTGTTCTTGGGCACGCGAAGGCAGTTGAGAGGAGCCAGCTAATCCGGGTGGACTGGGCTGCATGGCGAGAGATTGTGCAAGCACAACTCGAAAGTGATCTGTCCGGTAAAATATCGTTCCTTTCTCAAATGAAGGCATTTGCATCGTGGAAGCACAAAGACCTCATGGCATTAGCAGCCCGAACCAAGGTAGTCAAGTTTCCAAAGAACACGCCTATCGTCGCGAAAGGACAAGCCCTCACAACGACTCTGTATGTAGTCAAGGCTGGTGCATGCTCACTGCACGGGATCTTGAATTTTGTGGGCACGCAGGGTGTAGACATGATGTCTGATGACAAGCTGTACCGTACGTCACGTCCGCAAGTCTCCTCAAACGAGGAAGACTACTCGACAAAAGTTACTAACAGGTATAGCCAACAGGCTTGCGATCCTGCGGCAAACTTGTGTGCACGTTCCTCTTTTCGCACTCCCTTGCTCTTGGTGATATGCGAGTGCCGCTCTGTGAATTCTCGAGCAGGAAATTGTTTCGATGTCCAACATGTTCCAGCGGCTCTCTTGCGGGGGGATCTCCAAAACAGCGCAAGACGTCGGGAGCCTGTGGAACATGTCAAGGAACCGGTTCTGTCAGAGCTGGCGCCCTTTCAAAGACATCTGCCCCGGCTTCTACGCTGTCGGACCAACAACTTGAGGTGTCTCTGTGCGACATCGCGGTTGGAAGTGTTGTGAATGCCGCACTCGATCAAACGGGAAAGCCTCTGGAGCATGCAATCATAGCTGGCCATGGTTGCGAACTGTACAGCATCGAGACGCAAGATCTGCTGGAAATAAGCAACGGAAGTAAAGCGATGCTTCAGGGCCTGCAAAATGAATGCGGACTGATGGATGACATGCATTCACGCCGAAAAGATTTCGTCCAAGGGGCTCACTCGAAGCTGCATCAGGAAATAGATCTGCTCCAACATCCTCGCCCCAAAGAGGATCTGGGCGGAGAGAAACCAAATGAGGTGATGCTCAAAAAGTATCACCCGCAGCCAGTCAAAACTTGGAGTAAGGCGCTTGGCTCCTCGTCAATGTCGAGGAGCGGGCAAAAGGCAAGTAAACTGCTCAACACCCCGCTGCCCAATAAGCAGAACACCCTGGAGTCTCCAGCGAAAAGTATCGGAGAAAAACGGTCAGCGGCCCTGAGTTCGCACAATATGGAATATATCAAGGCCAAATATGCTGCAGCTGATGCTCCGCAAGAGCAACCACACGCCGAGAGCGACGAGGAAAAGCCTCTCCAGGAGCATCATTCCAGAGGCAGCCATGGAATTCTCAGTGAAAGCGGGACGCTTTGGGGTGTTGATGAGGACGGGAAAGACACGCTGTCAGATGGGGACGACGACGATTACGGCCACTTGCGCACGGAGCCGAGGCGAATAGAGCTGACCTATCCTGGTTCGCTCTGTCCTACCGTGCGCTTGCCTGCGATGACTGTATCATCGCATCGCCTGTATCGCTTGTGCTGCAGCGCCTTTTACTGATGCAACTGACTGAGGTCTGTACGCGCAACTAAACACCCTCCAGGTGACGGTGACATGTTTTCAGGGGGGGAAGGCGGTCTGGCGCATGATGCACGCTCCAGTGCGAAAGCAGACAGGGCTATCTCTTTCTGGGACGAGACTGGGAAACATGTGACCATGCCAGCTCACCTGGACATAGACCTCCTGGAAATGCCCAGGAAGTCCAGACAGTCGAATGAATTGGACGAAGAAGAGGAGAATCGGCGTGCACAAGCAGTGTATAACAAAGCGCTGGGAGGTCTGATGAACCTGCACCGTGATCTGGTCCGGTCGCTCCCGAAAACACGCAGCAAATCGCAGCTTGGGGCGCGTGGTAAGTCTGAGGCTGGCATGCGGGATGGCAGGCGTAGTCGATCGCACACACAAGGGAGAAGCAGCTCGGTGCTACCGTCATTGACCAACTTTGACGCGATGCAGCACATCTACTCACAGCTCAAGGGTCTGGACTCGCTTCGAGCACCAACGGGGTCATTTACAGGCTGGCAGACAGCAGGGGATGAGGATGGGTTGGACTCTCTACCGGCAGTCCATCACACGCCCAAGCCCTCGAAAGGTGAAGGCACGCACGGCAAGAATAAGGGAAAGCGCGCGATTGTTGAATCAGAAACACCAAGCAGCAGGAATGTGCAAACGCCGACAGTCTCCGTACAAGTTGTTCACTTCGGTCAGACGCCAACCTCGGCCAATGTACAGAAGACAAAAATTCCGCGCGGACGTCAACGCGGACCGGGGATGAAGTCGCACTCGGAAACGCGTCGACGTAATGATCAGCGGAGGCAGCGCTCTACCTCGCCTGCTCAAATGCTGCAGCTTCAGTTTGAGAACGCTCGCAACCTGTCACGGTCGTCGTCTAGCGAGAAGAGTGAGGTGGTCGGCTGGAACGCGGCTGAAGCCGCCACACATGGCGTTGACATTAGACTTTGATATCATCTTGCCGCGAATGGTAGGTTGTCGGGGCAAACCAAGAGGGAACGGACAGAGGATAGGACAGCAAGAAGAAAGAAAGTGAGACAAAGAAGGCGAGAGAGGGAATAATGAAGACCGGCCACAACAGCTTTAATAGCCTCGGTACCTTCCAAGCAAGCTAGCGAGGCACGCTCACACACCTCGGTCAACCACCCTCACACCTACCCAGATACATCGCTATTTTGCACCCCGCGCGGCAGCGACATCCGTCCATATTTTTCAGAGCTCGCTGCCAGGGGCTGTGTGACTGGCAGCGAGCGCTCACACTTTGGAAAAAATGCTTATTTAGAATGAATTCCCCTCCGGAACATTAACACGTCTCCGCGTGAGACATCTTAAACGACGCCCTCGATGCGGTCCTCCACATCCTGGTACAGCTCACGCAGGCGATCCAGGTTCTCCTCCGAAGTGTCCCAATACCCACGGCCATTGGCCTCCAAGAACGTGGCGATCATGTCGCGGAAGGCGTTGGGGTTGGTGTCCATCAGCCTCTTGCGCATGTCATCATCGGCGATGAACACGTCGTTAGCGTCCTCGTAGATGAAGTTGTCAACCTCGCCCGCGGTGGCAGACCAGCCCATAGTGTTGCGCAGACGCTTGGTGATCTCCCTCGTGCCCTCGTAACCGCTGGCAAGCATACCCTCATAGAACTTGGGGTTGAGGAGCTTGGTACGAGCGTCGAGGCGCACAGTCTCCGACAGCGAACGCACCTGGGCGTTGGCCGTGGTGGTGTCGGCAATCATCGACATGGGCTTCTTGCCATCGGTACGCAGACCGGCGACAACCTTGGTCGGGTCCGAGTCGAAGTAGTGGCTCACGTCGGTCAGCGAGATCTCCGAGGAGTCGAGGTTCTGGAAGGTGCAGTCCACCTTGGCGAGCGAGGACTTGAACACTTCGCCAGCCTGCTCCATCATCCCCGGCTTGTCCGCGTTGAAGGCGAAACCCTTGCGGCTGATGAACTGCTCCTGCAGCTGCTGCTCGCCCTCCCAGCCGCCGTTCTCGATAGCGAGACCGACGTTGGCCGAGTAACTGCCCGCGGCGTTGGAGAAGACGCGGGTGGCGGCGTCGCGAAGCGTCACGCCGAGCTCCTCAGCCTGGTCCAGGGCGTGCGCGCGCACGAAGTTCTGGTCAAGGGGCTCGTCGGCCTCTGCCGCCATCTTGACAGCGCGGTCGAGCAAGTTCATCTGGTTGATGAAGAGGTCGCGGAAGACACCCGAGCACGACACCACCACGTCGATACGGGGGCGGCCAAGGTCCTCGAGGGGGATGAGCTCGAGCTTGTTGACGCGGCCGAGCGAGTCCGGCACAGGCCGCACACCGACGAGCCACATAACCTGGGCCAGCGACTCACCGTACGTCTTGATGTTGTCAGTGCCCCACAGGGTGAAAGCGATCGACTCGGGGTACTTGCCGGCGTTGTCCGCGGCGAGGCGCTCGAGGAGGCGATCCGTCACGACCTTGGCGCAGTCGACAGCCGCCGAGGTGGGGATGGACTGGGGGTCAAGGGCGTGCATGTTCTTGCCCGTGGGCAGCACGTCGGGGTTGCGGATCGGGTCGCCACCGGGGCCAGGCAGGATGTACTTGCCGTCAAGCGCGTCGACCAGAGCGCCGAGCTCGTTGTCTGCGACGACCTGCTTGAGGCAGAACTCGAGGTAGTTGAAGAGCACAGTCATCTCATCGTCCGAAACCTCGAAGCCGGCCTTGTTGAGCTCCTTCTTCCAGGGGGTGCCGCCGGTCATCTTGTCCATGACGCCTGCCATGGGGCTGACAGCCTCCACACGGCCGGTGGCCGAGTTGGTGGAGCGCATCACGAGCGAGCGCACGGCCGCGCGCACAGCTTGCGTGATCTGCTGGTTGAGCTCGACGTCCTCGAGCACACCGTTGTTGTTGTTGCGGTAGATCTCCTCGATATTGCGGCCCCTGCTCCTGGCCAGGAGGCGGGGGAGCGACTCGATGTTGTCCTCAGGACGGTCGATCGAGGCAATGTTGACCAGGGTCGCGATCGACTCCTCGGCAGTGGGCGGCACACCCACGGTGTGGAGGCCGCAGGGGAGCAGGCGCGACTCGATCTCCATGAGGCGGCGGTAGACGTTGCCCACCACATTGTCGCGCTGCTCGAGAGTGAAAGACTTGGCGTCCTCCTCCTCGGTGGGCAGGTCCTCAATGTCCTTGTCCAGGTTGCACACACGCGCCGACGAGACGATGGAGTTCACGATCGACGGGCCGCGCGACTCGTTCTCACGGAGCCCCTTGTAGGAGCTGACGAGCTCGCCCAGCTCCTTGAGACCCTTGTACAGACCCGCGTTCTCAGCCGGAGGGGTGAGGTACGAGATGGTAGCCGCGTACGAGCGACGCTTGGCGATGGTGGCCTCCGAGGGGTTGTTGGCCGCGTAGTAGTAGAGGTTGGGCATCGAGTTGATGAGGCGGTCGGGGTAGCATGAGCCCGACATGCCAACCTGCTTGCCGGGCATGAACTCGAGCGAGCCGTGCGTGCCGAAGTGGAGGACCGCGTCGGCCTTGAACACCTTCTCCAGGTACGTGTGGTAGGCCGCGAAGCCGTGGTGGGGCGAGGCGCTCTTGGAAAAGAGCAGGCGCATGGGGTCACCCTCATAACCGAACGAGGGCTGCACGCCGATGAAGACGTTGCCGAACTTCTTGCCGTACACCAGCAGATTGGCGCCGTCGCTGTTCAGGTTGCCGGGGGGCTTGCCCCAGTTCTCCTCGAGCTCCTTGGCGTAGGGCGTCATCTCCTGGTACTCGTTGACAGACATCCTGTGCTCGACGTTGAGGTAGGGGGAGCCGACCTTGGCCTCCTTGTCCTCGAGGATCTTGTCCATGAGTTCCTCCTGGTTCTTGGGCCAGTCGGCGCCCAGGTTGTAGCCCTGGCGCTTGAGCTCGTTGCCCACGGAGAAGATGGAGGAGAACACGTCGAGGTAGGCCGCCGTGCCAACGTTGCCCTTGTCGGGGGGGAAGGAGAAGATGGAGATGGCCAGCTTCTTCTCGGCGTTCTTCTTGATGCGCAGGTTGGCCCACTTGATGGCACGGTCCGCGAGCAGGTTGATGCGGTCCGGCAGCGGGACAGTGCGGCCAGTCACGGCGTCACGGCCACCATAGATGATGGGCTCGATCGCGCCGTCGATCTCGGGGAGCGAGACCTGGAGGGCGACCTGGATGGGGTGAAGGCCGAGCTCGGACGCCTTCCACTCCTCGAAGGACTGGAACACCAGGGGCACCGCGCAAAGGTATGGGCGGTTGAGCGCAGCCAGTACCTCCACCGCCTTGTCGTGGTCCTGCGAGGCCGGTCCTCCGACCAGCGCGAAGCCCGTCAGGTTGATGACCGAGTCCGGCACCACGGCGCCCTTCTTGAAGAAGTCCATAACGGGGCCCGAGAAGTCAAGGCCGCCTGGTTTCATGCGGGGTGACCAAGATGAGGGAGGGCAGCGGGAGAGACGCACGTTGATAGAATCCCGTCAGGAGCGTGCCCACAACCATTCAGAGTGCTCGTGCAGTGGAAGAGAACAAAAAATGCAAAACACCAACGGGGAGGGAGCGAATCGCAGAGGGGCAGGCGACACGCAAGAGAGCGAGAGCGAGAGCGAGAGAGGCGAGAGCGCGTGAATGAGCGTGTGTGAGACCGGAGTAGAGGCAGATGACGCGGCAGCCGCGCGCCTCCAGCTCCTGGATGAGCGAGGTGTAGTGGCACTCGTCCTTGGTGTTGATGTGCGACTTCTGCAGGATGACACCGACGGTGGGCGCCTTGGCAGGGTCAATGCCGACCAGGGGCGCGTGCACCTTGTTGTACCAGTTGTTGTACTCCACAGAGTCCTCGAACACCTGGGGCGCGAGCGGGTGCCAGATGCCGATGTCGGGGAGGAGGGTGGGCTCAGCGATGTTCTCGGTCTCGATCTGCTTCTGGCCCTCGTAGACGTAGTTGTTGGCCATCATCAGAAGCATGGACTCGAGGTTCTCGGGCGAGCCACCAAGCCAGTACTGGAAGGACATCATGAACGAGCGCGCGTCCTGCTCCCCCGCCAACACATACAACGCCATACACACACAGACACACACGCGTCAGACGTCCAGGCGACGATACGTTCACCAGCAGGATGAAGCGGCACACACACACGCACCCAGACAAGCGCATCAACAGCCAGCCATGTCTAGGCACGCCACCTCGCGGCTATGTGCTCTTAGATCACGTATCACGTAGTTTTACGCGAGAGACGCACATGCATGGAATAGTGACCATCGGGAGCAGCGAGAGAGACAGTGAGAGAGAGAGAGAGAGAAAGGGAGGGAGGGGGAGACGAACCGCAGCCTTGTCGCTAGGAAGGTACTTGAGCACCTTGGGCAGCGTGCGGAGAAGCTTGAGCATCGAGCCCTCGAAGGAGGCACCGTTCTCCTGCACAGCATGTACACACGCATTAACACACAACACACATTAAAATACACACGAGGACGAGAACAGGGAGGGTGTGCAAGGGGAGACATTCACTTCCGTTGACAAAAACAGGTAGACCATGTGTGTACATACACTCACAACATGTGGCTATGACCACACACGCCTGCCCCCCATCCACGCACTGCTCGGCCTCGCCCACACCACACCACCACAACACGACGCGTTTCCCTCCATCTACACAAACAGCCTGCAATCTACCACAAGTCCACGCGCCAACCAAGCGCTCACGCAGGTTCGAATCTCCACGTACCCTCTATTCCATACCCCGCTTCAAACCCCCCACAACCAGACACTGAGCCCCAGCACGGGCAGCTCCAGGCCTCAGCCAACTCCTCCTGTCAACCTCCTCTTCATGGGCTTTCGGTCTGCCATGCGCATCCACCCTAGCGTCTCTCTTCCAGTGCGCCGTGAGTGCGCGTTGTCCTCCTCCTCCTCCTCCTCCTCACTCTCCACCTTCCTCCCTTTCCCCGCCCCGCACAGATATGTACACGAACGTGTGATCTGATGTGAGGACGACAGGCATGCAGACAGACACAGATGAGGGCGTGCACCTTGCGCTTCTGCTTCATGAACTCGCCGATCACAGACTTGGACTGACCCATCTGGGCCATTGTGAAGGAGCCCACCTGTTTAGGGTTGCGGTTTGCACGTTAGAGCACACGCACGCTGTTGCGCGAGGCGGGCGGTGGGGGTTGTCAACTGCGTGTATGCCTGTGCGTACGAGCAGCGCAGCGATTATGCTTGATGCGTGTTTTGTGTGGAGAGAAGAGTGTGTGTACGTATAGAGAGTACGTGTGCCTGCGCTAGCAAAGGCACTTGTAGTGTATTGCCACGCATTTATTAAATATACATACATACATACACTGACCCTGTGGACCAGAGCTGGGCCCGGGGCCAGCTCTGGCCCACAGGGTCAGTAGACGCGGGGCACAGGGTCAGTAGGCGATTGTGTAGGCGAGGGCGGCACAAACGACATAAAAAAACACAAACGCACCTTGTTGAGGCGCATGACGTCGGGCATGGAGGGGAAGATGAGGACCGCATCCAGCTTGTCGCGCAGCGGCGACACCACCTGTACGTAGTATAACAAATGTGTAAACATCACATGCACGCACTCACACCTTTTTCGCACTCCCTCGCCGACACTATCGCCTACTGACCCTGTGCCCGCCCCTCGCCTACACTATCGCCTACTGACCCTGTGCCCGAAATACGTTTCTGAAAAAACGTATTTCATGTTGTTCAGTCGCAGTCTCTGTGGCACTTGTGCACTTTCAGTCCAGTGAATGAAAACATGAGACACACGACGCACCTCAACCACCTTCTCGGCGAGCTCCTGCACGAAGATGAGGGAGCCAATGAACATGTTGGCCGACTCGACATCCTGCAACCAACACACCGTCATTACACACGCCACCACCCTTCCACTTGCAACTCGCTGTCTACCACGACAATTTACACAAATCTTTCGTCTCGTTTGTGTAATCGTGTACACAACGCCGTCAGAATGCGAGGGTGTGCCGTTTAAAGTGTGCGTGCATGCGTGCGATTTCGGGGACAGTGACTGCATTTAGTCGTGATGTGCGTGCATGACGTCATGCAGCGCGCAGCTCTGGCGACGTGGCATGTGCGCCGTTTACAAGTGTGCCATATGCACACATGAAGCGCACGACAAGCGTGCGGTGCGGGCGTGAGCACCTTCTTGAAGTTAGCAAGAGTCTCGGGGTTGCGGAGCTCCTCCAGGAGGTACCCCACGGATTCAACGCACACATTCTCCTGAGCAGGATGCGAAATGTCAGAATGCAACCACCGTCTCTCCCCAACCCCACACCCACCCGTCTCCCCGGTGCAGGATCCGCAAGCGCGAACGTGTATGCAGCGCAAGCACCCTGCGACTCTGCGTATGTCGACCCGGCGCAATGACGATGGGAGCACACCTGGGCAGCGTTGATGCGCTTGCAAGCAACGGTCATGGAAGCCTGGTACTGCGACTCGAGCACCACGTACACAACCTTGAACTTCTTGCGCCCGTTGACGTCCTCGGGCACAACGCGGCGGTCCTCGGGGTTGGAGTTCCTGCAGAACGGCTCTCGTGTCACCCGCACGGTAGCGTGATGTGCGCGTACGCTCACGCCGCGCGCGACGCGGCGAAATCGTTGCGCCGTGCCAATGCGTCGCAACGCATGCGAGCAGGAATCGCGCAACACTGCGCGCGGTCGCGAAGCGCGGTCCGGCCCTGCGGTGCGTGCACTTACGTGAAGAAGCCGCCGCCGCCGCCGGTGCTGATCATCGACTCATCGCTGATTGCCATCTGCAGGGCGCCCGCGATGTCCGCGCCGCGGCGCAGCTTGGGCAGGCGCAGGAAATCCGGGACGTACGACGCCGTGCTGCTGCGGGCAGCGCGCAGGCTGAGCTTGGCGCCCGAGCCCGCGAAGGCACCTGAGCCCGGCAGGAACGCGTCGGCAGGCGCGAGCAGGCACGACGCGCACATCGCCGCCGCGGCGAGGGAAGCCATTGAGACCCTCATTCCGCCTGAAGCGCGGCGGGAAGAGAGGCCGCGCGTGGACGATCCGGGGTCTGCTGGCGCCAGCAGATCCCGTTCAGCGTCCAGGAGGCCCAGCGGTCGACGAGCTCCGTGGCCCGTCGCTGCCGCCTGTTGGTTACCGCCTCGGGACGCCTGTGACGGCACTTTGGGAGGCCGAACACTCGTCTCGGATTTTTGCTGCGAGACAAATTTCCGCGACCCATGCAGAATTCGGTACGAATGACAGGTTTAGAGCGGTTGCACGCACTTTGTACCAGGAAACCCACGCGTCGCTGGTACGGACTCTCCGGGAAAACCCCGTTCTGTGATCAAATATTTTGCTGACGGAAAATATTCTGACCTTGTGACGTGCCAGAAATGCGTCCCTGCGTCTTGGGACTGTCTTTTGGAAAGATGCGTTTTCGCAATGTTTCGCTATCGCCGCGTTTTCGCAACGATTGGTGAAGGGAACCGCTTCTGTTCACAAAAAGGGGTTTCTCCCATTGCCGGGGGAGGTCCCGTCGCCCCGCCGACCCCGTACGACGTCATTTTCCATATTGATGACGCCTTTCACTCATTCACCATGGCAGCTCTGCGCGTCGCCCTGTTGGCCTGCGTCGTGGCCGCGGCCTCGGCCTTCTCCGCCGGCCCTGCGTGAGTGCCGCGCCGCATGATGCCGCGCGCCGCGCGCTGCCGTTTTCGTCACCCGCCCTCCGCACGCCGCGCGGGCGTGCGCTCCCATCCGCTCCGGATTCATGCCGCGGCGCCGCCGGGGCAGGGTGCGGGCTGCAGGCGGCCGACGAGGGGTGGGCCGGCGGTGCGGGCAGTGCAGGCAATAGAGCACTGGTCGCGCACGTGTGCAGCAGTCAGCGTTGGAGCGTGTGCCGCGCTGTTCGGCTGCCCGCGATGCGGCTGCCCGCGATGCGGCTGCGATGCGGCTGCCCGTGGTTCCGGCGTCTCCGGCGCTGTGCTGTGCGGCAGCGGCTTACCTTCCGTGTCTGTGCGCGCGTGCAGCCTCCCCCTCCGCGCCACCCAGCGCGCCGCCATCTCCCAGGCCCCCCGCATGGCATACTCGCCCGTTCCCACCCCCGAGGGCACCAAGGAGACCTACTGGGAGACCAAGGCCCCGTCCTCTGACGTAAGTCGAGCCTCCTCCTGTTGTCGCTTTCCCTGTCGTTGCGCACGCTCCGCGCTGTGCGTGTCCCCCCAGGCCGGCAGGTGTGGTGCCGATCTGCCCCGTTGGGCCCAAGGACCTGGTGCGCGGGACGGGACGGGCATGAGCGAGGGGAGGCGGAAGGCGGCAGGCGGCAAGCTCGCTCGAATCCTAGTGCATCGCGACTGAGGAGGCGGCGGGCGGGCAAGACTGCGAGCTGCGAACGGAGCGGGCAGGCAACAGGGGCTTTTCTGGACGGCTGCTCTGTGCGCGCGCGGAGGTCGTGTGCAGAGCCGGGCGGGAGGGGTGCGCCCGAGGGAGGAGGCTGACGTGCTCATGCGTGCGTGGTGGTGTACCTGTGCTTGCTGCGGGTGCTTGTGATGCCAGGTGCTGGGCATCGGCAAGGACGTGCCTGCCGCCTCCTACGTCGCCGCCTCCGTCATCGCCGCCGGCATCGGTTCCTACTGCACCGCCGAGGTGCTTTCCCTTTGGAGTGATGAGGAGAGGCAGCTTGGGACCTGCTGCAGTGGCGGCTCGGCTTGGAAACGGGAGTGGGAGTGCAACATTGCAACAGCGCATCATGCCCGAGGGGAGAGGAGGGTGGTTAGGAGGAGGAGGAGGCGCGTGTGAGACAGGAGGAGTCCCGCGCGTGGCGGTAGCTTCTCCTCGCCTTGGTTGGCCGCTCCGTACCGGCCACGCCATCGGCGGGCACTGGGTTGCAGACGATGCGGCGTGGTGCGATTTTTTGGTGGTTTGAGGCTGCGAGACTGGAAAGTCAGACAGATGGCGCCAGCGCGAGTAGCTGGCGGCGAAGGCCGGTGGTGCATGGGGCTGGTGGTGAGCGGGAGCGTGTGGGAGGGCAGACGCATGTGCGACGAATGTGCCGCCAAGACGTGTGCTCGTGCTAGACGCCCTGGCGTTGCACGTGCATACGTATCACTTGCTTCATCACATGTATCCCACATGCGTCTCTTGGTATCACTACGTCCCTGCAGCAGTCGGCCAGGCTCCGGGCGGAGCTGTAGAGGGGAGGTGTGGGGCGTGCCCCCGGGGGGACGGGTGGCGCACAGTGAAGGTGGTTTGACAGGTTTCAAGTGTACAGCGAGGGGCAGAGGTGTGTGCAGGGAGGTCGTGGAGTGGCGGTGGCGGAGAACTAAGGATGGTGAAATGTGTGTTGTGGTGGCAGGTGTGGCCCCTTACCCAGCAGCTCAACGGCATCTACCTCGCCGGTTCCTTCCTCCTCCCTTACTCCTGGGCGCTCCACGTAGCCGCCTGGATCCAGAAGAACAACGGCAAGTAAGCCTTAGGCCTCGCTTCTGCTGTTTTCGTGTGCTCAGACCAATAAAGGGATGTGTAACCCTTGATCAAACCTCAAGCCCATCCATCCGTCCTCTCACGCACACAACCATTGCCCTCGCCACTATCGCCCACTGACCCTGTGCCCCTGGGCCAGCTCTGGCCCACAGGGCCTACATACAGCCTATGTAGCCGCTAGCATGCCTAGATTGTGTTGCCATGTGCTGCCGTGTGCGCAGAGCAGGGGCACGCGCGCCTGGGTTCCCGTGCCTAGCTGTACAGCGCGCGGAGGGAACGCGAGGCGCACGCTGCTGCACGATGCGCATGCGGCAGGCCAGCCGCCACATGCGCGCCGCGCAGCTATCGGCTGGCCCTCATGGCAAGGAGGAGAGGGAGGGTTCGGAGGGTTCGTGGTCAGCCAATCCCCAGCATTCTGTTTATTTACAAATCAATACCGATTCGTCGACGACCTCTGTCACGACGTTAAATCTTATGTTAAACGTACACCCTCCCTACCCGCGAACACTCCCCCGCTGCAGCCGACTTTGGCGCAGCAGAGCGCGCAGCTGCGCGGGGCGAAAGCCTCAGTGGTGGCTGAGACACGTTGGACTCGGAAGGCTTCCTCTTCAGTGGTGGCTGGCGGCCTTGGCCCCCTTTCTCTCCTCGCTCTTGAGAATCTCCCTGTCCGCGGCCTTGGACACTTGGTCCAGTTTCTTCTCGGCGCTATCCACCACGTCAGCCTCGCGCGCTTTCGTGTCCCACACGTTAACCTGCGGGAATGCCTTGAGCGACACCGTCCGCTTGGTGTCCAGGCGGCGATGGCCCGCGGTGCGCCCCCGTGCGCCTGCCGCCAGCGCCTTTTCATGCTGCTCCATCCGGTTCTTGTAGAGCGCCGCCTCGCGCGTGCTCTGCATGTCAGCCACCCTGATTTTCTTCGGAATGCTCTTGACCGCCGCGTTGTTCAGGTGCGCGTAGTACTCGTTGAGGTCCGTTCGCGCTGTCGACCCTGTGAGGTGGTTGGCGAGCTTCTGCTTCAGGTGGTCCAGGCGCTTCTCGTACGAGCGCTCGCGCTCCATGTCCTCCTGGTACTCGTCGTGCGCCTGCAGCGCCTTGCTCTTGGCGTCGTCAACCTCCTCGTGCGACTTTTCATACTTTGCAAAGTCCTGGCTCTTCTTGAGCTTGAGCATCGCGAGCTTGTTCTTGGCCCGCAGGATGCGGTCCTGCATGCGGTCCGTCTTGCTCTCAGTCGCCTTCCTGTCCTGCTTCTTCTTGGCGGCCGCCTTGATCATCGTCTTCATGATCTTGTGCACTTCGCTCGCCGACACCATTGGCGGTGCCGCCTCCTTGACCGCCGCCGCCGCCTTCTTCACCGCTGCCGCCTTGGCCGCGGCCGCTGTGGCCGCCGGCGGAGAAGCCGGCTTCTCCGCCTCGTCCGCTGGGCCCGCCCCCCTGCCCGTGGTCGCTCTGCCCTTGTCGGCCTTGACCTTCTTCCCCTCCAGCTGGTCCAGCGCTGCCTTCGCCGTCGCCGCCAGCGACCCTTCGGGCCTGACCTTCTTCCCCTCCAGCTTGTCCAGCGCTGCCTTCGCCGTCGCCGCCAGCGACCCCTTGGCGGGCGAGCTCAGCAGCTCGCCGGGGCCTGCGGGGGCGCGCGGGAGCACGAGCAGCACCGCCGCGCACGCGACTGCCACCACCGCGAGGCCCAACCCCAGCCCGGCGACACGCCGCGGCTTCACCCCCGGCGGCACGCCGGGATGGTGCGTGCCGTCGAACGGCGTGCCCTCGCGCACCATGCCGCCCGACTGCAACCACGTCGGCAAAATGCGAATGGTCACCAAGAAACAAAAAAGCCAACCACCGGGTGGTGTCTCCAAACAAAAAACAAAAAAAGATGGATCAAAAGTTCGTGGGGCTAACTCCACGAACCATGTGACTCTGACATCATCGCAAATGAAGGCATCCCAGCGGCGACTCGTCGCCCTCGCGGCGGCGACCCTCGTGGCCTGCGGGGCGTGCCTGCTGGCCGGGCTGCCACAGCTTCATGACGCTGCGGAGCAGCCGGCGGGGCTCGCGGAGAAGGGCCTGGGGTCGCTCCTGAAAGGTGCTCGACGCTGCCCCCCCCGCAACTGA
>Ga0115006_10000661_pt1 | contig 19259 bp, 11 predicted proteins | sample ArcOceMetagenome_3_FD_88943 | JGI IMG/M metagenome (GOLD analysis project Ga0115006, IMG submission 88943) | Marine eukaryotic phytoplankton communities from Arctic Ocean - Arctic Ocean- Svalbard ARC20M Metagenome | ecosystem: Environmental > Aquatic > Marine > Oceanic | place: Arctic Ocean...
GTAAGCGCCGCCCGTGCTGCTTGCGCCCGCTTTGCGTGCCAGTGCGGTGCCTGCCGACCGGCTTGCTAGGCGTGCGGATGCTTGCCTGCACCGCGCGTGACACTGACAGGGCTTGCCCGTTCTCGTTTCATCCTCCAGGTCAAGATGATGTTGACAATCGCACGATACTACAGCAATTCCGAGCGCATGACCATTCTCTTCTGCAAAATTACCAATCAGATGATCACCAAGTGCAAGCAGCACATGATGCGCAAGGGTACGCCCTGCTGCAAGACCTTACACCCTACACCCTACACCCCACACCCTTCGCCCTACGCCCTGCAACTCTACACCTGATAACACAGACCACAGACCCAATCTGATCAAGGTCTGGCTGGGAAGCAGGAGATCTCTGGAAGCAAAAGCCAGATCCGCTGATCGAGAATCTGCACTCGGTACTGCGCCTCAATGAGGCCTATCAAGAGCAGGCAAACATTCTCAAAAGTACTTTCTGCAGGGCCTTTGCCAAGTAAATGTACGGGGGCCGCTGACTTTTGAAAATGTCTGCCAGTACCGAGTTACCAAGGACAAGCTCACGACACAACCCAAGGTGAAGCAATTTGACTTCAACGAGAGCGACATTTTCGGCAAGTTTGATCTCTTTTGCAAGCGCGTGACCAAGCTCATCGACATGTTTACTACCATCCAGCAGTTCAGCTCCCTGGCCAACCATGATATCGAGGTGTGTTTGGGTGTGGCTGTACGTGTATGTGCCTCTCTCTGCAGATGCACCGGTCTAAGGCCGACGCTACGCAATGTGCACGAACTCCCCTCTGCTTTTCTCCCCTCCTCCTCTCGTCTGCCGACCCTCCCTCCCTTGGGCATGGAAATTCAGGGCCTGAATGTACACTAAACACTCGAAAGTCTAAACCTTAAACCCTTGCGTGTGAACAATCAGGGCATGGACAATCTGATGAAAGGCTTCATCGACATTGTTGATAACATCAAGAAAAAGCCTTACAACCTCCTGGACTACAGCAAGAACACCTTCGACCGCGACTTCCTCGAGTTCAACGTCAACGTCGCCGAGCTTGAGACCTCGCTCCAGGGCTTCATTAACGCATCCTTTGAGAACATCACGAGCACCGAGCAGGCCCTGAGCCTGCTGAAGCAGTTTGAGTCCATCCTGCAACGCGAGACGTTGAAATCCGATCTGGATTCCAAGTATACCGTCATCTTCCACAACTATGGGCTGGACCTCGAGACCGTGCAGAAAATCTACGACAAGCAGAAATCGGCGCCGCCCACCATCCGAAATGCGTCGCCGGTGGCGGGCAACATTTTGTGGTCGCGCCAGCTTCTGCGCAGGATAGAGATGCCGATGAAAAAGTTCAAAAACAACAAGAACATCACAACGACCAAGGAGGCCAAGAAGATCATCCGCACGTACAACAAAGTGGCGCGCGCGCTCATCGAGTACGAGACCCTCTGGCACCACGCCTGGTGCAAGTCGATCGAAGCGGCCAAGTCGGGGTTGCAGGCCACGCTCATCATCCGGCATCCTCGCAGCGGCATGCTGTTTGTCAACTTTGACCGCGAGATCTTGCAGCTCATCCGCGAGGCCAAGTTTCTGCAGCGCATGGGCATTGACGTGCCCGAGAGCGCCCGCATGGTGCTCCTCCAGGAGGACAAGTTCAAAAACTACCTCAATGAGCTCACCTTTGCGCTCAAGGAGTACGAGCGCGTCCTCGCCATGGTGCCGCCCGTCTGCAAGCCCATTATTCGCCCACACCTCGAGGACCTCGATCGCAAGATCCAGCCGGGCATGGTCATCCTGACATGGGCCAGCATGAACATCGACGGCTTTTTGAATCGCGTGCACACAGGACTCGGCAAGCTCGAGGAGCTCATCCAGAGGATCAACGACATCATGGACAATCGCATCGAGCACAACCTCAAGCACATCTCGCGCACCATGATGGTCGACCTGCCGCAGAACCAGAGCTTCACCCTCGACCAGCTCGTGGCATTGCAGGAAAAGACCATCAAGAGAAAGAGCGCGCTTATGGACCAAAGAAACCTGCAGGTCGAGCGCGCCGTTGATGATCTCGTCGACACCATCATCAATTTTCCGCTCGAGAGCGATGACTTGCAGCCCGACACCAACGAGATCAACAAACTGCGCCAGCATTATGAGCGCCTCATGTACACGGCGGTGCTGCATGCCACCAAACAGAGCTTCTGGGCGCTGAAAGATCGTCTGAGCTCCAAGCAGGGCGCGGGAGTCATCGTCATACAGCGCCCCTTCTTTGAGGTTGAGGTGGAGCTCAGCGTGCCCAACATCCAGATGAACCCGGGTCTCGAGGACATCCAGTCTGCCGTCAACCGTGCGGCGCTGCACATTCTGCGGGCGACCAAGAAGGTCTACATCTGGGGGCAGGATCGCAGTCTGGACAAATTGCAGAATTTCCACCAGTCCATTGCGTCAGACAAGGAGGTGGTCAAGATTGTGCTGCTGCTGACAGGCGCCGTGGAAGGTGCCAAGACGCAGGTCAATGACTACCTCAGCACCTTTGACCAGTACAACTATCTGTGGCAGGATGACAAGCAGAAGGCGTACGATGAGTTCATGAAGACTGAGCCCGACATCGAGAAGTTTGCTGGCGAGCTTAAGAAGTACATGGACGTGGAGCGTGAGATCAAGGAAATTCCGAGCGTGCATGTCATTGGCTGCATGTGCCTTGACAGCTCGCCGCTGATGGATTCGCTTACTACCGAGGCCGTACAGTGGAAGTCCCAGTACGGACGCAACATGCACGAAGAGGCCAAGTTCCAGCTGATGAAGATTCAGGACTACTTCAAAGATAAGACGCGTGCTTTGAACAAAAACTTTGGTGAGACCACCGAGCTTGAGGAGGTCCGTGACGTGATGAAGTGCATGTCTGAAATTCGCGAAAAGGAGACCACTATCGACTCCGAAATTTACCCAATCAAGGAGAGGTTCGGGTTGTTGCAATTGTACGACTTTGAGGTGGCTCAGGAGGAGATTGACCAGCTTGCAGAACTCAAGGACCACTGGACCAAAGTCAAAATCAAGGCCTTCGAGGTGAGCGGCCAGTTGCAGACCCTGCAAACTGGATTCCGCAGCAAATTGCTGGAAGGGGTTGTCGAGTTTATTGACCAAGTCAAGGATTTCCGCGCCGAGTACGAGGCCAAGGGACCGATGCGGCCGGGCATGGCGCCGATTGATGCAGCTGAGGCTCTCAAGACCTACCAGCGCTACTACGAGACCATGGACAGGAAGTGGAACACCTTTGCGCAGGGCGAGGAGATGTTTGCGCTGCAGGTCACAGACTATCCGGAGCTCGAGCAGACGAAAAAGGAGCTGGGCCTGCTCGACAAGCTCTACTCCCTGTACACCGAGGCCGTGAGCACCATTGACAACTTTGCCGAAGTCCCCTGGACAGAAGTGGTGGCCAACATCGAGCAGATGAATACCGACGTCGGAGTCTTGCAGACACGCTGCAAGAACATGCCCAAGGCCCTGCGCGGGTGGGACGCCTACAACGAGTTGAAACAGAAGATCGACGATTTTCTTGAAGTCCTGCCGCTGTTGACTGCCTTGTCGGGCCCTGCGATGCAGGACCGCCATTGGGAAGCAATTCAAGCCTGCACGAAATCCACGCTCGACATGAACCCGGAGACGTTCAAGCTGGCCAACCTGCTCAATATCGGCACAAAGGAGGGCGAGCTGACGCTGCTGCAGTGCGCGGAGGAAGTGGAGGATATTTGCGGCGGCTCGGCAAAGGAGCTGGCCATAGAAGTCAAGTTGAAACAGCTTGCAGTAGACTGGTCGGAGCGCGCGTTTGCCTTTGCGAACTTCAAAAACCGGGGCCCAGTGATCCTGTCAGGCAAGGAGTTGGGCGAAATCATGGAAGCGCTGGAAGAGGCCCAGATGGTCCTGGGCGGCATGGCCAGCAACCGCTACTCGGCGCCTTTCCGAGAGGAAGTTACAATGTGGATCAAGAATCTCTCAACGTGTTCTGATGTGGTGGAGCAATGGGTGCAGGTGCAGAATTTGTGGATTTACATGGAGGCGGTGTTCTCGAGCGGAGACATTGCCAAGCAGCTGCCGCAGGAGGCCAAGCGATTCTCCACCATCGACAAGGGCTTCATGAAAGTGTTGGCCAAGGCCAACGAGGAGCCCCTCTGCGTCCCGTGTTGCTGCGAGAACGAGATCATGTCCGAACTGCTGCCATGGCTTATGGACCAGCTGGAAATGTGCCAAAAATCTCTCACTGGGTACCTCGAAACCAAGAAAAACTGCTTTCCGCGCTTCTACTTCTGCTCGGACGGTGTGTTGCTCGAAATCCTCTCGCAGGGTTCGGATCCGCACATGGTTGTGCAGCATCTGCAAAACGTCTTCGACTCCCTCGCCGGAATGATCTTTGACAAGCAAAAGAAGAACACCATGGCCATTATGATCTCCAACGACAATGAGGAGGTGCCTTTTTCCAACCCAATGGACGCCAAGGGAAATGTAGAGGACTACCTCAACCTTCTCGTCGACACAATGCGCGAGACGATGCGCGATCTGTGCCGCGAATGCGGCGGCGAGGCAGGCGCGCTAACCCCGGAGGAAATTGTCGCCAAGTATCCTGCGCAGATTTGCATCCTTGCTCTACAGTATGATTGGACGACAAGGACGCAGGATGCGCTCACTACAGCGAAGGTTGACAAGACAGGCCTCGCTCGGGCCGCCAAGAGGGAGGAACAACTGCTAAGCGACCTCATCAAGATGACGCTCTCGGAGCTCAAGCCGCTGGATCGCGTCAACGTGCAGACGCTCATCACCATCGACGTGCACCAAGTCGAAATCTCGCAATTCATTGCCAAGGCAAAGAATCCGCCCATCCGCGACCCGCAGGACTTTGAGTGGCTCAAGCAGGCGCGCTTTTACTGGAACTACGAGAAAGACGCGTGCATTATCTCTATCTGTGATGTCGACTTTGAGTACAACGACGAGTATCTGGGGTGCAAGGAGCGCCTGTGCATCACGCCACTTACAGACAGGTGCTACGTCACCTTGTCGCAGGCCATTGGCATGTTCTTGGGCGGTGCCCCGGCGGGGCCGGCTGGCACCGGCAAGACGGAGACGACCAAGGACATGGCGCGCACGCTCGGCATCTTCTGTGTTGTCTTCAACTGCAGCGACCAATTTGACTACAAATTCCTCGGCTCGATCTACAAGGGATTGGCTATGGCGGGCTGCTGGGGCTGCTTTGACGAGTTCAACCGCATCAATCTTGACGTGCTGTCGGTTGCCGCGCAGCAAGTCGCGTGCGTGCTGCAGGCCCAGCGCGAGCGCAAGACCGAATTCGTCTTCGTTGACTCCCAGACGGTGTGCCTCCGGCCGGGATGCAGTTACTTCATCACGATGAACCCCGGGTATGCTGGGCGCCAGGAGCTGCCCGAGAACCTCAAAAGCTTGTTCCGTGGTGTGTGCATGATGGTGCCCGACTTTGGCCTCATCATGCGCGTGAAGCTGGCGTCGTGCGGCTTCCAGGAAAACACAATTCTGGCCAAGAAGTTCTTCATCCTCTATGAGCTGTGCAAGCTGCAGTTGTCGAAGCAGACCCACTACGATTTTGGCCTTCGCAACATTTTGTCCGTGCTGCGCACAGCAGGCAAAGTGAAGCAGAAGGACCAGACCGGCTACGAGCCTATGCTTATGATGCGCACGCTGCGCGACATGAACATGTCCAAGTTCGTTGCAGAGGACGCGCCTTTGTTCCTCTCCTTGATCAGTGACCTCTTCCCAGGCATTAAGGCTGAGAAGGCGGTTTTCCCCGAGATCGAAGCTGCGATGAAGGGTGAGTGCGTAAAGATGAATCTGCAGTATGAAAAGGCCGAAGCTTGGGCCGGCAAGTGCGTGCAGCTGCTCGAGAGCTACTATGTGCGGCACGGCATTGGCATCGTCGGGCCCACGGGCTCGGGCAAGACCATGATGCAGGAGGTTCGTGCATACAACCCCACACACATACACAATCTTATTGCTCATGGCATGTGTTCATGCTCAACTTGCAAGCACATACGCCAAGAACTCTCTATTGTCAACCTGCGGGGGCGCATACATCGCGCACCGAATCCAGTGGTTCTAAATGCTGCATGTGCCCCTGATTCTGGTTAATCAGGTGCTTTCCCGGGGTCTCACGATCACGGACGTCAAGCATGTGTTGCTGAGAATGAACCCAAAGTCCATCACCGACAAGCAAATGTTCGGCAAGCTCGACCCGACCACAGGCGACTGGACCGACGGCATCTTCGCCGTCCTGTGGCGCAAAGGCACCAAGGCCAAGAACCAGAATACCTGGATTTGCTTGGACGGGCCTGTCGATGCCATTTGGATTGAGAACCTCAACACGGTGCTGGATGACAACAAGTTGTTGACTCTCGCCAACGGTGACAGGATCCCAATGTCGGCCACGATGAAGGCGATCTTTGAGCCCGAGAATCTGATGAACGCCTCGCCTGCAACGGTGAGCCGCATGGGTATTATTTATGTGTCCGTGACTGTGCTCGGCTGGGAGCCCCTGGTCCCCTCGTGGATCAATCTGCAGCGTGAAAAAGAGCGCGAACTTCTCGAGGGTCTGGTGCTCAAATTCACGCCTCCGCTGCTTGAGTGCGTGAACCGCCAGTGCTCTGCCATGATGTTCAGCACAGACGGTATTTACCTCAACTCTTGCTTCAAGCTCATCGACGAGGTGCAGAAGCCGCTGATTGAAAGCAAAGTTTTTTTGACGCCCGAGCACATGGAGAAAGTGTTCATCTGGGCGATGTGCTGGTCTCTTGGGGCGTTGCTGGAGCTTGACGACCGCAAAAAGTTCAACCAAGTGTTGCTTGACAATTGCAACAAAGAGCTCTTCCCCCCCGTCGGCGAGGAGACGGCATTTGAGTACTTTGTGAACAAGGAGGGTGAGTGGCAGCACTGGAAAACCCAGGTGACAGAGTGGCACTACCCTACTGACGTCGACCCCAGCTTCGGCGAGCTTCTGCTCCCGACGCTCGACAGCTTGCGCTATGTGGATCAGCTCAACATGCTGGTACCAGCCGGCAAGCCTGTCTTGTTCACCGGTGCGCCTGGCGTCAGCAAGTCGGCGACCATTCAGATGTTCATGTCTGGCCTAGACTTGGAGAAGTGGCAGAAAAAGATGGTGCCGTTCTCCTTTGTGACCAGCCCCGAGATCTTCCAGCGCACTCTTGAGAGCTGCGTTGAGAAGCGGCAGGGGCGGACATTCGGGCCTCCCGGCGGCAAAAAGTAAGTGTGCGTGCGTAAGAGCTGAAGAGGGTGCGTGCATGCTTTCAGGGCATGCCTGCATTCACATCGTGATCACACTCTGATCTGAGACAAACTGAAAACCAGATGCGCTTTCTTCGTGGACGACATCTCAATGCCCGTCATCAACAACTGGGGCGATCAGATCACGAATGAAATCGTGCGGCAGTGCCTGGACGAAAGCGGATGCTACAACCTGGACAAGCCGGGAGAGTGGAGAATCTTTGCGGACATGGGCTACATCGGCGCCATGGTCCATCCCGGCGGTGGCAGAAACGACATCCCTCACCGCCTCAAGCGCCAATTTAATCTCATCAACGTCACCATGCCGTCGCTGGGTGCCATCAACAACATTTTCGGGAGCATCATGAACGGCCGCTTATCGACGACGTCGCCCTTCCACGCGGTCTCTGACAAGGTGGCGGCGGCTGTTGGAAAGCTGACGGAGGCTACCATCGAGCTCTACCAGCGCACGGCGAACAAAATGTTGCCGACACCAGCCAAGTTCCATTACAGCTGGAACATGCGAGAGATCTCTCGCGTCTTTGGTGGTATGTTCATGGCTGACCGCAAGGTGATTGTCGACGAGGTCTACCTCATTCGGCTCTGGCGGCACGAGTGTGAGCGTGTCTTCTCCGACAAGCTGATCAACGCGCCGGACAAGGAGTGGGAGAACAAGACTATCCTTGCCGTCGTCGAGCAGGTGTACGGCAAAGATATTGCTGCTAAGGTGGCCGGCCAGTGCTATTTCGTCAACTTCATGCTCGAGCCTATCTTTGACGACGAGGGCATCTGCCTTGATGAGCGGCCGCAAAGCTATGAGTATGCGGAAGACCTGGACCCGGTGCGCACCAAAGCCCTTGCGTTCCAAGACCAGTTCAACGAGGAGAACAAGGTCGGCAAGCTGGAGCTGGTGCTGTTCGAGTATGCTCTCGAGCATCTTATGCGCATCTCGCGGTGCATGTGCCAGGACCGCGGCTCTATGATGCTCGTTGGCGTCGGCGGATCAGGCAAACAGAGTTTGACTCGCCTTGCATCTTTCATTGCCGGCAACTGGATCTTCCAGATTTCCATCACCAAGTACTATTCGGTATCCAACCTGTTTGAGGACATTAAGGTGCTGTACAAGACGGCTGGTCTCAAGGGCAAGCCCGTCACGTTCATCTTCACGGATGCTGAGGTGAAGGAGGAGGCCTTCCTCGAGTACCTCAATCAAATCCTGGCTACGGGCGAGGTGTCGAACCTCTTCCCGAAGGACGAGATGGTATGTATACCCCTCGTTACCCGCGCAGCTGCTGTGTGAACTGCTCGCCTCCAACTTACTGACCGTCTTTGAATTTGGCTCGCAGGATGCTATCTTGGGCGACCTGCGCCCAGCTGCCAAGAAGGCAAAGATAGTCGACACCTCGGAGAACCTGACCAAATTCTTCTTCGACCGCGTTCGCAACATGCTGCACGTCGTGCTGTGCATGTCTCCGGTTGGCGACAAGCTGTCGTCTCGGTCGCGCAAGTTCCCTGGTCTCATCAATTGCACTACCGTCGACTGGTTTTTGGCCTGGCCTGAGGAGGGTCTGCTCAGCGTGTCTCGAAAATTCATCTCCAATTTTACAATGGAAACCACCAACGAGTCCAAGCAAGGGCTCATGGCGCACATGGCTAAGGTGCACTCTCTTGTGACGCAAGCCACTCTGGATTACTTCGCATCCTACCGACGCAACGTGTACGTGACGCCCAAGTCATACCTGTCCTTCCTCAAGACCTATTGTCTCGTGTACCAGGACCAGTTCGACGGCATCAAGGCACTCGCCGATAAGATTAACAACGGGTTGGTCAAACTTGAGGAAGCGGCAGGTGATGTGGCCAAGATGCAGGTGGAATTGAAAAACACAGAGGTAGTGCTGCAGGAGGCCGCTGCCAAGTCGGCAGTGCTGCTCAAGGAAATCACTGTTAGCACCGCTGCGGCCGAAAAGACGAAAGCCGAAGTCAAGGTGGTCGCAGACATGGCAAATGAGAAAGCTACTGTGATTGGAGGCGAAAAGGCTGAGGTGGAGAAGGACCTCGAGGCCGCCAAGCCTGCCCTTTTAGAAGCCGAGTCTGCCCTGGATGCAATCAAGGCGGACGACATCAAGAACCTGGCCAAGCTGGGCAAACCGCCCGAGGTGATCAAAGTCATCTTCGACGGCGTACTTATTCTCAAGCACTCGCCGGTGCTCAAGTGCAAGGTGACGGAAATCAAGGGCATTCCCATCTACGAGACCAACTATTCCGAGGCGCAAAGCTCCCGCAACACCATGATGGGCGACGCCGCGGCCTTTGTCAACTCGCTGCAGCAGTTCCCCAAGGAGAACATTACGGACGAGGATTGCGAGCTGCTCGCGCCATACACAGAGTCGCCGCTCTTCACTGTCGAAATGGCAGCCAAGGCCTCTTCGCTTGCCATCGGCTTGTGTAAATGGGTCAAGGCCATGAAGACGTACCACGAAATTGCCAAGGTCGTGATCCCGAAGATGGATGCATTGCGCGTGAAAGAGGCAGAGCTGGCCACTGCGAACAAGCAGTTGGCCCAGGCGCAGGCTCAGCTCGCGGCCGCACAGGCGAGCCTGGACGAGATGTCAGCCAAGTTTGACGCCGCCATGGCTGAGAAACAGAAGCTGCAGGACGAAGCCGACAACACCAAGCGCAAAATGGACGCTGCCAACGGTAATGCTGACTCCCCATGTCGTGCCGTCCTTGTTTGCACGTGCTTGCTCTTGTTGTGGTTGGCAATGTGCTGCGGTCACGTGGATCCCACTAATGTTCGCTGCTATGTGCTCGATGAGCAGCGCTCATTTCCGGCTTGTCCGGCGAAAAGATTCGCTGGACCCAGCAGAGTAAGGAGTTTGACGACCAGATCGCGCGTCTCGTGGGCGACTGCGCCATTGCCTGCGCTTTCCTCAGCTATCTGGGCCCATTCAACAAGGTCTTCCGCGACAAGCTGACTAAGGTTTCCTTCCTCAATGACGCTACCGAGCGTAAGCTACCGGGAACGAAGGGCCTGGACATTGCTGCCATGCTGGTCGATTCTTCAACCACGGGCGAGTGGAACCTCCAAGGACTGCCCACTGACGATCTCTCCATCCAAAACGGCATATTGACCACACGCGCCAGCCGCTACCCATTGATGGTCGACCCGCAGGGGCAAGGATTGAGCTGGATTCGTTCCAAAGAGTCAGAGAATGGCGTCAAGGAGACTTCGTTCCAGGACAAGGGATTCCGAGTCAAGCTTGAACAGTGTATGGAAGGTGGATTGCCAATGCTGCTCGCCAATGTTGAGAATGAACTCGATCCCGTCCTCGATCCCGTGCTGGACAAGTCGTTCATCAAGAAGGGAAAGAACTTCATCATCGCACTCTCCGACAAGGAGTGCGATGTGGACCCAGAAAAGTTCTCCCTTTGTATCACAACTCGCCTTCCGAACCCACATTTCACGCCCGAGCTGTCAGCCCGCGTTACTGTGATTGATTTCACGGTGACCATCAAAGGCCTTGAGGACCAGCTCCTTGCAAAGGTGGTCCTGCAGGAGAAGCCTGAGCTCGAATCCGAGAGGACTAAGCTACAGGTCGAAGTGAATGGATACCAGAAGAAGCTCGTGGAGCTACAGGACGATCTTCTGTACCGTCTCTCGTCATGCGAAGGCTCTCTGCTTGATGATCCGGAGATTGTCGACGTGCTGAACCTGGGAAAAGCCACCGCCAAGGAGGTGGGGGAGAAGCTCAAGAACGCTGGCGAAGCTGAAGTGCGCATCAAGTCGGCGTGCGAGGAATACCGAGTGGTTGCGACGCGTGGGTCCATCTTGTACTTCCTGATCGCCGAAATGACAGGAATCAATGTCATGTATCAGACCTCACTTGCGCAGTTCGCGGCAGTATTCCAGAAATCCATGGAGGATGCCGAAGACAATAAGGTGCCGAGAAAGCGCATCGACAACATCATTGAGCAGTTGAGCTGGGCGACCTACCTCTACGTCGGGCGTGGCTTGTTCGAGCGGCACAAGGACGTGTTTGTGTCAATGATGACCATCAAAGTCCAGCTGAATGCCGAAATCATCAACATGGACCAGTTCGGTTGCTATGTCAAGGGTGGAGCAGCGCTGGACATCAATGTACAGAGGAAAAAACCCGGCAACTGGCTCAATGACACGGCATGGCTCAACGCCATCCAGCTCTCCATGAGCGATCCCCTTTTCAAGGACCTGCCGGAAGCTATTTTGCGCGGGGATAAACAATGGAAAGAATGGATGGACAAGGATGCGCCCGAGGCTGAGCGCGTCCCTGATTTCGAGGACCGTCTTGACAAATTTCACCGCATGCTCGTGATTCGCGCCATGCGTCCTGACCGGACCATGGTTGTAACAAAGCAGTACATTGCGGACGCGATGGGTCCCCGATACGTGGACTTCCCTCCTCTGAACCTCGAGAGCACGCACGCTGAGAGCACAGAGCGTATCCCGTTTGTGTGTATTTTGTCCATGGGAAGTGACCCCACGGACCTGATCATGCTCTTGGCCAAGAAGAGGAAGACGGAAGTGCTCTCCGTGTCCATGGGTCAGGGGCAGGAGATTGTCGCGCGCCGCTTTGTGGACACGGGCTCCGTGTCAGGATGCTGGGCGCTGTTTCAAAACTGCCATTTGGGCCTCAAGTTCCTAGAGGAGTTGGAACTGCGCCTCGGCGATCCGGCGAATGAGTTCCATGAGGACTTCCGCTCTTGGGTCACGGCTGAACCGCACCCCGAATTTCCCATTGGGCTGCTGCAGATGAGCATCAAGCTGACCAATGAGGCTCCGGTGGGCATGAAAGCCGGCATGAAGCGCTCTTATGCGGGATTCTCGCAGGACACTCTCGATACCGTGCCGCGCTCAGAGTGGAAGACGCTCCTGTGGGTGCTTTGCCACTGCCACAGCGTGACGCAGGAGCGCCGCAAGTTCGGCGCCATCGGATGGACCGTGCCGTATGAGTTCAACGCCTCAGACCTCAACGCCTGCACGCTCTTCATGCAGAACCACTTGCTGGAGATGGAGGCGAAGAAGGCCAAAGAGGTCACGTGGACCACCGTGCGCTACATGGTTTCCGACATCCAGTATGGCGGTAAAATCACTGACGACATGGATCGCCGGCAGATGACTAGTATCTCAGAAAACTTCTACAGGCAGGAGGTGCTGGAGCCGGGATACTCTTTCCTCAAAGGCTACTCCATCCCGCAGGGCAATGACATCAACATTTTCCGCAAGCACATTGATGAGAATCTGCCTGTCGTCGACACGCCCGAGGTGGTTGGCCTCAATCAGAATGCAGATTTGACCTTCCGCCTCCAGGAGGCATCGACATTTTTCGACACTATCCTCGAGACGCAGCCCCGTGGAGGTGGCGGGGGCGGCAAATCTCCCGAGGAAATCGTGACGGAGCTTTGCAATGATTTCCTGTCCAAGACGCCTGCTGACTTTGACAAGGAAGAAGTGCGACTTTCGATGAAAAAAATGGGAGAGACCAAGCCCGTAATCATTGCCTTCCGCCAGGAGATGGATGTGATGGCCAGAGTTGTCAGGACTGTGAGGACCACCCTCAAAAATCTTAAACTCGCCATGGAGGGCACCATCGTCATGTCCGATGATCTTGCTAACGCGCTCGACTCTATGTTCAATGCCAAGGTTCCGGCGCTGTGGCTCAAGGGCAATTGGTTTTCGCCCACTGTTGGCATGTGGTTTGGAATTAGTAAGTCCCTGCTCAGCCCCGATCATATGCATTGCTATCCTGAATATGCTGTCCTGTGATGCTTTCAGTGACCGATCTTAAATCCATCGCCCTTGTCATCTTGGCGTTGCCTTGAAATGCAAAATTGAGCAGCACAAAGAAGGCTACTGACTCCGCATGCTGTGCATCGTGCAGTGATGGCTCGCTATGACCAGTGGGATCGCTGGATCAAACACGGGCGTCCAAAGTCGTACTGGCTTCCTGGCTTCAGCAACGGTTCTGGTTTCCTCACCGCGGTCAAGCAGGAGGTTTGTCGTGCGAATGAGTCCTGGGCTCTCGATGACGTCGTCTCCTTCACAGAGGTGCACAAACTTGATTTCGAGGAAGTGCGTGAAGCCCCAGCTATGGGCGTTTATGTTCACGGTCTGTACCTCGAGGGAGCCTCATGGAGCAAGAAGGAAGCCCACCTGATCGAGGCCGCGCGCGGTGAGCTCATCAAGCTTCTACCCTGCATGTTCATCACCGGTGTGCTCCAGCAGCAGAAGAAGAAGGATCCCCTCGCCTACGAGTGCCCCGTGTACTTCCGCTTCGACCCGCGTAAGCGCGGTCTCACTGCGGCGCAGCCCAACTACATGTTCTCGCCTGAGATCAAGAGCATCCACCCCCCAACCCATTGGATTTTGCGCGGCGTCGCTCTCTTGACCTACCCCGGCGATTAGAAACAGCTGTTGGTCCACGCTCCCGCGGGCAAGCGACTGCAACGGAAAACGAGACACGATAATTACTTAGACACAAGACCACAATTTCATTATTTTGATTTCATTCAAAAATTCAATCCATCTTCTCTCCCCGTCTCTCTCTCACTCTCTCGCACGGGCGCTGTCTCTCCATTCTCTCTCCCTCTTACATTCTTTGACGTATCTAATTCACATGAGACCCTTTCTAACCTTCGCCTGAGCTACTTTTCTTGGCGACTTTTTGCACCCGAAAGTGATCTTTGACCCCAGCCCCAGACTTTCTGCCCCGCTTTGAGGGACTGGCACCCCCTGCCCCATCCGCCTCATCCACTCCTTCGCCCGTTTCTGCACCGTCCGCCCCCTCACCCCCTTCTGACGGCACGGTTTCGGCAGAGTCTCGGCCCATCAGCACAGCATTATCCTCCATCATGTTGGCAAGCACTTGTGCACTCCTTTCCAGCGTGCTCAGATCGTCGATGTCCGGCTGCGGGAAGAAGATGAGCGACGCTGGGCGGAAAGGAGGAAGCACTTCGCTAGCCTGCGAGAGAAACCTCATGCCGTCAGATTGAAAAACGCGTGCGCACACGGCATCGCCGTGCACAATGACACATCAACATAACATGGCACATGCATCCGCATGGCACAAGCATCCGTCCTCCAGCCTCAGCTGACTAATATGCGCATCGCCCCTGCTCTCCGATACACACAGAGCTGCAAGTGTCTATCTGCCAGGGGCTCTCACCTCACGCAGATTGATGTAAGGCCCTGCGCTATAGAAATATGTGATATGTGTTCTGGCGCGAATGAGACCCTTCACTACAGAATGCGTTCTCCTACTACAGAAAGTGTTCTGTTACCAGTGCGTCGCGAGCGCCGATGGGCCCAGCAGGTTTGAAACCGCGCACTTTGGCGTCTGAAATGTTGTAGGCGGTCTTCAAGTAATTGCACAGGTGGAGCATCAACGCCGCAGCTACGCCCTTGCAGCAAGAAGCCTTGAGCAGATGCGCTTTCCGTTCATCGTCTGTCAAGGACGCATCGCGGGGGTCCTGCTGCTTTGACCGGCGGCGCGAGGCGCCATTCCTGTCTTCAACACGCGGCTCCTGGTCTTGGTGCTCCCCACCGGTCTCCGACGGCGAGTCCACCGACGCCGCCCCTCCCGAGGCTGCACCGTCTCCATTCGCTCCTGGCGCATCCTCCACAACTTCGCCAGCTGCCGGCATCAGGGCGCTTGCACCTGCATCGTGCTCGTCATCCATCCCCGCACCTTCCGGCCCGCGCACAAGCTCGTCCAGTCCCTGGAGGGCAATAGTGCCCAGCATCGGCACTTGTGCACCAATGTAGTGAATGGCATAGAGAGGTGCGTCCAGAGTTTGAAAGCACAGTGTCGCGATGGAGTGGGCGAGCAACTCCATGCGCATCGCTCGTTGATGCAACGTGCCCTCCTGCGGCGTTCAGCAGATTGTTCAGACTTCATTGTTCAGACTTGAGACTGGCGCATTTCAGCTACCTGCTGCCAGCTCAGCACTTCTGCCTGGGAAGGCTAGTCTTAGCAATGCAAATCACACCTGAGCTGCAAGGGACTGTCTCAAACAATCCCCGGCCTACATGCATGCCTCGCTTGCTCGTTGTGCCCTCTTGCTAGAACCTCCCTTGCTGCTGTGGCAAGAGGAGGGGGACCCCCCTTGCCACACACACCCTCCCCTCTCTCTCTTTGCCCTCGTCTCGAATACCTGTCGACTTTCCTTGCGGCCTTCGTTCTCCAGCGCACTCAGCAGCCCCTTGATCAGAGCACGCGTCTGCAATGACGACGAAGCAATGTGGCTGAAGGCACCAGCAAACGCCTTGCTGTGCAGCGGTCGGCAGCGATCATCAACACCTGTGCCCGCTGGTTTGGCCGTGACACGCGATATATAGACGTTGACTCCCGCGATGATCATGTTGGGCTGCGAGAGCTCCGAGTTTTTGCGGTGCAGAAAGTCGAAGACTTGCGTCGCTGCCGTGGCCACCGCATCATCCCACGCGCTAAGAGCAATGAGAGAGGGTGCGACACGCCGAGGCGCCGTTAGACCGCGGCGCACTATGACTTTGATCAGCGCAATGGCCTCCTCGCGCACCTGGATGCTGCTGCAAGAGGCTGAGCCCTCACCCCCCCCCTGCCCCACAGCGGCTGGGGCGGCTGCAGAGGAGGCGCCGGCAGCCTCGCCCCTGCTGCTTGGGTGCGGGAAAGCCGCGTTGACAATCAGCTGCAAGTAGTCGTTGGCGAGCGAGGTGCTCATGCTTGACACGCGCTGGGCCTTTACAGCCTCGTCGCCCGTCTTGGGCTGGCCCTTGCGCAGCTCGATCGACATTTCCTTCTCCTCTTCCTCCAGGAAAATGCGGAACGCCTCGAGCACAGCCTGCCGGGAAGTAGCGTCGGTCTCTCCGCGAAGGGCTCGCTTGACGAGCGTCGACGTTGATTCCTGCAGAAGCAGCGTGGGTGTGTGGACGAGCAGCCCGCCCAGGCACTGCATGGCACAGCGGCGAACTCTTTCGTCGGGATCGTTGGCGAGCCCGACCACACATATCTGCACCAGCTGCATGTGACACCTCTCGAACCGGCTAAGCCGCGCTGCCGCCTGCGCGTCAGCCGGCTCCTTGTCTTTGAGGGACCCCAGCACTCCCTTCCAATCCAGATAGCGGCACAAGGCACCGGCGCCCAAGAGGGCTGAGGACACGAAAGGCAGCAGCCGCTGCGAGCGCTGTTTCGAAAACTTCTCAACGAACTCCACCTTCTTGCACAGGGACATGTAGGCCACTTGAGGCGCGCCAGTGAGCGGGAGGGTCGTCATCGACAGGGTGCAGAGGCACTTGGTCACGGCGTTGAGCGCTCCATGGTTTTGCACGCGGTTGGCTGCAGCCGCGAGGTGCTTCTCAAGGGTGCCTGCCACGGGCGAAAGCTTGCTTTGCAGTTCGGCGGCCGGGACTAAGGCAATGACGGCGTCGGCAAGCAAGGCCGACTGCGCGACGATGCGCATCCGCAGCCCATGGAACCTCGAGCCGCCGCCCACCAGCTCCTCGAGCGCCTGCGCGTCGACGGATTCCGTGTCAATGAGCTTCGTCACATTCGGAATGGACCACGCCAGATGCGGCAGCGACTGAAACATGCTCAGGAGCGCAGCCGTCGCCCCCAAGAGGCCCTCGAGGCGCTCCTGCAGCACCTTGCCATCTGCGGGGCGATCATCAGCCTCGTCCGAGTCTGACGATGAGCGCTTTGGGCGCAGACGAACGATGCGCTGCGCCAGCAGCGCGCACACACTACGGCACCGCTGCTCCACAACCCGCCGCTCGTTGTCCACGAGAACTACAACACTCGCTGCCCCGCCCGCATCCATGGTCTCGTCCTCCGCGCCGATCACTATGACAGGGGTAGCGGTGCTGCGAGTTGGCGCATCCGAGGGCGCCTGCGAGCCTGCTCCCTTGGAGGATTTGCCCTTGGGCTTCGGTGTCGGAGGATCGGCGATGGCGTCGGCACCGCCATTGTCAAGAATGCGCAGCAGCACGCGTCGCAGCAGGCACAGCTCGCTTCCCGCCGTGCTCCCCACCGCGCTTGCGCGGATTGTCGACATTGCCACCATCACGATCTCATCCACCACCTCTTTGGGCATCTTATCGCTTTCATTTCCTGCCGCCCGTCCCCCACGCGACCGGCCAGGGTCAGTAACGCTCGCATCTCCGAGTCCGTCTTCAGCGTTGCTCCCGCCTGACGACTCTGTGGGAATGAGGCTAACCTCGAGGAACCACAGCTCTACAAGCTGCCGCAGCGACCGCTTGCGCACAGTCGGCTCCTGATCGACCGCCAGGCCGCAGAGACGCAACAGCGCCTCAAACTTTTGAGTTTGCGTCACGCCCACACGCGCCCCCGCCTTTTCCTTGGCGTAGTACTGGCGACCAAGCCCCACGGCGGCAGAGAGCGCCTTGGACGCGGCGAGACGTACCATGGCAGACACATCGTGCGAGCGCTTACAGAGCTCCGTGAGATCATAGGCCTCGATTCGCCGGGTATGCGCGCTGTAGGCCGCCAGGATATCAACGGCTGCGGCACGCACAAGAGCTGAGCTGTCCGCGACATAGCGATGCCGCACGAATTCGAGTACGCGCGAATTATCCAGGATCGCCGGGTCTGTGCGCACGGCCTCTGCCAGCACCTTGAGCACTCCCTGCCGGAGCCGGGCATTGAACCCGCCGGCGGTCTTTTCATCTCCCTCCCCCTCATCGCCAACCTTGCCGCGCCCCCCGCGCCCCCTCGCACTTTTGCTGATCCGAGAGGGATCCAGCAGGGAGAGGAGCAGGTGCAGGCGCTGCGGCGTGCTGCGCAGGAGGGAGCGCGCAAGGGCAAGCCGCCGACCAACACTCAACGCCGACTCCGCGTCTATGGTCCGTGCCTCGCTGGAGACATGCGCACGTGTGTCCCCCCCAACACGATTGCCGCTGCCGCTGCCGCTGCCGCCGCTGGCGGTAGAGCTCGTTCGGCGTGCAACGAGCAGCATGCTGAAGGACGGGCTGATATCCCAGTGCAGGCGCGAAGCGTAAAATTGACCCACGCCCTGCAGCATGCGCGCGGGCACCTTGCACGGGTTGGCCGACAGATACAGCAGCACCAGACGCTGATACTGCGCTTGTTTTTGCAGCTGCCGCTCCCCCAGCTCCTCAAGCGTCTCCCTTGTGACTCTCCCACTGCTCCCACCCCCGGTCCTGCTGCCTCCCGGGCCCGCGGCAGAGGGCAAGTAGGCCTGTTGGGCCCTGCGGCGCAGGAGGGGGAACAAGGCTTTCCATGTCCAGTCTTCTTGGTCGCCATTATCAAACCGGACAGAAAACTGATCTTGTCCTTTCGCAGACGGTTCGCGCTCATGAAACCCAACCACAGTGCCAGAAACCACGCCTTGTCCAGGGAAATACTTGTCCAAGACTGCCCCCACCAAAGCCTTGCCAGCCACCGGCTCCCGCCGGCTCGCGCTCTCCTCGCAGTCGCCCGCGTCCTCGTCCAGATCGACGGCTAGAGGAAGGGCTGCGAGCCGTGAGTGACTGGCCACCAACTGGATGACTGACCCGAGCAGCTCAATGGCCAAAGCCTTATACTGAGCAGACACAGCGCCTTTGTCGGCCTTTTTGCCAGCAACGATCCAGTCCAGGCGGTCGCAGGCCGCAGTGAGGAGGGCCTCGGCCGCGGGCCACTCCGGGATGAAAGCGAGCTGCTTGAGGTCCTCGAGGAGCCTCTCGAGCATCTGGCGCATCTCCATGTCTTTGGCCTGCACACAGGCGTTTGCACGCAGGAGTTGGCAGTGTGAGTTTCAGCTTTGCAGTGCTGCAGTATGAGTTTTAGCTTTGCGCTGCTGCAGTATGAGTTTTAGCTTTGCGCTGCCAGCATGCATGTTCGTTCCCGAAGACCAGGCTCACGCAGTGCCAAGCCGTGAAAACAGCGCACACGCGCCAGCGCACGAGCAC
>Ga0115006_10000662_pt1 | contig 19242 bp, 16 predicted proteins | sample ArcOceMetagenome_3_FD_88943 | JGI IMG/M metagenome (GOLD analysis project Ga0115006, IMG submission 88943) | Marine eukaryotic phytoplankton communities from Arctic Ocean - Arctic Ocean- Svalbard ARC20M Metagenome | ecosystem: Environmental > Aquatic > Marine > Oceanic | place: Arctic Ocean...
CAGGCATAATTCTAAGAGAAGGGAGCACATGGCGTTGGATAGCGCACACGTGATTGACGCGAGGTGCCTCACTTCTGAACAGGGCCCTAACTCGGACGAGTATACCTGCCCGGCATGCAAGGGCCGCCGGTTGCACTACCTCTTTGGCCACTATGCACTACCTCTTAAGCCACTATCTCTCAAGCCACTATCTCTTGTGACATCTCTTAAACATTGCTCTTGCATGCACGCACCAGCTGCAGCCTTTCTGACGCGCCAGCCTGCCTTGTCAAACGAGCAGATGCCATGTGCAGATCGGCATGAAGGGGGGCTGGATTTCGTCTGAGAAAGAGGAGAAAAGGGACGTGACGTGCTGTGACTGCGGCCATGCCTTTGATGGTCTTGCCCTGAATTAAGCCTGCTTGACCCCGGTACATCATTTCGCTGCTCAGTCGCTTGCATTTGGAGCCAGAAAGCATCCATCCTCCCGAATCTGTTTGACTTCTATAAGTGGGTTAATCTGTTATCCTTAAAAGTCAATCGCAACCAACCCGTGAGTTCGGTCAAGCCGACACGCATCCTTGCACGTCAAGAGGTCAAGTGACGCGTGGTGAGAGTAGTATGCGGAGTATGAGCAGCAGGAGCGCATGCTGCAACCCGCAGCAGCCATGCCAGCGACAACGATGCTCTTCTCTTTCTCTTTCTCTTTCTCGTGCCCTCGCACATGCGCCCAGCCTTACTTAGGGGCCAAGTATTTGGGTTTGCACGCGAGCACTCCGAACCCACGTCCACAAAAGTCACAATTAGACAAATTTATTGTACACTAGCGGCAGAATCAGGGTCGGGAGAAGGCTCAGGAATCACAACATCGCCCAGCCGTGACGGGGCAGCGCGGGGAAGGGCATCAATTGCGTCTTGCATGTTGGGGTCCTTGGTTTGCAGAAGCTGCTTAGCTACCTCATGTTTGGACCGAAGACGTGCCAGGTCGGAATGGTATTTCCCTTCCGGTGTCACGGAGGTGTTTCCAAGCATGAGGCGCATGCGCAACTGCTCCTCATCGTGGGAAGCTTCCCAAATAGCCGAGTCACCTGTCGATGCGAACTTTTTGCCTCCACGCCTGAGACGAAGTGCTTCGTAGAAGTGGTCAGCACTATGCGCCTGCTTCAACCGGCGGTCCTTGCTCCAATGTGTGGAGGGTACCACGTCTTCTTCGTCGTCATCACTTTGACGCTTTGCTGCAGTATGCTTGTTATCATGTTGACGCCACTCCGGTCCGTGATGGAAGATGTTGGAACCATACAACGAGTCATACTGTCTGCGCGCGATTTCCATTGCAACGCTTTCTTGTTCCTTATTCTTTCTTGCCACTTCCTCTGGATCATCTTCGGCTTCATCCAACATTTTCAAAATGTCTTCCTGTGACATTTCGTTCGCAATATCGGACGTTGAAAGAGCCTTCGCCTTGTATTCATCCGTTTCGGCGTCTTCATCCTCACTCCCGCTGGACTCAGATGATGACAGCACAATACGGCGGGCCGACGGAACCTTCATAACTGAGGCCAACTTTTTCCAATCTGGTACCACATCGTTTACTCCTGCTTTCAACTTTTGAGTAAACTTGTTGTCCCGATATTTTTTGAAAAGATCAATTTCAAAAGCCTGTTTCTTCGCGGCTTTCTTCGTTGAATGTGTCCTCGAGATTCCAAAGATGCCTTCTCCTCTGGAAGTCGGCGATGGCGCTCTCTGTTGTGCTGCTGCTTCTGACTGATCCGAGTTCGACAGCCTATCAACTTCCTCGGAAGCATTCGATTGACTTGATCCACGCGAGGAGCTACTTCTAGAGCTGTCTTCACTTTCTGCATGTTTCTCGGCAATGCCCTTGATGCCTGACCTTTTGATGCTCGAGGACTTTTCTGAACTGACTGGCGCGGAGGTGTCGCCTGCTGCAACGTCTGCGCGCCTCATCTCTTCCATTGGCAGTCCCATGTCAAGGCTGCCCGCCTTGCCGTCCTGATGAGGCTCTGGTCTTGTCGAATCGTCAGCTTTTTCCTTCGAAAATGAGCCCTCATCCTCTTCGTGAACATTCGTGGCAGCATCGACAGGAGAGTGTTGTTGCTGCTCATCTTCATCTTGCACGGTCTGTTCCTTCTCAGCAGAGGCAATTTGTGCTCGCTTCTTCTTTCCTTTGCGACGGAACACAGGCTCACTTTGCGCCTTAATGTTGGGCTCGATGCCCTCTTCGAAAAGGTCAATTTTGTTTTCTGAGCCATCTAAGTTGGATACATACCTGTTGAACTCAGACGAATGCACTTCATCAGCACCTTCGTCCTTTTGGCGAGTGTTGTCAACAGAATGGTCCTCTTCTAGCAACTGCAGCGCTCGTTGGAAATCTTGTTCCGATGCTTGTTTCGTTAAGGGCGAGTTCTTTTCGTGTTCAGCATAGGGGTCTGACGTAGGTGCGTCAGGCAAAAGGTTCTCATCCTCCCCTTGCGCACTCGCGGTCATCACCTGGACATTTGCCTGGCTCGCATGAACAGGGGAAGATGCATGCGACCCATCTTTTTCAATTGGAGACATGTAATCAGCAGAAGCCTCTTGAAAGACGCCAGCCCCCACGGACGTGAGGGCATCAACATGCTGGAGTGAGTGGTCAGATCCGTTCACGTCCTGCAACGCGTACGAAGTGATATCAAGCGCATCAGAGACAGTTGAATCCTGTGTTTCAGCCTCTTGCACATTGGCCTCTATTTCTTGATCCATTTCCTGGCTTACTGAATTCGTCGCACAACTCTGCATCGACTCTACAGTGGGGCTGCTAGCAGCTTTTGCTCCGGCTTGAGCGGCTTGAGCAGCTTGAGCGTTAGCTGATGTTGCAGCATTCACTGCGGCCTCACTGTCTCGTTTTTGCAATGCATAGCGCCCTTGAGAGAGGATCCGGCCAATGGATGCAGGTTGGATCGATTTGACCGACAGGTAGGGCCCCGAAGCAGCGGACAACTCGTTTCCTGCTTCCTTCACTACTCCACTCCACGTCCTCCTCACTCCCGTCGACTCTCTCTGCTTGGCTCTAACGGATTCAGCAGATGAGAACCTTTCGCGATTTTGCTGTCGGACTTCTGGCCCTGTCTTCTTCCAGACCCCCCCATTATCCTGACGTACAACTCGTTCACGCTCTGGTGGCATCGTCACCGTCACCTGTGGTGTGTGGATTTCATCGACGCACACGGTCTCATGTGGGCTCTGAGCTGGCGAGGCTGTGTCGAGAACGCTTTGACTCTCATCGATCGTTGGTGAAACTTGCAAGGCGGAAGCCGGGCGAGAAACGGTTTGAGCAGAACCTGGTTGGCTGCTAGACGCAGGCAACACAGTGGATCGAGCGGAAGAAGGGCGACTACTACCGTCTGTCGTGATCGACGCCCGTGACATTGCACTTCCGCTCCTCGTGGCTTGTAAACCAGGCGGGCGCAGCTGTTTCGAAAGATCAACCTGTCCGTCAGGACCAAGTGCGTCACACATTTGCAAGATGTCCTTTGGATCCATATCGTTCCATTCAGGATGTGCGCTACTTCCTATTCCGGTGTCGTCAGTGCAGAGCTCTTGCAGGATCTTGTGAGCGTCCATTCTACCCCATGGCTGCCATAAAGTCTCCAAATGCGTTGGGCCCCGCTTTTGTGCAAAATTGATTGCCGATGGCGCAGATTCCTGATATTCTGGTGGTGGGGACAGCTCATCTGGTGGTGGTGAAAGCTCATCTGACTCAGTCACTGATACCGCTTGATTTACCGTTTCTTTCCCGGGTATATCTTCCTGCTCTGACTCGCTGTTGCCATGATCCGATTCGATTTGCGCCACAGACATTTTGTGCTGGGCAACAGCTTCTTGTGAGGCATGTGTGTTCGAAGTAGGCCTGGGGACAGAACCACTGCGCGACTGAAGAGTTCCGTAAGCGTAGCCACCGACACGTATGCCAGCCTGCTGTTTCTGCGACGGTCTCTTCCCGTATTCGTAAACGAGGGCGGATTCTACATCAGCCTGCATCTTTGCCGTTCCGGGTTTTGAGTCATCAGAGCACGTGCTCGACCGCTCCAAATCCTTCGATGAGTGTGAAGATCGAGTGTTTGGGCGTGACTTGGCTGCGCCCATTTGGCCTCCCGTCACAAGCATGGAGCTCGACCTGCTGGATCTTTCGGTATGAGGTCTTTCGAGAGCAACGGCAAGCTTCCCCACGCCAACATGCTTTCTGGCAGTCGCGCTGCCTTGTATCAGCGTCTCCCGAGTAACTCGAGGACCTCCTGCCGCATACTCAGAGTCGCTTGCCGGGAACTCTAAAGAGGTGACGGAGTTCGAAAAGCCACTGTTGATAGAGCTGGTAGACAGCAGGGCCGACTCTTCTTCCTGGATCGGATTAGAGACAAGAACTGGCTGCCGCTTGCGAGTCGGTGCCTTGAGCTGCTCATTGAATCGCGGAACAGTCTTCGCGTTGGAGGATGGGACTGGAATGTGTTTGGAGGACAACAAATCTGCGGGAACGTCGTTTGGCATCAGCATCAGGTCTGTTAGAGACCGGGCCGGATTTAGGTCTTCAGGCTTACTGGTTGCTCCTTGGGTAACGTTGGCTTCCCGCGTACCCTCACTATCAAACTTGAGGGTCGCAGACGGAGCACCAGTTGCAGCAGAAATTCTCAAAAAGTCTCGGTCTTCAGCGTCGGGCAGCTGAAGTACCTGCGCAGTAAAGTGCACATCACTGGGGTTGTCTATAGAGCCTGTGCCAATTCGTGACCAGTCCAGACCCTGCGAGTCAGATAGTGAATTATTCAAGCTTGAAGGCGGCAGGTCTCGACGGTTGGTGAACCCACGCTGGATCTTGCCAGACTTCTCACGTGATCTCTTGTCCATCCTGACAGGGCCTACGTCTCGGTGTTGGGCTAAATCATTAATTGCACCCACGTACAGCTCCTCGTTCATCTTCTGTGCACGCGCTTCATGGAAGGCCTTTGACAGGGCAAAATCCTTGTCGATTGCCATCTGCACCGCTATCTGACGTTTGCTCCTCTTGGAAACAACTTGTGAACGCCAATATAGCGAGTCTAAATCGCCGCGCATGGCCTCTGCAATGTCTTGCGCTTCTTGTTGGACCCAACCATTCTCGGCCATCATCAACGCCCATGCATCTGGCTGGCTTGGTGCGTCTTCCATCTTTGCTGTGGTAGATCGCGATGAAGCACCAGATCTCCTGTCGTTATCTTCGACAACAGCAACACTGATCGATGAACTCGGGACAGGGCTGACGCTTCGTGCATTTGGACCATCATCAACAAACAAAGGAGGAGGAGAGCCGACCGAGGACGATGGCACACGGCTGAAAACCGCATTTGACTTTCGAGAGGAGACTGACGACAACCGAATCACAGATTTGACGGCGTGTACACTGCTACGAATGCCAACGTCAGAGCTGCCTCTTCGAGATCCTAAGCCCGCACCATCATCCCAGCTGTCATTGTGCTGTTCATCCTCGGTTGTCTGCAGCATCTTGGGAAGATGTGTCATGTCAACCTTCGCTGAACCAGCCCTGCTGGAGTCAGCAGCCTTTCCAGACCCTTCTTCGACGCCTGTCTCCAGGATGGCTCCCAGCTCTTCATCAGTGCTTCCTGTAGCACGAGTGCGAGCTTGATATGTACGGATAGCCTCACTGTACAGGGATGCAGAATCTCTCTTGTTGCGGCGCGGGCGATCGTGAGGCGTGTTCGGGTCCAAATTTGCCTGGTTTTGTGCTTCTTTCCTCTTTTGCGCCGTCGCTGAAGGCTCGTTGAAATCCATTTCCAGATCAAGGTCAAAAACACCGCCCTGGAATGAGGCCGAAATGATGTGATCCTCAATGTTTCTCGACATCTGGGACGGATCATGTTTAACAAAACCTTGCTCCTTCTGCTCGTCAAAGTCTTTCAGCATCCCAGGGTCGTCGTGATCAACATCAGCGACATGCAGAGTCTCCAGTTCTAGCAACTTGTAGGTGCTGTCTGCGCCCAGCTGCTGTTCTCTCATGAGAGCATACTGTTTCTTGAGAAGTTTCTCTCTCTCAGGATATGCGACATCGAAATATGGGTCTGGCTGCATGGGTTCGCGCTCGCGTCTGCCTAGTGCCTCCGTGGCCGCGTCGTATTCGTTGACCATCTTGTCGTACATCTTGTCGAGCGCAACTTTCAGAGAGGCGGCCACCTGTTCCTGCAACATTTCCTTTGGGTCTTTGTTTTCACTCTTTTCTTGATAGTCCCACATGCTGTCCAGCCCGCGCCATGGCACCTCTTCCTCTTCTTGCACTTGATCTTGTGAGGCTTCTGCAGCGCCACTTTCGTTTTTAGTCTCCGCTTCCAATGGTTTGTCTTCCTCTTTGTGTGACGTCCTGGCACCTTCTTCGAATTCATCTGAGGCGGACTTTTCTTCCGCGTGCTCACTTGAGCGCTGTGCCAAAAGAGGCTTTACTGGTCCTAGCAGAGCTTCATCGTCCATCAGATCATCTCCTTGTTCGATAGCACGCAGCAGACCAGGGAAGTCGTCTTCTTCGTCAGGCAGAGCAGCGCTTGACAACGGCCTTGAAGAAGCTGAGTTTGCATCACGAGACTTGTGCCCCTGCCTAGCACCCGACGACGATGTTCTTCCATCACTTGCTTCCCCGATTGACTCAGGAAACCACGTTTGCTCTGGTGACAGGCTTGCGTCCTCTGATCCGAAGAATGTAGACATGGCAGACTTGAAAGGAATAGGTTTCTTCCCCTGGTAGGTCGCATACTTTTCGTCATAAACTTGGCTGTACTGACGCACTATATCGTTGAGTTCGCCAACGAGTAGCAGCTTGTAGTCGCGCTTCAGCGTTCGGAGGGTTTGGGCACGTCTTGTCACTTGTCTGTGCCTCTCGTCCAGGACGAAACTTCGAAGTAACGGAAAGTGGGTGGAAAGAGTTTTGCCGGTAATGCCCATTTCTTGTTGCAGCTGCTCCTTGCGGAGATCCATCCGTTCCTTCACAGGAAGTTTTTCAAGTTTTTCTTGATGGAGCTTCTTTTGTTTCTTCTTCTCCCGCTGGGAAACTTGAAATGACACGATGCGCGGCCATGCTGCCCAAACGTCACAATACCCCAAAAGATGATCGCGTTTCCGAACGTCTGCCCACTTTTGATATGCACGCAATTTTTCTTTGCCCGTGGGCAAATCGACATCCTTTGGAAGCTCTGCACCAGTCTTGGCACTCACGACCACCTGGCGCCAACCCTTGAACGCTGGCAGTGTACCACAATATACGTTCTCCTCGTAAAAACTTGAGAACATGAGTTTTTTTATTCGCAGCCTGCGTCGGGCTTTGCTGGACCAAAGTTTCCAGCTGTCGAGGAAATGGAAGTGACCATCGCATACACCAAGCGACCGTAGTCCACCCGGGTTGCGTGCAGACCCTCCTAGCGGCGCGCCATGCGTCAGCCAGGCATACAGCGCCCACCTGCACGTCGCTCTTTTTTGTCGCAAACGGTTCAGGCCGCCAGCGTTAATGACGAGCATGTATGTCGCGATTTTGCGCATCGCGTGTAGGATGTGCACCAGGCATCGATGTTGCCATTTTGCGCTGACCACCGCTGCGGCTTGCTTATGTTTCACTCGCAGCCTGACGAAGTCGCGCAGGGCACCGAGAATACAGACATAGCGGTGGCGAATTGCTTTGCTCGTGTTCTTAAGCTCGGCCCATCTGCTGAAAGCATGGTCTTGCGCCTTTCTCATCGTGAAAGCTTTGATTTTGGATTGCGTTTCGCGTTCCTCGTGCTTCTCTCGAATGAATTTGTTCCAAGCTACCCACATGGCCCGGCAAAGAAATCGCCACTTCAGACTCTGGACCTCTCCGTGATCGACCTGACGCTTTTCATCTTGCATGCGGCCAATCAAGTGCTTCTTATACCAATCTAGCCAAATTGTGAGTGTGGGCTCAAAGGTGGGGACCTCTTGCAATTTCTTCTCGCAGCGCATAACAACCGACCAACGATACCACATGATGTACTGAATAATGAATTTTTGATACCTGCGGCTTTCGACAACGCATTGCAATTTTTCTGTTGCCCGCGATCGCTGGTCCTCACGCCATATCAGATACTTGTGCCACCGGTGGATGCGCATCCTGGCAGACCATAGGATCTTCCGGCGCAGAGCCTGCACCACCATGACATGCTGCCGCGTGGGCAGTGGTCTTCCAAATTTCCAGCCCTGGCCCCAGTTGTAATCCATGCCTGCCCGCCGGAAGACGCGCTTGTCATTGCACTCGAGGAAAAGGGCCTGCTGCAGCGCGGTTTCGCGACGCATGCACTCGACGAAAATGAGAGCTGATTCTTCAGCCCAGGCTGCGCTATTGCGTGCCAATGCGCGCCAAGCAGCCAGGTGATTGTTGAGCATGGCATAGCGCAGCTGGTTCTCGGCCATTGCACCAAAATGCCAGCCCTTAACCACTTGCAGCAGTGCCCGCTGACAGAACACCCGGGTCGCTGCCTTGAAGCGCTGAAATTTGCGCTTCTGGCGCTCCATGCGCCACCACTTCTGCAGCATGGTGACCGCCGAGGGCAACTCTGACTGTCGGCGCACTTCGTCAAGATACGCGGCCAGACTGCGGTCAAATTCGCTTTCATCGAAGTCCCCTGCACACTGCGTTGGATCCCCGGACAGCACATCTGCAGAGCGGGGGCCAGCAGACGGATCGTCTACTGACCAGCCATGCCGACCCCTTTGTGCACGGCTCGCTGCCAGCGCCCCCGGAATGTGAGCTGGCACGTGCACGTGCAGTCGATCCTCCAAGGCCGCTGCGCACTCCTCCATGTACTCGGCATAGCGCTCGAGCTCTTTGACTTTCCCTTCGTCCAACGGAGCATGCCCCCGGGCGTCCCAGCTGCCACTCACGGGCAAGCCCATGCGCCCCCCCGCCGAAGGCGTCTGCAGCATCGTCACGCTCTTGGGGCGAGGCGGCAGGGCGAATGGCGCGTCGTCGTCGTGTGCGCCCATGCTGGTCTTGGGCCGCACCTCCGGCAGCCGACGCCCCACAACCGCACCCGCCGGCTTCCGGGCAGCCCTGCTCGCAGCATCTACGCCCCACCCCTCGCTGAATCGCCCTGCCCGGCCTGGGCGGCTTCCGGGCAGCGACGCGCTCTGCGCCCGGCCGCCCAGCATGGCCAACGCCTCAGGTGTGACCGAGGCCCGGCCAGCTCCCATGAACGACGCGACCCGCGCGAGCGCGTCGCCGCCACCCCCGTGCGTCGGCGGTACCCGCTCCAGGCTGCCCAGCGAGGTGCGCGCGCGCGAAGGCCCATGCTCACCCCCGCGCGGGCCCCCAGCGGCGGCGCCGCTCAGCCAGGCGCTGCCCGCGGCACGCGCGTCGAGCGCGCCCCGGTCGCGGCGGCGCACGCTGCGGGGCTTGTCGTGCGGGCCGGCAGACGCGCTCCTGCGCTGCGACGCCCAGCCGCTGCCCCCGGCCGCCGTCTCGCCGGGCATGCGCTCTTGCGCCGGCCGTCGCTGCCTCTAGAGGGAGCGGCCTTCAATTTCAACGCCTGTCCTCACGGTACTCGGCACGGTCCCAGGTCGCCCACGAACGTCCACGCTGGCGTGTGGTGCTACCGTGGTGGTGAGGTGACGAAATGCCGGCGGCCTGCCGTGTGGGGGCGACCCCGGCAGGGGCAGCGGCTGCGCTGCTCCTGCTCGCGGCGTGCGTCTGCGACGCAGCACCGGGAGCGACGGGCTGCCGAGAGCTGGGCTTTACGGAGACGCTCGTCTGCTCCAAGTGCGACAGGTGGGCTCGCGCCCCCGCTGGCTCGCGCCGCGCGCCCTCCTCTTTCACTGGCGCCAAAGGGCGCCGGGGGTGCGGGAGCCCCTTTGCCTGACGCCAAAGGGGTTCCGGGCGTGCGTGAGCCTCTTTCACATCACCCCGGCGGCCGCCCGCGCGCGGGCGGCTGTCGCTTGTGGCAGCCTGACCCCCTACGTGCGCGAGGTGGGGGCGGGCGGACCGTGCTGACTGGATGCGTGCCTACGGCGACAGGCTAGAGGAGATGGTGAAGGATGCTGGCCTGGTCAAGGACTGCCGCTCGTGCTGCACGGAGGACGTCGACGATGCGGGCTCCGTAAAGGCCGCGTCCGCGTCTGCGCCCCGCCCTGCCTGCCCCCGTCCCGCGCCGTCCCCGTGCCATGCTCCCTGCTGGCGCCCGGTGCTGTGGCTGCTGCGCGTTGCCGTGTCTGATGTGCGTCCCGGACGTGTCGTTCCATCAGAATTCTCGACATCTGCACGTGAAAAATGGGGGCATTTCCGGCCGTCAAGGATTTCATCGACAACAAGGTTGTGTACCCCCGTGTTCAGGGCGTAAGTGGACGGACAGTGGCATCAGGCAGTGCGCTGCGCCGTTCTGGCCTGGTGGCCTGTGACGAACCTGTACGGTGCGCAGGCACGGGAATTCCCCAAAGTGAAAACATCGTTTACTCGCGGCATGCCTCCTACCATTGTGAGTTGCAAGCACGCCATGCGTGCGAAGTTGCGCGTGTGCTCCCGAGTGGGAAAGGTCGCATCTGACTTCCTGCCTCGCAGAAACTCAAGGACAAGAATGACAAGGAAATCGATTCGATTCGCATCGATAGCTGGAGCGAGGATACGATTGCCGACTTTTTCAAGGAGCGGCTTGGCTAAGCACGGCCCCTTGTAGCTCCTGTGCTGCCAGCAGGAACTAAGTGACGAAGAGGTTTCATCACCGCTTAAAGGCTCACGCCCAGCCCTCTTCTGATTCGCCAGCTGCCACAGAGTTTTGTGATATAAACCTCTTTCAAGCGCTTGATCCACCTCAAGCGCTTGATCCACCCGCCGCGGGCGTCCCGCCCCGCAGCGCCGCGGGATTTTGGGCCTGTTTCGGCCCCGAACGCCGGGGGACGGCCGTCCCCACCCTTGAAAAAACACTTGTTTTTCAAAAAACGCAAACAACCGGCACCGTGTTCCGCACCTCGCAACGTAGCGCGCCCACGGGCGCAACGTAAGCAGTGGAAGGAAGGGTTCCGTTCGGTGGCCCGAGCAGCGAAGCACGCGGCACTTGCTGCGGGCAGGCCTTGTCCACAGCAAGTTCCGCATGGTGCCAAGGCACGATGTGATCGCCCACTCCGCTGTGTTGCTGCTCTAGCGTGCACGTGCCTGCCGGCGTCACAGCCGAGAGGTTGAGTCTGAGCTCGGTGTGCAAGCACGGGTTTTATCGCGAGGAAAGAAATGCGTCGGAGAAGCGATAAAAGAGAAGTAGCTGAGTATCTTTGCGGCTTCTCGGACCACTGCGACATCGCGGCGTCGCCCTCCACACGTTGCCACACCCTGCAGCCGGCCACAGAAGTGTGCCGATCCAAAGGCGCCTGCCATGGTCTCTTGCCTTGCGAGTGACTGGGAGAAAGCACGCACAACGCTGCATGGCTCACAATCGCTGGATGACAGTCTCGAGCTCAGCGGTGGATGCTATCTTAAACTTGCCGTCAGCTGCGCTCACCCTCGCTAGCTCCACGTTCTTATTGTCCAACTTTTCCTCCATAACCTGAACCAACATGAGCATGATACGACACGTCAGGGTATGCGTGCAAGCAAGTCAACCCATACATTGCAAGACCAATGCTGCAGGGAGAATAGTGCCCAAGCAGCGACCCGCCTACGCCACTCCTTGATAATCATTCGCCTCCGAGTGCCTGGGTGGCCACCAATTTTGGGCAGCAGCATCCCTTGCTGCATTACTGTAAACGCGCACCGGTCGTTGATTCCTACAGAGCTAGATACACATCTGACAGGCCCCACGCAAGGCATCAAGAGGGTGGACCTGCTTGAGCGTGTTGAGGGCCAGAGTTTCCGCCTCGGCGAGGGTCATGGACTTGCTGTAGGCCTCTTGGAGCTGTGTTTGCGCGCCTTCGCTGCCCGCACCAATGGCTTTCGCCTCGTACCTCACAAACGTCCCCGACGGATCCGTGTGATACAGAGAAGGCCCGTACTCGTCTACCCCAGCAACCAACAACGCCACACCAAACGGCCTCGACCTGGCACACACACACACACACTCATCAGCGTCAAGAACGCTGAACATGCCATGCCACTTCTCGAGCACAGCTTCCCGCGAGCGTAAGGGTGTATCCAAGTGGCCAAAGCGTACGGCACCCAGGAAGGCTGGTTCGCAATCTTGAATGCATCGCCCGCCGCGCATTGCTCCTGGGTTGTTGCAGGCTTCCCCGAACAACGCAGGAGCGCGCGAACACGGTGTCGGACGAGCCCCTGAGCATGCCGAGCGCACCGAAGCCCTGCTTTGAAACTGACCATCGCTCTTCGCAACAAGGGAGAGAGAGATACTCACATCGGTGCACCCTCTTCTCCAAACTGCAGCGCATAATCGCAGATGGCCTGCGTACAGGACTCGACCGTCATTGCCTCGTCGTACGTGAATCTGTGGTTCTGGGTTTCTACGCGCGCTTTGTCCACCAGCGTCCTTGCGTCAGCAGTGAGGCCAGACATCGCACATCCGATGTGGGAATCTAGCTCCATGATCTTCTCAATACTGCTAGGGTCAAGCAGCGGCGACGTCACCCGCTTCTCGACTGCCAGCACAACGCCCTCGGATGTCTGGATTCCGATCGCGGTGGAGCCGAGCTGCCAGGAAAGGCGGCGTCAGCGCAATGGCCGGCGACCTAGACTCGGGACTTTTGCACCGACTCGAACGTTACAGACTATCCACTACTGCCGCTCACCCCCTTCGCGAAGGGAGCACACCGGGCCGCAGAGCGCCCGGGAAGCACCTCACCTTGATGGCTTCAATGGCATACTCGACCTGGAACAAACGTCCCTCGGGCGAGAAAGTGTTCACGCCCCGGTCATATTCGCTCCTGGCCACCGCACACATTGTCAGCGCCACACAGGCTCCCGCCCCGCCCCGCCCCGTCTGGTTGCCAGAGATGCTACCCGCTCTTCCTCCAAAACAGCAAGCTCCAGTTCCCGGCGCTGTTTTGAACGGCACGCTCGTGCGATCCCGTTCAAACAGCAGGCACCTGCGCAGCGGAGGCAAATGCCTCGCAAGGCCCGGCAGCCCGTGCACGCTGCCGTGCTGCAATGCTGGCGCCCCCTCGTCCTGCTGTGGCGCCCAACCACCTCTCTCCCGTCCACCGCAGCCACTGCCGCCGTGCCCTCCGCATTCCGGAGGGATGCGGCGCACGGCTGCGCGCCGGCTGTCCAGGCTGCGGCGCGCACGCCGGCCGCACCTGGTCAAGAACATCGTGGGCTGTCCTGCGCAGCTCGCAGAGGCGCAGCACGGCGGGGTGGCGCAGCCCCGAGACTGCGGCGGCTCTGCGGCGAAGCTTCGCGCGTTTTCAAGACAGGTCACCCTGGTGGTTTAGGTTGCCTCCCGGTTTATGAACCCTTCTATGGGAAGCCTGCTGCCTAGAGTTGGAGCAAGGCGGGAGCGGGAAGGGGGTGGGATGGCCGGCGCTGGCGCGCAGGACGGGCAGCACGCGGCGAGCCTGCCCAAGCAGGTGTCGGCGGCCGAGCTCCGCGCCTGTCTCCATGTGAGTGCCGCGCACCGCACCCCGCGCTCTCTGGTCCCTACCACGCATGCGCGCCCCCTGCCGCGCCCACGCGTCCGCGGCGGGGAGGTTGCCCCCTCCGCTGCGGGCTCTTCCCGCTTTCCCGCGCGCTCGTGCGTCGGGCTGGGTGCCGCAATGTGGGTGCAGCCCCGACTTACACGAGCGCGCGCGGCGGTGACCACGACAGCTGCCCGCCAAGGACGTTGCCAAGAAGCTGGGGATATGCTTGACGAGCCTCAAGAAGATATGCAGGCAGCAGGGCATTGTGCGGTGGCCTTATCGGCGCCTCAAGATGATAGATCGGGTACGAAAGATTGCTGCCGTATCCGGCGGTCGCATGCGAGAAGTACGTCTCCGTGGGGAGAAACGCGTAGCAGGCTGCCGCTCAACGCGTTCCACGAGCGAGCGCAGACGGTCTGGCTGGCTGGGGCGGTGCACCTGCTAGGGGACCCGTGGCTGAGGATTTGCCGGGATCAGCACGGGTACTGACGGGTGGAATGGCATGGCGTGTGTTGAGTGGTGTGCAGAAGATACAGTGCCTGGAGAGCAGTATGGCCGATGCCTCACACGACGGGGCGGCATTCAAGGAGGAACTGGCCAAGCTGCTCCACGAGCGTAACTCTCTCCCTCACAACCTCGGTTCGTGTCCCCCCCGGTTGGGCCGAGGACGCTGTGAGGGTTGTGGCGTGCGCGGCACTGGATGGCGACAACTGGTCGCTTTCTGGCAGAATGATAGATGAGTTTGGCAGGGTTCGTGCGTGCATCTCGGTCTGACACATGGGTGGCACAGGGGGTTGTGGCAAGGCGGGAGGGTGGGACGACGAGGATGGGACGCCTGCGTCGCCGCTGTCTTGCGCGAGTACTTCAACAGCTCCGTCAGATGACGCAGTAGATCTGGATGCGGATCATGGCAGGAGCGTCCAGACGATGCAGGTGTTGGTGGCAGGGCACGAGCAGCTGGAGCAGGACGCGCAACAAGGGGACAGAAGTGTGGCAGTGAGAGAGGAGCACGATTACCATTACGTGGCTGCGCCTGCGCTCCACCGCCATGGCCAATCGGCTGCTGCAACCCGCACGGCAGGGGACGGCAAGCCTCGCACGCCAAAGAGAAAGGAACACGCGGGGGAAGGGGACGTCGGGGACGTGCGGGTGGAGTTGGAGTTGCCGCCCGAAGCGGCAGCGCAAGTGGCGGATGGCGCGCACATTGTGCTTCACCGAGACCAAGCAGTGAAAGGAGTGACCCAGATTGAAATCGTCCCGTCCGACCAAAGCCAAGGGCGCATCCTGATCCCGATCCCATCCCATACCAAAGGCAAAATACCATCCGATGCCATCCCGATACCATCCACGGCAGCCATGCCCGCAGCATCAGCTGCCGCCGTCGAGACGACAGGCTGCGCACCTCAGGCAGCGCGGCACCGACGCATTAGGGCGGGACAGCGGCAGGCAGCTGCGATGATGACGGATGCCGAGATGATCGCCTCCCTCGCCGGTTGCGCGTGGCTGCCGCCCACGCCAGCCACCACGCCCGCACAGCCAGCCGTGGCGTGGGAGGGCGACGTGTCGGACCGGGATCTGGTGGCGGCGCTGGCTGCGGATGCGTTTGCGTCTTGGCAGGGCGCCGTTGACGAGGTCTCGGACGAGCAGCTTGCTGCGGCTCTTGCGGGGTGTGCTGCAGAGACAGCCGAGCAGTTGGCCGACACGCAGATGAAGCATGCTTGTCTTGCGCCTCCCTCGCCTGATATGGAGCATTGGAGTCCAGGCGGCGCCGACTTGGAGCACGACGACAACCCCGAAATAGAGCACGAGGACCGTGTGCTGGAGATGGCTTTGTTCCACGGCACCCACTAACGTTTGAGTGCAGCGCTCATGTTTGAGTGCCGCGCCGTTGCACAGCGAGACAGGCGCGCGAGAGGCACGCGACAGGGGAGCAGGGTGTTGACAGGGTAGCAAGACGCAGCAGGGTGTTGACAGGGTAGCAAGACGCAACTGTAGCACCCTGTTTCCTTTGGTTGTACCTGTAGTTGTTGTTGTACCTGTTGTGCGCACGCAGGCCGACACACGTGTATGCGCCGGCGCTACACGCGCAATCGACGGCACAGACAGTGCCTATGGCAGTGCACGCCGCGAGCAACGGCCGTTGCTGCCCTTGCTTGTTCAACGGCCGTTGATCGCGTGTCTTGTTCAATACATGTCGTCAATCCTCCAACATGCCTCGTCACATTTGATCTCAAATGCCCGGGAGCGAGAGAAACCCCCAAAGCTTGTTGAAAGACGTGCGTTCTTCACTCCTCTCTTCAAGTGCGTTCTTCACTCCTCTCTTCACCACGGCCCGGAGGACCTTGGTGGATACTAGGGCACGTCAGGGGAGCCGTGCATACTAGGGCATGTGAGGGGAGCGTGACCACACTGGCGGCGTGAACCGCACAGCCACGGCACAATTCATGCCACAACCCGAAGTCTCCACTGGGCCAGGACGATGGCAGTTTCTTCCATGCCGACTTGGAGCAGGGCAACAGCGGCGCCCTGTTCTCTCGGGTCTCCAGTTCACGGGGAGGGTCGTGCTCGCGGCGGGCAGACACGACACACGTAAGGACAAAGGTGGGTTGCGTAAGGAGGGTAGTTGCGTTGCCTCGCAACTACAGTCACAGCCACACCCACCACACGCAACAACAGCGGCATAAACTACAGTGACAGCAGCCACAACACCGGGCAGGCGTTGTCCCGCTGCGGCCCTAGTTTATGGCCGCTGTGACCGTAGTCTATGGCCCGCCGGGGCGGGGGGTCAAGCGCGCAAGCGCGCTTGCGCACGCAACATGCAAGTTTATTCGATATGTGAGAGACAAAAAAATGTAAAGGCGCACAAAATGTGGGCAGGATGCACCGGATGCGAGGCAGGACGCGAGGCTCGCGCAACCAGCTCTCAACTGCCTGACACTCCAAGAACAGCGTTTGAAGCGAGGAGCTCAAAACACACTGCCGGCAAGCCCCACGAGGGCAGGCCCAGCAGGCGTCATGACCGTGGTTGGTGACGCATATAGGCGGCTATCAGCCATGGTCGGCGATGCATACAGACGGCCGTCGGCTCCAACGGCCGCCTGTGCTGGAGGCCGGTAGAATCCCGCGCTGGGGCTGGCGTAGAGGCGTCCATCTACAGCTGCTCGCACCCATAATCACCACAACCACCACAGCCAGCACTTGTCAGCCCATCGACAACCGCCTGTCAACCTTGGTTGACCGGCGAGGCGGGTTGACCGAAGATATACCAGACAGGATCAAGCCTGAGCCTGACGCCATGCGCCGCACACTGCTCACGTCCTGCACCGGGGATCCCCGGTCTCGCCTACCGCGTTCGCACCCAACGCCTGCCCTGAGACAGGATCTAGCAAAAAAGTGAGGGGGGGTATGCATACCGGCAAAGGCGGACATGCCGGCTGGCACGACCGAGCCGGGCGCGGCATACGTGAGCCCCGCCATCGCCACCTGGTCATGAGTTACCGCCCACTGCTCAGTCAACAATCAAATCCTCCTCCCAGCATCTGTGCCTTGTTACCCGAAGGCAGCGCAAACTAAAGGCTGGTAACCGGCTAAACTGCGCAAACGAAACGCTGGTAACCAGCAGTTTAGCCAAGCCGCTAGTTGCCACTCAAATCTTCAACTGCACCACAGATGGCAAAGAGAACGCTGAGCTTTAAGGGCTGCAGTGAAACCTGAGACGCAGGAGCCATGCCCATGGCTCCATAGTAATTGAGTGCCTGTGCCTACAGCCACCGCCGGGCGATTTACAGAGAACGCACAACCACAGGAAAAGACAACGAGGCAGGCCAGTGACGCAGCAGATTCGATCGCGCGTACATCGAAAGAAAATAAATGGAATATCAGCCCACTCATCTCAGATGCATCGCGCGTACATCGAAATAAAATAAATGGAATATCAGCCCACTCCTCTCAGATGCAGCTGCATCTGAGGAGGGTCCATGATGGAAAGTGAACCGCGCGCATGATGAACACGGTGCTCATGTCAACCCCGTGCTCGCACGCTCAACCTCAGACCATCTTTTCTGAAAGATAATGTGGCCGCACAACATTATCTGGTGCTACACCTGTTGCTGAGCAAACATCGGAGCGTGGAAGCCCACATTGTGCATACCCATTGCACCCATACCCATTGCACCCATACCCATTGCACCAGCAAGGTTTGGGTTCCACCCATCGCTCTGATCATGGACGCCACCACCGACAATAAAACGCAAATATCACACACGAACGACAATGAATTATGAATGCGAATGGCATACAACAACGGCGGGCGAATGGTAACGCGTGTATATAGTGCAGTTTCGACCGCCGCGACAAAAGACAGGGGCAAGCAACGGGCAAAAAATTTCACAGACGAGGGCAAGGCAACCGAACGGAAACACCAGGAAGATTCAGTGACACCCGTTCTTCGCTCCGAGCGTGCAATATTGCATCAAGCCTCCTCAAGAGAGAAGGAACAGTCTTTACGCTTTGCGCAAGTATACACTCAATCAAGCATCCGACGCGCAAAGGATCGAAAACACCCGAGGCAGTTGCAGCACGCGCTCTGCTTTCTAGCTGCATCCCTGGTCTACGCAAGTCTCCCGACGATCCCATTCTCTGCATGCACATCCCTGGCTGTTCGTCTTTACACACACATATATACACCAGCCACGCATCTCCTGCTCCACTTACCATGGGCGGCGGCGAGGCGTACAGGCGGCCGTCGGCGCCGGCAACGGCGGTGGGGGCAACGCCAGCGGCAGCGAATGCAGGGGCCATTGCGAACGAGCCAGGGGCCATTGCGAACGAGCCAGGAGCAACAGCTGTCGCAGGCACAAGACCCGGCGCGAACGGGTTGACGAGGCCAGGAGCGTAGGCAGCGGCGTACGGGTTGATGAATCCCGCTTGAGCACGGCCAAGGGAGACAGAGGCCGCGGTGTAAGCATCCACGCCCTGCGACCACGCCACGCGGTCAGAGGCCGTCGTGCATGAACCTGTCACCGCACGCGTGGCCTACAGCACGGCGGTGCGGCAGCACGGGGACTGAGTCCTTCCCCCTCTCCTTTCGATCCTTCGGAAGCCTCCTGCGCCCCAGCTCCGACTCGCGTGCCGTCGCTCCTTACCAGGCCGGTGGTGTTCACCATGGGCGAGGCAGAGTACATGGGGACGCTGGGAACTGCGAGGCACACGCTCACACGCTGTCAGCCAGGCCACGCGCTTGACGCTCGGGGGCACAGTAAACGGACAGGGCACCAGGCGATCTTGTCCAGGCACGCGCCGGCCTGCGCCACGCTGCGCACACCATACCCATCATCGTCGGATCCTGCTGTCGTGTGTGCTGCTTTCTGGCTGGAACACACCTGCAGAGGAAACTTTTTTTTTTGCAGGTGCATTTATGGTACCTCCGTAGGTACTGGCTGCATTTGAATAGGTACGGACGAGTCCGACGACTACAACATTCACCGTACCAAAACTTGGGCTTCCGAAAGGTTACACCTCTTCCGATCCGGTCCGATTTATGGAGGATTTCACGTGATGAGGAGGAGACCTTCAATTTTTGATTCCTGATTCTGTACCTGGAGTGAGACTCACCCCTGGCAGAGGGCGCCCGCGAGAGAGAGAGAGAGAGAGAGAGAGAGAGAGAGAGGTGGGCGG
>Ga0115006_10000665_pt1 | contig 19207 bp, 9 predicted proteins | sample ArcOceMetagenome_3_FD_88943 | JGI IMG/M metagenome (GOLD analysis project Ga0115006, IMG submission 88943) | Marine eukaryotic phytoplankton communities from Arctic Ocean - Arctic Ocean- Svalbard ARC20M Metagenome | ecosystem: Environmental > Aquatic > Marine > Oceanic | place: Arctic Ocean...
AGAGAGAGAGAGAGAGAGAGAGAGAGAGAGAGAGAGTCTGAGTTCTGAGTGTAGAAGAAGCGTGTCCATCGCAGGACCTATGTATGTATACGTGTATGTGTATGTATATGTATACGTGTATGTGTATAAGTATGTGTATGTGTATGTGTATGTGTATGTGTATGTGTATGTGTATGTGTGCGTGTATGTGCATGTGCATGTGCATGTGCATGTGCATGTGCATGTGCATGTGCATGTGCATGTGCATGTGTATGTGCATGTGTATTTGCATGTGCATGTGTATGTACATGTACATGTACATGTACGTGTACATGTATATGTACATGCATATGGATGTGTAAGTGTATGTGTATGTGCAAAAGTATATGTATATGTATATGTACACGTATACGTTCACGAATACGTACACGTATACGCACACATATACGTACACGTATACGTATATAAGAAGAAGCGAGTCCATCGCCGGACCTGCGTACGAGTGCTCGCGGGCACATTATGCTCATTCATGAAATCCACTGCATGTTGAACGCGTTTGAGTTTCTCCACTTCAAGTTCCCGGGTGGCATGGTTGATCTCTGCCAGCTCGGCGAGCAGGTTTCCAAAGACGACGATGCCGCACAGCATGAGGAGCATGCACATCATTCTCTCTGCAAAATTTTGCGGAGAAATGTCTCCGAAGCCGACTGTGGAGAAGACGGTGGTGACAAAATACGTGCTGATCCAGTAGGCTTCGATCTTGCCGCTCGCTGTGCCCAGGTCGATGGGCGCGTCAATGGTCTCGAAAGATTTCACAAATTCTGTCACATCATCCTTCGAGGAGGACAGGACCTTAGTGAGCCAGGCGAAGCACGCGGCCAGGTGGATGGAGCCCAATATGCCGGCGCAGAGCGTAAGCGTCTTATGCACTGACGGCGAGATGCTGAAATAGTCGACAATGAAGTCAATGGCGGCGCTTGCCTTGTTGATCTTGATCACTCGCGCGAGCTTGAACCATCGCAATGGCTTCAAAATGCGAATGAATCGCAGCTGTGTCGATCCCACCGCTTCGTTCCCTGACTGCCCACTGGCTGCTGCGTGCTGACACTGTGTAGCTATCGTAAGCTCAACATATGACACGGGTATGGAAGTGAACATGTCAAAAATAAAGTTGTTTTTGAGGTAGTTCTTGGCAACCCATTTGGGTTCATCATAGTACTGCGTGCCATCGATCACTCCGACGAAGAACTGGTACACAATGTCAAGGAGGAAAAATGTGTCGAGCAAGCAATCGAACTCTAATGTCGGCACACGATCGCAGGGCTCGTCGAGCCAGTGAAACGCTATTACAGCTGGGGTCACCACCTGTGTGTGTGTGTGTGCGCGCGCGCGCGTGTGTATGTGTGTGTGTGAGAGAGTGAGTGAGTGTGTGTGTGTGCAGAGAGGTTATGTTGTTTACTGGCACATAGACGGGAATGGGAACAAGCACTCACCGCCGTGTACAGAAGGAAGACGCATGTTGTCGCAGTCCAGCCGACGGCAAACGGAGATAGGGGATAGATCACGCGAGATTCGTGGGTCTCGCCATCAAACGGTCCAATGCCAAAGATTTTTTTGACGAGGGACACTTGCGCTGGGCGTTGCCCCGCCGTTGGATTTCTCGCTCGCATCATCTGGACACGGCGCTTGACGACGCTCTCGCTCACCGCTTCTCGGGAGCGCCCCAAAGTCTGAGAAGAATCCATCATTGACAGTTTGCGCATATCTGGCTGAGCCAACGCGATATGGGCCTTGCTGCTGTGAGGCTCTCTCACATCCTGTGGTTCCTCCGCCGCCGGTTCCTTTGCGAAAACAAAGCTGGACTGCGGAGACTCGGAAAAGTCATTTGACCGAGTCAATTCATCCTGTCGCCGGCCTGACCCGTTGCCGCCCTCTTTCGCGAGCTTGTGTCTCAAACCTGCCCTGACTGCGGACATGCCCGCGTTTGCTTCCACGCTCTCCCTCTCTGCAGACGGCAGCGTAACCGTATCGGTCCAATATCGGTGATCATATCGTGAATTTCTGTCGATTATACCGGTGAATAATAGTGGTACCGGTCTCAAAAATGCACCTTGGGAGCCCGGTGGAATTTTTTTGTGCATGTTGTAGCCCGTGCAAAATACTGTTAATAAGCCCAGTTTTAGCACCGGGCACCCTGCCCAACCCCCTCAACGAGGTGTCACGCCAGCGTCCGAGTTAAGGTGAAGGGTAAACGTAGGGAAACCCCACGGTGCGCCCCCGGGACCCTATTGAACCAGTGTCGTTTACATAAAACAAAGAAACACACGGTACCCCCCCCACCCCCATTCTCAGATGCTACCGTATTGCTCAGTGACCCCGGGCAGTACAATTTGTACGTGGTCGTTTTGACCACGTACAAATCTTCGTGAATCGTACAAAACCACGTACAAAAGCTTTCAGGCTCTGGGAAAATTCGTAAAGACCTTGCAGCACATAAATCAGCTTTTGTGCTTTGGGGCTGAGAAAAGCATGGCACGGGAGCATGATGTGCATGATGTGGAACATCTCCTGGAGCCTGGAGTTCCCTCCCAATCCTCTCCCCTCATCTCTCTCTCGCATTCAAAGATCTCTCACTTGTGTTAGAGAGCATCTGCCCCCATGAAAATCACACCACAAGTCGTGTGGGTGCAATTCTGCACTAAACGCGTCTAGTCCAAGTGTCAACTCTTCCGCATCACCACTGACTCAAACACACGCGCAATGCACGTGTTTCTACGCGCGCGCGCGCACACACACACACACACAGCAAGGACAATGCCGCTGGCAGCGCCAAGCAATGCGCTCGACAATGGCAGTCAATGGCGCATGCGCTGAGAAATCCCATGAATCAGAATCAAGCATTTCAGTGAATCCTGGCACTTGGTGTCCTGTGATTTCTCACAAGTTTGTCTTGTAAGTGCTGTAATACTCAGATTTACTCGAAGTTTCACTACAGCTGGGACCGGGCAGTTCATACAAAACCAGACAAACAAACAGCCCTGCGACCTACACAGCTTGACCTACACAGCTTTCTTTTTTTCTTTATTTTTTCTCTCTTTTTACTACAAGGTCTTTTCCGGAAGGGCCATCCTATAACACATCCAAGCTGTGTAGTCCTAGGTCTTTTCTTGCAGGCATTTCCCAAAAAGACCTACACAGCTTGTCGATGATGCCGGACCAAGGCTGTTTAGGTCGTTTTGGGAAAGGCTGTTTAGGTCGTTTTGGGAATGGCCTGCATAGGTCTTGCTTTTCGGGAAGGGCCCGCATAGGTCTGGGATGCAGGCCCTTCCCGAAACGACACAGCTCATCGCTCAGGCCGGGCGAAGGTTTCGTGCGCGCATCTCTGACATCATCTCCTCTCGGCTTGAAGACACGGCTTGAGCTGTTGTCGGAGGATGAGAATGTCCTGCTTGCAGGACCGTTGAAGAAGAGCCGGGCAGAGAATCGACAGACGTAGTTGCTCCCGCCGTCCGATTCGCCTGCTCCGATTTTGCATTCCGTTTCTGCCCACATTCAGGCCTCGTTAGCTCCGTAAGGAAAGGAGGAATGCAGAGAGGAAATGCAAACAGCGCAGAAAGAGGGCACGCAAGGACACAGTGAGCACACACAGCACGAGAGAACCTGTAGGAATCTTGATAGCATCACTGAAATCTCGCCGAAATAGCGGTCGCTCAAGATCTCCCTGACGTCAGCATCGCGCACCAGCAGACGTCCGGAGGGTTGATCCGAGCTTGCCTGCACCTGCCCAGGGCTAGCATCCGAGGACATGATCTGCGTTGAAGATGCCATACAGGTGACGAGCACATAGCTCAACACCACAAATAGAACCAAGGCCACCTGGCACAAGTTTCAGGTCAGTTCTGCGCAGACCACACAGCAAAAAACCGGGTGGTGTGTTTGTGATACAAGATGGGTGACAACGCAGTTTGGACGTGCGCTCTCACCTGCCACATTATCATGAAGTTGACTGCATCGGAAGAGACGCTGGCGTGCTGCACTAGCTCCATCGTTGGAGCATAGCTAGTGCTAGGCAATGGCCTGTAAGTGAAGACTGCTGTCACGTAGCCCTCTGCAGAGCAATGGCATACGGTATATGAAGTATTTCCTTTCACATCTGAGGGCATGAACTGCACGTCCACCCTGACACACACGTCGCTCCGCCATGCACTCTGCATATCTGAGGTCGGGTCCCAGTAAACGCAATCTACGTTGTAGTAGGCGAGCGACTTGAGATATTCATCGGAAAAGTCGGAAGTGTCGAGGGGAAGTGCGACAGTCAAGTTTGAGAACAGCGACGGACCACTTATATCGCGTCGCAATTCGTCTTCACCTCTCCTTCCGATGCGTGCCATCGTGTTCTGAGGACTTCCAGAAAAAGATGTCGCCCGGTAGCCCACCAATTTTGACACGCATACGGTTTTTGGTGGCAGCGTGTCAATTTGCCACAACGAATAGGCAGGAAGCTCAGCCACAACCACGCCATATTCATCACCTTTACGTCCAGATAATGTGAGGGTCAAATTCGCTCCATTTGACGTCTGCACTTCACGTCGCCCATGACTTGTGCAAGAATCCCTGTCCATATACAGCACCCATGAATCAAGTGAAGGCACGGCGCGAGGTGGATCTTGGACGAGCATGGACAGGAGTGCCGTAAGTCCAAATCGGTAGATCAATCTGGACGACGTAAGACTAGCTGATTCGCGGATGTCCTTAGGAGCTGGATTTTGTGTGGACATGATGAATCCGGTTGTCTTCACGAAGTCAGTCAATGGCGTGCCTGCAGCTTGTGCTACCGTCAATTCCATCGCTGCTATTGTCTCTGTCACAGATCCGGTTGCGTCGGGAGTCAGCTCCTCTGGCCTTTTGGAGAGAGAGGCCACAGATTGAACGACCAAGGCATTGGACTTCGTACCACCGGAATTGGAGGCACCTCCCATTTTCTTCAGCAAACTCCTTCGTACTCGCATGCGATATGTAGCAGAACTTCCTAGAAGTCTTCTGCGAGCGCTTTGCACAGAATCGGCGTCGAGTGCGCTTCCAGCTGAAGATGAAAACATAAGGAATCCTGCGACATTTTCTACTTTTAAAAAAGAGCTTGCCAGATCGTCCATCTTTGCAGCTGCATTCGCTTCACCATCAGAAGCAGTGCCATTTCCAGCCAGCAAATCAATCGACATCTCCGAGACTACTATTTTACCTGACACCCAACGGTCCGACGGCGCCCCATACGAGTCAAATGCACGAACCTGTATCGTTTGCTCCCCTGCTGAAAGCCGCATGGATGTTGACACTTGTTGCGACGGTGGCAGGGCAATGATCTGCCCATCATCTGATACCCTTTCCACTCCATACTCGTACGTCAATGGGAGGTCGACGTCCGACCATCCGAAGCATGAGACGGTAAATTCTTGCAGTAGCGCTTGGCCTTCGAGCGGTTCTACTTTGCAAGACCCTCCAAGGAAAGGGGGCTCGTTGATCACCAAGAGGATTTCAGCGCGGCCAACTGATACTCCTGATCTCATATTGAGACTGATAACATACTGGGACCCAGGCTGAAGCACTTGAGGAGCAATAATGAGCTGTGGTGAAGTGGGATCGTCAATGCATGCGGTCGGCACGGAACTCTGACCGTCACAGACACCACCAGAATCCCACGTCCATACAACCTCGCCTGGTTCATTGACTGAGCCACGCAGGATGACCCGCTCGTTGCTGTTCACGACCATGCCGCTTTGCTGAGAAATTTGATTGACTGGAGTATCGATTTGGATCGATGTTGTCAATGTCGGCGTTGACACGAAGGTCACGTTGGTCTCAGTGATTGCAAACCGACTCCCTTTGGAGATGCGTAGCTTGAATGTGACCACACCAAAAAGCCCAAGCGAAGTTCCAGTCACCCGAAGGATCTCTTCACTCCCCGAGAAGATTTTGCCGTCTGAAGGATAGCGACAGTCCTTTTCTTCTTGTTTACATGTCCACTCGTACACCAACCCCTGGTCAGTGCATTGAATTTCCGGAGGACACTCGTCGGGATCGTTTGACATTGATGCGTCTAGTACAAGTTTATCATCCTGGGAAACCGTGCGACTCCCCCCAAGTATAATCGCTTGCAAGTTACTGGCAGACGTTGCAAATTCAAAGTCCAAACTTGTAACACTTCCCCCATCACGCTTCGCCATGAGACGAGCCACGTACGTTTGTGAAGCATTGAGTACGTATGCCGGGATAAGAAGTTCGGCACCCTTGCTCCTCCAAAATATAGCCTTCTCAATGTAACGTGGACCAAGACAAACGTGCCAGATGAAGTGCATCTGCGGTTTCTCATCCGTGCACGGCGAAAATTCTGCTTGCCCTTTGAATGAGCTGGGTCTTGTGCGAAAGAAAGGATCGCTGGCAATTACAGAAAGGATTGGAATGTCAGTCGCTTCGAATTTCTCGATTCTGTGAGAAATGCCTTTTGACCGAAGGCCTCGGAAATCCATGGCAAATGCCGAAAACGTGTAGGTAATGCCCGCGGTCAATGTTGAAGACGGAATCATTATCGATGAAAATGAATTGCCTAAACCAGAAGAGTCCGCAAGCAACGCCTGCACATCAGCGTCCGAATCACAAGTCCAAGAATATGTGACAGGTCGACATGATAATGCAACAGCTTGGACTACTGCCTCACCACACCCACCGACCTGCTGTGGACCGACCAGTGCTAGAGTAGGGAGGACTGGATTTGATGAAGGCATCACAGTGATTCCAGATATAAATGTCTGGCTGAATGTGTGGCTCAGCGCCATTTTGTTCGCATCTAGTAATGTTGATGCAAGTACAGAATTGACTAGCAGCCTGTCCATTTCAAGGATGTCTGAACCGTGTCCAGGTGTCACGACTAACGTTGTGGCATCTCTCCACTGGCAGGACGATGATTCTCCAAAGTTTCGTTGTATCGACTCTGAGCCAGGTGATTTGACAACCACGATCTCTCCGCATTCTCTGGCAGTCGATCCCATCTGTGCCATGTCAGTCGGCATGTTGAACGACACCAAAATGCTGCAGCCCGCTGCATCAAAGCTTGCTTTTGCCAGCTCTGGAGGCAATATGTAGCTAACATCAGTAAATGCCACCAGGCTCGGATCATTGACAACTCGCATTTCGACGACCAATTGCACACGTGTTGTCGTAATGGTCACTCCTGAGGACAGGGTCGTGTTGCTCACGAATAAGCTATATTCTGGACACCAAAATGTGAGATCGAAGTAACTTCCACCGCTCGACTTGAAATCCGTTATGTTGGCCTGGATACCCCCAACATGAAGAATCACCTGCTGTTGGAGAACACCCTTCAATCCCGAGGCTTCAATCCTCAGTTGAGTTTGGTGACTATCCAACGTTTTCGACTCACATCCATCCACACACAATATCGATATTGACTTATCGACCACAAAAAATGTGCTGGTCGCAGAGCTCAGGGAGTTTTCGCTGGAAATAACAATTGTCTTAATGCCCCCCGTGCTAAGTGTATCAAGAAGGACCAAAATAGAAGTATAGACAGGGTCCGAAAATTGCAACTTAATATTGTCTTCGGGGACACGTTGCCCATCAACCACGACAGCAACCTGTAACAAAACATGATACACCAACACACCTCATTTTAGGCATTCTAGTCTGTTCAGACACAGAAGGTGATTCGCCTCTTCACAAAGGTGTTCTTTATCAGGCACAATCTCAAGTGCATCAGGCTTCTCCTCGCAAGCTCGCAGCCTGCGCGCAGGCTTGGATCAGCCTGCGGATTAGCCTGCACGCCCATGAACACGGGCGTCATATCGTCTTGCATGCTTGCGGAGGGGACCTAACCTGTGACGCGCTGGAAACAGGAGCAAGGTACTCGATGTATAAAGAAATTTGGGTTTCTGTATTGGCCATGATTTGCAGAGGATCGAGACGCAAGACCCTTGGTGCAGGTCGAACGTAATGGACCTGTAGGTGCATCCTTACATTCAATGAATGTTGTATTGAATAAAGGAACGAGTTGGGATTGGCATCATTTCTCACCTCGAAGGGAACGACCAATCCTTCCTGAGCAAATCCCACAGGCAGAAACTCCTGCATACAGCCTTTCGTGTCAGTATGAACTCCAGCACAACACTGCCATATACTGCACATACGGGCAAGTACGCGTCTCATCACATCCATCTATCATGGTATCATCCCAGCAGAACATTTGGAAAGATCTTGTACCTGTTTGGAAGATAATGCTCCCTGTACGACACCCACATCCCACGACAAGGGAAAATCAATGTCGACGACCATTTCAAAGTCGCTGAGTGACAGCAGACTGATTGAGACCGGCACTATGCTATCCTCATTCCTGCACCAGCGGTCAAAGCAGGTATCAATCAATCAATCAATCAATCAATCAATCAATCAATCACTCAGTGGATCGACTCATTCACGCGTAAACTCTACACTACAATCGGCAGTTGTTCCGCGGAAATCGCCATGGAAAATTGGCTTACATTGTCAGTGAAATGCTGAGATCATCGATGGTGCCAACTGGAGTAGGATTTCCAACAACGATTCTCACGATTTGGCCCCCAACAGGAATTTTGACAAGCGGCGGACTTCTCAGCGATGGAAGATGGATGTACTGTAGCATGATGTTCTCAAAGCGTTCATGCATAATTGTTGCGCCACTCTCTGACTGGACGGGCCACTTGAGCCGAACGGGCTTCAATCCAATATCGTCCATTCTCCCTGTTTGTAACTGAATAGCAGCAACACTTATTTCCTTTTGTCCATACCAATCGGCTTCAACAGTTTCCGATATCATGCTAGGAAGCAATTGAATGCAGGCTTGAGGCTTCATCTCGCACACGCTCAAGGTGTCTCCAAAGACCAACACAAAGTTCGAGGGGAACTCCATTGGGAGCGAATGCAAACGAATCAGTATTGGAACTCCCCCGAGGAGAGGACTTTGGGATGGTGTGATGGTGGACGGATTTTTGGTGTATGAAAACGGTACTTCTCCGACAATTGCCCATCCATCCGATGATGTCTTGTACTTGTAAAAGCCATCAGGTTGAAACTGAACCTGCAGCAAAATCTTCACTTTCATTGGCATGACGAACTTGGGAGCGGAAAATGTCACGAGTGCCACAGAAGTCGCTGAATCGTCAAACACAACACTTGTTGCCATAGTAAAACCCCCTTCGCGTCCTTTCAAATCTGCAATCTGCCATAAGCAAGCCAGTATTTTCAAAATGTGACAATGGCCTACTCTGGACCCCAACTTGCAACGCAATTCCATCAAATTTATCTTTGTTTCAAACATGCATTTCACGAGCATGTACCTGCAGGCGAAGATTTGTCAACTGTCCTAGAATGGCAGGAACTCTGGCAAGACCCAGTTCGATCGTTGTCTGGCCTTGAATGGACGTCGACTGTGGACTGGCATAATCCACTATGACCAAGTTGGGGTCTTCGTATTGGAACACAAAACACTGACACAGATGCATAAATAAAAAAGTTAGTAGGTAAAAGCACATTGGGCGAGAATAGTTGGGAAAGACCAAAAGCATCCTCGTACCCGCGTGGCCCCTGGACGTCCTTGACCGTCATGCGTCATCGAGACATCAACGGTAAAATCTGGCCGCCTCACGACCAGTAACGGTGGAATCGTAATCACAATCGTTGACAGGATTGGGAGACCATCGGAATCATATTCATTCGTTATACTGCTCGCTGGGACACTGATGTTGTGGTCATCTCCAAAGTGGACAATGATATCTCGAAGCGACACAAACTTCTGCAAGAAAATTGTCATTCTGGAACCTCCTTTTGTATCCGAGCGCGAGGGGGCGAACGAAATTAACCCTGTATCACAAAGTTGTAGCACTGTATTTGGCATTCACAACACGATGTGTGTGCATGAAGTCAGAAAACAAACGTGCATGCAGAGTTTTGAATTCATTCAATCCCTGCACGCCACGCACCTGTAAATGGCGAGGTTGTGAAAGAAGAGGAATTGAAGATATCAAGCCAAAATTTTATACGGTACTCGCCCTTGCTTCCGACATTCAGATTCGTAAAGATTGCTTGGCCATTTAAATCCGAATGGAAGCTCCACTGTCCGAATTGCATTGGTTCTGTGTTCTCGTCTGAAGGCAAGAATGTTGCGAACACACCCACACCTCGAGCAATCAAATCTATCATTGCGGTGTCTTGGATCTGCATCATCGAGCATTTTCAAAATACAAATCAGTAGAGACAGTGCAGAAGGTTGTGCAGAATCTAGAAATGGCTTATCCTCCTTGTTCCGTGGGATAAAGGATCCCTCCAACGCAGTTTCCATCCTTAATGAACGCAGCAAAGTCACTATCAGAAAAGGCAAACAAACAGGTGTGATCGCACGCCGTCATGTCGTCAGGAGGGAAAAGGCAAAGACAGATTGCGCATTATACCTGTAGAACAGGGGGTGGTTGCAATGCTATTGCAACGCCTTGTAGGGAATCTAACTCGTTGAGCATTCTCAAACCCATTGAACCACCCGCATCGTATGTGAAGATTGACGTAAGAGTCGATACTTGATTGTGGACGGTAGTAGTCATGGCCAATCCGCTGCCACTGCCTTGTGGCACTCTGCACGCACACGGCAGCATCACAACATGTTTCTACCTCAGTCCTCCTCATACCACCAAGGCTGAAGCCCGAGAGACCAAGGGTTAACGATCCTACCTGACTGCCTGATTGCCTATCTGACTGCCTGATTACCTGACTGCTTGCCTGACTGCTTGCGTGACTGCCTGACTGCCTGCCTGATTGCCTGCCTGACTGCCTGCCTCAAAACCAAGCCAAGTACCCTAATTTCCAACAACAAAAATTGATTCATGTATTTTTGCGCCCAGAGCCCGCAGTGCGTGGGTTCTCGAAACAGTCACACGTTAGTACCTGCAATATATTTCTACATCACTTGCCCATGAACTCTCGGAGCACGTGGTGGCACCTATGCGAATTTGAGCTGTCGAGTCTGCAATCCCAAAACCCGCGCCCGAAATCCTAATGCGTCTGTTCTCCAGAACAGGAGCATTAGCAATTGTTGTCTCGGCAAAGAGCACGTGCCGATCATAGGAAAAGGCGCCGCTTATGGAGCCAGAAGTGCTCCCAACTGAAGCGATTACACTCAAGTGCTCGCGTCCCATGCTGGCTAGCGACTGCTTGAGGGTGAGTGTAGTTGATGAGGCCCAAAAGGTTGCCGATGCGCCAGAAAACCCAACTCTAGCTCTCATGCTGTAGTCCCAATTTCCAATCGAAATTGCACTTGCCGCCAATGTTTGTGAGTGGGCAGCAGGGGTGTTGCTCCTCCTGGTATGACTCATGCTTTTTGGAGCCAGACTTCGAAGTGACGGGACGTCAAATGACAACATATCTGTAATGCTGCTGCATCTCGATCCAGCAGACAAAGTAACGGGTCTGTGAGATTTGTCTGCAGATCCACTGTGTATTCGTGTGACGACGTTAGTGGCAGAGCTCCAAACTGTGGACATGGCATCAGTGCCGAATGCTCTAGCAGCAGGCGTACACGATCGCGGGAAATTTACCCTTCCGAGAAGTAACACTGCTGTTGGGCCAAGTGCAGGCAGATTGAAAAGTGTTTTGTCGATGCTGGTTTGATGGCTGTAATACTCAAACTTTTTGTTTTGAATTCTCGAGCTTGATAAAAGGAGGGAATCAAATGACACAAGCGCACTTGTCGTGCTCATGTACGCAAACGCAGTAATCACCACACCGTGGGAGCCCCTTGCATCTGTCGTCGCATGTTTACAGAGCATTGCGGTCGCTGACACCCAGGAGCTTTGCTGACATGAACTAGATCCTAGTCTCAACGAGGGTGACGTCGCTGCCTTAATGTCTGCACCAATAAAGTAATGCCTGCTGGAGTCGATGGGCAAGTTCGTGTTGCTATCCGCAAGAAGAGTAGCGCGATCGAAACTAAATGACTCTGTAATGCTGCTGACCTGCAACCCACTGGTGACGTAGATGTGCGCAGATGCTCCAAATCCGGCTGGAAATTTGCTCAGCAGAGCTGAAGTGCTTGACCACGTTGAAAATTCTGCAGTTGACCCTCCAACTGCTCCCGAAGACGAGAATTGTGCGTTCCGAGAAACGGAAAAGGAAGACATTTGGATTGTTCTATGAAAACCGGATACCATAGGCGAGTTGCCTGTTGATATTGACGACACAGTCAACTGATCAAATGTCAAGGAAGCAGTGCACGAGCTTGTTTTCGTTCCAATGCTTACAACAGCTCGTGCTGTACGCATCCGGCCGACACTTACCCTAGCTAGAACACTAGAATCACTCTTCCATGCCGTGAATTCTGAAGCCGATGACCCAAGGCGCAAGTTTGACGTACAATCTGACATTGTGAGCCCGCCCAGTGTGAACACCATGATATTTTCGTCCTTTTGAGCAACATTTGATGTTTCACTGGGTCCATGCCACGGCACATTGTAAGTAAGTACCTCCGTCAGGCTACCCACGACATTTGCTCCTGCTGTCACAGCAGCAGAATAGCTTGCAGAGACTCCAGTAGCGGCTTTACACAAAACTCTTGTCACCGATCTCCAAATAGTGGCGCTGCATGATGATATCCCCACCGATATCTTCGGGGAATAATCAACATCCCCAAGGTCATTACCGACCAGAACAAGCTCCGGCACGTAAATGAAATTACCGACTTGCAGTGGCTCCGACTCATGCGCGGCTATGTTCGAAAATGACGCTCTCGAATAGCCTTGGAAATGCACAGTAAATTTGGAGTCAACAAGAACGGGTCTATCGAATGAGACAGCTGCGCTTCGCGTTGTGCTGGCAGCTGCAATGGTGAGTACAACCGGGTGCATCTGTCCAACGCCAGCGCTAAATTTACAGAAAATTCGAGAGGATGTGATCCATTGGGTCGCTTCAGTAGAAGAAATGCCCATGGTTGCTCTTTCTGTGAGACTCCATGCGCCAAAGTTAGATCCATATAGCACCGTGTCATATGCACCGTGATTTCTAAGATTCGAAACTCCGAATTGTAGCACAGTGTCGTCGATTTTGACTTTGAAGAACGGGTCTATTATGACATGCAAGTCATACGAAACAAGTTGGCTTCTTGTTCCCGTTCGTCCGACCACTGTCACACTCACAGGCATAATCTTGTCAGATTGACCCACAAGCTTGCACAGCATAGCTGAGTCAGAAGTCCAAAATGAGCTCTGAGACGCTGTGTTGATGCGCACTGAAGACGATACATCATACCGAGACATTCCTTCCCCGAGAATGCTAATGACCTGCGAAGACCCCGGGATGAAATTTACAGTAGGCCATGCTGGGAGCGTCACATTTGAGTACAGAGGGTTGGGCCCATCATACGTCAGCAAACCAAGAGAAGAACTCTCAGTCTGCACCATTGTCACAACAATGTTATGGTCGACACCGTGACCAGCGGCAGCATGACCTCCCATACTACTGTCGGAACGCCATTGTGTCACCTCGGCACTCGTTACACCTACTCTGGCGGAAAGACTCATGTCGTTTCCCAGGAACGAGCTGCCCGAAAAAGTCAAGATTGTATTCACGCGGGTATTGACAGGAACATTTGCAGGTGTACTTCCAGTTACTTGCTGCACATCATACGAGAAGGCATCCGACATGGTTGCCACCCGGCGAGCTACAGTTACCGTTGCAGGTTCAGAGCAACACCACGTAGTGCCATCTGCCAGTCTGCCATGCGTGTAGCGGCTTCCCTGAGGAAATTTGGAAGTAATTACAGTATCTGACAACCATTTCGTTTGTGTTGCTGCAGAGTTCCCACCTCCTAATCGTGTTCCAGGGGTGAGGTCAGTGACAGCAAAATTCATGCCGGCAACAGTAAGAGTAGACATTCCCAGGGTCGGAGAGTTGCGATCAAGTAGCAGCACATCTTGATTGGGACTGTCGAACGAAAAAAAATCTGACATTGTTCCAATTCCCGAACCCCCTGTCAGATAGACATGGAGCGTCGATCCTGCACCTTTTGGCACCAGACATCCGATTTGAGAAGATGATGTCCATGCCGTTCTCTCACAACTAGAATACCCAATTCGCGCGACAAAAGTAAAGTCTTTATGAAAATATTCAGCAAAACCAGGGATAGCACTGGGCGGGCCCCGAGATGTAACGAGTTTAATCGTATGTAATGCTGAAATTGCTCCATTATGTGATCGTAAAGCAGAAATTTGCTGTGCACCGTCGAAGGAAAACATTGAGGATATAGATTCACATCGTAATGCGCTAGTTACTATGGCTCCTGCAGACCCACGCATGGTGACACCAGAAATCACCCGGACACGTACTGCTGTCTCAGAACGCCACTCAGTGAACTCGCAACCAGAGTTTCCTAGCCTGACGCCACCAGAAAATCCAACCGAAAGCAGTCGGTTTGAAGACAAAATGTATAAGTCTTTCAACTGACCACCAGCTATGTTTATCGCTTGGGCCCTTGATGTGTTTATCGCTTGGGTCCCTGACATGGACCACATGTCATACGAAAACATTTCAGAATGCGAACCTGGGCTTTGGCCACATGTGACAGTAATCACCAGCGAACCTTGATACCCAAATGGATATTTCCCAGTCATGCTTGAATGCGAGATCCAGCTCGTTGTTTCTGTAGACGTACTTCCAGCCTGCAAACGGCCTGTCATCCCTGAGTTTCCGAATTTACCTCCTGACAGGAAAATCGAGGACATGCTCGGGTAGTAGACGTTGCACTGAGACATATTAGGTTGCAACACTGGCTCGTGATATGACATAGCTTCTGAGACTGTTCCAATTTGGTTGCCCGCTGTCAAAATGACTCGCTGAGACGTACCGACACCAGACGCCACACGACTTACCACGTGCGTAGATGATAGCCACTCTGTATTCTCACCTGCAGAGTGTCCTGAACGCGAAGAGAGACTGGCATGCCTGTGTCTAGCATGCGCCATCCCTCCGATGTCGGTTCGGACTTCGCGCCAGTCAATCCCCTCGAAAGTGCCTTGATTGTTCACACGCATAGCAGCAGAGTCGTATGAAAGAACTTCGCTCATGCTTGTTGTGAGTCTACCGACGGTCACCGAAATTTTCAGGCTCCCGCCTAGTCCCTGCACTGGACTGCATCGGAGTGATGTCTCTGATGACCAAATGGTCGAGCCACATGCTGTGTAACCGGGCCTCACTTTCTCGCTGTAGCTTGCCTGACCCAGGCTAACACCACGCACTGTCACAGATGCCGATCCATTCGCCTTAGAATTGGTGCATGAAATTTGGAATAAGACATCGAATGAAACAAATGCTGAGATTGTCGCAGCCCGAATGCCACTAGTCAGAGTAACTGCTCTCGTACCGACAGGACTGGGCGATGACGATCTCAGATTGAGGCTCGTGCTGGATATCCAGACAGTGCTCTCTGCTGAACTTGCACCAACTCTCACGAAGACAGAACCTTCGCTGCTGAGTCCAGCAACGGCAATGGATAGATTGCCGACTATTGCAGATAGATTTGCGTGAAGTCTTGGCATGTTTATTGCTGACGAGACGGATGAATAGGTGTCGTATGATAGCGTGTCAGTCAGTGTGCCAGGTTGCGAACCACTCGTCAACACCAACCGTCGTGAGCTCCCATATCCTTGAGACAATGTTCCAGAAATCTGAGAATCTGAATACCATTCTGTCTGTTCGCATTCCGTTGCTGCGCGTAGCCTGGACGAAACATGCATGAACCCAAAACTGTGTCCCGACACTTGCATGTGCCTCGGATATGTAGAGCTCATATAGTTACAGCATACCTGAGTTCCTTCGCTGGAGGCCCCACCAAGGGATGAGACCAGCGGGCCATCTGTAGAATAGAATGCCGGCTGAATGCCGGCTGCTGTAGAATAGAATGCCTGGGATGTTCCAGCCGTTCTTCCAGCGGTGACAGTAGTTCGAAGGGCGGTGCCCGTGGATTCTGACTTTCGACCACACAGAGAGCTGTCGGAAACCCAAAGCGTTGTATCCAATGCAGATCCTCCGATTCTTGCTTGTGCGGACACCCCTTCCAATGCCATTTGCTGAACGATAACCGATGTGCTTCCGCTTGTGGATTTGACGTTGGCTGTCGCGTTGAAAGAATGCGCGTAATAATAAATGAAGCCGCACTGGCATTCTTTTCCTACACCAGGAAGGGGGTCTCCGAACACAGCATTGGAACATAGAACAATTCCGGACACTGCCAGATTTTCTGACCACTCGCCACGGCTTGAAGACCCATATCGAACCGCTCCGTGGCACTCACATTCTCCATGCTCATAGGCACAGTGCACAAACGTGGTGCCAATCGGCATCGTCTCGAAGGACAACATGGCCGTCGACGATCCCACTTGATTTCCAACTGTCAATGCCACGCGTAAGGAGGAGCCCATTGCGATGTAGAAGCGTAATGTCAGCGCACTGTCCGATACCCAGAGAGTGGACGCTGTTGACGTCAAGCCTGTCCGAGATCCTGGGGAGAAATCAACAGGCCCTAATCCTTCAGCATGAGCCTTTGCAGTCGTGTTACCTTGCCTTACAGTCGTATTACCCTGCTGGTGCGACAGCACTTGCAGGCTCCAGGGTGAAGGTTTATCATAAGAAATCAACCTTGCTCCAGTCAGTCCAAGGCTACTAATCACGCTGATGATGGTGCTAATTGTGCCACCTGTGCCAGAAGCAGTCTTTATAGATAGCGCGGTATTCGAAATCCACGCAGTGCTCTCGCACGCCGTGTGACCCACCGTTGACCTGAGCGTCCAATCTGCATAACCAAAGTGCAGACCAGAGACTGTGACTAACCAGCCACCTCTCGTGACCACATTGGAACGGCTCGAATTCAGGGATGGTTGTTGCAACGAACAATAACCTCCCATTCCTCCTTCGCACAGGTATCCAAGGGCGTTCGAGTCTGAAGCCCAGTTTCCCGTCAATACAGACGGAAAACAGGGCGGATATGATGCCGTGTCGATACGGAGGCGAAGACTGCCCTGTAGTGCCAACGCTCCTCCGGACCAAGCAACATTGGGTTCACCACTCGGCAACTCAATGCTTCCGTTCCCTACCCAGCCAAATGAGGCAAGGCCGGGGCCATTTCCGACCCAGTCGGGGGCATTCAGTGAACTAAAACCCTTTGGCTGTCCGTCTATCCACACCCTCAACAATGATCGCGATTCATATATCGCAACCTCTACAACCACTTGATGCGACCGATTGTCTGTAGGGAAGTCGGCGATATCCACGTATGCCAAGTCAGGGTAGGCAGTTCCACTGTCGATGGCGACAGAACCTTTGCCGATTCTCGCTCGCAGGACTGGAGCCTTTGCACTGTCGCTGACCCCAAGCCATGCACCAAAATTGCCATTCCCACCAGCACCAAGATGCCATATCATACCAATTGCTGGATCCAACGGAAAGATGACTTCGCAGGCCAAGATACAGCTCTTTCCCACAACGCTGTCAAAGTTGATCTGCGTGCTGCCAGGCGTCAGCTCAACCTGGGTAGTCGTGGGTTTCAACCGCGAAACAGCTTGTCCCTGAAAACCAGGTTTACATCGACATTGCTCCTCAGCTGTGCTTGCCGGTAACGAGGTTCTGTTAGCAGGGCAGCCGAGACAAGCCGCACTACCAACACTGTTCTTGTACTTACCGCGAGGGCAAAAAGAGCAATGCCCAAAAGTGTCGGTCATTTCAGCAACTGCAAGGGCCATTCGATCATCCAGGAAGTCATCGACAACAGCGAGCACCTGAAAATCTGCGTTGATGTAACCACCTCGGTCCAAGGGGCCCCTGCCAACATACGCGTCTGAGAAAGTAACATCCGGAAACGTCCCACTGAACATCGTTTCTGCTGCATCTGTCCCATTGATCCGGATGGATGCGATCTTAGTGCGCGAATTGTAGCGCGCTACAACGTTCATCCACTCTCCCTGCGCAATGGCTCCTGCTGCTACCAAGCTGCAGCCCGTTGTCGAGCAGGATGGCTCAGATAGTCGCGAGTAGATAGAGGACGGTGCCCACGGATTCTGCCAAACGCCCTCGGTCGGGCACTCAGTGAAGATAATGCAACCGTCGTCGCTGAAGTAGGTGAGATAAGAGCAGTTGGCATGTTGATCGCAGAGGTCCTTGCACTTTGCTAGGTTGCCCCATTGGGGCCCGCAACCACCGCACGCAACCGTGATCCGAAATGTTTCGTCGCAAACAGAGTTCGCACCAAGCGTTTTATGTATGGGCACATAGTTGCCACCTCCTCCTGGGCAGTGGGACCCTACCGGGCATAGGACGCACGAGGGAAGACCATCAGGCTTGGTGACAGAGTTATAATAGCCTGCCGCACACACGCATTTTGACACCATCATGGAGTTTGAAGGAGACTCGGCATTATCTCCGCAGGGTATCAGCGTAGTAGGGTCGGTCGGCCGTGTGCCCCAAATGCTCACCGCATCGGCTCTGTTGCACTGATCATTGAAAAGAGGGGTGCCTTCAAAACACTCGGCTTCGTTGGCTGCAACGAATCTGAAGTACGTCTGGGGAAACTCAGTCTCTGACAGCGTTCTGTCGCAACCACTTGGCATGCGCATCCAGCACGCGAATTCGGCGGCCGTTTCATTTAGCTGGAAAACATTGCCCCAAACGAATTCCGCGTCTGTCCTTCCGCAGTGGCTATTGAAGGCAACTGGGCGTTGCATACATTCGTTTTCGTCCTGGGCACTGATGTCCCTAAAGAACGTCTGGGGAACCGAAGACTGGTTGAAAACAGCGTTGCACCCACTTGGCATGCGAATCCAGCACATCGGCAGACAGTAGTGATTGGCCGGGCATTGGTGGGACATGCTGGTGAACGTGCACATTTCCACATGATCTCCCTCCGACCATGCGAAAAGCTCGACTTTCTGAAATCCTCGGTTATCGGAAGGACCTGGAATGGTGCCTGAGAATGCCGCAGAGTTAGGAGTTAACGCGATCGCGAAAAAGAATCCGCAGGAGTCTACCGAGCCGTCGAGAAACGAGTTTCCGCACTGACTGCATTGACTGCCGTCTGCTCGAGTTTGATCCACACAATCTGAGTGCTCGAGTCCGCCCCAACTTGGTATCGTCCATGCGACGTCTACAGCCTCAT
>Ga0115006_10000666_pt1 | contig 19192 bp, 15 predicted proteins | sample ArcOceMetagenome_3_FD_88943 | JGI IMG/M metagenome (GOLD analysis project Ga0115006, IMG submission 88943) | Marine eukaryotic phytoplankton communities from Arctic Ocean - Arctic Ocean- Svalbard ARC20M Metagenome | ecosystem: Environmental > Aquatic > Marine > Oceanic | place: Arctic Ocean...
CTGACCCTGCTGCTCAGAATAGAGCTTTTGCGCCAGCGCTGAAGATGCCTCAGAGAGCGCCTGAGCGGCACTATCGATAACTTCCTTATCGTCGCCTTGAACCGCTTCTTCAACCGCTTTTATAGCGCTCTGGATAGCGGTTTTCTCATCGTCACTGGCCTTATCACCTGCCTCTTCGAGAGTTTTGGCGGCCGCGTGGGCAAGACCGTCGGCGGCGTTGCGCGCCTGCGCCAACTCTTCAAAGCGCTTATCTTCCTCGGCATTGGTTTCCGCATCGCGCACCATCGCTTCGATCTCATCGTCTGACAAGCCCGACGACGCCTTGATAATGATCGACTGTTCTTTGCCGGTGGCTTTGTCTTTGGCGCCGACATTCAAGATCCCGTTGGCATCGATATCGAAGGTCACTTCGATCTGCGGCATCCCGCGCGGTGCCGCCGGAATATCCGCCAGGTCAAAGCGACCGAGCGACTTATTCTGCGCCGCCTGTTTACGCTCACCCTGCACCACGTGAATGGTCACAGCGGTCTGATTGTCGTCGGCAGTCGAAAATATTTGCGACTTTTTGGTCGGGATGGTGGTGTTCTTTTCAATCACTGGCGTGGCTACGCTGCCCATGGTCTCGATACCGAGGCTCAAAGGCGTCACATCCAGCAACAATACGTCGGTAACATCGCCGGATAAAACCGCACCTTGTAGCGCCGCACCCACGGCAACCGCCTCGTCGGGATTAACGTCCTTGCGCGGTTCTTTACCAAAAAACGCGGTGACCTTTTCCTGAACCAGCGGCATGCGGGTCTGCCCGCCGACAAGAATGATTTCGTCTATCTCAGACGCAGATTTGCCAGCATCCGTCAGAGCGATCTTGAGCGGCTCCAACGAGCGATCTACTAATTGTTCGACCAGGGCCTCGAGCTTGCTGCGCGTCAGCTTTACTACCAAGTGCTTGGGCCCAGTCGCATCAGCCGTAATATAGGGCAGATTAACCTCGGTTTGCTGGCTCGATGAAAGCTCGATTTTGGCTTTTTCTGCGGCCTCTTTTAAGCGCTGCATCGCCAGCGGATCACCGTGCAGGTCAATGCTGCTATCCTGCTTAAACTCGGCCGACAAGTACTCGATAAGGCGCATATCAAAGTCTTCACCGCCGAGGAAGGTATCGCCATTGGTAGCCAACACCTCAAACTGTTTTTCGCCATCGACATCGGCAATTTCAATGATCGATATATCAAAGGTACCACCGCCAAGGTCGTAAACTGCGACCACGCGATCCCCAGCCACCTTGTCAATACCATAGGCCAGTGCCGCAGCAGTTGGCTCATTAATGATGCGCTTGACATCTAATCCGGCAATCCGACCGGCATCTTTGGTGGCCTGTCGCTGGGAATCATTAAAGTACGCCGGTACCGTAATCACCGCCTCGCTCACCGACTCACCCAAATAATCTTCGGCGGTTTTCTTCATTTTCTTGAGTACTTCAGCCGAGATCTGCGGCGCCGCTTTGCTGTCGCCTTTGATCTCGACCCAGGCGTCGCCATTGTCAGCTTTGACAATTTTATACGGCACCATCTTGATGTCTTTTTGTACCACGTCGTCTTCAAAGCGACGGCCAATCAGTCGCTTGACGGCGTAGACCGTGTTCACTGGGTTGGTTACCGCCTGACGTTTGGCGGACTGGCCCACCAGTATCTCGCCGTCCTCGGCAAACGCAACCACCGATGGCGTAGTTCGCGCACCCTCGGCGTTTTCAATCACTTTTGGCTTATCGCCCTCCAGCACAGCAACGCAAGAGTTGGTCGTGCCTAGATCGATACCGATAATTTTTCCCATGCCTTAAATCTCCTCTGTTCGCTTAAAACTGTTCGCTAAAAATTAGTGTCTCGTCGTCCATTCCAGATAGTATATGTGGGTACAAATTCTATAAATTCAAGGTTTAAGGTGCTTTTGAAACGGTCACCATCGCCGGTCGCACCAACCGCCCATGGAGCGTGTAGCCCTTTTGAAATACATCGATAACGGTGTTCGCCTCGATATCTGCACTCGGCAGCATACTCACCGCCTGATGCAGATCGGCGTCGAACGGTTGTCCCGCAGGGTCGACCTGTTCAACTTTAAAATTAGTCAGCGCATCAACAAAGCTTTTTAAGGTCAATTGGAGACCCTCGGCGACCGGCTTTTGGCCCTCATCGTCGCCATCGATGGTACTCAGCGCGCGCTCCAAGTTGTCGACCACGGGAAGCAGCGCCGAGACGAATTTGTCGAGGGCAAATTTATGCGCATTTTCTACGTCCCGCTGGGTGCGGCGACGAACATTTTGCATTTCAGCCTGAACCCGCAACACCTGCTCGTTGGCGTCGGCCAACTCTCGCTGCAGTTTTTCGCTATCAGATTCTGCCTCGTCAATCACCAACTCCGGTTCCAAAGGAGCCTCGGGGCCCTTGTTTTCTGGCTCTTCATTGCCAGTTTCAGTTTCTTGCGACACGCCAACCTCCTCGGTTCTTAAAGTCTGATGATTATCTACGGTTACTTTATGTGGATATGGGGACGAACTAAATAGTTTCAAGCGATTGCCTAACAGCAGGCGTCGGTGTATAAGATCTTAAAACTGTGGATCATTGGCAAATTGCTCTTATCAATCGACATTAACAATTACACTCTGGTAGATCACTTAGAGATCGAATTTGCTCAGGGCACCACCGCAATCAGCGGCGAGACCGGCGCAGGCAAGTCGCTGGTGCTCGATGCGCTGGCGATGGCCTTGGGTGGGCGCGCAGATTCTGGAACCATACGGCATGGCCAAACACGCGCTGAAATCTGCGCGCACTTTGACCTTACTCAGGTTGGCGAGGCCCGCGATTGGCTGCTATCGCAAGATTTCGACGGCGACGGTGACTGCGTACTCCGCCGCCTGTACTCGGTCGAAGGTCGATCGCGCGGTTACATCAATGGCCAATCCTGCACCATGCAGCAACTGCAAACGCTCGGCGAAATGCTCATCGATATTCACGCTCAGCACGAGCACCAATCGCTGCTGCGCAAAGAGACCCACCGTCGCCTGCTCGATGAGTACGCTGGAGCGCAAACCCTGGCCGCCAAAGTGAGCAAGCAATTCGGCGAAGTGCGCGCATTACAGCAGACCATCGCAGCGTTGCAGGTCAGCTCTGCCGACACCTCTGCACGGATCGAACTGCTACAATTTCAAATCGAGGAATTGGCCCACCTAGACATACAAGCTGGTGAGTTTGAGCGACTCGAAAGCGAGCAGCGCGGGCTTGCCAATGCCGAGCAAATTATCCGCGATAGCCGACAATTGTTAGCTCTGTGCGAACAGGATGAGCAAAGTAATATTCGCGATTCACTGAATCGCGGGCTGTCGATTTTAGCGGCCATGGCGCACCGACCGGAAGCCCTCGACAGCGTTGAAGAAATGCTCCGCAGCAGCCTTATTCAGGTCGAGGAAGCGGCGCGCGAGATAGAGGCCTCGCTGGACGGTTTTAACCTCGACCCCGAGCGCTTGACGCAAGTCAACGAAAGGCTTTCGGCGATGTTCCAACTGGCCCGAAAACATCGCGTAAAACCCTCAGAACTGCGCGCTAAAGCGACCGACCTAGCCGGCGAACTCGACGGCCTTCAGGGCGGCGACAAGAACCTACAAGGGCTGGGCGAACAATTGCAGGAATGCTCGGAGGCGTACTTGACGGCGGCCAAAAAACTCGCTGCAAGCCGTTCAAAAGCGGCGAAAAAAATGGCCGTCGAAATCAATCGACAGCTGCACTCCCTGGCGATGCCGGGGGCTGATTTTACCGTGGCGCAAACCGCCTATGGCGAGGGTGAATGGCGCGCCAGTGGTCTTAACGAGATAGAATTTGTAATCTCTACCAATCCCGGCCAACCCCACAAAGCACTGCAAAAAATCGCCTCGGGCGGCGAACTCTCCAGAGTCAGCTTGGCGATTCAAGTGGTCGCCGCGCAGCATTCCAATATACCGACGCTGGTATTTGACGAGGTCGACGTCGGTATTGGCGGCGCCACCGCCGACGTGGTCGGACGCTTGCTGAAATCCCTCGGTGCGGCCGGTCAGGTCATTAGCGTAACCCACCAACCGCAAGTAGCAGCGCACGCTCATCACCATTATGTGGCAGAAAAAGTCATTGCATCGGGCAATACCGCCTCGCTGATGAGCGCCTTAGAACCCGCACAGCGCGCTGATGAACTGGCGCGTATGCTGGGCGGTGCCGAGGTTACCGAACAGACGTTACTGCACGCTCAGGAGATGCTAGAACTCGCCAAAAAGTCGCTCTAACCGCTTTACACTAAACCGCACATAGGCCCGGCGGTGGGCCGACCAGTTTTCAAGCGACAAAAAAAACCCGGCAACAGCGTGCCGGGTTTTTTCATAGGGCGCATCAACCGCCCAGCGACACCGCTATTCGGCGTCGGGCGCTGGCTGCGACTCGGCAGCAGCGCCGCCTTCTTCTAACAGCGCTTCTTTGATCGACAATTTAACCCGGCCGCGATTATCGATTTCGATCACTTTAACCCGCACATCCTGCCCTTCGCTGAGGTGATCGGTGACCTTGTTAACGCGCTCTTGCGCTATCTGTGAGATATGCACCAAACCATCGGTACCCGGCATAAAGTTAACAAAGGCGCCAAAGTCAACGATGCGAACCACTTTTCCGTCGTAGATGGTACCCGGCTCTGGGTCGGCAACAATCGCACTGATGGCGTCGAGCGCCGCCTGCAAACCGTCGTTGTCATCGGCGTAAATCTTAACCGAACCGTCATCGGTGATATCGATGGTCGAATTGGTTTCGTCGCACAGCGCTCGAATCGTCGCGCCACCCTTGCCGATAACGTCGCGGATCTTGTCCGAATCGATCTGCATCACACCCATGCGCGGCGCCGACTCGGCAACCTCATCACGACCAGTCGCCAGCACTCGGTTCATCTCACCGAGTATGTGCAAGCGCGCTTGCATGGCTTGCTGCAGGGCAATTTCCATGATTTCTTCGGTAATGCCTTCGATTTTAATGTCCATTTGCAGCGCGGTAATGCCCTGCGCCGTACCGGCCACTTTAAAGTCCATATCGCCGAGGTGATCCTCGTCACCGAGAATGTCCGTCAATACCGCAAAACCTTCGTCTTCTTTAACCAGTCCCATGGCGATACCAGCAACCGGCGCCTTGAGTGGCACACCCGCATCCATCAACGCCAAACTAGAACCACAGACCGAGGCCATTGAGCTTGAGCCATTAGATTCGGTGATTTCCGAAACAACCCGCATGGCGTAGGGGAATTCCTCTTGCGAAGGCAATACCGCGGCGATACCGCGACGCGCCAAGCGCCCGTGACCAACTTCTCGGCGACTGGTGAAACCGATGCGTCCACATTCACCCACCGAGTATGGAGGGAAGTTGTAGTGCAGCATAAAGGGATCGTCACGGCGTCCTTCGAGGGCGTCGATCATCTGCGCGTCGCGGGTAGAACCCAGCGTTGCAGCGACGATTGCCTGAGTTTCACCACGGGTGAACAATGCAGAGCCATGAACCCGTGGCAGCATACCCACCTCGACATTAATACCCCTGACAGTATCGGTATTGCGGCCATCTATTCGCGGCTCGCCGCGAATAATACGTCCGCGAACAATTTTCTTTTCGAGCTTTTTGAACGCATCCTTAACTTCATCCCCAGACACTTCACCATCGACCACCAAGGTGCTCATCGCGCGGTCTTTAATGCTACTGATGCTGGCGACGCGTTGCTGCTTATCAACGGTCTGGTAGGCAGCGTCTAAATCTGCGCTAGCCAGCGCGTCGAGGGCCTTGGCCATGTCTTGGTTGACTGTCTCTTCCTGCCAATCCCAGCGTGGCTTGCCAACCTCGGCAGCCAACTGCTCGATCACCGTGATCACCGCTTGCATCTCTTGATGAGCAAATAAGACGCCACCGAGCATGATGTCTTCCGACAGTTCACTGGCTTCGGATTCAACCATCAATACCGCGTCTTTGGTGCCCGCTACAATCATGTCCAAATCGGACGTTTCGAGATCGCTGTAGGTTGGATTCAGCAGGTAGCCCTGATCGCCTGTGTAGCCAATGCGAGCGCCGCCGATCGGACCGTTAAAGGGTATACCAGAAATCGACAACGCCGCCGAAGTACCGATCATCGCGGCAATATCTGGATCGATGTTCTTTTCCGCCGAAATCACCGTACAAACCACCTGAACTTCGTTTTTAAAGCCGTTGGGAAACAGTGGGCGAATCGGACGGTCGATCAATCGCGAGGTCAGTGTTTCCTTTTCGCTGGGTCGGCCTTCACGCTTGAAAAAGCCACCGGGAATCTTGCCCGCGGCGTAAGCTTTCTCTTGGTAGTGCACACCAAGTGGGAAAAAATCCATTCCCGGCTTGGCCTCTCTAGCACCGACCACGGTGCACAGAACAGTGGTATTGTCGATAGAGCAGAGCACCGCACCGGTAGCTTGACGAGCTACTCGACCGGTCTCTAGGGTGACAGTGTGACTGCCGTACTGAAATTTCTTTACTATAGGATTCATGTTGTTGCCTTTGTAAGTCTAAGTTAAAACGCCTTTTGACCTACGCCGTGCCGTGCTGCTCGGGTTACTGATATCTACTGCACCAATAGATATCAGTAACTCGATCAGAATGGGCCCGACCCAGGTCGTCTAAGGCATGGATGTAGTGCTGCCTAAGGTCTGATGCCACTGGCGCCAGACCCATCTGCACCTATCGCCGCAAACCAAGCGTCTTGATAAGCTGCGCATATCGGCTGGAGTCTTTACCCTTGAGGTAATCCAGCAACTTTCGTCGTTGATTCACCATGCGAATCAACCCGCGACGTGAGTGATGGTCTTTCTTGTGATCGCCAAAGTGACCTTGTAATTTATTGATGTTGGCGGTCAGCAGTGCAACTTGGACCTCGGGAGATCCGGTGTCATTTTCTGCCGTGCCGTGCTCTTTGACAATGATCGCTTTCTCTTCTGCATTTAATGCCATAACGCTTTCTCCAGTACGCGGTTAAAGTGATTCAGGCACACCCGCGCATACTTACAGGGGGCCTAGTTGGTGATCTGTAAAGATCTTTAAATCGTCGCCCAAGTTAACCCAAGCGACGTTACATCGGCGGCAGCCGTTAGGCCACTACCAATCTGGAGGGGGCAAGGTAGCCGTCATCGGTCAACTTTGCCACGCCCAAAAATGTTTCGTCATCACGAAAGACGCGCACTATATCCGCTTCTAGGTCAGGGATAAAGCCCTCTGGCGATAATACTGCCTGCCCCCGCAGCAGGAGACTCGCTGCTCGGTCGTCTAACACCGCGGCCGGGCGATCGGCGATCGCCGCATCAACCGGCAACAAAAACCGATCTAGCGACGTGGGCCCGCCTTCGTCATAGTAGGTTTGTAACGCCTCAAGCGACGTCGACTGGCTTTCGTTAAAGGCTCCCGCCGAGCTGCGATGCAAACGGCTAACATGGGCGCCACAGCCCAGCACAGCGCCCAGATCTTCGGCTAGACTACGCACGTAGGTACCCTTACTGCAATGAACATAGACCTCAAGCAGTGCCGCCTGACCCGCGGTAAAGCGCTCTATTCGATAATCAAAAATCTCTACCGGGCGCGCACTTCGTTCTATCTCGATTCCCTGACGGGCCAGTTTATACAGCGGCTGACCCTGATATTTAAGGGCCGAATACATCGACGGGACCTGCTCTATAGGGCCCTTAAACCTGTCGATTGCAGCGCTGATAAGGTCGATCGTCAAAGCGCTGGCATCGGCGCTGCCGGTGACCTGCCCGTCGCAATCGCCGGTATCGGTCTCGACGCCAAGGGTAAACGTACTGCGGTAGCTCTTATCTGACTCCAGTAAGTAACGACTAAACTTGGTCGCCTCGCCCAAACAGATCGGTAAAACGCCGGTGGCGAGCGGGTCTAAACTGCCGGTGTGACCGGCTTTGTTGGCATCGAACAAGCGCCGCACGCGCTGTAGCGCATGGTTTGAGGTTATTCCGGTGGGCTTGTCGAGTAAAAACGTGCCGCTCAGATCTCGGCCGCGCGTACGCCGTCTCCCCAACCTTAAACGTCCTGCTCTGCTGAGGGCGACGCATCGCTAGACACTGCTCGATCGATTAGAGCAGACATGCGCTGGCCTTTGACCCCAGTGTCATCGTAGATAAAGCTGATTTTAGGTGTGGTACGCAGTTTAATGCGGGTTGCCAAAAGACTGCGTAAATAGCCAGACGCGCCGTCCAGCGCGGACATCGCTGCCTGTATTTGATCGTCGCTGCGGTCGCCGACGAAACTCACATAGGCCTTGCAGTAGGCTAGATCGCGACTGACCTCGATGTCGGTAATGCTGACCATGCCGACTCTTGGGTCGCGAACAGACTCGCGAATCATGATCGCCAACTCACGCTGAATGGCGTCGGCAACCCGTTCGGCTCGGGTAAATTCTCTAGGCATGCTGCATCTCCCTCACAGTGATTAGAGCGAGCGCTGAACCTGGGTAATCTCGTAGACTTCGATCAGGTCGCCGCTGCGAACATCATTGTAATCCTTAACGCCAATGCCGCACTCCATGCCGTTGCGAACATCCTGGGCGTCATCCTTAAAGCGTCGTAAGGATTCCAATTCACCCTGATAAATCACCACGTCATCGCGGAGCACACGGATCGGTTTGTTGCGATGAACCGTTCCCTCGGTCACCATGCATCCGGCAATAGCGCCAAATTTGGGTGATCTGAACACATCGCGCACTTCGGCAATACCGACAATCGTCTCGCGGGACTCGGGGGCCAGCATGCCGGAGAGTGATAATTTCACCTCGTCCAGCAAGTTGTAAATTACGCTGTAGTAACGAACCTCGATTTCTTCTCTTTCGGCAAGCGTTCGGGCGCCGCCACCGGCACGAACGTTGAAGCCGAGAACGATGGCCCCGGTAGTCAACGCCAAGTTAATATCCGACTCGGTGATACCGCCGACACCCGATGCAACAATTTCGACCCCTACTTCATCGGTCGTAAAATCGTTGAGGGCACTGACAATCGCCTCGAGCGAACCGCGCACATCGGTTTTCACCACCAGTGGCAAGGTGCGCATTGCCTGCTCACCCATGTTGGTAAACATGTTTTCCAGTTTGGCTGCCTGTTGACGCGACATCCTCTCGGAACGGGCTTTGTCGTGTCGTGCACCGGCAATCTCTTTAGCCTTGCGTTCGTCCGCCACCACAAAAAATTCATCGCCAGCATTCGGCGCCTCGTCGAGACCGAGAATTTCCAGCGGAATCGAAGGCCCCGCCTCGGTGATCGGCTGTTTTGCCTGATTGGTCATCGCGCGGATCTTGCCAACGCTCTCGCCGGCCAACATAAAGTCGCCTTTGCATAGTGTGCCCTGCTGCACTAGCGCGGTCGCAACTACACCGCGACCTTTGTCGATGCGTGATTCGACGATTACGCCACGCGCGGGGCCGTCGACCACTGCGGTCAATTCGAGCAACTCAGATTGCAGCAAAATCGCATCCAAAAGGTCGTCAATACCTTCGCCGGTTTGCGCAGACACCTTGATAAACTGCGTATCGCCGCCCCATTCCTCGGGGATCACATTTTTGGCACCCAACTCGCTGGTGACGCGCTCGGGATCGGCACTCTCTTTGTCAATTTTATTGATCGCCACCACAATCGGCACACCCGCGGCTCGCGCGTGTTGGATCGCCTCTTCAGTCTGCGGCATAACGCCGTCGTCTGCGGCAACCACCAAGATGACCACGTCAGTGCTTTGAGCTCCGCGCGCGCGCATAGCGGTAAAGGCGGCGTGTCCCGGGGTATCCAAAAAGGTGACGGTGCCCTTGGGCGTGTCTACATGGTAGGCGCCAATGTGTTGCGTGATTCCTCCGGCTTCAGCCGAGGCCACACGGGATTCGCGGATATAATCGAGCAGCGAGGTCTTGCCGTGATCGACATGGCCCATCACGGTGACAACCGGCGCTCGCGGCAATTCGGTGGCGTCGCCAAATTGCGCCGAAAACTCCTCCGCCAACTGTGTTTCAACGCTATCGTCAACGGCAGCCACGGCGGTATGGCCAAGTTCCTCGACCACCAAGAAAGCAGTCTCCTGATCGATATGCTCATTCACCGACGTCATAACGCCAAGCTTCATCAACGCCCTAACTACCTGATTCGCCTTAACCGACAAGCTAACCGCCAAATCCGCCACTTGAATCGTTTCAGGCACCGCCACTTCGATGATCTTTTTCGCGGTCGGTCGCTTAAATGTATGCTTGTTATCCACTTTTAACGGCGCGCCCAGCGCTGACTTTAAACGCGACTTCTTGCGTCCGTCATCACCGACGTCATCGAGCACCAAGCGCCCTTTTTTCTTGCCGCCCTTGCCAACTGGCTTTTTAGCCCGCTTGATTGGGTCTTCGTCACCGCTTGGCTTATTGGTTCGACGACCTTTGTCCTGAACCGGATCAATGGTCGGTGCCGGCGGTGCTGCCACAACCTTGGCAACACGCGATGGCTTCTTGCTGTCATCTTCAACGGTAGAGGCAACTTCGGCGCTCGCTAGCGCTTCAGCGTCTATTTTAGCCTGCTTCTCGCGCTCGGCGCTAAGCTTGGCTTCTTCGTCGATGCGCCGACGATTCTCTATCGCGGCAACGCGCTTGGTTTCAATTTCGTCTGTCGCCATCGACGCCGATGATGGCGCAACGTCTGCCACCGCCTGAAGAGCCGCCTCTACAGGTTCGACAACGTCTTCGTCGCTGCGCTTGACGTAGGTGCGCTTTTTTCGCACCTCGATGTTGACGGTCTTGCGGTTGGCAGATTTTAGCGTGCTGACGGTCTTGCGCCGAAGCGTAATCTTACTCGGCTCGCGCGCGCTGGCACCATGCAAGCCCTTTAGGTAGCCCAGCAATACCTGCTTTTCGCCATCGGATACCTGCGCATCGGCGCTGGTGTGCGATAGCCCCGCCTCTTTCATTTGCGCGAGCAAACGCTCGACGGACGCGCCAACGGTTTTTGCCAGTTCACTAACGGTTACTTCAGCCATCGGTCATCCTCTGTTGCTGCCCGATTAATTATTCACCCTGCTCTTCGAACCAGGGTGCACGAGCAGTCATGATCAACGCGGCTGCCCTCTCTTCATCCATATCGTCAATGTCCATGATGTCATCGATTGCCTGCTCGGCAAGATCTTCCATGGTAACGATATTCTTGGCCGCCAATTGGTAGGCCAGTGTTTGATCCATCCCCTCCATACCGAGAAGGTCTTCGGCCGGTTCAGTACTGGTGAGCTGTTCTTCGCTCACCAGCGCCATAGTCAACAGCGCATCCTTGGCGCGAGCGCGCAGTTCTTCGGCGATGTCTTCGTCAAACCCTTCGATAGCGCTCATTTCTTCGAGCGGCACATAGGCCACTTCTTCAATACTCGTGAAACCTTCTTCGACCAACACAACCGCCACATCTTCGTCGACATCCAGCCCTTGCATCAGGCTCTCTACGATCCCCGATGCCTCTTGCTGATGTTTCTCTTCAGCATCTTCGAGCGTCATCACGTTAATCGTCCAACCGGTCAATTCGGAGGCCAAGCGAACATTCTGTCCGCCTTTACCAATCGCCTGAGCGAGATTATCGGCATCCACCGCAACATCCATCGAGTGCGAGTCTTCGTCGACCACAATCGAGCCAACTTCAGCCGGCGCCATGGCGTTAATCACCAACTGCGCAGGATTGTCGTCCCACAACACAATATCGACGCGCTCGTCATCCAGATCATTGGATACTGCTTGCACGCGCGCACCACGCATACCGACACAGGCACCCACCGGATCAATCCGTGCGTCTTTGCTCTTGACGGCGATCTTGGCGCGCTGGCCCGGGTCTCTAGCCGCGCCCTTAATCTCAATGATGCCCTCGGCGATCTCTGGAACTTCGATGCGGAACAGCTGAATCAACATGTCGGGCGAAATTCTCGACACCAACAACTGCGGCCCGCGAGTATCGTCGCGAATACCCATAAGAATAGTACGGGTGCGATCGTTGATCCTAAATATTTCACGTCCGACCAATTCTTCTCGCGGCAGGAGCCCTTCGGCATTATCGCCAAAGTCGACCACAATATGGTCGCGAGTCACTTTTTTGACGGTACCGTTGAGCAATTCACCAACGCGGTCTTTGAACCGATTGACGATCAATTCGCGCTCGGCATCTTTAACCCGCTGCACGATGACTTGCTTGGCCGCTTGCGCCGCGATGCGCCCGAACGCTACGTTGTCGACGTGTTCTTCAAAGGTGTCACCAACCGCTAGACTGGGATCTTTTTCATGGGCTTCTTCGGTGGTAAATTGCGTGCCCAACTCCGCCAGCACATCGTCGCCAACCACGTCCCACCAGCGAAAGGACTCATAATCGCCGGTTATCCGGTCGATCACGACCCGAATATTAGCACCCTCGTCAAAGCGCTTTTTGGTGGCCATTGCCAACGCTTGTTCGATCGCTTCAAAAATAATTTCTTGGTCTACGCCCTTTTCATTGGAGACCGCTTCAGCAACCATCAAAATTTCTTTGCTCATTAATACAACCTCAGAGGTATTAAAATGTAGGCACTAAATTTGCTTTTTCTATGCCTTCAACCGGAAACAGATATTCGTTCTCTGCCACCAACATAATAATTTCGTCGCCATCTATTGCCTGCAAACGACCTTTAAAATTCTTTCTGTTTTCATAGGGAAAGCGCAGCTTGACTGCGATTTCTTCGCCGATGTAACGCTCGTAATGGGCCAAGTTGTAAAGCGGCCTGTCCATTCCCGGCGACGACACCTCAAGGGTATACTCACCCCTGATAAGGTCCTCGACATCGAGCATGCTTGCTGCCTGGCGACTGACGCGCTCGCAATCTTCGATCCCCACCCCATCCGGTTCACGGTCGATATAGACGCGCAGCAGCTTACGCTTGGTTCCCGAGTGCAACTCGACACCCCAAAGCTCACATCCCAGTGCTACCACCACCGGCTGGAGTAATTCTAGTATCGCACGATCACCCACTGACACAGGGTCCTCCTCGACACGCTGCCAACAAAAAATGGGCCATTGGCCCATTTGTTTTACTACAAGCAAAAAACGCCTTGTGGCGCTTTCTGCACGGCACTCAGGCCGACGCTTGTGACACGCCCCACTCGACACAAAAATGGGCCACCCTTCTAGTAATTGGTAGCGGGAGCTGGATTTGAACCAACGACCTTCGGGTTATGAGCCCGACGAGCTACCAGACTGCTCCTTCCCGCAACAAATGACGACCTCTACCAAGCATCGCTCCCCTAGAAGGGACGCGCATTATAGGAAGAGCGCGACCCAAGGTCAACAAACCATTGCGGTAGTCGAAACATTTAAATCGACGGCAAAGCAAGCGCTGAGAATCACCCGCCGGCGCGCGATTTAACCAGTAGATCGTAAGCAGTCTGAATTTCCTGGGTTCGCTCGGTCGCTATCTTGACCATGTCATCGGGCATCCCCTGACCAATCAGTTTGTCCGGATGATTCTGGCTAATCAATTTGCGATAAGCCTTTTTTAATGCCGCATCCGAGACCTGTTCGCCAACACCAAGCGCAACATAGGCGGCTGCGACGCGATCGACGCCGGATGCAGGATCGTTACCAAACTGCGTTTGCGCGCCAATCATGGCAATCAGTTGATCGAATAGCGCTGGGGGAAAGCCAAGGCGCTCGGCGATGCGACGTAAAATGCGCTCTTCCGCGGCGTGGAATTCGCCGTCTACCAACGCCAGTGAAATTAGATAACTGATCAATTGTCGCTTGAGATTTTGCTGCCTGGCGCAGACGTCGACAAACCGTTCGAGGCATTGATCGAGAGAAAAATCCGCAGCTGCACCGTCTTGAAATAGGGCAATCGCCTCGCGACGACGCTCGGCAACTAGCCCCATTCGCGTCATCATACCCTCGGCATGGGCAATTTCAGCCGGCGAGATATGACCATCCGACTTGGCCAGATGTCCCACCAACGAAAACAGCGTGGTAAAAAATGTTTCTTTAATCCGCTGCCGCTCGGCCGACGACAAGGGGTTTAAAAAACTGCCCAAACCACCACCAAATTGGTGCACGACAAGCACCGCAATGAGCGCGCCCAGAGGGCCATAAATCTGCCAACCAATCACCCCCGCAATAATTTTCGCCAGCATAGGTTCTCCGCAATAGGATACGTTTAAATTTCGGTGGTGATTTAATCGGCCGACTGAGCGTTAGACACAATCCGTCGGCATACCACAGACGCGTGTCGCACATGGTAATGCAAAACATCCGCAGCAGGGCAATAATCAACGTAAACAATAGCGCTGCTAGCGAGGGACAGCCGAATACGCGAAAAGTTGGAAGCAAGAAAGCTAGAGCCAAGAAAGTTAGACCCAAGAAAGTTAGACTCAAGAGAGTTAGATCCTGGAGAGTTAGATCCGTGAGCGCCGAGCCGATGCATGGCTCACCCGATTTAAGTAGCCCGATAAAGGCAGCGGTTCGATTGTCCGGGATTGGTTGGCAGGCAAGGCGTCGCAATGGGGCGGCATGCACTAATGGATAAAGGCGAGTAAGGCCATCTCGCATTGACAGTTAATGTCATCAACTAACGGCATTCTCGACGTACATAGTGTGGTGGCTCAAAACCCAAGCCGTGCGCATGATGAGAGTGACGCGCTTATTTGAACCGAGAGCTAAACTGAGAGTTAAACTGAGAGCTAAGCCCAGAGCTAAATCGAAAGCTAAATCGAAAGCTAAACCGAGAGCTAAATCGAGAGCTAAATCGAGAGCTAAACCGAGAGCTGACCGAGAGCTGTGCCGAGAGTTAAACTGACAGTTAAACTGACAGTTAAACTAAAAGCTCAACGAGATTTAAAGTAACAGTGAAACCGAGAGTTGACCTAAAAGTCTCGCCAAGGTGTAAACTAAACGCAGATTGGACGAACAGACGTGCGGCCTCGCAAGGCCGACCCAGCACGTCATTATTGGAGGTAAAATGAAAAGGACCATCATCGCCAAAGCAACCCTAGTCGCGCTCCTCGCCTGGCTGGTTGTAGGCATCACCAGCACAAATGCAACCGACGATCTAGTAACCGGCGATCTTGTAACCGAAGACCTAGCCAAAGAACCGCAGGCGACCCAACACCTGGACAAGATTGTTCTCGGTGCTGGCTGTTTTTGGGGCGTTGAAAAAGCCTATTCGAAGCTGCCCGGCGTGGTCGACGCGGTCTCCGGTTATGCCGACGGCCGGGGCGTAGACCCGACCTATCGAGCGATAACGGCCAAGGCCAACCGTATGAATCCAGACAATCATGCAGAGGTTGTCGAAGTTACTTACAACAGCAACCAAACCTCTTTAACCGCGCTGTTACAGTACTATTTTGAGCACCACGACCCAACCCAAAAAAATCGTCAAGGCAACGACATTGGCAGCCAGTATCGGTCGATTATTTTAACCACTGACGACGCTCAAACAGCCACCGTGATGGCGGTACTCAACGACTATCAAGTACTGCTGAAAGCAGCCGATTACGGCGCTATAGCCACGCAAGTCAAACCCCTCGAGCGCTTCTACCCCGCCGAAGACTACCATCAAGATTACCTAGCTAAAAATCCCAATGGGTACTGCCCCGACCATTCGACCGGCGTGCGCTTTGCCGCCAACGCCGCTCCCGCGACTGATAATACGGCACTGGCCAGCGGCCTACAGATACTGGTAATCGAAGCCCAGGGATACTGCCCTTACTGCGACAAATTTAAAGCTGACGTGATCGATGACTACGCTGGATCGATTCCAATTACCACGCGAACGGCAGGACAATTAAACGGGTTGACCATCGACACGCCCACCTGGGCGACGCCAACCATCGTCTTTTTGCGCGACGGCAAAGAGGCGTTTGGCTTTCAGGGCTACCTGTCGGCCAAAGACTTCTATCGCGCGCTCGGGATTTTTAAACTTGGCGATAGTGAGGCCTATAGCGTTGCTTTTGAGGAGGGAACCGACGCCCGTTACTGCCGCGAATACGAGATTTTCAAAAACACGCCAGACGGCGTATTTGTCGACAAACTCAGCGGCGTGCCGCTATTTGACACCCGCGATCGATTTAACTCAAAGAGCGGCTGGCTGTCGTTTACCAAGCCGATAGATGGTGCGGTCTATGACAAACCCGACAATCGCTATGGTATGCGGCGCACAGAAATTAGATCGGCGAGTTCAGACATTCATCTCGGCCATGTTTTCGACGATGGCCCCAACGGCTCGCCACGCTATTGCATCAACGCTACGGTGCTCGAATTTTTACCGCGAGATGGTTGAATTACCGCAACAGCTGATCTTTGAAAATGCGCGATCGCGAGGCATGCATATCGGCGAAGGTCGCGCCGCTCATGGGGATCAGCGCGATACCACCAGGGTTGCATCACTGGGCAATCGTGGGTCGCGAATAATTCGTGTGTGACCAAAATTGGCTCGGCAATAACGCCGGATACTGTGAATATTGCTGTGGTACAGCATCCCCTCGCTGATGTATGCATTGTCAGACGCCAGTAAATTAAACACCATACCGCGATTCGAGTAGCGCCAGCAGGCAGAAAGGCAGCCAAGAATATAGCTTTCCCAATGGGCCACATCGCGGGTCACCGCCATGTTGTAAGTACCGGACATCACCGAAAAATCGACCGTTTCAGTTGGACAGTCGCCGAGCTTGAACTGCGCCGCAGGAATGCCATGGGTACCCCTACAGGCGCTGATCAACGTGGGATTGATGTCGTAACCGGCATAGTGATAACGCACATGATCCGAATCGCCGCTGTTGCGCAGGTAATCGGCAAGCGCCCCATAACCGCAGCCAACGTCGGCTATGCTCACGCTCCCTTGGGGAATAATCGCCGCCACCTGATCGAGAATAATTTTGAAACGACTGCACTGACGCTCATTATCAGACCAGTAAATGCCCGACGGTTGCCGGCCATATTTATTGAATCGCTTGGTGTAAACCCCTGTAATTAGCTTGCGAAATCGCAACGCCCTGAGCATTTTTCGCATACAACAACAGCGACCTTTAATTATTCAATAGCGAATGAAGTTTACCAAGTTGCACTCCTCTGTCAAATTCTTGCGTCGAGTAACCCGCAAGACACGGTCAAGCAACACTAGTCGATGGAAAGGCCATCAAGTGCCGCTCGCAGCGCCAGCTCAAAGGCGTTGATATCGCCCTGGCAACGCTCTAAATCGGGACGATTGAGCAGCGTCTTATAACGCTCTGCGCCAGCCAGCACAACACAGGGCAACTGGCCCGAGGTATAGTTGGACAATGCGGTTGGCTGTTCATCGGCGTGCAACCATTCAATCCGCGCCAGGGTGCCGAGAGCGTTGCGCCATGCCGCCTTGCCGAGGGGGTTCCAGCCGTGACTGATGTCGCACAGCTCACAGCCGCGCTGGCCGACTAATTTACCCGCGATATAGGCGATTTCCGCACCAAGGGTACCGCGGACATCGTAAATTGCATAAATTTTATCGCGGTCAGGCATAACCGTCGTCACAGCCGACACCGTTGGCCGCCAGACAAGCCGCGGGCGTCAAAGTTCACGACCCGGCAGGTCTGCCCGAAGTAATCGATCACTATACAAACTCATCCGATTTATACGCCATCACCCCCAACGCATCTTTCTGATCCTGCATCAAAATTTCCATCCGGTTGAGCGTTTGACCGGCATCCTTAACCTTTAACACCAGCACCACCAAAAGAATGGCATGAATAACAATAAAAACACTCGCAATTACAAGCACCATGGAGCTAATACCTCTGCGTTCAGTTGATCGAGATGAGAGTTTATGGTGTCGCGAGCGGCAACGGCAAGAGTCCTGAGAAAAATAATTGTTTTTACGCTAGCTATTTAAACTCGCCACCTAGATTGAGGCCAAATTATCTCCTCACAAAACACCGCGGCGACCGATCAGCGCGGCGATTAAAAAGCGCTCGAGACGAAAAAGAGACTGGAGTAATTAATCCATTCCCCTCCCAGTCTATTTTTAGATCATACCCAGCATGTCTTGACGCCCATCTAGCAGTGAAATGACTCTGATGTCATCGAGCGGGATGTGATCCTCGCCTATATTTTAGACTTGAACAGCATTTCTCCCATTTCAACGCCGAGTTCAGGTACCTCAGCCCAAAGTGGCCCTGCAGACTCGCGTCACCTTTAGCAACGATTGCTCGGCGGGGGATTGCTCCAAGTGCTCGTCAATGGGCTCAACCCGTGCCTTGGGCAATCGGGCTTTTATGTGGCTACGCGAATAAAAGACACAGCGATTAAGGCACTGCGGTGACAAGGCTTTCGGTTAAAAAACACTATAATGCAGCCATCCCTGTAGCAAAATCCGTTCGTCAGACAGCTCTTACTGCGCCTGGCGTGCCTTTCTGGCGCAGACTTTCGAGCTCTGTTTTAAGTAATCCTCTTCGCCCAAGTAGGCATTTTTGCGCTTCTCTTCTTTCATACATTGATCGTAGGGATCTGACATACAACCGCCGAGAGATATCAGGCCGACGACCGTCATCATTGCAACCCGCGCGCGCATCAAGCCCGTGCGGTCTCGATCCAATCTTGCTACACAGCCTTTCATCATTCAAAATCCTCTTTTTCAGTAATTCTCGGAGCAGGCATAATCATACTCCAGATTACTTTTTGTGTTTGAAACACTGAAGTGAAATGCTAGGCTGGTATTAATCAATTATGGATATCGTTAAGGGCATAGCGTGAATTTAGCCTTTTAGATACTGGTAACATAGATACTGGTGGCTTAGATACTGGTGGCTTAGATACTGGTGGCTTGGATACTGGTGGCTTAGATACTGGTGGCTTGCATACTGGTAACACTGGGCCTGTGGTTAGCAGCCATCAATACCGATAGAAAGACGCGTTATTTTGGCTATGGGGCGCCACTAGTCGGCAGGCTGAAGCGCCTTATTGCCCGGGGGCGCCTTATTGCCAGTATGTAATAGTAGGGTCTCGTAATTTTACCGAGGCCAACTGAATAAAAACCTTTGGGCCGTCGGTTTCCGTTGCTTTTATCGAGGTATTTTATGCTGACACGGCAAAAACGCCACCGGCCACACCAGCCATCAATGACGAGGGTGGTTAGTGAATTCAGTGAATAGC
>Ga0115006_10000667_pt1 | contig 19176 bp, 18 predicted proteins | sample ArcOceMetagenome_3_FD_88943 | JGI IMG/M metagenome (GOLD analysis project Ga0115006, IMG submission 88943) | Marine eukaryotic phytoplankton communities from Arctic Ocean - Arctic Ocean- Svalbard ARC20M Metagenome | ecosystem: Environmental > Aquatic > Marine > Oceanic | place: Arctic Ocean...
CTCTCGGCACGCTCGACTTAGCTTTGGAACGCCCACCCTCAGTACATTGCATTTGGTTTGATCATGATCACGATAATTGAAACTTTCAGTGGTATTGCCGTCACCAAGGCCCGCGAAACCGGAGACCGTGCACCAGGAGATTTTTATCTTGACCCTCTTGGATTCCGTAAGGGAGACGAGGCTGCCTTCAAGAGGTTACAAGTCCAGGAAATCAAGAACGGAAGGTAAGTTTGTTAGGATGGCGAAAGCTCACGGCCACGTACATATTTCGTAACGGCCAAAATTTAACAAAGGCGCAAAGAGGAACAATAGCAGTATGCGAATGCGCAGTACCATCACCTGCGTTACCACTTCCAAAGGGTGCCATCGAATGCATGCACATCTTGTAAAAATATGACATCTCGTCAGCCCTACGCTCCAAACCTGACGTTGCCCGACGCGTGTTGATCGTGCATCAGCCTCACACCGCGCATGTATCCTGAAATTTACCTTCATCACTGCTGCCTCACGAATCCCATCTAACACTTTTCTTACAAATTTACCTCGCCTTACCTCACCCACTCCACTCAACTCTACTCCTCGCAGGCTTGCTATGTGGGCTGCTTCCGGTCTCATCCTTCAAGGATGCACTACCCACCAGGGGGGTCTCGAGGCCCTCATGGAGAGTCTCAAGGTGAATTCATTCTAAGTTTTTGGGTTTCGGCGGATAAGAGACGCAAAAATGGAAGGGGGAAACATTCAGGAGCCAAAAACCCTGCTAAGTTGAGTCCAACATCCTTTTATTTTTTTTACTTCCGCTTGACCTTTTCCCATCAATAATCTTTTATCAATTTAATCCCTCACTAGTGTTCGTTATTAAGATAAGTCCAGAAAAGTTCTAAAAAATTGGCTTATTTTGTTATCGATGATTGTAGGTAAAGAAATCATTGATTGTCCACAATCAGGACAAGAAGAATATTCCTGAGCTAACCGTACATGACTTTGAACATTTGAGAGAGATAGGAAAGATATTGCGCCGAATCAAATTCCAAATAGATTCGAGACAATTTTCCCCGCTGTCTAAAATATAAAAGACTCCCTTCTTTTCCATCTCCCTATCCTCTTATCTAGGTTTTCCAATCACCCCAACCCCCCACAATCCCTCCTCTTCATGCCCGCGTATTCTTCAAGCCAACTGTAGGCAATTTGGGATTGGCTCTCATTCCAGTCGAAATTCGGGGCTCTCCCATGGCTCATTATATCTATTGACCTCTGATTGTACCCAACAGTGTCAATATACTGTCCTAGCTCTCCACTAGGAAGCACTTCCCTGGACTCTACTATGGCCCTATTTCTTGATATATCATGGTTACAGATTCTACACTGTGGTGCATCTTCGAAACTTCAAACGCATCTCTTGACACAGCCCTGTGAAGGAGCCTGCAAGGTTGCCAAGGCGATATCATCTGTGTCGACCTCCAAGCCTTGTCAGCCCCAAACCTGCAGAAGTCTCAACGAAAGCGACACCAAAATTATTCGTTTGACGGCCAACTCTTAGGTTAGATGAGACCGCTTGACTGCATGATAGAGCGTGTATTGATCGTCTGTCCCTGGTATATTGAGATTTTCAATACATTTATGAATCTCATGCCAGTGTCTAAAGCATGATAGACGTCCTTGAGTTCCAAGAATAGAGAAGCATCCAGTTGTGCGGGTAGTAGGAGCCCTCTCTATCAAGAACATTCCTGGTGTCCATGATGTTTAGTGTGTACTTAGAATTACATGCAATTTGCGCCATGCACGTGGTGCAAAGGGGTCCGGCAGACGAAGTCAAAGTCGACTGTCAGCTCAAGTCTCTCAAGAAGGTCTGGTATGAGTGTGGGGGGAATTGAAGAGGGGGGTGCGAAACACGCGGGACTTAACACTGGGGAATCAAGTATATATTGAGAATATTACGTACATATTCCTATTGGAAGAGTTGGATTGGTATCTCTCAACCATCTCACAGAATGCTGTCTGTTTTAGGAACTTTGTTGCTATTTTTCTGTCTTTTCCGTACACAAAGAATAAAACACCGGCACCTTGACGCTCGGGATCATGGATTTCTGGGCAACGAGGGTTTGGTGTGAAAGGGACAGTATCAAAAGGAGACATAAGACAGGTACGATTGGGAATTATAATGTTTAACATTTTTGTACATACAGTACGTGAAAGAAGCCCAAGCAAGTGAACAGGAAGAGTAGCACGTGCATGGTACGGTCACATTGCATAATATTTCAGACTTTCCAACCTCTCTCAAACTGCAGGGGGAGGTTTCAGCCCCAAACCCTAAGCCTCTCTGCGGTGACACAAAGAGAAAGGCTAGTGTTGACTGGTAAGGAATGTGGAAATCTCGAAAATTTATTTTCAGTTAAGGAAAATGTTAGCTAACTCACAAATAGCTTTAAATTCAGAGAACTATGGATTCCTTTGTAATTGGTTGGACAATCAGATAGGTAAGGTTCCTCAATCCAGCATGGTCCGATTTGGGAGATTCATCAAGGAAGCTACCTAGGGGAAAATGGATGTAATAGCGTTATCGTGCTGTCCGACGGTTGCACGGACGATTGAAAACTGTGTCGGTCAAAAAATTTAATAAATATTTAGCTCTTCGTGGATTACAACCGACAGCAAGCAAGATTACACATTACTCCACTACACACGCTAGTTTTAAAACGCATACAAGGAAAAAATGATTTAAACGTAACAAAATACAAGAACTAAATTAGAAAAAATCTAAAACTTACCTACTGTGGAAATGAGTTCATTCAATTTTTTGATAGCGCTCTTCCTATGCACGTCATTATTCCACCTTACGGTTGCTTTTTACCCGAGGGCGCAGCTTAGTCACGAACATTCTTTACCCTCCCCCTCGGGTGTCGTTGATAGCTTGAGGTAAGATTGTGAGGTTTCTAGCCATTGATTTAAAGCTATTGTCATGTAACTGACGTTTTCAATGTGACTCCAATCTCTCATATATAACAACACGCTCTAAACAATCCTTCTTTTGCAGAACTTCGCCATGCGTGCGTTTGCAAGCTGGGTTAACCACTGAAACCATTGGGATAATTGGTGGCGGCACCGTCGGCGGTGGAATCGTCGAGATTGTTGAGGCAAATAAGGACCTCTTCAGGACCATGACGGTGAGAAGTTTGATTTTATTCAGGATAATCGTGGCTGTCATGCCTTTTCACGACACTTGTCATTTCATGTCGTGTAATGAATGCTTTCGAAACTAACCAACTATCCTCTCGCAGGGCAAAGAGATTTTCATATCGAGGCTAGCAGTAAGGGACCTTTCCAAAAAGCGCGATTTTGCAACTCCTCAGGGTTGCAGTGTTAGTGACGATTTTAATGATGTTCTTGGAGACGATGCCGTTGATACTGTCGTGGAAGTGATGGGAGGCACGACTCAAGCGAAGGATGTGGTGAGTTCCGACGCCTTTGAGAATCGCCCCTTTTCCGCACTACCCCCTCTAGACACTCAACCCAATATTGCATGCATTACACAACTTGCCTTCGCAGGTCTTTTCAAGCTTGAAAGCTGGCAAGAATGTAGTGACTGCAAATAAGGCACTAATTGCAGCATGCTTGCCAGAAATTGAGGCCGTCGTGAGAGAAGTCAACAACAAGAGGACCGAGAAACCTGTGGAATTTCGTTACGAGGCTGCTGTTTGCGGAGGCATTCCCATCATCTCTTCAATGCAGGGCGATTTCGTAGGTGATCAAATCAGCATGATCACCGGCATTATTAATGGTTGTACCAATTATATGCTGACTTCGATGGACAAGAATGGTTTGTCTTATGATGAGAGGTGAGCACTTAGAGGCACTTGGATCATTGCTTAACCGAAGCCTTGCACTAAGATTGAGCGCAGCAAAGAGTTGGAGAAACGTCATGCACTAGAATTCACTAAAACAAAAAGTGAACTCCGCTGATTGCTTTTGAAACCTTTTTATGCTGAGCTTGCCTTACTCAGTGCTGAGCTGGCCTTACTCATCAACTATTTACTAACTCTGTCCCCTCCTTCCCGCGCCCTGTGTAGTCTCCAGGGTGCTTCGGGTACGTTGGCGATGTACCTCTATCGACGCATCGAAACCGTCGAGCTGCTTTCTGACCCCTCCCCTCTTCACTCCTTCATCCTCATATTCGCAGAGCTTGGGTACGCAGAAGCCGACCCCACTCTTGACGTCGGAGGATTCGATGCAAGAAGCAAACTAAAGATTCTCATGCGTCTCGGCTTTGGGGTAGATGTCCCCGAGGATGAAATCTCTTGCAAAGGGATCACTGACCTTACAAAGGAGGACTTTGAGTACGCTGCCATGCTTGGGGGAACCATCAAACTTCTCGGCGTCGCCAAAAAAGTCTCCGACGACTCTGTTGCCGCCTTCGTCTCTCCCGCATACGTTTCCAACGACGATGTCCTCTCCTCCATAAGTGGAGCCACCAATGCTGTTGAGATTGTTTCGTCTAATCTACAGAGCAGCACCTACTCAGGGCAGGGGGCTGGGAGGTTTCCGACCGCAAACAGCTGCGTCAACGACATCGTAAAGGTCGCCAGAGGAGACGTCAACCCTCTGCCCTTCAACAGCAAGACTGAAGGTGTTCAGTTCGTGAATGATTTCAAGAGCAAATTCTACATTCGTCTAAGGTACAGGGACCAGAACGGTATCACCAAGGATTGTGGTCAGCTATGCGAAGAGAGTGGGATCGGTATTTATTCTATTCTCCAGAACCCTATCAAGAACCGCAATGATGCTGCGTTTGTAATCACGACAGGTGAGGCAAAGTGAGGAGTAAAGTGGTACACGGAGGTAGCCTAACTGGGCTACAAGAAGACTTTCAGTTTGATGTGATGCTAACTCTTTTTGTTGCTTCGTTCATCACAGACTCAGTGGAACTTTCCAAGATTAAGAAGTTCATCGCAGCCGTCGAGGGAATGGACTGGTGTAGGGGTGACGTTTTTTTCATGCCAATTCTAAGAGACGAGAGTTTTTGAGGTTGGAGCGAGTGGGGAGGAAGAGATATGAAGAGGTATGGAGAAGGAAACTGTGGAAACAAAACAAGAATCAGTCGACATAAAACTTAACGTTTTTCTTAAACCTAGACACGATTTTTTCATTTTAATGAAAAAACAGCCACGAGCTGCGATATGAGAGAGAGAGAGAGAGAAAAGGAGAGAGAAAAATGACGGAGCAAAAAATGTGAGGAGATTGTCTTCAACAAGTTCTTTCCTAGGTCACTACACCTTCTTCGCTCTCCCCCATCCCTTTACCTACCTCCCTTCACTCCGCGCCCAATCTCCAACCCCATCCCAACCTCCTAACCTGCAACCCCTTGCACAAAGACTCCTCAGTCCGACTTCCCCTTGCACGTGGTGGCAGGGAAGGAAAACGCACTTCTCCAGTAAGTCGTTGTGCGAACCTTCTGCCTCTTGTGCATTGCCTCGGCGTCACCTCTGAGCCTTCGGTTCCCAGAGGCCGTAACTGGATTGTAGTAGCTTTGGTGGACCGATGGCAACGAGAAAGGACTCACCCACACAAAGCTATGATCAAAAGATTGGTAATGACCATAGACAAGTGGAGAACCGAAAGAATTTATACCATTTGTCGCTATGTCGACCTTTCCACTCTCATCACTTGCGACCTGATTGTATCCAAGAAGTCTTGACATTTCCTTCTATGGCGGGCGGGGGAGGATTGTCAGATTTATAAGTATTTAAGCCGTTTCGAAAACAAACCGCCGCTTTTTAAATCATAACTAACATCTTTTGACGTGATCGATAAATTTTGAAGCGCAAAAATGAATTGATGATGCGAAAACTGTCACTTGTCGATCTTTATTGTCCGTCTTATTCTTATGCCAAAAGAGCACATTCTAAAACCGTTTTAACCTAAATAACTAGCTGATAACACTTTTCATATCCGAATATTGATAAATTTGGTCTTAATTATTATAAAACGCCCACTAACCTGTTTTTAAATTTTTTGCATGGAATTCCTTCCATGTTTTTTCTTTTTTTGCGAACAAAACCCGATTATCGAACTTTCCATAACTCGTAATTGGGTTGCGGCAGTAACATACGATATTAGAGAGATCGAGTGCCTTGCCTAATCAAAATGATGTACAAGTCATACTCGTCAACAACAACGGGGGAGAAATAGATATTCAACTCCTCAACTCCTCATCAAGCCATGCACGGCGAGTCTGTGGCTCTGGACGATCACACACTTCGGCAAGGACGCTTGCAACGTTGCCTAAGGTGTTTGTACTTTCAAAGAATTTCGAAGTGGGAGCAATGTGTTGGGCTTAACTTTACAGACAGGATTTCAAAAGAACCTTTATTAGTCGCGTTCCTTGCTGAACGAGCTCTTGAGTGCCGCCCCAGGTTAAACTTCCAAAGTCTAAGACGGGTCGGGCTTCTTAAATGTGTTGTGATTTCCGATTTCCCTTTACCTTCGACATAGCAAGGCGCCCAAAGTCCACTCAATGAAATGGTCAACTTCTTCATTCGGTTTGCTTTGTTCATCATAACGAACTTGATAAGAGGAAAGCAGCGTGGACTTAATCTGTTCCCTTGTCGCTTGAAAAGTACCTTTTAAGGGCACATTGCAACGTGTTCTTGAGTACATTTCGCGAGAAAGTTTTGGGGTGGCGCCAACTCAATCTCCCATGTTCCGAAACCCCGATTGTTCGAATGTAAATTGTTGCCCTGGATTGTTATTGAATAAATAATCATCCAAGTGGAATTCAAAAACGTTTGCAGGATCACGTCCAACTAGTCGCGCACCCACGCTCACTCTTGGAAAAAGGCTCGAAAAGGGGGCTATGCCGGTGCCGAGTTTTGCCAACGCGTTGGCTGGAGTCATTCTTGTGTGGATGCGAGAGGATGGTGCACAATACTTATACACACCTGACTGACAAGGAACCCAATTATGAATTCATACATCCAGAACAAAAGACCTAAAGATGGGAATCGAATGCCGAATTCATGTGACATCAAATGCATCCAAGATTAAAAAAAATTGGACTACAGCAAGAAAAACCAAAATTTGGAAGCATCAGATGTCACATGGATTCAACATTCGACATTCGACATGAGAATCGAATGGAATTATTGAAACGATTTCGAAATAGAACAGCGTTACCGACTTTAAATGATTGGTCCATTTTGTTCAAATTCGTGTTTCAATGATTCCATTCGATTGTGAATACAAACATGAGTGTAGGGTTTCGCTTTGCAACACAACAAAACAACAAAACAACAAGTTTGGCTCGTCCTTGGTGGGCGACGTTGCTTTCAAAGACGTGGTACGTGTCGACCAAACCCCAGTACTCTTCAAAGCGTGCGACTAGCACGTCGGTCTCGTGGTTCGCGTGGAAGACGTCGAGAACCCGCCGCTGCCGTGCGGTGGGAGTGTGTCACGTTTGTGCTTGGCGCTGTATCCACCACTCGAACGTAAAGACCTCTTCTGGGACGGGCAGCAGGTGCTGCACCGTCTCGTACAGTTCCGTCAAATTGCGTTCGCACACCTGTTTCCAATCATCAACCATTATGACGGGCAACCCGTTGTACAAGGAATCCAAGGAACTATGCTCGACGATCGGGACCATGCCTAGGTACAGCATCTCCCATGTTCGGTGACAGTTGATACCGTTGCCGTGTGGTGACGCACCGAACGTGTACGACCCGTACTCGTCCCACACGGTATCAACGGGCATGCGGCGTTTGTGAATATGTTCGACGCAGCCCAACCCTTGATCCGCGTGGGTTCGGTGTGCGTTCATTGACATCGCGTCAAACAAGACCTTGTTCTGTCGGGCTACGCCTGGGTGCTTCCATGCGGCCAGCAGCGGCGGAAATCCGTGCACACCACAATTCTTCCCTGGACGCGTCGTATGCAAGTCGAACCCGATGGGGAACGGCCGCAGCTTTGGGTGGTCGATCGTGCCGTCGTAGTTTTGCGTGAGCCACTGTTCCAGCAACGGATGGTCGAGTAAAGTTTGCGTGTTGGGAATTCGCGACGGCACGCTGTTGTCACCGTCGGTCATCACCAACGTGAATCGTTTGGTCATGTGTGGCAACGCATGTTCAATAAAGGTGGTAGTATCACACGTGGGTCCACTGTTGAATCGAATCCAGAAAACTCCCCCACAGATTTGAAAGTAGGACTTCATTTGTTTAGCCGTGTGCCGGCTGCGTAGTGCGAGTGTGGAACCGTAGGACACTGTACCATGTCTTCCCATCCACGAGACCACAACACATGGCTTGCCCTGCAACGATCGACGACGTCGTTCCCCTTGCCACCCCATCCTACCTTTGGTTCACGCGGATGGTCGACTTCCTTGGTCTCAATAGGAACTGCGGTGGACCTCAAATTCAATGGCCTGGTCGATGAGGTTGTCGATGCTACAAGGATCGGTTTGGTTGGGTGGACGAGATCCAAAGAACAACATGCCCCCCATCGATGTCCCCCCATTCATGTCGTCGAAAAACTATGCTTGGTAAGAGACAACAACTCCCAAACCCCATTGATAAGTGTGTAGAGACGCAAACAAAAAAGCACACTGACAGTGTACGTGACTGCTGTTCACGAGCAGAAGCCCATTGTGTGTGTTGGGGGTCCTAACTGAAAAGGACTGGGTGGGTTCACGTGCTGTGTTCTTTAACATCATGGGCAGGTATTGGGGAATGTTAGATATCATACGGCATAGACGTTGTCATCAGGGAAGTTTCGTGCGTAAGCGCCCCAAGAAGTGTAAAAAGTATTCATTTACAAAAAAACAGTGGTGATTATTGGAATATGACGGGCCACAGTTGAGTGTATTTAGACAATTAGAGATGAAAGAGAGACCCTGACCTTAGGTCGACGTTCCCACCACCCTTCCTCGCCGCTCTCTTTTGAAATGTGGACAATGATTGAAAGACAGACAAATGAGGATTTTATGTTTTTGCAGAGCAAGGAACCAAGGCAATATTTTGGAACCGGTTCGGTTCTGGTTCTACGTCGAAAAATTGACAACCAGGACCGGTCTTTCGGTCTTGCGATTCTTCGCGGTTCCCCGCCGCGAGAACCGAAGAACCGGTTATTTTCGGTAATATGGTTCCTCTTTCACAGGACCTAGAACCGAGGAACCGCGGTTCCAGTTCTGATTTGGGTTCTGTTTCCTGTATTGTGGAGCCAATTTGAGTCGTGAGTGTGAGCCCCGACGAGACCCAAATAAAAACTAAAAGGAGATCAAAACAAATTAGCAAACTTTAATCATGAAACTTTCGTCTTTAGACACAAATGCGTCGACGAACGAACGAGACCTCGACAGACGAACGGGACCACTTGGTTTCAATTATTTAAACGACCTTTTTTTTCACCAAATAAGAAGATATTTCATTGCTTTGTTACAATTTAATAAATGATTAATGGTGATATGCATTTCCTTAATTCATTGAAGGAATGAGGAACCGAAAATACCGAGGAACCGCTGAACCACGAGAACCGGGTGACCGCGAGAACTGGTTCTTAATAAAAGCTAAAATAGGAACCAGGAACCAAGGTTCCGAAAAACGACCGACGAGAACCGCGAAGAAACAAGAACTGGTTCTGAGCAATCGTAGAACCGACTGTTCCGGTTCTTCAAGGACCGGAACCAGAACCCGTTTTTTCAGTTCCCAGCCATTTGGTTCCTTGCTCTGTTTTTTTGTAATTTTTCAAAAGAAGGCTGATAGAAATAAATCGTCAAGTAGCACTCTTTTTTTACCTTTGCTGCCCCCAAGAATATAGAAGTACCCCCTGAACTGAGTTTACGTTATGAACGCAGCCTTGAATGCTCCAAATGAGAAACAAAAATCAAACCCCTTTTTCAATATAATCCAACAAGAACAAAAAGAGAGGGACGATAAAGAAAATCTTGAGATATCACCCCCCTTCGCATCTCCGACTTCCGAGTTGAGTTGGTTGAGGGCAAAGTTGGCTGTGATAGAGGCCGAGAATACTAAGTTGAGAGCAGCATCGGGGTCAAAGGTGAAGCAGACAAGTACTGTCTGTCCCCCTTCTGCGTTGAGGGCAAGGTTGCGGACAACGAGTGTGGAAGGTAATGGGCGGACGACCAACTGTGATGCGGTTTCTTCTTCTTTTATCATTGGGACGCCAGAGGGCAAGCATGGCACAGCAAGGAAGGTGAGCTGTGATGTGGAAGAGCGACTGTTATTCTCCCTTTCTCCTCGAATGTTAACTCCTCGTAATATTTGCTCGCAGGCGGTCATGTTCACCCCCAATCCAGCCTCTACCTTTCAGGAAAGAAATAACGAAGAGGAGGTAAGTTGAGCGCAGGAAGAGGCGACGAACGAAGTGATTCGGACAACCAAGTTGCCTATCAGAACTTATTCGGGTTTTAGTTACTGCCACCCTCGCCATAATAACTAACGCACCATCACTCTTTGCTTTCTCCCCCGCCCTTAGCTTCCTCTCCCTCCTTTCCCCGACACACCCGTTGTTAACCTGTCCAACGAAATGAAACACGATATTTCTTTGAAGCGCTTATCTGGTCAGTCATCGCGCTATTCTCTCAATGGGTCCTCTCGTTTCTCCCTTAACGGCTCAACTCGGTATTCACTTCCTGGAAGATTTAGCCTAGGAGTATCGCCATCAAACACAGGGGGGCAAAGCGGGTATCCCAACCTTGATGTATATCTCCAAAAGCTAACTGCGTCATCGCTGGAGACTCTAGGCCAAGAGAATAAGGATGCATGGAGTTTCAAGGTATTCCATATGCTTGAGGTAAGAAGAGAGAGAAGAGATGGCCATTTCCCCCTATTTATGGCGTATTAGCTTGTTGCTGTGCTCCTTGCAATCACTATATTTTTCGCGACGTCGTCTAACTCGCGTTTCTTTTCTTCTTAGCTGGATGACAGCTTTGGCGCCGAAAGCATGCTGAAGCTGATGCCAAATATGCCACTCTCGCCAGTACTCCTGTCGCCTATAACATCTGTACAGGTAAGGCGAGTTGGAATGCACAAAGCTACACCCCGTTTATGTTTATCAAGTAACCCATCCCAACAACACCAACTTGTTCGTTGCAGTGCACCGACTCCTTTCATGGCCCTCTTCCAACTCCTTCAGCATCCTCTTTGACCTCTCCCTCGCCATTGTCCTCAACAAGCGAAGATGAAATGACACCTGAATCCCTCGCCCCTTTTTGCTTTCCCGCAATGGTCTCTACCCTTATACTTCCCAAGAGTGTGGTGGCAAGGGCGAAAAATACGAACTTTAAGGATCTCTTTAAGGTGAGAAACCCTTGTGACTGCATATTTACTTGCCCATTGCCGGGATCGTCTAATGCCAATTTCCCCTCTCGTTGCTTCGACTGTTGTAGCCAAAGCTCCAACTTCTTCAGTTCACCAACTCTGTCGGGGACACCCTTACCGGCGTCGCAATCAGAGTGGCATCAAATATAACGGGAAGGCTAAATGCTGCACAACGAAGGCTCCTCTTGCGAAGAAGGAGGGAACAATGGGCCTACAAAGTTTTAGAACCCTTTGTGAGGAAATTGAGCACAAAGTTTAAACTTAAAACCGCAAAGAGGGCGTCGCCCTTCTTCTCCCCCCAGGCGTTTCAGAATAATGCCAACGTGTCCTTTAACTTTCCTGTCACTCCTGCCTCGAAAGGGGGCTTTATGTCGAATCTTAAGGCACGCATGACGAGCTCCAAAAAACCCAAAGCAACTCCAGCTTCGACCTTCAAGAATATGTCTAAAGTCAATTTGTTCGCTACTGCAACACCGCTAAAGACCCCTATGAAAACCAAGGCGCAACTCGCTGCATTGAGCCAAACTTTTGCTTCCAAAATGAAGGAGGTAAGGTGGCGGGCGCGAGGAGCAAAGCGACGAGTTCTGGGCTATGCATTAATGTGTAAAGTATGAAATTCCACGACTACGTATATTTATAGCTCTTTTCAAGAATAAAGTCTCCATATTCTCCGCAATTCTCAACTCCCTTTGTCCTACTTTTTATGGGATTCGCTTCACTCGTCACAGAAGCCAGAGGAGATTAGAGTCAAAACGAAGCAGATTGGGCACCAGGCGTTCGAGGCAATGCATGCCGAGGAAAATGAATTTTTTGCGGAGAAGTGCTATGTAATGCTTGGATGCAGGGAGAATGAGACTGCGCTCATGTTCAATGTATTGCTCCAGTTGGTCGACAGCGAAAATCTTGAGGAGAGCAAAGCTCGCGAAGGTCCCGACGACCAACTGTCGTCAGTTCGAGCTCTTGCCTGCAAAACTCCAGCGCTCACCAAAAAAGTGAATGTTATAGGGGTTGCTAATGGAGAGGCGACAGGCAGGTCAGTCTTGCCTGTTAAATCCCTCTTCAAGTCACCACTTGCAATTTTAAAGGCAACGGAAGCGAAGACGCCAAGTCGTCTTCCAATGGCGCCAGAATCGAAGAGACATAAACTTTTAACAATAATCCAGGCAGAATCAAGAGTCCCACCGCACCATATTTCCATCAATACACCACGAAACCAGTACACTCATGCAATTAAAGAAAGCAAGATATTTGAGCTCCAGCTTCCTCTCAGGAATGCGCCCGCCATCAAACTGCCTCTTCCACTTCCAAGAGTAGGAGGGGAATGGGGGATTGCAACTCTGCTACTCAAAATCGGTGGAGATAGTCTTACGAAGGTTCTGCACCTGATGATGCTGGAGAGGAACGTTCTCGTCCTTGGCGAGGTAGTTGAAGAGGTGAGAAGAAAACGGGACGGGAGTGGAAGCCGAATTTTTGTACCTTTCTCACATAATTTGGTATAAATCATACAGGTTTCCTCGTGTTCGTGCGCCCTTGTGCAACTTCTCAAGCCATTCAAATGGGCCGGGACATTTATTCCTCTTCTTCCGAATGATATGACCGACTTTCTCCTTTCTCCTGTTCCCTTTGTAGTTGGTATGGTCAAAGGCGGCGAAGACATTTGCGACACCAGCACAGTGAAGGAAGCAAATGAAGCCGGCCTCAGCATAATCGATCTAGATTCTGGCCTAGTCACTGTGACGAAAGAAATCGGGGTAGAGGCCATCCTTCCCCTTGCAAGTGACACTGTTGTAATCCTTGGAGCTCTCCACTTTAGGCTTGCAACGTTTGCAGAGGAAAAGCAAAATAATAGCCTTGGAAGCCTGTCCAACTTTGTCTCGAGGGGGTGCTCTAACTTGGAGAGTTTGACTATCGCAAGCGTAAGGAATGTGATAGGAAAACACCTGAAAGGGCTTGGAGGTGAAATTACGGTTGGAAGGAATAGATGGCAGAAATACGGAATGCTCAATAGAACCACAGGAGATTTTGAGTTCTATCCAGGGTGGTTTATGGAACCCTATAAGGCCGAGTTGAAATTTAAGGAGAGCATGGTCCACACCCAGCTCTTTGTGAGCTTTGTTCATAAGAAGAGGAGGGAGGACATGGATATCGACAAAGAACGAAGTGGAAGGACAGGAAGCTTTATTGCGCACTGGTTATGGTTTCGATGGCTTAGGCGACGTTAAAAGAAAGAATACAAATCTTGCAAAGAAAGAATCCTCAAAAATTTAATCTATAATTCCGAAACCAAGCATATGTTGCACGCCGTTGCGTTACCAAACGGCACACTGCTAGGTCTTTGTCGTCGCCATTGATATGGCAGGTCATTCTCGGAAATGATTACGAAGTCTGAACAAACGCAACCCCAGAGGAACCAAAATTGCCCTCCGTATTCTTATCCTTATCCTCCAAGCCCGCCTTCGCCTGATCTTTCAACCTTCCTTGCCTTCTTCGACCCACCTCGCCCATTTTTAGATGCCTTGTTTGCGTTGGTCAAATATTTTCCATCAAACTGCGTCACCTGCTCTTCAACATCGTCAGACATCGAGTTTTTCCACACGCAAAATCCTCCTGAGCATACCATGCGGTCAAATGAGGTACTTTTCTGCCTGTCCAAGCTAGTAGTTTTCGTGAAATTGACCTCTTCCTCATCGTAAAGCTCAACATTCTTTGTAGTAATAGTATTCCTCAGGGAAGAGGTAAAGGAACCCGAGGAGGACGGAGGCGATCGCTTACTCGCCTTTTTGAGAGCATTCTGCTCATCCCACCAAATCTTCTTGGCACGTTGGCTTGCTTTTTCACTACTCCAAACCCCAAAATCTTGCCAACCCTTGCGCATACCATGCTTCTTAACAACAGCCTTGCGGAACTCGTGGTGGTACTGGCACCCGAACATGCGTTCAACTTGAACACGTTTCAAAATTGTTCCCGTGGCTGCTTTCCGTTTCAAAGGTTTGTCCGGACCTGTTCCTTTCTCATTCGAAGCACTTGGAGAGGTATCCAAGCTATCAGCTTCAGAATTACTCCTACCTTTAGCAACCAGCGTTGTAGTCTCTGTTTCGACTGTTACAGTAAAAGGCTTGAACTTTTTCTTGCAAACGTGGAGGTCTGCCCCCCAATAGTCTATCGATCTTTGAATTGCTAAAGACTGGGGATTGGCCTTGGAACTACCAGACCCGCTGCTATAAGACGACGCGCTTGAAACTCTACCTCCAGCAATGACCTCGCTCGTCTCCCTGAACAGCTCACTTTTCTTTTTTGAAGATGTTGCTGCTGACTTTATGTAAGTTTGTCCCCCATACATCTACCATGAAAGAGAGAGAGAGAGAGAGAGAGGCAAGGATTTTAGAAACGTTTCGAGAAATATTACTTCATAGTCCCCCCAGCGGCATTTTGAAGGACTACAGTGTGCGTTTCTTGGCGTGAATTCTATCAACCCATCTCATCAATTCAATCCTTGCCCCAACTCACCTCACCACCAGAACCAACACTCATTGGATACCCACACACAAAACCGAGAGGTACGTCTGGTAACGCCGACGCACCCACCCCGTTTCAGTCCGAAGGCAGAATCCCACAATCAAGACCATAAATCTCCTGCTTTATGAATGGATTCTTTTGACGAGTATTGTGAAGGTCAGTAGTCGCGCGTTTTACCTCAATACGGCTGGATTTTCTAACACTGACACCCTGAGACGCTCTAGCATTGGACATTGCCACGGGAGTTTAATTTTCTATCTTTTGGAATCCTGGTTTTCGCTGCCTTGGAAAGGGGTAAGGTGTGTGGCAAGTTTTGACTGTTAGGGTTACGGACAAAGTTGTGGGAAGACATTGGGCATAGGGTGAAGTCCTTGACCAATGCATCGATGGCTATCCGCAATATAGGGACCAGATCATCACCCTCGCTCCTTCACCTTCCTTTCCCTTCCATCCCCTTATCCCCTGGGGATGAATTATCAGCGAATTAAGGGGAAGAGGCGATGACCCAAGTACAATTGCATACATATCGACAACAAAATAAAGTCTAAGGTTCCTATTTCACGCACTCACACGATTTTTTAACGAAACCTCCTTTGTGGCCTCCCCTCGCGTTTCTAAAAAAATTCAATGGATCGAACAAAAGAAGATTTCGGTAAATAAAGCTGAACTTCTGATTCGAAGGGGCTGAACTTATTCACTTCCTCAGCTTGCTTTCTCGCGTCCTCTTGATCATCTCCAAATATTCAAGCTCCAGTTTGGTGTCGTTACGGGTTGCTTCGTACAAGCCATGTATAATGCACTCTAGAGGGAGCGAGGCGAGGGGGGAACAACGGGCGAAGCGAACAAAAATTAAGTTAGTTTTGGGCATTTTGAGGTTGTCCTTTTTTGGCTCTTGAGGCTTGCTTGGCTCGCTGTAAGTCACACCTGTAATTCTTGTGATCCTTCCATAGTTGCGATACGAGTTATTGATGAGACGGAGAGCGCTTAAGCAGCCAGGCGTGAGGAGGAGGGCTGACAAGAGTGTTCGCACAGGATGGGGTAGTGCGATTGTAATGGGTTAGTGCCATAGGAATTAAATGCCTGGTAGTATCGTCGCGAATGTAATCGCCTGTTCCACCTCTTACCTCTTTCAGAGTTCTCTATCACGCTAAGGTTGTGGAAGATAAGTGTTGCCCTGCTTATGATGTCGGTATTGTGGATCCATTTGAAGATACAAAAGATTGTCGTCTTGAGGATATCTTCCAGTTGCCCGCCCACCGACGCTGGCTTAACCGAGAGGTTCATATGGACGCTAACAGCAGCACTGCTCGTGCCCTGGCTTTGATTGTTTGTTGCGCCTGCCGGGACAACAAAATTCACTAGGCAGAATAGGGCCCTGTATACTACCTCTTGGCAATCGGGATGTTTTCGGATCGCGGCGAGGACTTTCTGAACCGCACCAAGCTGCAACATAATTACTTTGTGTCGGTCCACGAGACTGATGTTTACTAGGCTCCAGCACGCCATTGACATAACGCCAGAGTGGTCCCAGAACCTGCAATGGCAATGAGTGAGACAGACACATAAAGAGCAAGAAGAAAGAACTACCGGTGTGAGAATTAATGCAACAATGATGCGGACCTTGTGTCTTGAGATGAATCCCAGCTGCGCTCCTAAAACCCTCTCACCTGTCCATGGCATCAAATATAATATACACTCCATGGCGCCCCTTTCTGCCCTTTTCACTTACAACTAGTTCATCCCCTGCCGACAACGATTGCCTCATCGACCGGCTATGGAAGAGGCTCCCTTCCCTTGACCCAATCGGTCTCGCTAGTACCACAAAATTGTGCATAGCCGCCATGTTGATCCGAGCATTATCTGGAAAGTTCAGCATAAAGTCGAACACAATATCAGGTAGATTGATACCGTTGCCCCACGCCTTGACCCTCACGTCGCGGTCTTCTAACACAGAAGGGAGGACACTGAGACAAAGAGCGACAATACCTTCAACGTGACGGTAGAACTTGAGCCAGTTTACTAGGGTGTAGAGCGGAGATGTCCATGGCAGGGCATCGAACTTAGTTTTGATGGTGAGCAAATTCGACGCCAAGATGTCCTTGTCTGTCTGAATGGGTTGCCAAAATTGCAAATTTGACTCCTGCGGGAAAAGAAGGAGAGGACCAACATTTGAATTTGGAGGGGGGGGGATGCGGGATTGGGGTTAAAAGGGAAAGCTAGAAAATGTCCCCCAATCGTTTTTTACTTGTCCCTAGTAAACATTATACGAAGGCGGTCGTCGTCGCTCACCTCTCCTTTCTGCCTTCCGCCAATCCCCAACAATCTTTTTGTCAACTCAGACATTCCATTGCTTGTTATCGCACTCTCTCTTAGATTTTCCTCCTGCTGCATTGCAGGCGCAACTTTCTTTTGCGCAGAGAGGATGTTGTGATTTCCATCGTTGAGAGCGTCTTGCGTTACTTCTTCATTGGCAATTAGGTCCTCAAATGTCCCTGCCGTAAGCTGAAAGTGTAGCAAATACGTGAGAGTTAGTCGAAAAGAGAGAGTGGCTGCTGTGTTTAGTACTATCGAATGCGCCCAGCTGTGACGTAGCAGCCAATTCTTTCCAAGAGACAACAAACTCTCACCTTCTCGACATATTGTTTGCATTTCATGAAAGACATGTACTGCGAAGCAATGAAAGGGTTAGAAACGATTGAGAAGCGATCAGCGACTTCCCCCCACCCCCATCCCCCCACCACCAAAAAAAGTCCGCTAACTAACCAACTGGTGCTGTGCCTAGTACCAATGAAACACTCACCTGGCCCCTAGCGAGACAAAACTTGTCCGTATGCACATTCCCCAACATTACCAGCGGCGGAGTCTTCGGGTTGCACCTAAAAGGATTCCCTATGCACAACTGCTGCCATAGGTAAACGCTCTCGCAGAACATCTTCCTATAAGTCTTGCTCAACGGCCAAGTAAGAAGTCTGTAGGCATCGAAAACCTCCAAGAAGCTAAGAAGCAAGGCCATCGTATCGTCCCCTAGCCGCATCAGCAGCCCCCCCTCCGCTACCTCTTTACGTTTCTGCCTACCCCTTACCCTCCTTCCCTTCAAGGTTCGCAGAACCCCATTCTTGTACTTCTTGGGTGGAGGCTCCGAACATCCAACGTCATTCGCCCTAGTACCAGTGTAAGGTCGAGCACGCCCAAAAGAACTTCTCTGCATCGGCACCAGACCCTCAACTTCCCCAGAGTTAATACTGCACCCCGAGGGAAAGTCAAATGGGTCCATTTTATCTGTGGGCTTCAAGCTGCGTTCCATTAAAGCTACTTGGCCTCAAATTCAAACTCTCTTGGAAGCGAAAAGATTATATCAGCCTCTTAGGACACCCTCAAACACAAGAAATCAAACCACCCTCCAGCGAGAAACGTCACTGACACCTGTTAGCTTTGACCAATGAAGGAGTTTTGGGGTATTTGCGAAGGTCTTGGGATATATGGTTCCTATTTGAAAAGACCTTGGCAGTTTTCTGAGGCGTGTATAATCCAATTAGATTATAAATACAAATTTCCCTTTTCTTCTTTTTTGAGCCTTTTGGCCACATTTGCCCTGTTGCACTTCAGTATTTTGGAATTTTACAGCAATATTAAACGGCCTTCGGCATTATTGACGGTGTAAGTCTTCCCTGCTTAGCCCAATCTTTTCCCGTTCGGCCTCTCTACCCTTTTCCTTACCCATCTCATTTCGAGGACCTTTCCTCTCAGTCACTTTTGTTTGCTATTTACCAACATTGCGTGTGTGCCCTCGATGTTTTGTTGCGTTATTTTCCTTGGGTTCGTCCTCCTGCTCGGCCGATCGGAAGCCAAAGTGACTCGAGGTCGTTTCTTTTCGGTTGACTCATGGCTCTACTTGGATAGATTCTGTTTTCTCCCTTTTTCCGACGATGCAATGGACTCGAGCGTTCTTAACGGCCGTTTATTGTTCGAAATGACAACCAGTCGAAAAGATAGATTCAAGCTCCTATTCTACTGGGGTGATTTTAAAACTTGGCTCTCCATCTATAACAGCAATTACTCTGAACTTACTTGCAAGGAGAGGGAAGCTTTGGCGAATCATAAGGTCTCATTGTACCAGGTGCGTTCTTGGGTACGCTGTCGTAAACGGGCGATTCCTGTATAATCTCAAATATAATTTATAATTTATAATGCCTCCTCTCTCACCCCATTCCCCCTCCTCCCCCCTCCCCCCCCCCCCCCCCCCCCCCCCCCCGCCACCCCCCCCACCCCCCCCCCGCAAACCACGCCACCCACACAGGGGGAAGGGCAAAAAAAGGGCCGGAGAAAGACACGCACAAGA